>Ga0209415_10009618_pt1 | contig 16587 bp, 14 predicted proteins | sample PeaSoiSIISIP2007_FD_187696 | JGI IMG/M metagenome (GOLD analysis project Ga0209415, IMG submission 187696) | Peat soil microbial communities from Weissenstadt, Germany - SII-SIP-2007 (SPAdes) (version 2) | ecosystem: Environmental > Terrestrial > Soil > Wetlands > Peat | place: Germany... | reverse complement strand
CGGCGTCGCCGAATATTACAACGCCTATAACCTCACCGGCGGCCAAGGCGTCGGCCACATCGAGATGGCCGCGCTCGGCCTCGAAGTGCTGTTCGGTTCGCTGACCGTCACCGGCAGCTTCATGGCCTGCGGCAAGCTGCAGGGCTTCGTCACCGAGAAGTCGGTGGTCTACCCGTTCCAGAACCAGACCAACATCGGGATGTTCGGCATTGCGGTCCTGATGCTCTTCTATTTGATCGCGGTGCCGGATGCGCAGCCGGTGTTTTACGTGATGGTCGCGCTGGCGACGCTGCTCGGCGTGCTGATGGTGCTGCCGATCGGCGGCGCGGACATGCCGGTGCTGCTTTCGTTGTTCAACGCCTACACCGGGCTCGCCGCCGCGGCCACCGGCTTCGCGCTCAACAACTACGTGCTGATCATCACGGGCGCGCTCGACGGCGCATCGGGCTTCATCCTGTCGGTCGCGATGAGCAAGGCGATGAACCGCTCGTTCACCAACGTGCTGTTCGGCGCTTTCGGCAGCGGCGCCGCCGCGGCCGGCGATGCGCGCTCGGTCGAGGGGCTCGCGGTCAAGCCGATCACGGTCGAGGACGCCGCGATGCAGCTCGCCTACGCGCGCGAGGTGATAATCGTGCCGGGCTACGGGATGGCGGTCGCCCAATGCCAGCATCAGGTGCGCGAGCTTTCCGACCTGATCGAGCGGCGCGGCGGCGAGGTCAAGTTCGCGATCCATCCGGTCGCCGGCCGCATGCCCGGCCATATGAACGTCCTGCTGGCCGAGGTCGACATCCCCTACGCGCGGCTCTACGGCATGGAGGATATCAACCCGGAGTTCAACCAGGCCGACGTGGCGCTGGTGATCGGCGCCAACGACGTGGTCAACCCCGCAGCCAAGGATTCGCCGGGCAGCCCGATCTACGGGATGCCGATCCTCAACGTCGAGGAGGCGCGCAGCGTGATCGTGCTCAAGCGCAGCATGAACCCAGGCTTCGCCGGAATCGAAAACGAGCTTTTCTATCGCGACAAGACCTTCATGCTGTTCGGCGATGCGAAGGACTCGCTCGGCAAGCTGATCGCCGAGATGAAGAACGTCTGAGCCGGGACGCGGCTCAGTGCGGCGGCGCGCCGCCGTCGCCTGCCGCCATAAGTTCTGCCACGGCCGCTAGCGGCGCCTGCTCGATCTTATCGAAGTCGTCGAGGTCCATGTACCAGGAGCCGTCGGGCTCCTGGCGGAAGAGGTCGACGAATCGCGCGCCCCATTGGATATCGCTGACGCCGTAGACGTGGCGCGCGTGCAGGGTCTGCGAAAGCGTGCCATCGAGCCCGGTCAGCGAAACCAGCACCCAGGCAGTGTTGGGTTTGAGGTCTGCGGCCGTGAGCTTGTAGAGCGGGCTGCGTTCGTCGATCGGATGGATCGCGGTCCAGGTCAGCCCGAACATCGGGTTGCGATCACGCAGCAGCACGAGATCGCGCACCCGCAGTATCGTCTGGCCCTCGCGCGTCCGCGTAGTCCGCGTGAGCGTGACCTGTATCTGCGCGTCGACGATCTCGTCGGCCCGCGCGTTCGCCATGCGGAACATCAGGGAGGTCACGCCCTCGTACGGCGAAACCACCGCGTAGCCGCTGAAGCGGACGCCGGAGCTCGGCCGCGAGAATTTGGCGAACACCAGCCCCGTGACCAGCGCGAGACCCATCAAGCCGGACAGCGCCTCGGCGGCGACCAGCACGTTGGCTCCGGTCGTGATCGGCGCCATCTTGCCGTAGCCGATCGTCGCCATGGTCTGGACGCTGAAGAAGAACGCGTCGAAGAACGAACCGCGACGGGCATTCTCGACACCGCCGTCGATCAGGTAGCCGACCGCGAACAGGCAGTTGGCGACGGCGAACAGCAGCACGATGAGACCGAACAGCTCCAGCCATGAGGCGCGAATCAGATAGCGATAGGTGTCGCTGAAAAACTGGCTCGGCAACCCGTCGCGCACCAGCGTAAGCGGCCCGATGCTCGAGGTCGTGACGTGACCCTTGTGATTGTGCGCGCGGGCGCCGGTGGCCGTGCCGTATCGAATCCGATTCGCCATCGTTGCAAAGCCTCTATGCGAGGTCGAATAACAATACCTCGGCCGGCTCCGACGCGGCCATCCGAACCGCTGCCTGCCCGCTCACCGCCGCACCGTCTCCGGCGCTGAGCTGCTGCCCATCGATCGTCACGCCGCCCCGCGCGATCTGTACCCAGGCATGGCGTCCCGGCTTGAGCTCGAGCGCAGCGCTTTCGCCGGCTTCGAGGATTGCAATTGAAAGCGTTGCATCCTGATGGATCGTGACCGCATCGCTTCCGCCGGCGGGTCCCGCCACCAGCGCGAAGCGGCCGCGCGCCTGATCGCGCGCGAAGGGCCGCTGTTCGTAGCCGGGCGCCAGGCCGCGCTCTCCTGGTAGCAGCCAGATCTGCAGCAGATGGAGCGGCTCGCTTGGCGAGGCGTTAAACTCGCTGTGCACGATTCCGGTCCCGGCGCTCATCCGCTGAATCTCGCCGGGCCGGATCACCGAGCCGTTGCCGAGGCTGTCACGATGCTCGACGGCGCCCGCGAGCACATACGTAATGATCTCCATGTCGCGATGCGGATGCGACGGAAAGCCTGCGCCCGGCGCGATGCGATCCTCGTTGATGACGCGCAGCGCCCGGTAGCCCATCTGCTTAGGATCGTAATAGTCGGCGAACGAGAACGTATGGCGACTGTCGAGCCAATCGAGCCGGCTTGCGCCACGCTCGGCGGCCTTGCGTAGCTGGATCATCGGCGCTCCTTGTAAGCCCGCGAGTATAGCATGCGCACCGCCCTTCTCTGCTCAGCCGGGTTGGCCGACGAACAGGGCGTCCTCGACAATTCCGAAGCGCCGCCGGCGCTCGGCATCGATGAGCGCGGTGAAGCGGAGAGTCGTGCAGCGCAGGCCGGCGGCTTCGATCCGGTCGGCGAGGTCATGCCCATAGATTCGCCAATGGCCTTCGTACTCGGGATGCGGATAACCGAACTCGCGCGTCGCGCTTTCGCGCCATCGCGGCAGCATCGGCGCCATGATCAGCGCGCGGCCCCCGGGCGCGGTCACGCGCGCCAGCTCAGCGAGCGCCGTCCGGTCGTCGCCGACGTGCTCGATCACGTGCGATGCGATCACTAGGTCAAATGCGCCCGAGCGAAACGGGATAGCCGTGATATCCGCACAGGCATCGGCCGCGCGCGGCCCGAGGTCGACGCCGAAGTAACGGATGGCCGAACGAGCCGCGAAGAACTTCCTGAGCGCCCGCTCGGGCGCGAAATGCAACAGTGCGCAGCGCGGGCCGGTTTGCGCCAGCAGATCGGCGAGGTAGAGCGCGAGGCCGCGATGGCGCGAATGACTGCGGCATCGCGGACATACCGCCGCCCTCATCCGGTAGGTTTCGCGCACGTGATCCAGGAAGCGCGCGCCACGCCATCCGCAACATGGACACTCGTGGCGCTGCGGCCCGACTAGATTCACCACCCTGAAGAGCCGATTGGCGAGCCGCATCCGCCGGTAGCGGACATAGCCGGAGAGCCCCAGCCGGCGCGCTCGTCCAAGATCGTCCCGCAAGGCCACGCGTGGAGTCTAAGCCCACCATCCGGGAGGCACAAACCACCGCTCTTCAGCCCGCCGGAGACCGCTCCCGAGCCCTGCCGGCAAAGCGGGCAGCGGCCAGAAACCTTGCTGTCACGGATTGCATCGGTACCGCAAAATGCGCTAGTGATTCGCCCGATGATGTGGATGGAGTCCGCCGGATGCAGCGCGCCGTCAATGGTGGCGGCCGACCCTTCGGCGGGGGAGCGGTTTACTTTACCGCGTTGTGCGAGCTCTATTCCTTAAATCCATTTGGGGGCTAGGAGCCATGCGAAAACTATCAGCAATCTCTTTCGGTCTTGTACTTAGCTGCGTTCTGGGATTGGCGCTCGCCCACGCGCAACCGGCTGTAACCACCTCGGGAATGCTGCCGAAACATGCCGGAGAGCTGTGGGGCAAAGTGAAGAGCACGTCGGGTAATGCGTCCATGCAGGGCATTGCCGTCGTCGTGTACCACATCAAAGCAGATGGGACGCTTGGCGAGGCCGTGACCTCCGGGCAGACCGATGCCACCGGCGCCTACTCAATCAAGATCGGCAGCCTATCGCCGGGCACCTATGCGGTTAAGGTGCAGGCGCCCAAGACCGGCGCTCTGCAGGGTGGAATGACGCGCACCAAGCTGCGTGGCCCGATGGTGAGCAAGCATATCGACTGGACGATGCAGAGCCAGGGACCTGCCCAGCCGACCGTGCGCTGGACCAAGACTCAGCAGGTTCCGGCGGGTGGCGGCGGCGGCGATAACGAATAGCATCGCGCCAGCCGACCGGTCGCGAGCCGGGTAGATTGGCTCGGACCGCCGGTCGCGACAGATTTCCGATTCTTTAGTCTGGTTTCGAGCTCGGAGAGCTGAGGCTCTCCGGGCTCGATGATTTTCGGGCTTGCCGATCGGCAGCGTCCGTCATTCGCTCAGGACCTTATCGGCCCATTCGACCAGCGCCACCAGGGTTGCGACGGTCGCAGACGCCGCATTCTTCCCTTCGAGGTCGCTCGCAGAGAGCCCACGGGCTCTCGAGCAGGTGCTTCAAACGTGAATCGGGATGCCGTGGCCGACCGTATGCGCCATGGTTTGCGCGAGCGGCGGCCATCCGACCGGCACCACCGCCTCGGCCACCACCGATCGCATCAGCGAGACCGCCTCGCCGAGCAGGAAGATCTGCACTTCGTGGCCGGCCTCGGCGAAGGCGTTGGCATGCACGAAGGCGAATCCCGCCTTGGTGGGATCGTCGGATCCCCAGGCGCTCTTGATGAGAATTTTGCTCATCGGATACCCTGCCGGCGCTAGGCCGTAAGCTCATCGAGCGCCGGTTTCACTTCGCGCATGAAGGTCGCGAGGTTATCGATCACGCGTTCCTTGGGCATTTGCGCGTAGTGGTAGATGATCGTCAGGTACTCGCAGGGCAACTGTTTCCATTCCGCGACCAGATGCTTGCGCACGTCGTCGACCGTGCCGACGGTCCACATCCCGTTGCGCGTGACCGCCTCGACCACGCCATCGGCCGGCACGCGATGCTGCCCCATCGCGGCGTAGAAGTTGCGGAAGATGTCGGCGTCGTAGCGCATCACGGATTCTTCGGCTTCGGCGCGCGTTTTGCCGATATGCGGAATCCGGACGATCGCCTGGTTGCGCCCGGGCTTGACCTCGCCGCCCGAGGCGGCAAGCGCCCGATCGTGCGCGGCGCTCAGCTTGAGCGCGGTCGCCAGCGAGTTGAAATAGAGCGGGATGAAGCCCTGGCGGGCGCAGTACTCAGCGCTCTCGGGCGAGCCGCTGGTCGCGACCAGCACCGGCGGATGGGGCCGGCTGTAGGGCGCCGGCACCACGCTCACGCGCCGGGTGTTGCCCTCCTCGTCAACTTCGCCTGGCGCGCCAAAGCGACCGGTGGTGCCGAACTTCGCAAGCGGCCAATCGTCGACCCCGCGATCGTACGGGAACGGTATCTGCCAGGCCGCTCCGTTATGCGCGAAGCTCTCCTGCGTCCACGCCTTGAGCACGATGTCGACCTCTTCCTCGAAAATCCGCCGGTTGAGATCGTCGTCCTCAGTGCGGCCCGGCTTGCCGGTCGGATCGCCGAACATATGCGAGGAATCGAGCCGCCCCGCTGACGGCGAGGTGGTCGCTCGTGTGCCGAGATGCTGCCCGAGCACGTTGGTCCATCGCGATTGATAGCCACGCGCGAAGCCGACGAAGCATCGCCCCTTCGTCAGATGGTCGAGAATCGCGGTCTCCTCGGCGACCCGGATCGGGTTCTGCGTGCTCATCACGTAGCCGAGCTGCCCGACCCTGACGTTGCGCGTAATGGCGGCCCAGTAGGCGTTGAGCACGCCCGGACTCGGGCCGCATTCGTAGCCCTCCGACCACAGGTGATGCTCGATGGTCGCGACGCCCCATAGCCCCAGCTCATCGGCCGCCCGGATGATGTCGTGCCAGCCGGTGAGCGTCTCCTGGTAACGTTCGCGATTGCGTCCGATCGGGCGCAGGGCCTGGCGCTCGGCCTCGCTGGCGGCGGGGATCACCGGATAAAGTTGAAGAATTACTTTAAGCATTGCCAATCCTTCGAGCGGTCGATTTTTTCGAATGCCGATTGAGATTAGAGCCCAACCGCCCCGCTCCTGCTAGGCCACGAGCTTGAGCAGGCGTGCGGCGTTGTCGAGCATGATCTTCTGTCGCACCTTGTCGCGAAACGGCGCGGCCCCGAAATCCTTCAGCCATCGTTCGGGACTGATCACCGGAAAGTCGGAGCCGAACAGCACCTTGTCCTGTAGCAGCGTGTTCGAGTACTGGACGAGCGAGGGCGCGAAGTATTTCGGCGACCATCCCGAGAGATCGATGAAGACGTTGCCCTTGTGCATCGCGACCGAGAGCATCTCCTCCTGCCACGGCCACGAGGGGTGCGCCCCGATGATCGTCAAGTGCGGAAAATCGGCCGCCACGTCATCGAGGTAGGGAATCGGCCGGCTGTACTTGAGCTTGAGGCCGGTCCCGCCGGGCATCCCGGCGCCGATCCCGGTATGCCCGGAATGGAACAGCACCGGGATGCCGAGCTCCTGCGCCTTCTCCCACAGCGGATAATAAATCCCGTCGCTCGGATAGAAAGCCTGGCAGGTCGGATGGGTCTTGAGGCCGCTTAGGCCGAGTTTGACGATCGCGCGTTCGAGCTCGCGGACGGCGGCGCGTCCCTTGTGCGGATCGACACTGGCCCATCCGATGAAGACGTCTGGGAAGCGCTGTTGGACCTCCGCGATATAATCGTTGCCGACGAACGGGTCGTCGGTGACGGTCTCCATATCGACGTCGAACACCACCGCGACCATCTCGAGCTGCCGATACAACTCGGCCATCTGCTCGATGGTCATGCCCTGGAGGGTGTTGCGGAAGTAGCGCTCCTTCTGCTCGGCGCGCGGATCGCTGCGAGGGCCGCCCGGATGCGGGATGTGGGTGTGGATGTCGATGCCGCGAATCGTGCGCCCCTTGTAGTTGAGACTCATCGCCGTCATCCGCCGTCGGGTTGCCGGTCTAGAAGAGCGTCGGCAGCAGAAATCCGAAGTAGCCGTTGTGATTGCTGTCGCTCGCGAAGATCTCGCCGTGAGACGGATCGAGCACGATGCCGCCCGGATGAATCAGGTCAGTGCCGGGGCCGCGGATAATCGCGCGCGGCGGCACATCGCCGTTGTCGGTGATATTCCACATCCCGACGAAGCCCAGCGGGCCGACCCACGGCAGCGGCGGCCCCTCGCATCCGCGCTTGGGCGCATAGCCGCCCTGATCGTACGGCGGCAGGTACTTGATATTGATGGCGGTGGTGAAAATCTTCCCGTCGTAGACCTGCGCGTGCCAAAGCCCGATTATCCCGGTGCTCGGCCCGGCGATCACCGCCTTGGGCGCGACGTTGCCGTTGGCCGTGCGATCGAAGATGAACAGGCCGCCGTTGTGATGCCAGGTGCGGGTGCCCATGAAGCTCGCCGCCACCACCAGGTTGCGCTGCGGATCGACCGCGACCCCGATCGGCATCCACATGCCGCTCTTGCTGCCGCCGATCGCGCGAATCGGCGCGACGTCGCCCTTGCCGTCAAGCGGGTAGGCGAGCAGCAGGTCGGTTCTGAAATCCGCCACCCACAGCTCGTTGTGCTCATTGTCGACCGTCACCTGGAACGGCTGATGAAGCTGGGTCTTGGGTCCCTGGATGATCCGCTCCGGCACGGCCTCGCCGCTGGCGCCGCCGCGGAAGAAGGCGATCGAGCTCGCCATCGGCTCAGTCGCGATTATCTCGTCATGCTTGGCGTCGTACGCGATGCCGTGCGCCACGCGCGTGAGCTTGGTCTTCTGCCCTTCGATGATTCTGACTGGCTCGGTATTTCCACTTGCCATCCTGGCAAATGCCGCAATACGCGGATCGCTCACTCAGTTGGGCACCAGCAATTCGTCGCGTTTCGAGTCGTAGGCCATCGCGGTCGGGTTCCCGAAGCCGGCCGCCGGCGCGCCCGCAGGCGCGTTGCGTACGATACGCTTGGGGGCGACGTTGCCGGAGGCCTCGCGCGCGAAGACCTCGGCCTCGTGGCCGAAGTTTGCAACCCATAACTCGTCGCGGATCGGATCGAACGCGACCCCCATCGGATGAACGATATGGCTCTGCGGTCCGCCGAGGACCCGAATCGGCGCGACGTCGCCGCTGTCGGTGCGGCGGAAAATCAGGACCTCGTTGGCGGGCTCGTTGGCGATCGCGATCTCGTTGTGCATCGCGTCGACCGCGATGCCGGTGGGCCAGTCGAGCTGGGTCTTCGGCCCCTGGATTACGCGCGTTGGCGCGACATCACCCTTGGCGTCGTCCTTGAAGACTTCGATCGACGGCGGATAGTAATGCCCGCCGCCGGTGTAGTCGGGATCCCAGTAGCCGCGCGACCAGTTGCCGTAGTTGGTAACGAGCAGCTCGCCGTTCTTATCGTCCCAGGCCACGCCATGCGGGTCGGCGAGCTTGGTCTTCATGCCGCGGATCGAGCGCAACGGCAGTTCCGCGCCCTGCGCCTGCAGCCGGTAGAAGATGATCTCGGCGTCGTGCTGAATCGCCGTCGCCATCTGATGGTATTTCTGGCTGATCGCGATTCCGTAGGAGCCGTGCGGCACCGCCAAAGCGCGCGCCTTGTAGTTGCCATTGGCGCTGTAGGGAAAGGCCGCGATGTCGTCGCCGATGTCGTTCTCGGTCGTGTAGAGTTCATGCCGGACCGGATCGACCGCCACGCCCGCGGCGAAGGAAAGAAACGTCTGCGGGCCGATGATCCAGCCCTTGGGCGCGGTGATCGCGGACGATTCGGGAGGACCGCCGGCCTTCAGATCGTAGATGAGCGCGCTCTTCAGGTTGGTGTCGCTCAGCACCACGACCCCGTTCTGCGGATCGATCGCGATGCCGTTGAACTCGGGGTAGGGATCCTCGACCGCCACGCAGGGCGATACGTCGCCGCCCGGAACCTTCTCCAGCACGCGGCGGAACTCGTCGGACGTCTCGAGGCTGTTGACGTTCGCGTTGACTGGCGACGCGAGATCGCGCGACGTGGCGTTCTCCTCCTCCACCTTGCCCGCCTTGTCGGCCGCCCCGGCGGCCCAGGCCGGCCGGGCTCCGATCAGGCCGGCGATCGGGCTGCTCCCGGGGCCGGGCCCGGCTGCGGCTGTCATGGCGGCCGCGACCATCGCGATAAGGCCGACCGGCCCGAGTCTTGAACGTATCATCGATATTTTCTCCCTTGCGCGGCGGTCGCGGCCCGCCTCATCAGAGCCCCCACTAGATGCCAAGCTTTTACAACAAATCGCCGCGTAACGGGAACCTGTCGAATCAATTTTCATCGCGGCGGACGTGCGGCTCTTGACGGATGCCTGCAAGTTCGGTTTCAAGCCTATATGAGCCGACGGCGGCGATAGCCGCGGACGGGGTCGGGGCGCGGGTATGGCTGCCGAAAAGCCGGCCCGAGTATCGTATGATGAGCGTAGTGCGAGTGGACGGGTCATCGAGGGGAGGTCCAGTGTCACGATGCTGATCGAGGAGCTGATCTCGGCGGGCAGGCAGCTTTACGAGCGCGGCCTGCAGACCACACGCAGCGGCAATCTCAGCGCGCGCAACGGCCAGGTCTTCTGGATCACCCGGACCGGAACCAACCTCGCGCACCTGACCGCGGCCCAGTTCGTCGCGGTCGAGCTCGACGAACAGGCGGCGATTCCACGCGCCGCCTCGATCGAAAGCCCGGTCCACCGCGGGGTCTACAACGCCAGCCGCGCGCGCGCCATCGTGCACGCGCATCCGCCCTATGCGATCGCCGCCGCCGAGACCACCAGCGAGGGCGGCATCAGGCCGATCCACAACGAGGCGATCGTCGGGCTCCAGTGGATCCCGGTGATCGAGACTTCGGTGCCGGGCGAAGATAGCGGCGAGGCTGCCGACGGCATCGCGGCGCAATTGAGCCGCTGGCCGGCGCTCGTAATTCGCGGCCATGGCGCCTTCACCGTCGGCGGCGACATCGACGAAGCTTTGTACAAGATGGTGCTGCTCGAAGAGGTCTGCAAGATCAACTGCATCCTCAGGAGCCTGAAGTAAGCAAACCGCCCACGCTCGGGCTCAACCCCGGCCCTAGTTCAGGAGAACTACAATGATCGAACTCCTGCCCCTGGCCAATCAGATCGCGGCCCTGCTCAAGCAGCGCAAGCAGACCGTGGTGGTCGCCGAGTCCTCCACCGGCGGACTGATCTCGGCGGCGCTGCTGGGCGTGCCGGGCGCATCGAGCTACTTTCTGGGCGGCGCGGTGGTCTACACCGTCGAGGCGCGGCGCACACTGTTCGAGATCACCGACGAGAAGATAGCCGGCATGCGCGCATCGACGGAGCCCTACGCGATGCTGATGGCGCGCACGGCGCGGGAGCGTTTCGGAGCCGCCTGGGGCCTGGCCGAGACCGGCGCGACCGGGCCGAGCGGAAACCGCTACGGCGACCCTCCGGGCCATACCTGCATCGCGATCTGCGGGCCCGTCGAGCGCGCGATCACGCTCGAGACCGGCAGCCACGACCGGCTTGGCAACATGCGCGCCTTCTCCGCCGCCGCGCTCGATCTGCTCGCCCAGAGCCTTGCGGCCTCCTAGTCGCTCCTCGGGGTCGGCCTGACGCTCGCGGTCTTCCATCGCCTCGCGGGACCGCGGATGCTCCGCGGAGCGCTGGTCCTCGCAATCATCCTGGGGTCATGCTCGATAGTGCTCGCGCAGCCAGGCGCGAGCCCGGGCGGCATCGCGCATACCGTCGCAGGCCTCCTGGTTGATTCGATCGGGAGGCCGATCGCCGGCGCCGAGGTCACGATCGAAACCGTCGACGGGCGCATCGTCGCCCGCTTGACCAGCGATAAGCGGGGCCGCTTCCGCGCTGACCGGATACCGGGCGGCAGGGTCTTCATCAGGACCGCCAAGTCCGGCTTCAAACCGGCGCTCCATTCGATCCAGGTGGGCGCCGGCGCGGCGACGAACTTGAACCTCGCGATGGAATCGCGCGGCACGCTGACGCTGCCGATCAACAGCGGGCGGCTGGTCCCGTTGCGCAATCAGACGGCCGCCGATGGCAGCGACCTCTATCACTTCAGCCGCGAGGCGATTCGCGCTCTCCCGCAAGGCGACAACAGCACCATCAACCAGGTCCTGCTCCAGGCGCCCGGGATGGTCCAGGATTCGAACGGACAGGCGCTGCCGAGCGCGATGGACGACGCGCTGCAATATCGCATCGACGGCGTGATGATCCCGAACGTGCAACTGCTCGATCTCGGGCAGTTGTCGCCGCGCTTCGCCGACAGTATCGACGTGCTCACCGGCGCGCTGCCCGCGGAGCTTGGCTATCGCACCGGCGCGGTGGTCGACATCCACACCCGCAGCGGCGCATCGCTCAGCGGCGGAGCCATCGAATACTACGGCGGCCAGCGCGAGACGATCGAGCCGAGCTTCCAGTTGGGCGGCGCGGCCGGCGCGCTCTCGTGGTTCGCGACCGGCTATTTCCTGCACGACAATCGCGGCGTGAATCCGCCCACGCCGGGGCCCGATCCGATCAATGACTTCACCAACCAGGGCTCGGGGCTCGGCTATCTCCGCTACCTGCTCGACCCCGATACTTCGCTCACCGTCCTCGCGCTCAGCTTCGTGCACGATTTCGGATGGCCCGCGACGCCCGACCAGCCGCAGCAATTCAAGCTCGCCGGCGTGCCGATCTTTCCCTCGGCCGGCGTCTCCGATACCGAACTCGAGCAGACCCAGTTCGGGATGGTCGCGCTCAAGGGGCGAATCGATGCGGGCCTCGATTACCAGCTCACGCTTTTCAGCCAGTACTCGGCGGTGAGTTTCTATCCCGACCTCGCCGGCGAGCTCATCTTCAACGGGCTCGCCGCCCGCGTGTTGCGCAGCAGCTACACCAATGGCTCTCAGGCTGATGCGACCTGGCAGGTGCGCGGCAATCAGATCGGCTTCGGCTATTACTTCAACCTGGAGAACGTCGAGATCGACGACCATGCGATGACCTTCCCCGGCACGCCCGCGATGCAAACCAGCGACGTGCCGATCGCCATCGTCGACAATCACAATTTCGTGCAGGGCCTCTATGGTCTCTACGTCCAGGACCGCATCCAACCGGCCGCCGGGCTGAATATCAACTTCGGCGTCCGCTGGGACCAGATGGCCGGCTTTCTTACCGGCCATCAGGCGAGCCCGCGACTCGCGTTGACCTATCAACCGATGCGCGGCGGGCCAACGCTACATGGCGGCGCAGCGATCTACTTCATCCCGCCGCCCTCGGAGTTCATCGGGGTTGAAGACCTCCAGAAATTCGTCGGCACCACGGCCGCGCCCGCGGTGCTGGAGAATTCGAAGCCCAAGCCGATGACGAATTACTACTTCGACCTCGGGGCGCGCGATACGATCGCGCGCGTTTTCGACCTCGGCGTGGACGTCTTCTTTCAACTGCAGCGCAACGTGCTCGATGAGGGCCAGTTCGGGTCGTCGCTGATCTTCTCACCCGTCAATTATCGGCGCGGGCGCAACTACGGCGTCACGGCGAGCGCGGATTATGGCGGCGACCGCGGGCTCTCGTCGTACTTGAATTTTTCTTACATAGTGGCGCAGGTCGAAGACGTGGTGAGCGGGCAATTCAACTTCGATCCGGCCGAGCTCGCCTACCTCGCGAATCATTACGTGTTCGTCGACCAGGGGCAGATGTTCACCGCTTCGGGCGGCGTCACCTACAGCTTCTACGGGTTCCTGCTCGCGCTGACTGCGACGGCTGGCAGCGGCTTGCGAAGCGGCTTTGACAATACCCATACGATGCCGCCGTACGTGCAGCTCGACGGCGGCGTGAGGCGCGACTTCGAGCTGCCCGGCATCGGCACGGCGCACGGCCGGGTCAGCGTGATCAACCTGCTCGACAAGATCTACCAGTTCCACAACGGCAGCGGCATCGGCGTCGGGATGGTCCCGCAATACATGCCGCGCCGCGCGCTCTACTTCGGAATCGGCGCCGCCCTCCCCGCTGCGCCTTCCGGCGCGCGGCCCTGAGGCAGCCGGTTGCGATTTCGCGGCGCGTCCATCTAACTTATGAGGCCGCCCTGCGCGGGCGGCGTTGGGACATGAGATGCAGGACGGCGTGAGTCCATCGATCGCGGTTCCGGAGGCGGACCTGACGCCCGCCGAGATGCTCCGCTGGGCGCGCGCGATGACGCCGTGGTTGCGCGAGCGCGCGGCCGCGATGGAACAGGAACGGCGCATAAGCGACGAAGTCAACCGCCGCATCATGGAGGCCGGCATCTATCGGGTGCTCCAGCCGCGCCGCTTCGGCGGTTATGAATTCGACCTGGCCACGTACGCCGAGGCGATCGCAGAGCTGACGCGCGGCGATGCCTCCACCGGTTGGGTGGTTTCGTTCAACGCGGCTCACACCTGGTGGGTGGCGCAGCTGCCGGAGCAGGGACAGATCGAGCTGTTCGGCGCGGCCGGCGACCTGCGCGTGCCGATCGCGCTCGCGCCGCAGGGCGTGGCGAAGCCGGTTGAGGGCGGTTTCATCCTCGACGGCCGCTGGGATTATTGCTCGGGCTGCGATGTCAGCAACTGGCTGGGCGTGGTGGTTCCGGTGGCGGACCGGCGCGCCGGCAGCGCCGACCCGGACGTGCTTCTCGCCTTCATGCCCGACGGCGAATTCGGTCTCGACGACAACTGGCACGTGCTCGGCCTGCGCGCCAGCGGCTCGAAGCGCGCGGTCGTCGAGCGCGTGTTCGTCCCCACCCATCGCACCTGCTCATTTCGGGCGCTGACGCATCGCTTCACCGCCCCCGGTCACGGGGTGCATCGCAATCCCATCTATCGCCTGCCGCTGATTCCCACCGTATGTATCGAGGTGGCAGCGATTGCGATGGGACTCGCGCAGGCGGCCATCGACGGGTTCGTGGAACACATCGAAACCAAGCGGCTCAGCTTTCCGCCCTTCTCGTTGTTGAAGGAGATGCGGCGTACGCAAGGCTGCCTGGGACGCGCGTCGGCGCGGCTGGAAGCGGCGCGCGCCGGGACGTACCAGCTCATCCGGCGCCAGGAAGCGCGGATGGAACGAGTCGACGGCGGAGTGCCGTTCACCGATCTCGAGGTGCGCCGCGATCTGCTACTGGTCGACGAAGTGGCGCGCGCGGCCCATGAATGCGTCGCGATGGTGTTCGCCGCCGCCGGCACCAGCGCCGCCCGCAACGGACATCCGCTGGAGCGGATTTTCCGCGACATGGCGATGATGAGCACGCATCGCTTCATCGATGCCGAGCGCACGGTCGAGAACTTCGGGGCGCTCAGCCTGGGCTTCCCACCCTACTCGGACCTCTAGGCGACGAGCGTTCAGTTGCCCGGCCGCGGGCGCGGCCGCGTCGCTCCGTTTCGCCTGGAGGCCCCGGCAGGCGCGCTCCGCTTCGATCTTCAATTGGGCAAACAGCGGCTGCGACTTTTCGAGCTCATCGAGGCTGGCGATCAACTGGAGCTGCTGGCACAGCTCGAACATCGGTTGTGCACCCAGAGCCGCTGCGCTGCCCTTGAGCCGATGGGACTCGCTCGCGGCGCTCTTGAAATCCTTGAGCGCGAAGGCCGCGCCGATGCGCTCAATCGCGGCGGGAGTGTCGCCCAGGAAGAGATCGATCAGCTCGTCGAGCAGGCCATCGTCGCGCAACGCCGCCAGGGTCTTCGCGTCGAAAGGCGGCGCGGCCCCGTTGAGCGCGGCGGGATCGCCGGCGGCTTCGGTGACGGCCGGCGGCGCGCCGTTTTCGATGCCGTTGGCGGCGCCGCTGCCGATCACCTGTCTCAGGGTCGTCTCCAGCATTTCTGCGCGCACCGGCTTGGAAACGTAGGCGTCCATCCCGGCCTCAAGGCATTTGTCGCGGTCGCCGGCCAGCGCATGCGCGGTCATCGCGATGATCTTGGTATGCTGCCGCGTCCCTTCGCGCCGGCGAATCTCGCGCGTCGCCTCGTAGCCGTCCAGCTCCGGCATCTGGCAGTCCATCAGCACCACGTCATACGGGATTCGCGACAGGGCTTCGACCGCCTCGCGTCCATTGGCGACGGTATCGACCTCCATGCCGAGCTTCCGGAGTTGCAGGCGTGCGAGCTTCTGATTGATAGGATTGTCCTCGGCGACCAGGATTCTTGGTTTGCGGCCGGTAGGAAGCGTGAGCTGTGCGCCGGCACCACCAGCCGGAGCCACGACCTCGACGTGCTTGCGCGCCGCCGTCCCATCCGGCGCGGCATGCGGCAGCGCCTTGGCGAGGCTGTCGTAGAGCGAAGATTGCAGCACCGGTTTCATCAGCCAGTCGTTGAATTCCACTCCACGCAGCCGGGTCCGAACGACGTCGGTCGGACCCACTTACGCAACGAAGATGATCGCCGTCGAGGCGAGCGCCGGGTCGCTCTTGATGAGCCGTGCGAGCTCGATTCCGTCCACCTCCGGCATCATCACGTCGATCAGCGCGACCGCATAGGGCCGCCCGGCGGCCGCCGTCTCCCGCATCGCACGCAGCGCTTCCTCGGCGGAGGCCGCGGAGGCGGGCTCCATACCCCAGGCCGAAGTCTGCATGGTCAGCATCTGCCGGCTGTGCTCGTTGTCGTCGACGATTATGGTTCTAACGCCGGTGAAGCCGGCGAAGCGTTCCGAGGCGGGCCGCGTTGCATCGACCTGTTTGGCGAGCCGGACGGTGAACCAGAACGATGAGCCGACGTCGGGGACGCTGGTCACCGCGATCGTGCCGCCCATCCGCTCGACCAGCTCCTTGACGATCGAAAGTCCGAGACCGGTACCGCCGAAATTACGGGTGGTGGACGCATCGACCTGGGTGAAAGGCTGGAACAGCAGATGCAGCTTGTCCTTCGGGATGCCGATGCCGGTGTCGCGCACCTCGAACCGCAGCATGGTCTCCTTGGGGTTCTCGCTCAGCTTGTTGACCTCGACTCCGATTTCGCCTTTGGCCGTGAACTTGATCGCGTTGCTCAGCAGATTGAGCAGCACCTGGCGCAAGCGTCCGGGATCGCCGTGCAGGAACTGCTGGGCCTCGGGATCGATCGACACGATCACCTCCAGGCCCTTGCGGCGCGCCATCTCCGCGACCATCTCGAGCGTGCTTTCGACCGTGTGGGTGAGTTCGAAGTCCACTTCTTCGAGCACCAGCTTGCCGGCCGCGATCTTCGAGAAGTCGAGGATGTCGTTGATCAGGCTCAGCAGCGTATCCGCGCTCTCGCGCACGTCGTTGGCGTACTCGCGCTGCTCGACAGTGAGCGGACCGTCGAGCAGCAGCCCGGTCATGCCGACCACCGAATTGAGCGGCGTGCGGATCTCGTGGCTCATGTTGGCCAGGAACTCAGATTTGAGTCGCGCGCCTTCGAGCGCGCTATCGCGCGCGGCGGTCAGCTCGGCCTCCAGGCGCTTGCGCTCGCCGATGTCGTGCACGG
>Ga0209415_10009617_pt1 | contig 16587 bp, 15 predicted proteins | sample PeaSoiSIISIP2007_FD_187696 | JGI IMG/M metagenome (GOLD analysis project Ga0209415, IMG submission 187696) | Peat soil microbial communities from Weissenstadt, Germany - SII-SIP-2007 (SPAdes) (version 2) | ecosystem: Environmental > Terrestrial > Soil > Wetlands > Peat | place: Germany... | reverse complement strand
CAGAAGCTCGGCGGGCCGCAGGGCCGCGGCACCAATTCCGCAGATCTCCTGACCCGGTCGGTCAACTGGAAGCCGGTCATCGCCGCCGTTCACGGCTATGTCCTCGGGCTCGCGCTCGGGCTGACGCTCGAATGCGACCTCATTGTCGCCGAGGCCGGAACGCGCTTCCAATTGACCGAAACCTCGCGCGGCCTCGGCGCCTCGCGCTATTGGGCCTTGTTCCACTATCGCAACGCCGCCGCGTTTGGCGAAGAGATCGCCCTGACCGGGCGGTTTTTTACCGCCGAAGAAGGGCTCGCCGCCGGGATCTTCAACCGGGTCGCACCGTCGGGGCAACATCTCGAGGTGGCGCGCGACCTCGCCCGCGCGGTCGCCAAGAACCCGCCCTTGTCGGTGCGGACGACCGTGCGCACCCGGCGCTGGTATCTCGAGCGCATCACCCGCGAGGCGCAATTTATCGCCGCGCCGTTCCAGCTTTATCTTACGGAGGATTTCCACGAGGCCGCGCTCGCCTTCGCCGAAAAGCGCCCGCCGCGCCCGTTCAAGGGGCGGTAGTCAGCAATGAGTGGAGCCGCCCTCCCCCATCCGTCATCCCCGGGCTTGACCCGGGGATCCACGTAGATGGCCGGGTCAAGCTCGGCCATGACGGGTAGGGACACGCCCGCCAACCGGCCATTGGCCGGGATCGTCGTCCTCGATTTCGGCCAGGTCTATCAGGGCCCCTATGCGACGATGTTGATGGCCAAGGCCGGGGCCGACGTCATCAAGATCGAGCCGCCGCAGGGGGAGCCGTTGCGGCGCCGCGCCCCGCCGGGCAAGAGCACGACCTTCCCCATTGCCATGCTCAACGGCAACAAGCGGGCGATCACCCTTAACCTCAAAGAGGAGCGCGGCCGCGCCCTCCTCTTCCAGATGGCCCGGAAGGGGGATGTGCTCCTCGAAAACTTTGCGCCGGGCGTCATGGACCGGCTCGGGGTCGGCTGGAGCGTGCTGCACGAATTGAACCCCCGCCTCGTCTACGCCTCGGGCTCAGGATATGGCCTCTCGGGGCCCGACCGCGACAATCTGGCGATGGATCTGACGATCCAGGCGGTCTCCGGCCTCATCAGCACGACCGGGTTTCCCGATGGGCCACCGGTCAAGGCCGGGCCCGCGGTCGTCGATTTCCTCTCCGGCATCCACCTTTACGCCGCGACCCTGACCGCGCTGTTCGAGCGCGAGCGCACCGGGGTCGGCCGCCTCGTCGAAGTGGCGATGGAAGAAGCCACCTACGCGACGCTGACCTCGCCCCTCCAAGCGTATTTCGAGACCGGCAAGGTGCCGCCGCGCACCGGCAATTCGAGCCATGGCCGCTCGCCCCTCGGCGTCTACCCGACCACTGACGGCTATGTCGCGCTCAACGTCGCGGTCGAGGAGCACTGGCACAACCTCTTGCGGGCGATGGGCCGCGAGGAGTTGCGCGACGACCCACGCTTCGCCAACAACGCCGCGCGCGTCAAGCACATGGCCGAAACCGACGCGGCGATCGCCGCCTGGACATCGACGCTCGGCAAGATGGAGGTCTTTGCCATCGCCAAACGCATGCGCATCCCGCTGGCGCCGGTGCGCGAGGTCGACGAAGTGATGCACGACGCGCACATGCACCAGCGCGGCATGCTCGAATGGATCGAGCACGACGAATTGGGGCCTGTCGTCGTGCCGAATTCCCCCTTGCGCGTCCACGGCGCCGACGAGGTGCCAACAACGCCGAGCCCCAAACTCGGCCAGCACAACGCCGAGATCTACGGCGGCTGGCTCGGCCTCTCGAACATCGAGATCGCCGAACTGAAGCGGAACGGGATTATTTAGCGTCTGCGGCGCGAGGTCTGCCATGGGTTTGCCAGAGTTGCGCTTCGCCCAAATCCCGCATCGGTCGCGGGGCCGCTACGACGGTGACCGCTTCAGCTATATGGAAGCGGGGCCTGCTGCGGCGCCGCCCGTTGTCCTCCTCCACGGCATCGGCAGCAACTCGACCGGCTGGCGTCACCAATACGCCGCGCTGTCTGACCGCTTCCGCCTCGTCGGCTGGAACGCGCCGGGCTATATGCTCAGCGACAACCTCCGCGCCGATCCGCCCGGCCGGCGCGATTACGCCGACGCGCTCGATGACTTCCTCGCCGCCCTCGGCGTCGAGCGGTTCGATCTCCTCGCCAATTCCTTCGGCACCCGGATCGCGCAGGATTTTGCGCATTTCCACACCGACCGGATCCTGCGCGCCGTCTTCACCGGCACCTCGGTCGCGGTCGAGCGCCCGGCCGAGGAGCGCGCGCGAATGGTCGAAGCGCGCGCTGCACAGGTGGCGGCGGGCGGCTACGGTTTTGGCGCGCGGGCCCCGGCGCTCCTCGGCTCGCAGGCATCACCGGAGACCTTCGCCGCGGTCCAGCAGGTGTTGCGCGCCACCAACCCGAAGGGCTTCATGCAGGCGGTGCGGTTTGGCGCAAGTGCCAGCGCACCGCCGATCGGCGCCGGACTGACGATGCCGCTAATGATGATCCAGGGCGCGGACGACCGGGTGACGCCCCTTGCCGCCAACGCCGCGCGCCTCGCCGAGAGCGTGCCGCGAGCGCAGATCGTCATGCTCGAAGGGTGCGGTCATCTGCCCGAGCTCGAGGCGCCGGCGCAAGTCAATCAGCTCGTGCGCGAATTTCTCTCGGCGTGAAATCGAGGAGCCACCTATGCCGCTACTTTATGAAAAACACGGCGCCATCGCTGTCCTGACGCTGTCGCGGCCGCAGGCTCGCAATGCCTGGGGCGAGGATTACAACGCGACCTTGAAGGAGCTGTTGCCGCAGCTCGAGGACGACCCCGCGATCCGTTGCGTTGTCCTGACCGGCGACGAGGCGGGCGGCGCGTTCAGCGCCGGCGCCAACATCAAGGACCCGAAGACGCATACCAGCCTATCGATCGCCGACGCGATTGAGGCCCTGCCCAAGCGGCGGCGCTTTCAGGCGATGAACCTCCTCTCCGATTTCGCCAAGCCGCTCATTGCCGCGGTCAACGGCTATGCGATCGGGATCGGCTCCATCGTCACCTATTGTTGCGACCTGATCGTTGCTTCCGAGCGCGCCGAATGGCGTCTGACCCAGGTTTCGCTCGGCATATTGCCGGCGCAGGGCGGCACGGTGCGCCTGGCGCGCTGGGTCGGCCGCGGCCAGGCGATGAAGCTGGCGCTGGGGTTCCCGTTGAAAGCCGAGGAAGCGTATCGCGTCGGTCTCGCGCAATGGGTCGTGCCGCATGATGAGCTCATGGCAAAGGCGATGGAGGTTGCCGAACACCTCGCTGCGCTGCCGCCGCTCGCCGCGCGCCTCGCCAAGGAGGCGGTCGCCTTCGGCCTCGACGGGACGCTGCGCGAGGCTGCCAACGCCGATCTCTACCGCTTCATGGCATTGGAACTAACCGAAGACAAAAAGGAAGCCCACCAGGCCTGGCGCGAGCGCCGCAAACCGGCGCTGAAGGGGCGATGAGCGACTCCTCCCGTCCCCTGGCGCTGGTCACCGGTGCGTCCGGCGGCATTGGCGCGGCGCTGGCGCGCGAACTGGCGCGACATGCGCATGATCTGGTTCTCGCCGCCCGCACCCAGGCGCCCATGGAAGCGCTCGCCGCCGAGCTGCGCGAAGTGGGCGCCACGGCGACGGTGATCGCCGCCGATCTCAGCAAGCCCGGTGCCGCCGCCACCCTCGCCGACGACATCGCCGGCCGCGGCCTCACGATCGAGGTTCTGATCAACAATGCCGGGCTCGGCGCGGCCGGGCGCTTTGATCGCAATGACCCGCAGCGCATCGGCGAGATCCTCCAGGTCAACATCGTGGCGCTGACCGAGCTGACCCGGCTCCTCCTGCCCGGGATGATCGCGCGCGGCCATGGCCGGGTCATGCTGGTTGCCTCGACCGCCGCCTTTCAACCGGGCCCGCGGATGGCCGCCTATTTCGCCAGCAAGGCCTATGTGCTGAGCCTCGGCGAAGCCCTGGCGTATGAGCTGCGTGGCACAGGGGTCAGCGTGACGGTGCTGTGCCCGGGTGCCACCGCGACCGAATTCTTCAGCGTCGCCGGGGCCGACCATTCGGTGATGGCGCGGCGGCTCCGCCGGATGATGCGCGCCGAGGATGTCGCGCGCATCGGCTATCGTGGGCTCGCCGCCGGACGCCGGGTTGTGATCGCCGGAACGATGAACCGCCTCCTCGCACTGGCCGGCCGCTATGCGCCGCACCGGATCACCCTGCCGGCGACGGATCTCTTGATGTCGGGCGAGTGATCGGCTCGAGGCCCGGCCGCTTTCGCGCCGGCGCCCTACCGGCGTGGGCGGCGTGGGTCAGGGCGTAAGCGCCGAGCAGCGCCCCATCCATCGGCTCGGCGAACAGATAGCCCTGGCCGAAACCACATCCGCTGGCGCAGAGGAAGTCGCGTTGCGCAGCGGTCACTATGCCTTCGGCGATGATCGCGGCATCACAACTGCGGGCGATATCGAGCAACGTCTGGGCCCGCTGCTCTCCCTCGGCGGTGCCGATCTGGGCGATGCACTCCGCATCGATCTTGACAGTGTCGACCGGATAGTGCCGCAGGCTGTGGAGCTCGGAATAGCCGGCGCCAAAATCGTCGATGGCGATTTGAACGCCGAGCTCCTCCATCTCGGCGAGAACCGTGCGCGTGGTTTCGGGGTTTCGCGTGAACGCGGTCTCGCTGATCTCAAGCTTCAGGCGGTGCACCGCGAAACCGCCGTTACGGACTGCGCGCAGCGTCGCCAGCAGCGCCGAGGGATCGTCCAACTGCCGCTTCGAGAGGTTGACGCTGACCCAGTCAACGATGTCGCGGCCATAAATCAGGCGCCACGACTCGATCTGTCCAATCGCCTCGCGAATGACCCAGCAGCCGACCTCGACGATCAGCGCGGTTTCCTCGAGGAGCGGCAGGAATGCTGCGGAGGGAACCAATCCCTCGCTCGGATGGTTCCAGCGCAGCAGCGCTTCTGCGCCGACCAGCTTGTTGTCGCTGAGCTGCAGGATCGGCTGGTAGTGCAGTATAAATTCGCCGTTGTCGAACGCGCGGCTCAACTGCTCGGCGAGCGAGTAGCGCCAGACCGCCGCCCGCGTCAGCGCCGGTTCCCATGCGAGCACCTTGCTCGGCCCGAGCACCTTTGCCTGTCGGAGCGCGAGATCGAGATCGCGCAGTGCATCGTCCGCGTCGCGGTGGGCCGGGGTGGTAGTGATGAAACCGACCCGGGCGGTCAACCGCAGTGACAGAGCGCCGATCGCGATCGGCGACTGGACGATTCGCGGAAGCCGGGCGGCGAACGCCTCCGCCTCTCCCAGCCCGAAGGCCGGCGGGCTGCAAATGATGCCGAATTCGTCGGCCCCCAACCGGGCAACCATGTCCTTGCCGCGCGCGGCCACGCCCGGCTGCCCCGAATCTCGCGACCGGGTGCCCGCAACCAGCCGCTCGGCAATGATCTTGAGCACCCGGTCACCGGTCGCGAAACCATGGAGGGTGTTGAGGCTGCGGAAGCTGTCGAGGTTGATCGCAAAGACAACGGCGGCGCGGCGTTCGGGATCCGGATCAGCGAGGACCTCGCCCAAGCGCCGGGCAAACTGATGCCGATCGGCGAGCCCGGTCAGCGGATCGCGAGCGGGCACCCGCTCCCGGGCATCCGGCGCCACGTCTTCCCGCAGACCCACAATGACGCCGGCGATGTCGCCGTCAGGGTCTAGCGACGGCCGCGCGCTGAAGATTGCCGGCCTCAGCCTAGTCGCCGCATCATTGCCGACCGGATGGTAGTCCTCGACCGCGTCGCCATTGAGGGCGTGCCACTGCACTTCTTCCAGCGCGTCACGGCCGGCCTTGCACAGCTCGTTGTGGCGCCGGCCGGCGAGCGCCGTGCGCGGCAGCCCGAAGGCGCCCAGCCACGCCTTACTCGCGGCCACGTAGCGCAGATCCCGGTCGAACAACGCGACCGCGGCCGGAATATCGCCGACGAAACGGACCATCCAATCAAACGGGGTGTCGAACTCTGGGGTCATGCCTGATCTGCCGACGCCCGACGCCTATCGCGGCGGATGCTGCCGATGATTGGGCGCGATAGTTGTTAAGCGAGACTTAACCGGCAAGTAAGCGACAGAGGATTTTGCCACAAATGTTAGGTATTTTCTTTAAGAACGATCGTAACGCATTGGTTCCGAGAAAAAATGTTAAGACCCGTAGCACAAGGAAATACGGCGACACGACCGCGAGCGCACGCGATCGGCGTTTCCGACTCGCCGGGTTCCCAGCGGCGGCGCCGCGTTCTCTCGACCCGCCACCCCCCTCTCCTACCCCCTTTGCAGGGGGGCGCTGCGGGCTACAGCTTCTCCAGCATCGCCTCGGCGCTAGAGACCGCGTATTCGCCCGGCTTCTCGACATTGAGCGCCTTGACGATACCGTTTTCGACCAGCATCGCGTAGCGCTGCGAGCGGATGCCCATGCCTTCCTTGATGCGGTCGAGCTCGAGGCCGATCGCCTTGGTGAAATCGCCGCTGCCGTCGCCGAGCATCATGATCTGGTCGGCCTGATGCTCCTTGCCCCAGGCCCCCATCACAAAGGCGTCGTTGACCGCGACGCAAGCAATCGTGTCGACGCCCTTGGCTTTGAGCGCGGCGGCGTTGCCGACATAGCTCGGCAGATGGCGCTGCGAGCAGGTCCGCGTATAGGCGCCGGGGACCGCGAACAGCACGACCCTCTTGCCGCCGAACAACTCCTCTGGGGTGATCTCCTTCGGCCCTTCCGCGGTCAGATGGCGCAAATTCACCGCCGGAACCTTGTCACCAACCTTGATCGTCATGTGGCTCTCCCTTCAGTTCTGCTCGATGTGGAACACCGCTTTCCCCGGGATCCGGCGGTTGCGCAGCATTGTTCCGACCCGGGGAACCTCGTGCCAGTCATGCTCGGCGACCCGCGGCAGCAGCGATCCGTCGGCAACGAGCCCGGCCAAGAGCGCCAGATCGGGGGCGAAACGCTCCTCGGCCTCCGAGGTGAAATAGTGGAACCCCTGGATTCGTGCGTTCTGGTGCTCGGCAAAGTCGCGGAAATTTAAGGGCGTAGGCTCGCCCGAGGAATTGCCGAAAACGACGATCGTGCCGCGATGCGCGACCCGCTCGATCGCCGCCTTGAGCGAGGCGCCGCCGGCCGCTTCGAGGATGAGCTCAAAGCGGCCCTGCGCATCCTCGATTGCGGTGAGGGTCTCGGCGGCGCCGAGGCCGTCGAGCACGCGCCCGCGTTCGGCGCTGCCGACGATCGCGGTGACCCGCGCACCCGAACGGGCGGCGAGCTGGACCGCGAGATTGCCGACCCCGCCAGCCGCCCCGGTGACGAGCACGCGCTTACCCAACAGCGGCGCGCCGTGGCGCAGGCTCCTGAGCGCGGTCAGCCCGGCGACCGGCAAGGCTGCCGCCGCGGCGAACAAGACATTGTCGGCAATCGGCGCCATCCGCTTGACCGGCACCGCGGCGCGCTCGGCCCAGCCCTCCCAGTCGCACAGCGCAACCACCCGCGTGCCGGCGGCGGGGCCGCTGCCGTCCGCGGCGGCGCGCAATACCACCCCGGCGATGTCTTGGCCGGGCCGCCAGCCCTCCGGGCGGACCTGAAACAGGCGCAATTCGCCGCGATTGAGCGAGAAGGCGTGGACCTGGACCAGCGCCTCGTCCGGCCGCGGCTCAGGCTCGGCGACCTCGCGGATCGCGACCGGTTCCGGGCCGTTCGGTGTGTTGACGACGGCGAGCATGGCCTACCACTCTATGCCCATCATTGCGAACGACGCGAAGCAATCTCCCGCCGCGTGTTCGTTGGAGGGAGTTTGCTTCGTCGCCCTGCGGGCTTCTCGCAATGACAATCTAGTTCAACCTGAGATCGGTGATGTGCTTGGGATCGGGATTCAATTCGCCCTTTTCGACGCGCAGCACGATGTCGGTGAGGATCGCGTTGGTCGGCGCCGGGATGCCGACCTCCTCGCCCTTCCGCACGACAAAGCCGTTGAGGAACGGGATCTCGGTGCGGCGGCCCTTGACCATGTCCTGGCCGGTGGAGGGGCGGTGCTCGCCGCCGCCGCCTTGCGCTCCGGCCAGGCGATGCTCGTCGATCTCCTTCTGAGCCGCGGCATCGCCCTCGCCGGCACGGGCCAGCGTCTCGGGATCCATGTGGCTGACTTCGTCAAACGTATAGCCCAAAGCCTGGCCGACCCGGATCGCTTCGCTCCCCAGCCGGTTCGAGAAGTGCCGCAAGGCGTCGTTCTTGATGACCTCGCGGCCGATCAGGCCGGTACAGGCCGAGAGCCCGTTGCCCATCACGTTGGTGACCAGCTTCGACCAGCGCTCGCCCCACAAATTCTCGGTGACGAAGGCGCTGTCGGCATTGGCGAGGAGCCCGCAGACCTCCTTCGCCCGATCGGTGATCCGGCCATGCACCTCGCCGACGCGGAACACGGTGTGCTTCGAGCCCGATTTTCCGGCGGCGCGGCGGATCTGCCCCGGCGCATGCAATTCGACGGTGATCGAACTGGCGATCGAGCCCAGCGTTTTGCCCCAGCCGACGACGCCCGCGATCGTCTCCTCGTTCATGCAGTTCTGCAGCGAGACGACATAACCGTCGGGCGCGAGGTACTGCTTGATCATCATCGCCGCCCAGGCTGTGTCATAGGATTTGGTGCAGACAAAGGCGATGTCGAACGGCTTCTCCTTCGAGACATGCTGCAGTTCGGTGACGTGGAGCGCGCGCACCGGCACCGTGAACGGCTCGACCTCCCTGATGTGGGTGATCGTCAGCCCGTGCGCTTTCATGTGCTCGACATGCTCGGGCCAGAAATCGATAAAGGTCACGTCCTCGCCGGCCTGCACCATATGCGCGCCGGCATAGCCGCCGACCGCCCCGGTGCACACCACGGCAATCTTTTTCCCTGTCGCCATCAGCCTTCCTCCGCATTGCTCCGGCGCCGGGTTATCTGAAGCGCCGCCATCGTCTCAAACGCGATCCTAGTACGACCCGCCCCGGTTGGGGAAGCGATGCCCGGCCCGAAGAACCGGCAAAACCAGGCATGGCTGCGTCGCGGCCGCCGAAAGCCCGATGCCGGGCCTCGACGCGCCAGCCGCGATCTGTGATCTATTTACGGTATTGGTATGGGATCACATGGCTTCTGATTCATCGAGCGGGCATGGCGGTATTGCCGCGGGTGGGAGCCGCACCGCAGGGAGCAGGCTGAACCGCACCCTGATCACCGCCTCGATCACCTGCGCGACGATCATGCAGGGGGTCGACACGACGATCACCAATGTCGCGCTCCCGCATATCCAGGGGTCGCTGTCGGCGTCCCAAGACCAGGTCGCCTGGGTGGTGACCTCCTACATCGTCGCCGCGGCGATCATGACGCCCTTGACCGGCTGGCTCGCCGGGCGGTTTGGCATCAAATACGTGTTTCTGGTTTCGGTGATCGGGTTCACCCTCGCGTCCGCCTTGTGCGGGGCCGCCGCCAGCCTCACCCAACTGGTGCTCTATCGGCTGTTGCAGGGGGTGTGCGGCGCCGCGCTGGTGCCGCTATCGCAATCGGTGCTGTTCCAGACCAATCCGCCCGAGCGTCACGCCCGGGCGATGGCGATATGGGGCACCGGGACGATGCTCGGGCCGATCATGGGGCCGGCGCTCGGCGGCTGGCTGACCGACAATTGGACCTGGCGCTGGGTGTTCTACATCAACCTGCCGGTCGGCGTGTTGTGCGCGCTCGGCATCCTCATTTTCATCCATGAGACCGGCCGCACCCAGCGCGAAGGGTTCGATTTCTTCGGATTCGCGATGTTGAGCCTGGCGATCGGGGCGGTGCAGATGCTGCTCGACCGCGGCGAATTGAAGGACTGGTTCGGCTCGACCGAGATCTGGATCGAGGCGACGATCGCCGCGCTCACGCTGTACTTGTTTGTCGTTCATACCGTTACCGCGAGCGCGCGATCCTTTCTCGACCGCGAGATGCTCAAAGACCCCAATCTGGTGGCCGGGGTCATCCTGATGTTCTTCATCGGGATCATCCTCAACGGCACGATGGTGCTGTTGCCGACGATGATGCAGGTGCTGTTGAACTATCCGGTCGTCACCGCCGGGTTCATCATCGCACCGCGAGGCCTCGGTACGATGGTCGCGATGTTCGTGGTGGTGCGGGCTATCGGGCGCATCGACACGCGGCTTGTCATCCTCGCCGGCCTCCTCCTGGTCGCCGTGTCGCAGTGGCAGATGACCGGATTTTCGCTGACGATGGGGATGCAGCCGATCCTGGTGTCGGGCATCCTGCAGGGCTTCGGGCTCGGCCTCGTGTTCACCCCGCTCTCGACGGTCACCTTTTCGACGCTGCCGCGTCAGCTCCTGACGCAGGGAACCGCGTTCTTCAGCCTGACGCGCAACATCGGCGGCAGCTGCGGCGTCGCGATCGTCGAAGCGCTGCTGGCGCAAAACACCCAGGCGATCCATTCGCGGCTGGTCGAAAACTTGCGGCCCGACAACCCATTGGCGCAGGCGCCCTACCTCGCCGGTCGCTACAGCCTGTCGCTCCCGTCCGGCGTCGCCGCCCTCAATGCCGAGGTGACGCGCCAGGCGCAGATGATCGCCTATATCGACGATTTCTACCTGATGGGGGTCGTCATCATCGTGGCGCTGCCGCTGTTATTGCTGCTGCGCGGGCGGCGCGGGGTCACCGCGGAACCGGCCGTGGCGATCGAGTGAGAAGCGCCCCACCGGGAACCCTCTCCCGCCATCCGGGAGAGGGTTGATCCGGACTACTCGGCGGCGGGCGCCTTCGCCTTGCCGAATTTCGGGTAGTCGGTGTCGTCGACAAAGGCCTCCGCGCCCTCGGTCGCCACCGGCTCGGCATAGTCGAGCGCGCCCTGGATATTCTCGCCCCACACCTCGCGCGGCAGTTCGTAGAGAACTTCGACGCCGTAACCGTTGGGGTCGCTGATATAGAGCGAATGGGTCATCCCGTGGTTGACCCGGCGGTGAAACTTGACGCCGTTCTGACGCAGCCAGGCGAGCTGCTTCAGCCAGGCTTCGCGGTTCGGCATCGTGATCGCGATGTGGTTGATCGCCAGCGGCATGTCGAACATCGCCCAGTTCTCGGGCGGCTTCGGCAGGTTCGGGTTCTCGCACAGCGCGATGTCGTGGTGGTTCATCTGGCCGCCGTGGTTGCCGCTATAGAACTGCATCGGGCGGCGGCTCGACTTGCCGACCAGCTTGAAACCGAGGATCTCGGTCCAGAATTTGTGCGACTCCTCCATGTTGCGCACGTTGATGACCAAGTGGTTGATGCCGCCCGGCGTCACCGCCTCGGTCGGGGCCTCGGGAACAATCGGGGTGGTGCCGTCCGCCATGTGCGTCTCTCCGCGATGAAATTGCCTTGTCGGTAATTATATGGCGACGCCGCCCGGTTTGCCAATCCGCCGCCTCAGCCCTTGTGCGCCCCGATACCCGCTGTCGCGGGAATGACGTATGGTGGTTCCATGAAGGAAATCCGCCTAAATGCGTTCGAGATGAACTGTGTCGGGCATCAGTCGCCGGGGTTATGGGCGCACCCGCGGGACCGCTCGGCGCAGTATACCGATCTCGGCTATTGGACCGCTCTGGCGAAGACCTTGGAGCGCGGCCGGTTCGACGGGATCTTTCTCGCCGATGTCCTCGGGCTCTATGACGTTTACGGCGGTTCGCCCGACGCCGCGCTGCGCCATGCGGTGCAGGTGCCGGTCAATGACCCGGTCTTGCTGATCCCGACGATGGCGGCGGCAACCGAGCATCTCGGCTTTGGCGTCACCTGCACCCTGTCGTATGAGCCGCCCTACCCGCTCGCCCGGCGCATGTCGACGTTGGACCACCTGACGAAGGGGCGGATCGGCTGGAACATCGTCACCGGGTACCTCGACAGCGCCGCCGCCGGGATGGGGCTCGGGATCCAGGCCCGCCACGACCAGCGCTACGAGATCGCCGATGAACACATGGCGGTCGTCTACAAGCTGTGGGAAGGCAGCTGGGAGGAGGACGCCGCCCCGCACGACCGGGCGCGCCGCCTCTATGCCGACCCGGCGAAGATCCACCGCGTCAAGCACGAGGGACAGTTCTACCGGGTCGACGCGATCCACCTCAGCGAACCCTCGCCGCAGCGGACGCCAGTCCTCTATCAAGCCGGCGCCTCGACGCGCGGGCGCGCCTTTGCCGCCGCGCACGCCGAATGCGTCTTCATCAACGGCCCCTCGCCCCAGGTCGTCGCCGCGCAGGTCGCCGATCTGCGCCGCCGCGCCACGGAGAATGGCCGCGACCCCGCCGACCTGATGATCTTCACGCTGGCCACCGTGATTACCGGCCGCACCGCCAAGGAGGCGCACGCGAGGCACGCCGATTATCGCCGTTACGCCGACCCCGAGGCCGCCCTGACGCTGTTCTCGGGCTGGACCGGGGTCGATTTCTCGCGCTTCCGGCCGGAGGAGGAGTTGCGCTACATCGAAACCGAGGCGATGCGCTCGGCGCTCGAATCGTTCACCTCGGCCGATCCGGACCGGGTGTGGACCGTCAAGGAACTGGCCGAGCATGTCGCGATCGGCGGACGGGGGCCGCTCTTTGTCGGCGCACCCGACGAGATCGCCGATACGCTCGCCCACTGGGTCGCGGCAACCGATGTTGACGGCTTCAACCTCGCCTACGCGGTGACCCCGGAAACCTTCGAGGATTTTGTCGACCTCGTGGTGCCCGAACTGCAGCGCCGCGGCCTGTACAAGCACGAATACCGTCCCGGCACGCTGCGCGAAAAACTGTTCGCCAGGGGTCGCGCCCGCCTCGCCCCGCCCCACCCGGCGGCAAAATACCGGGCCACCTGATAGTACGGTTACCGGGTTCCCGGCGAAGGCCGGGACCCATGATCTGGCGTCGCCTATTTGGCCCGCGGGTATAGGGTGCAGCGGCGAAGGCGCCACGCGGCGGCATAATGGATCCCGGCCTGCGCCGGGATCAGGAGAGCGCCGGCTCAGCTGCCGAGGACGGCGCGGGCGGTCTGGTTGAAGAGGATCTTGCGTTCCTCGTCGGAGGGCGGGGCGGAGCGGCGCCATTCCTTGCCGAGATCGACGCCGCGCTTGACCGCCGGGCGATCCCGGACCGCGGCGCGCCAGCGTGCGAGATTGGGAAACTCGTCGAGCGGCTGGCCGAGCGGCTTCGCGATCAGCACCCAGGGCCAGGACGCCATGTCGGCGATCGAATACTCGCCGACGATAAACTCGCGCCCCTCCAGCCGCCGCTCCAGGACGCCGAGGCAGCGGTTGTATTCATCGGCGTAGCGCTGGTGCGAATAGGGATGCTCGCCCTGCGCGTAGTTGACGAAATGAGAGAGCTGGCCGGCCATCGGCCCCAAATTGCCGACCTGCCAGAACAGCCACTCCATAACCTCCTTTCGCGCCATCCGCTCCGCAGGCATGAACCGCCCGCTGCGCTCGGCCAGATGCAGAAGGATCGCACCCGATTCGAAGACGCTCGTTGGCCCGTCGGGGTCGTCGTGATCGACGATCGCCGGCATCCGGTTGTTCGGGCTGATCCTGAGAAATTCCGGCTCGAACTGGTCGCCCTTGCCGATATTGACCGGGACCAGGCGATACGGCAGCCCGCATTCCTCCAGCATGATGCTGATCTTCCAGCCATTGGGCGTCGGCCAGTAATAGAAATCGATCATTCGCTCGCCTTTCTCTTGCCACTGCGAGGATCGCAGCACTCGCAACGACAGCTACTTTTCGCCGGTCGCACCGAGTGCGCCTTGCGCCCGCAACGCCGCGATCTCCGCTGCCGAATACCCGGCTTCGGCGAGGATCTCGTCGGTGTGCTCGCCGAGGCCCGGAGCGGGGCGGCGGATCGCGGCCGGAGTCGCGGAAAAGCGCGCGGCGTTGCGCGCCTGACGCAACCTTCCCGCCTTCGGGTGCTCGATCTCTTCGACGATCCCCATTGCCCTGACGTGCGGGTGGCGGATCACTTCGTTGCGGGTCAAGACAGGGGCGCACGGCACGTCGGCCTTGGTCAGCCGCTCCAGCCATTCGGCCGAGGGGCGGCCGATCAGCACGTCCTGGGTCATCTGCAGCCGCGCCTCGACATTCTCTTGGCGCAAGGCCGGCGTCCTGAAGCGCTCGTCCTCAAGCCATTGCGGCTGTTCGAGGGCGCGCGAGAGGCCCTCCCACTGGCGGTTGGTCACCACCGCGGCGGTGATGTAGCCGTCGGCCGTCTCATAGATCAGATCGGTCGTGCTCGCCGCCTCCTGGCGCGCCGGCTCGTCGCCGATAAAGGTCTGGCCGGCCATGTCCGAGGGCCACAGAAAGGCGAGCACCGCTTCGAGCATCGAGAGGCGGACATGCTGACCCTCGCCGGTGCGCTCGCGCGCAAGAAGCGCCGCGGTGATCGCCTGCGATGAGGTGATCGCGGTCAGCTTGTCGGGCAAAATCGTGCGCAGCATGCGCGGCCGCGCCTCGTCAGAGCCGGCCTGCACCGTGGCCAGCCCGGTAAAGCCCTGGATCAGCGGGTCGTAGACCGGCCGCGCGGCATAGGGCCCCACTTCGCCAAAGCCGCTGACCGAGACATAGACGATCTTGGGCGCGACGGCGCGGATCGCCGCTTCGCCTACGCCGAGCCGGTCGGCAACGCCGGGCCGGTAATTCTGCACAAAAGCGTCCGCGGTCGCGGCCAGCCGCAACAGCGCCCGCAACGCCGCGGGGTCCTTCAGGTTGAGGACGATCGAACGCTTGTTGCGGTTGTTGTTGAGGAACGAGGCGGTAAACCCGCCGCGCCGGTTGGCGCCGGCACGGGTACTGTCGCCCTCGGGCGCCTCGACCTTGATGATTTCGGCGCCCTGGTCGCCGAGGATCATCGTGCCGAGCGGCCCGGCGACGTTGGAAGTCAGATCGACGATGCGGTAACCGTGCAAGGGACCGGGCATTGGCGGGCCTCTCGTGTGAATGCGGACGAGCGGGGTGAACAGCAGTATAACGCGTCGCGACGCCTACCGGTGGTGATTGGGGAGATATCGATGTTCAAGCGGATCGACCATGTCGAAATCGTCACCGACCAACCGGAGCGGACGGCGGCGTTCTATACCGAGGTGCTGGGGTTTCGGCTGAAGGCGCAGGACCGCATCGAGCGGCCGGGCTCCGCCATCAGCCTCACCTATCTCGATCTCGGCGGGACGACCGTCGAGCTGATCGCCTATGAAGGGGTCGCGGTCGATCCGGCGCCACAGAAGGAGCACCTCGGATACCGCATGATCGCGCTCGAGGTCGACAACATGGAAGAGACCGCCGCCTATCTGAAGGGAAAGGGCGTCGATATCGTCTGGGGACCGGTGGTCCGCCCGACTTACGCGCGGGCCGAGATCTGCGATCCCAACGGCTACCATATCGAACTGCGGCAGTGGTTTTAGCCAGGCCGGTTGCGGCGGACGCCCCCGGCGTGCGATCCTTTGCGCATTCACATCCCGAAGGGAGGAAATCATGCCTCACTACATGCTGGTCAGCTTCAAGACCTGCCCCTGGGTGCAGCGTTCCGCGATCGCGCTGCGCGAGAAGAACTCCCCGTTCGAGTTCCGCCACATCGAAAGCGACAACCGGCCCGACTGGTTCCTCGCGATCTCGCCGCACAAGAAGGTGCCGGTCTTGACGATCGACGACAAGGTGACGCTGTTCGAATCGAACGCGATCAACGAATACCTCGACGAGATGGTCGCGCCGCGGCTGCACCCGGAAGACCCGATCCAGCGCGCCATCAACCGCGCCTGGACCGATTACGTCCCGACCTTTGCCTCCAACGTCACCGGCTGCGCCTATGCCGTGAACGAGGAGGCCTACAAGGCGGCGATCGCCAAGATCCCCGACACTTTCGAGCGGATCGAGAAGGCGCTCGAAAAGCAGGGCAGCGGGCCGTTCTTCAACGGCGCCAAGTATTCGCTGGTCGACTCTGCCTATGCGCCGTTCCTGCAGCGCTATGTCTTCCTCGACCGCATCAAGAGGATCGGCATCATGGAGAAGTATCCGCGGCTCAAGGCGTGGTGCGACGCGCTGATGGCGCGGCCCTCGACCCACTCCTTCCCCGCAGCCGAGTTCGAGGCGATGTACCGCGAGGGTCTGCGCAAGCGCGGCAGCTATCTCTCGCAATTCGTCGAGGCCCCGCGCGCCGCGGCGGAGTAACTCAGACCGGGATCCCGGCGCAGGCCGGGATCCATACATCCACGGACTCAGTGATTTGAAAATGGGTCCCTGCCTGCGCAGGGACCTATTTTTATTCCGCCGCAGCCTGGCGCGCGCCGAGGTGCTTCAAACAGCGGTCGACCCAGAGTTTGGTCAGCTTTTCCTGGGCGCCGTTTTGGCTGAGGCGGCGGCGCAGCGTCGGAAAATCGACGCCGTCCATCTCCTGGTCCTGGTTGAAGCAGGAGAAGACAACCGTCTCAGTGCCGGTCCTCGGGTCATAGTGGCGTTGCAGGCACTGCGCGCAGATCTCCTTCATCATGCATTGCATCGGCGAGTTGATCGAGGCGATCGCGCG
>Ga0209415_10009616_pt1 | contig 16590 bp, 12 predicted proteins | sample PeaSoiSIISIP2007_FD_187696 | JGI IMG/M metagenome (GOLD analysis project Ga0209415, IMG submission 187696) | Peat soil microbial communities from Weissenstadt, Germany - SII-SIP-2007 (SPAdes) (version 2) | ecosystem: Environmental > Terrestrial > Soil > Wetlands > Peat | place: Germany... | reverse complement strand
CTATCCGCGAGAGGTGTGGGGTCGGGGCTATCGCTTTCCCATCCGCCGAAGGGAGAAAAACTAAGTGGCATTGCGCAGGAGTGCGTGCGCCACAAGACCGCACGGAGAGTGAGAAATGCGTGAGTGGCCGTTGAACGCCTTCGATCCCGCGCGCTACGGTGAGACCCCCGTCCTTGAGCTCTTGCGGGCCGCATCCCGTGGCTGGATCGGCGTCGATCGGCGGCTGATCAAAAGTATCCTCGACCGAGGCGAAGCCGGCCCCGCAGAGGTGCTCGCATTTTCCCGCGAACCGCGTTCCCACACGCCGGGGCAGGACCCTCGAGTCGATCTCGATCCCCTGCTGATCGATCTGTTCCGCTATTCGCCCCATCCCGAGGCGGTCGATTTCCTTATGGGCGCGATCCGGCGTCAGCCTGAGGACATCGAAGACACTTTGGTGCAGGCGCTGCTGCCCTTGGGAGCGCGGGCTGTCGACGGCTTGCTTGCGCTCTACGAAGAGCTGGGTGAGGAGCAGGGAAGCGACGTTGCGTTTCTGCTGGCCGGCATGCGCATTCACGATCCCAGGGTGCTCGCCGTGCTGCTCGACCGCTTGGAATTTGACACCGCCGACGGCGCATTTTGTCTGGGCTTGTATGGCGACCCGGCGGCGCGGCCGGCTCTCGAAAAAATGTTGGCGGAGGTGTCGGCAGAGGACGCTGAGGCGGGCCTGGACGAAGATGAGCTGGAGCGCGAGATTTCACACGCGCTGGAACAGCTGGACGCTCCGGAGCCCCAATATCAACCGGAACCCTTCGACATTCTCGCTGAGTATCCCGAGATCCAACTGCCGGACGTCGACGTGCTGACAGAAGCAGAGCGGCTGGAGTTGCTGGGATCGCCGGACGCAGCCGTCCGCGCCGAAGCAGCTTACAGTTTTTTCAACCTCGAAGTCAGTCCCAAGGCTCGAGCGGCGCTGCTGGCGATGGCGAAGACCGATCCCGATGCAGCGGCTCGCGGACGGGCCTGGGCATCCCTCGCGGATGCTGCCGGCGACGATTCGATTCGAGGCGTGATGCTCTCGGTGTTACGCGACACCGGCAAAGCCGCGGTAGAGCGAGGCGGGGCAGCGGTCGGCCTGTACGGTTTCGCCGAGGAAGCCGAAGTTCGCGGGGGAATCGAAGCACTGTATGAGGAGGGCGGAACGGCTCGTGCGAAGGCCATGGAAGCGATGTGGCGATCGCTGTACAAGCCTTTCGCGAAGTACTTCGCCGCGCACCTCGATGACAAGGACCCTGCGATTTTGCATGAGGCTCTGCGCGGCGCCGGATACTTCCGGCTCACCATGCAAGCGGATAGAATCGCGAAATATTTCGACAATGACGATTTCCGCGACGACGCTTTGTTCGCGTATGCGCTAGCCGCTCCGGGCGAGACCACGCGCGGACGGGCTCGCGGACTTCTGCGCAAGATCGACTCGCTCACGCACCTGCTACCCGGGGAAACGCGGCTGGTGATGTTCGCGATTGATGAGCGGCTGCGGTTGCATGGGCTTGCGCCGGTGTTCGCGGCGGAAGAGGAACCTGAAGAGGAAAAAATGCCAGAGGCACCTCCGGAGCCGCCGTCGAAGCCCGGCCGCAACGATCCCTGCCCGTGCGGGAGCGGCAAGAAGTACAAGAAGTGCCACGGGAAATGAGGAATCAGTTCGGCGTCGGGTTTCTTTCGATGTGATCGACGACGATGGTCTCGACCGGTACCTTGCGCGGTTCCAACCTGAGTCCGATCTTCTCCAACGCGCTCCGCCATCCGTTCTGGATTGCGTCGCCAGACTGGTCTGCGGTCGGAAGGGGCGACTGATTCAGCAGCCGAGCCAGATCGAAGGGTATCTCCAAAACCACCTGATAGCGCCCTTTCAGCCCCGTCAAATCCGTTACGGGATCGAATGGCAGCAGGCCGGCCAGTCCCTCAAGGGTTGTGTTCGGGGCCTCCAAGCGGGTTCCGCGTGGGCCCGCCGTCTCTATCGCCGTTCCCAGAAGAGGGTTACTAAAAGTGGTCGTGGAGCCTACACTGCCGTCCGCATTCGGACCCCGCGTCGTGCGGGTCTGTATGCCGCCGCGGTTTCTAACGTTGCAGTTTGGAGTTCCGGGCGGGCAGTGCGGCGCTTCCGAGCTCACGGCCTCGGGCGGCGCGGGCTTCAACTTCAACCCGCCCTTATCCACCACGAGCGCATAGCCCGGTCGCTCCTTGCTTCCGCGATGCATGGCGAGCTTGAATCGATTCGCCAGCAGGTTTTGGAACATTTCCGGAACCTGATCTTCCGACGCTCCCTCGGGCAGCTTCGCCGCGATGTCGAATTGCGGGCCTCCCTCGCCCGGAACATATGGGCCGGGTTGGATCATCATCCAATCCGGTCCCGTGATTCGGTCCTGGGGGATGCCGAACGCGTACGAAATCAGCTGCACCACAGACGTGCACCTGATATCGACCCGGCCTGCGTCCATGGTGAACCTCATTTGCCCGCACCCGTTGCCTCCTCCCGGAGGGCCTCCGGCGCGACCGTTCACACCCGGTGGAAGAGATCTAGGGGAAGCGGGCCGTACCGAGTCAACCTCGAATTCTAGTCGAGGCGCGGCGGTGGCCGCCGGCGGAGTGGGCTGGGCTTGCGCGAGGAGCACTGGGGGCTTGGGGGCATTCGGTCGGGGCATGTCGAGTCGCAGCAGGGGCGGCGGAGCGGCGAACTCTACTGCCCCGGCACCCCATACGACCGGAATTCCGCACAACGCGATCGCGGCCCAGCCGGTCCGGCTCAACCCTCGAGAGGGCTTATGCCCCTCCTTCAAAATAGAGTCGATCCTCCGTCGAAGATGCGAGCTAGCGGCCATTGTTAAAGCGTGCTGGCGCAGGCGGCCGTCCGATCTATCGACGACGCGAGCCATGTCGAGTAGGAGACGCGCATACTCTTCGCGATTGTCGAGCGCGGCTACGCAGGATTCGTCGCATGCGAGTTCAGCAAGAAGGCCGAGCCTCCGTTCCATCCACCATGCCAAGGGATGGAACCAGAAGATGCAGCGATTAAGGCCGGCGAGCGTCGAGATCAGCCCGTCGCGCCGGCGGACGTGCGCGCCTTCATGGGCCAGCACCGCTTCCAATTTCTGGCGGTCCCATTCACGCCATTCCGGAGGAAGCAGGATTTTCGGGCGCGTCATTCCAATTGTCAAAGGCACTGCAATCATCGCGGATTCAAGAAAACCGGGTCCGGCGGGACTGCTTCGCATCAGCAGTCTTCGGGCGAGAAGCATCCCCGTGAAGAATCGCGCCAGAAATGCGAAGGCGAGGGCCGCGTAGGCGTAGAGCGCGATTTCGCTCCAGACATCGCTCCAGTCGATGGAGCGGCGCGGCATTGATGGAACCGGAAGCGGCAGTTCCGACGCTTCCCCGACCATCGGTGCTTCCCACAGCCGCGGAGCGGATCGCAAAGGAGCAACGGCGGGGCGGTCGAGAACGCGCAGGGGGAGCCGCGGCAGGGCCGCTCCAAACGCGAACAGGGCCAGCATTCCGGATACGGCCGCTGCCCAGATCGCGTGTTGCAATGCGGCCGTTCGTCTGCTGCGTGGCCTACAGAGAACGAGGGTCGCGATTAGCGCCAACAAGAGAGATCGAATCGAAACATCCGCCAAGTGAGCCAGCATAATCAGGCCTCGCCTTTCGATTTCTTGCCGAGTTTTCGGGCTAACTGCTGAAGCTCGGCTCGGTCCACGACTTCGTTCTCGACGAGACCGACCAGCAACTGCTCCAGCGAGCCGTCGCAGAACCGGTCGAGAATCTGCCTCACGGCTCGGACGGCCACGTTGCGGGGCTTCTCGACGCCGTTGTACACAAACGCCTTCCCCTCGATCTTGTGATTGACGTAACCCTTCTCCTGCAACCGCCGGAGGACCGTGCGAATGGTGGAATCCTTCAAGACGTGACGTGGCGCCAGGGCCTCGCGAATCTGGTCCGCGGTGCCAGGACCGTCCTTCCAGAGAATCTCCATCAGTTGATGCTCCAGGTTGCTGAGAGTCTTTCCAGGTGGTTTTGGGCCGGGCGGTTTCGGTTTCTTAGCCATCTCCTGCTACAGGATGTAACAAGAGAGCGTCCGTGTCAAGAGAAAACTGTTTTCAGTTATTGCCGCGGGTAAGCGAAGGAGCGCACTATCATCGGCCTGGGGCCCAAGTCAGCCCGGCCCGCATGCGTCCCGCCAACCTTCCTTGCAAGCGAGCGCGTACAAGTCCGACGGCTCTCGTTCGCGGATCTCCCCCTTGCTGCCCTGCAAGACGATGGGGAAGTCCGCGAGCGCCGGCGGCGGCGCTGCGAACGAACCAGCGCCACTTGTCAGCGTGCTCAAATTCCGGCAGGCCGCCGCAAACCCGAGATCGCATCCATGGCGGAGAGGCTCCGCGGCTCCCGCGGGATCGAGTCTGCGAAGATCCTCGCCCGACCGCGAGAGCGCGATATCGAGCAGGCCTGCTTCGTTGCACGCCCAGCCCGATCCGCGATTGCAGAAGTTCGTCTCTAAATCGGCAAGGTAAGGGCAGGCGTAACGGCGTCCATCTTGGCAGGCGTGCCTCCAAAACGGCAGCCACTGACCGGGATGGTTGTCGCCCACACCTTGCACCGCACTCAGGACCACAAACACAATCGCCCAGACGGACATGTACGCCAGATTGCGCTGGCGCGGCACCAGCGCTCGGCCGAGCGCCGCGGGATCGAGCGCGCGGAACATCCTGGATCGTGCCATGCGGTCAATCCCTTTCACCGACAAGTTCAACAGCGGCACCTGAAGCAGCTTATCGTAAAAGGTCGGCATTCCCATGCTGCCGAGCAACTGGTACAACGCACAACAGCTCAGGCCATAGAGCGCGCCGTAAACGATGCGCCCCAGTTCCGTGCGCGGCGAGGTGGACGGATCGTTAAACAGCAGATGCATTCCCAGGAAGACAGCAATCGGAATATACGAATCGTAGAAAAAATAAATACCCGTCGCGGCGAAATAGATGCGGCTGAACGCGTAGGCGGCCATCACGGCCGACATCGTCATCGAAGTCACGCCGAAGAAGAATTGTCCAGGCAGGCCGATGAGAAACAGAAATAGGTACATCTGCGGCGGATAGAACTGCGTGCTCGCAATGTTCGCGCCCCACGTGATGCCGCTCATGTGAGTCGCCAGCAGGACCAGTGAAAACACCGCCAGCGGAAACGACGAGGGATTGAAGATATGCGCTCGCCGTCCATCCCTATTCCAGCGAATCAATTCTTTCGCGGACAGCCCGACCGCCACCATCAGAAACTGGAGATAGAACCAGTCCGGCTTAAACCAGAGAAACAGATTGATGCTGAGGATGACGGGAAACGGAGCGAAGCCGAGCGAGTAGGTGTCCCGCCTCGACCAGCCCAGCAGCATGTCGAACGCGTACGCAAAAATCAGTTGAGCGAGGATAAACGGCGCAAAAGCGTAAACGGGAGGCCAATACCAGCCCCAATACAACAGGACCGAGCCTTGCGCGCACGCTTGCAGGTAGTGCTGTTTTCTTAGCACAACTTCCAGCGTGAGCGTCCGCCCACTGCGCCGAGCCCATACGAGCAGCGCCGCGTTCCACGCGCACAACGCAGCCGCCGCGCCCAGGAACGCCGCCAGCACTTTCGGGTTCTGGCGGAGGGGAGCGATGATTGCAAGAGCCGCGAGGGCGAACGTGAACGCCAGCGGCAGCAGGAGGGCCCGCGTTCCAGCGGTGCGGGGCACGGATGATTCCACCCCACGAGAATTGTTACTATGAGTGCTTATGCCCACAGACCATATCGTCGCTCTTCTCATAGTAGAACGCGACAAGCTTAATTCCGCGATCGCGGCGCTTCAAGGAGCAGTCAAGCGCCGCGGCCGCCCTCCGAAGACCGCGTCCCCCGGCGTCGCCGCTGTTTCCGCTGCCCCAACGAAACGCAGAGGGATGTCGGCGGCTCAGCGGAAAGCGCAAGGTGCGCGGATGAAGGCGTACTGGGCCAAGCGCAGAAAAGAAGCAGCGAAAAGCTAGGAAGCCGGGTTAAAGGCCGCTCCTCCTGTTCTGTGCCGCGATCAGCCGGATAAAATCGGGAATCTCGTGTAAGGAAACGACGCCTCCCGCCGGGTTGTGCGTCGCCAGGCGCCGGGCTTCGTCGGGATCGTTCATCATCAGGATGGGATGCACGCCGGCGTCGCGCGCGGCCTTGATGCCCTCCAAGGTGTCTGTAAGGAACATCACGCGCTCCGGTGCGAGACACACACCTGCGAGCGCCGTGCGAAGCGGCGCCGACTTGACGCCGGCAGCTTCGTCGCGAGTCCATATTCCGGCGAAAAATTCGCCAAGCGAAAACCGTTCGATGAAACTCATCGCCGCGGCGCGTGAAAGCGACGTCGCGACAACCAGCCGAATGTCCATGGATTTCAGCTCCGCTAACACAGGGACGACATCTTCGTAGATCAGTGCGCCCGCTACCGCCTCGGCTTCCAGTTCGTCCGCGACGAGTGGCGTCTCGGCCGCCTCCATCAGGTTGAGCAAGTGCCAATAGGAACGGCTGCCGGACGGGCTGGCCTTCCCCTTCCGCCCGAATAGGCGCACCGCGATTTCATGGAACGGCGCGGAAGGAAACTCGGCCAGACACCCGACCGGCTCGAGCATCAAGCACTCGATGGCTTGCATTCCGCCCCAGCTACGCGTTCAATCTCGACAAGCCGGACGCGAGCAGTCCCTTGGCCATGTCGATCTTCGTGGCGTTGTACTTCAGCGGCGCGGCATTAGCTAGGGCCACGGATACAGCTTGCTCGCCCAACTCCGTGCTCAAGATTTTGCCCTTGAGGAACGTCTCCACTGCCGTTTCGCGCAGAGGCTTGCCGGCGATGCCCCCAAACACCACACGCGAGTCGTCAATGGTCTTGTCGCGAAGCTGAAGACTGATCGCCAGCGAGGCCATGGCGAAATCCCACACTCCGCGAGGCCGAAGCTTCTCGAACGACGCCCGCACGCCGGGCTTCGGCGGAGGAATAACCACGGACGTGAGGATCTCGTTGAAGCGCACGACATGCGACTGGATTCTGCCGTCCACCAGCATGTCTCCCGGCACCAGTTGCTCGATCGACAGCTCCTTCACTCCGTCAGGTGTCGCGAGTTTCGCGCGAGCGTCGAAGGGAATCAGCGCGGTTGCGGCATCGCCAGGATACACGGCGTAGCACAAACGCCCGCCCATCGCCGAATGATAGTAAGAGTTGTCGCCGATGGCTCCGTAGCAAATGTATCCGCCGTTTCTCCAGCACGAATAACCGCCGCGCAGATACTGGCACCACACTTCCTGCAACAGATCGCCGCCCAGGGTCGAAGCGTTGCGCAGCTCCGGCGAGGAGATCTTCAGAATCGCCTCCACCAGCATCGGATACTTTTCTTGCAACAACCGGGAGTCGGCCAATTCCGCCAGCTTCGTGGCCGCGCCGATTTCGACTCCGCCTTGCGCGTCTTCTTTTATGTAGCGGAGATGATCGATCTTCTTGATGTCTACCAAGTAGCTCGGCGCTTGCTCCAGCCGGTTCTTCAGGCGAATCAAAAGGTCGGTGCCGCCAGCGTAGACGGCCGCTTTCGTGCCGTGTTCCGAAAGGATCTGGATCGCTTCATCGACAGTCGATGGCCGGTAGATGGAAATATTCTTCATGCCCGCCTCCCTGACGCCACGCGCTTAGCGGACAAGCCAGCCATGATCTTTTCCCGCGTGATCGGGTGCTCCCGAATCCGCACTCTGCTGGCGTTGTAAATCGCGTTGGAGATCGCGCCCGGAACCGCGCCAATCGTGGTTTCACTGAAGCTCTTCACGCCGTAGAACCAACGCGGCTCCAGACTGTCGATGTACACCTGCGTCGATTTAGGAAGATCCATGATGGTCGGAAGACGATAGGACAAGTACCCGACGCTGTAATGCCGCGTGCCCGGAAATTCGCGGTCCCATGGGATTGGGTCGGTGGTCACCTGGGTGCTCTCCATCAGCGATCCCACCATGTCGGATTCGGCGACCAAAGGGTTGATCACCAGTCCGGTGTCGTGTGTATAGACGGCTCGAACAAAGCGCCAGTCGCCCGTCCAGGTGTCGACTTCCACTTCCACGAAGCACGCGCCGACGCCTTTGTTGGACGCGGTTCTTTCGCCGCCGGCAACGCCGCGGCCCGTCTGCCGGATCAGGCCGTTGTTGCCCTTGGCCAGCGCGGCGAACGTCGTGGACTTCTTGGGATCTTCGACGGATGAAATGACGCCGTCGCGGATCTGAAGCTTGGCCGGATCGGTCCTGAGGACGCTCGCGGCGCGCGCCAGCAGGTCCTTTCGAAGCTTGTCGGCCGCGCTACAAATCGCCGCGCCTTGCAAGGTGACGGTGCGGCCCCCGAACCATTCATCGCTCAACGGCGCCATATCCGAATCGCCCCAAATCAGGCGGATGTGATCGCGTGTCGTGAAACCCAGCATCTCCGCGACCAGCGCCGCCTGCGCCGTGGCTGCGTTGGAGCCGCTATCGGGAAGCGCGATCTTCATGGTGACGTTGCCGTCGGCGGCAAGATCGAGTTCGGTGGTGAAGATGTTGGCGTCGGGAGCCGCGGCCAGTCTGGCGAACGCTTCCTCGCCTTCGTGGTAGCCCATCAGGCCGCCATGATGCTGCGACATGCCGAGCCCAAACCCGCGCTTCCATCGTCCCTGCTCACCACCCGCAACCGGATTTCTTTTCTCCCACCCGAACGCCTTCGCGCCTTCCTGCAACACTTCCACCGTCGCCATCGACTCGTACGGATGCCGCGCGTCCCCAGGCTTTAGTCGAGTGATGTGCATCAGGCGGTACTGCACCGGGTCCATGCCCGCGGCCTCGGCCATCTCGTCGATCATGTTTTCCCAGGACCACTTGGTTTCTTGCTGAAGGTGGCTACGCGAGGGTCCCGGACGCGGAGCATTCGTCCGATAAGCGCACCACGTCGATCGCCAGTGTTGAACTCCCGACGTGTACAGATCCAGTTGATTCGTCGCGTTGCTGGGACCGTCGGCGTGCACGCCGAAATCCAGATCACCGACGCTCACGTACACCTCGTGATCGAGCGCAACAATATGCCCGTCTTTGCTCGCGCCCACGCGGAACTTAGTGATTGTCTCCGGCTTGATCTGGAGCTGCGCCAGCTCCTGATCCTTCGGCAGCATCACCTTCACGGGCCGGCCGGTGACCTTCGCCAAGTGCGCGATCATCGGATAAAATCTTTCCGCGGCCATGCGCGCCGCGCCGAATGTGGAACCGTTGTATTTATTGATCAGGCGGATTTTGGACGCGTCGATGCCCAGCGCCGCCGCCAGCGTGGCGCGCACCGGATAAATGCCCTGACCCATGCCCCACATCGTCAGCCGGTCGCCGTCCCATTTGGCGACGCTGCCGCTCGGCTGCATGGGAACAGAAACTCCGCCGGTGAAGCGATAGGTGAACTCCTTGACGATATCCGCTTCGGCGAGCCCCTTCTCGATGTCGCCGCGTTGATCCGCCCAAGTCGCGAGCGGAAAATCCTTGGGCGAATCCGCATGCCGGACCAGATTCCCCTTTCCATGCCCGAGATCGGGCGCATCCGCAGCCATGGAGTCTTTCAGCGTCGACGCGAACGGCAGAATTTCGTAATCGACTTTGATCGCCCCCGTGGCATCCTGGGCAAGATCCTCCGTCTCGGCCACCACGATGGCGACGGTTTCACCTTGCAGATTCAATTCCTGCGGCAGCGGTTCGGGCAATATCCGGCCCCTCGCTACATTGGGCCGCAGCAGCTTCGGCGCATTCTTGTACGTGAGGATATAGTGCACGCCGGGCATCTTCTCGGCGGCTGATGTGTCGATGTCCTTGAGTCGTGCGCGCGGATGCGGCGAGGTGAGGAACTTCGTATACAGCAGATCGGGGAACCAAACGCGGCTGGCGTACTGCGCTTTGCCCGTGAACCTTGGAATGGAAACCTCGGGCAGCGGCGGCAGAGGCTTGCCCAACACATTGAGATTCTCCGGCGGATAGCCCTGCCATTTTTTCGTGACGGTGCGGCCCGCGCCTTCCACCACTTCGTTGCCCGGCAAGTGTCCGCCGGTGGTCGAGTAATCCCGCACCATCGGCATCTTGATGTGGACGACGGAATCCGTCTCCGGTTCGATTGGTGTCTTGCTCCCTCGCATGAAGGCCGCCGAATCCATCACCGCGCGAATGATGTTCGGGTACGCTGAGCACCGGCAAATGTGGCCCGCTAGTGCGGCCTTCACCTGATCCTCATTCGGATTGGGATTCTTATCGATGAGCCCCTTTGCGGTCACCATCCATCCGGCGGTGCAGAAGCCGCAATCGGCGGCCACACGCGCATGGCCGATGCGCTGCAGGGGATGTAAATTTCTTTCGTCGCCGACTCCTTCGATCGTGAGAATCTTCCTGCCGACGGCTTCGGTCGCCAGCGTGTGGCAGGAATACAGCGGAGTGCCGTCGACCAATACGCTGCATGCTCCGCAACTGGCGCGGTTGCAGCTCCGGTTGGTGCCGGTCAACCCCAGCTTCATCGCGATCACTTCCCACAAGGTCGTGCGCGCTTCGTATTCGGCGGCATAGATTTTGCCGTTGACGATGAAGGAAGCCTTCTCGTTCGCAAACGGCGTGGGAAGGGCGGGGAGGGGCGCTGGAGCCGCGACCAGTCCCCTGGGAGTCACGGCGGTGAGCACGACACCCGATCCGGCCGCTTTGAGAAAATCCCTGCGCGAATAACTCATTTCAACCCTCCCTCCTTCGGAAACACGTTCGGCCGGTATTGTTTGTGGCACGTGGTGCAACTCGCATCGATGGCCCCGGCCAGCGCCGCGAGCGCGTTCGCGTCCTTAGCCTGTGCCGCTTTGTATGCGGCGTTTCCAGCATCCACCAACAATTTCGCGTCCTTCATCCAATCCCCTTGATCGCGCGCGCGGCCCGGCATCGTCAACATGTTTCCGGATTCCGCCAGCGTCAGCGCGGCGCGCCGCAGCGCCGCCCACTCCTTCTCGTCTTTCGGATGATCAGGGGGCCCTCCGCGGTAGATCGCAAGCAGGATCTCATTGGACGAAGGATAGATGAGATCGAGCATGAGTTGTTTGACGCTCGCCTGGGCAAAGGCGATGTTGGACATCAAAATAATCGCACCGATGCATCTCGATTTCATGGATGGACTCTTACGGCGATCATATTTAACTTAACTCAGGCCGAGCCGCGACTGTGAAGGAGCGGTACTCTACACTTACTCAGCCAGGAACACCTCCATGGGTTCACCTTGCTCCGAGACGACATATTGGATGGCCCTCCGGGCATCCTCATCCTTCCACAACCAACGACTGCTTCCGTGGCGCGCCCAGCGTTTTCGATCCGGCTCATCGATTTCTAGGCGGTTTAAATTCCGGCTAGCGTAAGTCTTGAAGGCATGCATAACTTTCTCCGGACGAACGTCCCCTTCGACCACCACATGAACGTGATTTGCCCGCACATGTGCCGCCCAGAGCCTCCAGTTACGATGGGAGCAAACTTCGCGGAGAGCGTCGAGCACCACCACGCGGCGGTCTCGGTCGAGGAGATAGGGCGCTTGGTCCATCTGCTCGCGTTTCACTTCGACACGCTCTGGATCGGCTTCGGCCAACGGGGCTCCCGGCACATTGTGATGCCTATCGACGGAACCGGATTCATCGCCGTGCAGGTGCGCCCCATAGCACGCGGAAGTAATGAAGTACCTCATAGCGGGCATGCGTTACCGCTCCTTTACAGTCGCGGCTCAGTACGAGAGACACTATTATATGTACAGAAGGAGCGAACATGCGGACCAAGCCGATCCTATTCTTTTTGGCGACGTTGATTGCGGCATTTCCGATTGAAGCCCAGACCAAACCCTGGACGCCTCCCCGTACGCAGGACGGTCAACCAGACCTGCAAGGCGTGTGGACCAACCCGACGATCACGCCGTTTGAGCGTCCGCCGGAATTCGCGGGCAAAGCGGTTTTCACCAAACAAGAGGCCGCTGAGCTGGAGAAACAGGCGGCGGGGAATCGAGTGGATCGCCCGCCCAAGGCCGGCGATGTCGGCACCTACAATCAGGTGTGGTTCGATTCGGGCACCAAAGTTGTATCGACGCTTCAAACCTCCCTGGTGGTGGATCCTCCCAACGGCAGAGTTCCCCTCAAACCCTCCGCCGAAGCCAAGCGGGATTACGATCTGGCGCACGTGATGGACTCCTACGAGTACATGAGCCTGTGGGACCGGTGCATCACGCGAGGCGTACCGGGCGGCATGTTTCCCGCCGGTTATAACAACGCCTATCAAATTGTGCAGAGCGCCGGATATGTCGTGATCATGTACGAAATGATTCACTCAGCTCGCGTGATTCCGGTGGATGGCAGCCCGCACCTTCCGTCAAGCGTCCATCTATGGGACGGCGATTCGCGCGGCCACTGGGAGGGCAACACCCTTGTAGTGGACGTGACGAATTACAGCAGCAAAGGCTGGATCGCGACCAGCGCGTCCACCGGCCGCCTCAAAGGCATCCCGCAAACCGAGGCGACGCACGTGGTAGAACGATTCACGCGCACCGGTCCGGACACGATCATGTATGAGGTCAAGATCGAGGATCCCAATGTGTACGACGCGCCCTGGAAGGTAGCGATTCCGCTGGTGCGCGACGACGGTTATCAGATCCTCGAATACGCCTGCCAGGAAGGGAATCGATCCATCGAAAATATCCTGACCGCGGGCCGCCTTGCCGATGAAACGGCGGACAAGTAGCGCCGATGCTGTACCGCGACCGTAGGAAGCGGCCTCTGCTCTGTCACTTCACAGCCATGGTCAATCCGTTCTGGCTCGCGATTCCGCCCATGGTGACGACGACCGGCTGCGCCGCGCCGGGTTGAATCGACGCAGGGACGGTCACGTTGATCTGGAATACGCCGGGCACCGAGCCGGGAGGGTCCTGTGCGGCGAGCACCGTTGCGGCCGCTCCGCCGATGGTCACCGAAGGCAATAGAACCGGCGTCACGGCAGGGCTCGCCGGGATGAGTTGGTTGTAGACGGCTGAGCTCGCGGTCCCCGCTCCCGTCATATAAATCACCGCAATTGAGCCTCGCGGCGCGGGGTTGGAGCTGGAATTGATCGTATAGTTTCCGGTGGCCGCGTCGAAATTCAAGATGGCGCCTGGGCCTTGACCCGAGGCCGCCAGCGAATAGAGGCCGGGATCCGCGGCCGCCACGGCGACCGTGAAAGGTTGCGAGACCAAGGTGCCGTAGGTCACCAGGAAGATCGCCGACGCTCCGGCCAACGAATACGGCACGATCACTCCGACCTGTGTGTCCATGGTGTAAAGCAGCGGCGCCGAGGTTCCGTTGATGGTGACTGAAGTGGATAGCGCGGCTGCGGGCAGCGCGGTTGGAATGGGCGGCGTGGCGGGATCGAAGATGGTTAGCGCAGTGGGCCCGAGGCCGAGCCCGAAGATCGCGACCAGTTCTCCGGGCGCGACCGTGCCTTGCGTGAGACTCGCGGAATTGGTCACCGCGAGAATCTGCGGGCCGGGACCGAAGACTTGAAACTGAACCTCGTTGGAGGTGCCGCCTCCGGGCGTGGGCGTGGTCACGGCGAGGCGCAGGATACCAGCTGTCGCGAGGTCCGCGGGGGGAACCGCCGCTAGCATCGCGTTGCTGCCGACGATCGCGGCCGGAATCGCGCCCAGTGCGCCGTCGGTGGAAGGGGTTCCGCTCAGAACGCCGGCGGCGCTCAGAGTCATGCCCGGAGGAAGATTGGTCGCGGTCCAGGTGTATGGCCCTCCGGTGCCGCCGGTGACGGTGAGAGTGACCGGTCCATAGGCCACGCCGACACTTGCCAGAGGCAGCGGCGCGGCGGCGACGGTCAGGCTCAGGGCGGCCGAACCCGCGGGTGCGATGGTCAGCTGCATCAAAGCCGTGGTGGCAATCGGGGTTGCGGAGCTGTCGGTTACTTGAACTCCGAATTGGTAGCTTCCGGCGGCCGTCGGAGTTCCGGAAATATTCGATCCGGAGATCGAGAGACCGGCTGGCAGCGCTCCGCTGGCAATTGAATAAGTGTACGGCGGCGTGCCGCCCGCGCCCGCCAGTGGCTGCGTGTATGCAGTTCCGACGATTCCCGATGGCAGCGGCGAACCCACCGCGAGCGCCAGCGCGGTCGAGACCGGCTGATACGCGGGAATGTAGAAGGTCTGACTGGTGGTATTGGTTCCGTCGGTAACCGTAATGGCCGAGGCGGGCGTGAACCCCGACGCGGCGACAGTGGAGCTGGCGTAGTAAGAGCTGCCGTCGATTGTAATCTCCGACAATGGGGAGCCTTGGATCACACCGGTGGGCCAGGTTCCCGTGATCGTGGGCGTCGCCGCATCGACGGTCAGCGTGACATTTACGGTGAGAATCTTGTCGGTGGCCGCAGGGGCCGCGATGGTGATCGCCGCCGAATACGCTTTCGGAGCGAGGCCAGTGGGATTCACCGAAACCGAGATCGTGTTCAACAATCCGATCAGCGATACGTTGCCGGTGGGACTCACGGTGAGCCAGGGCGCGCCGGTCACGGTGACAGTAGCCGAGAGCGCGGCGCCGGTGCTGGATAAGACGAAGGCGCTGGCGAGCGACGTGCTGGGAATCGGCGCGCCGGTGACGTAGGTGAAGTTGAGAGCCGCCGGCGTGGTGCTGACCGTGGGTGCGGCGGTGGAGACGTTCAACGTCGCTGCGACGTTCTGCGTGACCGGGACCGCCGCGATTGTGGCGGAGAATGTGATCGTCCCGGCGTAAGAACCGGCCGGGAGTCCGGTCGGATTCACCTGCACTTTGAGTGAGGCCGGCGACACTCCCGAGGCAGCCGAGACCAGAAGCCAGGCGGCGTTGAACGGCGCGCCGGAAATCGCCACGGTGAAATTCGTTCCGGTTGGCGTGGTCTTCACTTGCAGCGTCTGCGCTGTGGGCAACGCGGCCGCGCCAATCTGATAGGCGAACACCAGCGCCGCCGGTGTCGCCGTAATGCTACCCGCGGCCGCTCCCAGCGCCGCCGGGACCAAGGAAATTCCGAATACCAATGCGAGGATGGTTCTTGACACGCTCCCTCCAAAGGGGGCTTATCGGCGAGGGACGAGAAAGCTTGCAGAGCCGCGACCGAAGGGAATCGGTTGTAACACGGAATGCGAGATTACGTTAAACTCCGGTGGTGAGCCAAATCGATCTCGGCCAAGCCCCGGCGATTCGCACCGCCGGTCTCCGACGGGGCTGGATGATGTGGGTTCCCTCGGCCGCGATGATGCTGTGCAACCTGTTGTCTTACGTCGACCGGCAGGTGCTTGCGGTGCTCTCGCCGACGATTCTGCGCGACACCCATCTGAGCGCGGAGGCTTACGCGGATGCGCTGGCGGCGTTTTCCATTTTCTACATGATCGGGAACCCGCTGTGGGGATCGCTGCTCGATTTCATCGGGCTGCGCAAGGGCATGTTCGCGGCCGTGGCGTTGCGCGCGGCGGCCAGCACGTCGCACGCCTGGATGTCGGGGTTTTGGGGATTCACCATCGCGCGGTCCGTCCTGGGTTTTGGCGAAGGGTCGGCGTTTCCCTCCGCGCTGAAGGCCGCCGCCGAATCGCTCCCGCCGAATCGCCAATCCCGAGGCACCGCCATCGGCTATAGCGGAGCTTCGCTCGGCGCGATCCTGACGCCGCTGATCGTGGTTCCGATCGCGTTGCGCTTCGGATGGCGGGCGGCGTTTCTGTTCACCGGAGCCATGAGTGTTGGCTGGCTGGCAATGTGGACCGCGATCGGGCGACCTCCGTTTCTCCCGGACCAGTCGCACGGGCCGTTGAAGATTGCGTGGCCCAACTTCCGCGAGCGGCGTCTGTGGCTGGTGGTCACCAGCTTCGGGCTCGGCGCGTGCGCTCTCGGCGTGGTCTCCTATTTCAGTCCGCTGTATTTGAATCGCGCGCTTGGTTTATCGCAGGCGCAGCTCGGCCGGGTGCTGTGGATTCCCCTGGTCGGCTGGGAGGCGGGCTATTTCTTCTGGGGTTGGATCGCCGACAAATATGTGGAGCCGGGACGGCGGCCGGCGGGATTGTTCTGCTTGCTGGCGGTGCTGGCGCTGCCGGCGGCGCTGGTGACCAAGACCGGATCGTTGAGCGTCGTGCTGTCGCTGTTCTTCTGGGCGACGTTCATCGCCGATGGCTTTGTGGTGTTATCGCTGCGGGTCGGCTCGCATATGTATCCACCCGGACAGACGGCTTTGGTGGGAGGGATCGGATCGGGATCGTGGTCGGCCGTGCTGGCGTTGCTGTTGGTGGTCGACGGACGATGGTTCGATTTGAAATGGTACGGCGCGGTGTTCGTGTCCATGAGCCTGCTGCCGCTATTGGGCACGGCGATCTGGCTGTGGCTGAGCCGGCCCGGAAAATTCAACCAAGTGCCAGTCAATCATGTGTCGAGATGAGTCTCGACACGGCACGCAAGAGTGCGTGCGCCAGTGTGCCCAGCATGGGCGGAATCTAGTTGGATGAAAGGAGCCAATCGGAGCCGATGACGGCAA
>Ga0209415_10009615_pt1 | contig 16590 bp, 14 predicted proteins | sample PeaSoiSIISIP2007_FD_187696 | JGI IMG/M metagenome (GOLD analysis project Ga0209415, IMG submission 187696) | Peat soil microbial communities from Weissenstadt, Germany - SII-SIP-2007 (SPAdes) (version 2) | ecosystem: Environmental > Terrestrial > Soil > Wetlands > Peat | place: Germany... | reverse complement strand
GCTGAGCTGAGCTGAGCTGAGCTGAGCTGAGCTGAGCTGGGCGGCTGAGCTGGGCGGCTGAGCTGCGGACTGAGGGCGAGCTGAACTGGGGAGCCTGGGGAGCTGAGCTGGGGAGCTGAGGTGAACGCGGGGCCGCGGCTACCAGCGTTCGACGAGATGCTCGCGACCGGGAGGTGGCTCGTAGGACTCGGGCCAGAAATCGGTGATCTTGGTGATCTTCCCCTCATGGAACTCGAAGAACGCAATGGCGAGTGACGTGTCACCCCCGAGGGTCCAGCGGAAGAGCAGGCTGCCATGGTGTTCGTCGCCGAGCACGACCTGTGGCTCGATGTGCCAGTCGCCCGGATACTCGGCGTTGAACGTCACGTACCGGTCTCGGCCCTCGATCCGCTCGCGGGTCTGGGGGATCTCGTAGACGACATCGGGATCGAGCAGCTCCCCGAATGCGGGCCAGTCGCGCCGCTCGAGCCGGTCGGCGAAAGCGGCAACGAGGTCCTTGTTCCGTGTCACGTCCTTCACGGTACCGGTCCGCGATCGATCCCAGCTGACCGCGCTGTCCCGGTTCACGAAGTCGGTTCGTCGCTCCCCACCCGCTCACGGATCTCGCGCACGCGGGGCCGGGCTGCGAGCACACGCTTTTGGAGCGCGACCGACCCTTCGGTGTGGTACGCCCGTTGCAGATCCCGCATGGCGCTCCCGTTGATGGCAGGCGCGGCGGACACGACCGCTGCGCTGACTTCGTATGCGCTCTCGGCGTCGAGGCACGCGCCGATCAGGAAGTCGGTGTCGTCACGGTCGTCGATCGCGTTCAGCGCCACCATCGCGTTGACCATCACGTCGAGCGCGATGGTGGCAACGCCTGACCCGCCGATCACGAGCGTCGACCCCACCGCGTCGGGTTCGTCCAACGCCTGGGGGGACGGTTGTTCGTTGCGCAGGGTCTTGACGGCTTGTCCCACCGAGCCGACGGCCTCGTGGGCCGATCGCGCCATGTGTCGCGCCGCAGCGACGTCGCCCTGGTCCAGCGCCGCACCCAGTTCTTCCACGGCGGAGTGGGCGGAATCCAGTTGACACGCCAGTTCCATCGTCCTCTCTCGCCAGTCGTAGGGACGTTGCCACAGGTATGTGGTCATTGCTCGCCTCCGCTCGTCGATACCGAACAAACATGGGGCACGCACACGCACACGCACAGCACGCACACGCACAGCACGCACAAATGCGGCAGTGCAAAACGCGGTCGCGATCTGACGATACCGGCCTTCTCGGGGTTTCTCTCACGACGGGGGCCCAACACGCGGAGTCGTCGCTCACCATGCACCGTGAGATCACGGGGAAGGTGACGCAATTCCACGCACGATCATTCACCCCCTATCAACCTCGCTTCGCTCCACCCATCCTCACTCACCGACGAAAGGGGGAATGGACTCGACCCCCGCTGCAACCAGGAGAAGCGCCCGCCCTCCGGTGCTTGTGCCAAGTCTCGAAATGGAGGTCATCCCGGTTGCGTACGTGCCTGCTCCCAGCGTGCGGGCCACTTTGGTTTGTCAGATGCCCCTCAGACAGCTACGTTCCGTTTCATCGTGTTTCACGCCTGGTTGACAAGAACGAGGATGATGCGCGCCCGCGCGCACCGTCGAGGGACGGTCTCGGCCGCTCTCCTTTCGACCCTGGTGGTGGCAGGATCGATGGCGGTGGTGTTCGTGCCACAGCGGGCCGTGGCCGATCAGATCAGCGGACTCGAGGCGCAGGCCACGTCGATCTCGCAGAAGCTCGTGCAAGAGCAACTGCAGATCGATGCCGACCAGCAGCAGTACTCCGTCGCATCCGCCAAGGTCGCGGCCGACGCTCAGACCATCACGCAGATCCAAGGTCAGATCGGCCAGGACCAACAACTGTTCGCCAACGACACGCGCCAGGTCCGCCAACTCGCACTGACGTCGTACATGTCCGGAGGCGTGTTGACAGAGTCGGAGTCGGTGCTCTTCGCCGGGGATGTCGAGGAGGCGCAGTCGGCGAGCGAGTACGACGCCATCGCCACCGGGAACATCGAGACGGCGCTCGATCAACTGCAACACGCCCAGGACGCTCTTTCCCTGCAAGAGTCGACGTTGCGACAGCAACAGGTGCAAGACCAGTCGGACGAGTCGAAGCAGGCGACCGACCTCAGCCAGGCCGACAGCGCCGAGCGCGCCATGGAACTCGAGCAGAGCCGGATCACCGGAAAACTGGCCGCGGCGATCGCGGCGCGCGCCGCGGCCCAGGACGCCGCCGCCGCGGCTGCCATCGCCGCCGCGCAGCGGGCCGGGACGAAATCACCAGGCGGGGGGACGCACCCGGGAACCGGGCAGACCGGGCAGACCGGGCAGACCGGATCAGGACCGCCCGGAGGACCGCCCGGACTACCGCCCGGTCTGGGAGCTTCGCTACCGGACCCGGCGCTCAACCCGTTCCTGCAATGTGTCGTGCAGGCCGAATCGGGCGGGGACTACCAAGCGGTGTCCCCCAACGGGCTGTACATGGGGGCGTTCCAGTTCAGCCAGCCCACATGGAACTTCGCGGCATCCGACGCCGGACTTCCGTACCTGGTCGGTGTGCCGCCGCACCGGGCCACGAAAGCCGAACAGGACACGCTGGCGGTGGCGCTCTATGCCCTAGACGGCCGCCAACCGTGGCTCGGAGATCGCTGCAGCGCGTAACGCTGAGATCCATGCAGCGCGCAACGAGGTCGATGCAGCGCGTAACGCGGAGATCCATGCAGCGCGTAACGCGGAGATCGCTGCAGCTCGACACGCGCACCGACAGCCGGTCACGCGCTACGCCACGAAGTACTTGGCCTTCGGGTGGTGGCAGATGATGGCGTCGGTGGTCTGCTCGGGGTGCATCTGGAACCCGTCGCTGACGACGACCCCGATGCGGTCGCCCCCGAGAAGCTCCACCACCTTGGCGTTGTCCTCGAGGTCGGGGCAGGCCGGGTACCCCCATGAGTAGCGCCCGCCCCGGTACTGCTGGCGGAACAGACCCGTGAGGGTGGGTCCGTCCTCGGCCGCGAAGCCCCACTCCTCGCGGACGCGGTGGTGCCAGTACTCGGCCAGGGCCTCGGCCATCTCCACCCCGAGCCCGTGGAGCTTCAGGTAGTCGGTGTAATGGTTCTCGGCGTGCAGGCGCGCCGCCTCCTTGGAGACCTCGGACCCCATCGTCACGAGTTGGAAGGCGGCGTAGTCGGGCTCACCGGTCTCCACCGACCGGAAGAAGTCCGCGATGCACAGGAACGGCTCCTTCTTCTGGCGGGGGAAGGTGAAGCGCGTCAACTCGGAAGAGCGTGTCTCGTCGGTCCACAGAACGACGTCGTTGCCGTCCGCGTTGGCCGCGTAGTACCCGTAAGCCACCTGGGGCACCAGGAGGTCCTTGGCCTTGGCCTTGTCGAGCTCCTCGCGCAGCTCGGCGCTGACGCGCTCCTTGAAATCGGCGTCGGACTCGGCCACCCCGGCGTGGTCCCGGACAGGCCGGTACCCCCACTGGTTGCGGAAGAGCGCGGTGAGATTGAGATAAGCAGCGATGTCATCGAGCGGGATGCCCTTGGCCACGCGCGATCCGAGGAAGGGCGGGGTGAACACGACATTGTCGGTGTCGACTTCGGGCGAACGGGGCGGTACGTCGACCTCAACGACTGCCATCTGGGACTTGCGGGGCGGCAGCTTGCGTCCCCCCTGGGCCCGCCCGAAGTCGGGATCCTCCTCGCCCGTCTTCTTCATCTCGACGAGCCGGTCCATGGTCCGCAGCCCTTCGAAGGCGTCCTTGCCGTAGAACAACCGACCCTCGTAGACGGCGCGCAGGTCGCGCTCGACGTAGTTGCGCGTGAGCGCCGCGCCACCGAGCAGCACCGGGATGTGGGCCAGGTTGCGGGTGTTCATCTCCTCGAGGTTCTCGCGCATGATGAGGGTCGACTTCACGAGCAGGCCGCTCATCCCGATGGCATCGGCGTGGTGGTCCTCGGCCGCCTGGAGCATCTCGCCGATGTTGACCTTGATGCCGAGGTTCACGATCTCGTAGCCGTTGTTGGTGAGGATGATGTCGACGAGGTTCTTGCCGATGTCGTGGACGTCGCCCTTGACCGTGGCGAGCACGACGGTTCCCTTGCCGCCCTGGTCGGCCTTCTCCATGTGGGGCTCGAGGTACGACACGGCCGTCTTCATGGTCTCGGCTGATTGGAGTACGAAGGGCAGCTGCATCTCGCCCGAGGCGAAGAGCTCGCCCACGGTCTTCATCCCGGCCAGGAGGAAGTCGTTGACGATGGTGAGCGCGCCGTGACCGCTGCCGAGCGCCTCGGCCAGGTCGTCTTCGAGCCCGTTGCGGTCGCCGTCGATGATGCGTTGCTCGAGACGGCGCTCGACGGGCCACCCGGTGCGGTCCTCGGTGACCGCGGCGGCGGCGGAGACGCCCTCGAAGATCGACAGGAGCTCCTGCAGGGGGTCGTACCCCTCGGCCTCGCGGCGGCGGTCGTAGATGAGGTCGAGACACACCTCGCGGGCGTGCTCGTCGATCTTCGACAGGGGGATGATGCGCGCCGCGTGGACGATGGCCGCGTCGAGGCCGGCTTCCACCAGCTCGTGGAGGAACATCGAGTTCAGGACGTGGCGGGCCGCGGGGTTGAGGCCGAAGGACACGTTCGACAACCCGACGATGGTGAACACCCCGGGCAGCTCGGCCTTGATGCGACGCGTTCCCTCGAGCGTCTCGATCCCGTCGCGACGGCTGTCCTCCATTCCCGTCGAGAGGGGGAGGACGAGTGGGTCGAAGATGAGGTCCGAGGACTCGAGCCCGTAGCGCTGCACCGCGATGTCGTGGATGGCGCGCGCCGAGCGCACCTTCCAATCGGCGGTGCGGGCCTGGCCCTCGGTGTCGATGCACGTGCACACCACCGCGGCGCCGTACTCGCGGGCCAGGGTGAGGAACTTGTCGAGCCTGGTGCCAGGTTCGTCACCCTCCTCGAGGTTGACGGAGTTGAGGATGGGCCGGCCCCCGATCCACATCAGGGCCGCTTCCACCACCGGTGCCTCGGTGGAGTCGACCATGAGCGGGACGCTGGCCTGGGTGGCGAGCCGGCTGGCGACCTCTGTCATGTCGGATACGCCGTCGGCCCCGGTGTAGTCCACACACACGTCGAGGACGTGCGCGCCCTCTTTCACCTGGTCGCGCCCGATGGCGACGGTGGTGTCCCAATCCGCCTCGAGCATGGCGTCGCGGAACTTCTTGGACCCGTTGGCGTTGGTGCGCTCACCCACCACGAGGAACGACGTGTCCTGGTGGAAGCCCACGTTGCTGTAGATCGACGACGCGCCCGGCTCGTGCTCGATGGCGGTCGCGGGGCGGGGCAGCGGCACGAGATCGCGGCACCGCTCCACCACGGCGCGGAGGTGGTCCGGGGTCGTGCCGCAACAGCCGCCCACGACGCTGACCCCGAGCTCGGTGATGAAGCGCTCGAGATGATCCGCCAGCTGGTCCGGAGTCAGGTCGTAGTGCATCTTGCCGTCGACGACCGAGGGCAGCCCCGCGTTGGGCTGCGCGGAGACCGGTAGTCGGGAGTGCTGGCACAGGTAGCGGATGGCCTCGCCCATCTCGGCCGGCCCGGTGGCGCAGTTGAGCCCGATGATGTCGGGCCGCATGGGGTCGAGGGCGGTGAGCGCGGCGCCGATCTCGGTGCCCGGGAGCATCCGGCCGGTCAGCTCGATGGTCACCTGGACCTGGATGGGCACGCGCCGGCCCGCATCGACCATGGCGCGCTTGGCCGCGTTGATGGCGGCTTTGGCCTGGAGGAGGTCGTACACGGTCTCAACGAGAATGAGGTCGACGCCACCCGCGATCAGCGCACTCGCCTGCTCCTGATAGGCGTTGCGCAGCTCGAGGTAGGGGATCTGGCCCAGGGTGGGGAACTTGGTGCCGGGGCCGAGGTTGCCCGCCACGAAACGGGGCCGGCCGTCGTCGGCCGCGGCGGTGGCTTCGTCGACGGCCTCGCGGGCCAGGCGGGCCCCGGTCAGGTTGATCTCCTGCACCCGGTCCTGGAGCCCGTACTCGGCCAACACCACCCCGAAGCCCCCGAAGGCGTTGGTCTCGACCACGTCGGAGCCGGCGTCGAGGAACGAGCGGTGGATGGCCTTGACGACGTCGGGACGCGACAGGACCACGGCCTCGCTGCACCCCTCGAGGGCGGGGCCGCCGTAGTCGTCGGCGCTCAGGTCGGCCAGCTGCAGGCTCGTGCCCATCGCGCCATCGAAGATGACCACCCGCCGGCGGGTGGCCTCGAGATAGGCCGCGCCGCGCTCGTCCATGGGGAGGGCGCCGTGCGCCAGCACGGGAGGCGGTGCCTGATGAGGGTCCACGTTCGGGGCCACGATCCACACAGTCTACGGCCGCTGTTCGGCCTCTCCCTCCTGGCCACGGAGTTCGTCGGTTCTCGATCGATCTCTTCGGGGGGAGGGGAGTGCGTCTCGAAGGGCTCGGTGAGTGAGGGCGCACAGAGTGGGTCGGGAGCAGAGTGGTCGGGAGCAGAGTGGGTCGGGAGCGAGGAACGCCGCAGGCGGCCGGTAGCATGCGGCGCCGTGGTGAAGATCTACACGCGCAAGGGTGACGACGGCACCACCGGGCTGTATTACGGCGGTCGAGTCCGCAAGGACGCGGCTCCCATCGCGGTGAACGGGGACGTCGACGAGGCCCAGGCTGTGCTCGGCTTGGCGCGCGCCGAGGCCGATGCGGGATCGGAGCTCGACGGCATCCTTCTCGACCTGGAGCGCGACCTGTGGGTGCTCATGGCCGAGGTGGCCACCGCGCCGGAGAACCGCCTCAAGCTCGTGGCCGGATCGACGCTCGTGACCGACGACATGGTGCGCGCCCTCGAGCTCCGGATCGACGCGCTCAACGAGCGCTTCGAGATGCCGAGCGAGTTCGTGGTGCCGGGGGAGAACCGGGTCTCGGCCGCACTGGACGTGGCCCGCACCGTGGTACGAAGAGCCGAGCGCGCCTTCACCGGGTCCTCCCTCGCACCGAGCTCGGCCGGCTCGCACGTGGGCCCGTACCTGAACCGGCTCTCGGACCTGTTGTGGACGATGGCGCGTTGGCAGGAGGGCCGACACGTCGGTTCCCGCTCGCTCGGTCATGCAGCCGGTGCAGCCGACGCGGCTGATGTGACCGGCGCGGCCGATGTGCCCGGCGCGTCGGGCGCAGCGTGATGGCGGGCGTGTCCCTGGGCCGCTCCGCGCTTCTCGAGGTCCGCTGGGCCGACGCCGGCGACGCCGGTGCGCTGTCCGACGCAGCCGGTGTCGCAGTGGCTGTCGTCGGCATACCGGTGATCGAGACCGACGATGGGCCCGTCGTGGCGTCGGGCGTCCCCGCCTCGGTGGTGGTCAGCGTCGGTGGGCCCTCGATGTCCACGGCTCTGGACGACGTCCGGGCGCGCCAGCGCGGGTTCAAGGGCAAGGTGGGACAGACCTTGGCCGTGGTGGGAGCATCGAGCGCCCAGGGGTCGCTCGGTGCCGAGCCACCCGCCCTGGTGTTCGTCGGTTGCGGCAAGCTCGGTACTTCGGCCGCGACGCGCGGTGCTTCCACCGATGCCATCCGGCAGGCCGCCGCCGCGTTGGTTCGTGTGGGAGGAAAGTCCGGCGCCGCCGTGCTGGTCATTCCTCCCTCGATCGCCGACGCCGTCGGTTCTTTGCGCCACGCTGCGCAAGCCGTGGTCGAAGGGGCGGTGCTCGGGGGGTACCGGTTCGTGTCACACAAGAGCGACAGCGAGGGCGGTGCCATCGAACGGTTCGTGCTGGCCGGGGTCGGACTCGACCCCGCCGAGCTCGACGAGGGGACCAGGCGCGGCGCGGTGGTCGCCGACGCCGTGTGCCTGGCCCGGGACCTGGTGAACGAGCCCCCCAGCTCGCTGACCCCCACGGCTTTCGCACAGGTGGCCCTCGAGCACGCCGAAGGACGGCCCGGTGTGACCGTCGAGGTCTGGGACGAGCAGCGCATCTCCGACGAACGCCTCGGAGGACTGCTCGGGGTCGCCCGCGGTTCGGCCGAGCCTCCCCGATTGCTGAAGATCGCCTACGAGCCCGCCGACCCGTTGACCCTCGACGGCCACGTACCGCACGTCGTCCTGGTGGGCAAGGGCATTACGTTCGATTCGGGCGGGCTCTCGCTCAAGACCGCCGACGGCATGGTGACCATGAAGACCGACATGAGCGGGGCGGCCGCGGTGCTCGCCGCGGTTTGCGCCTGTGGCGAGCTCGGGGTGCGCGTGCGGGTGACGGCGATCACGCCGACGACCGAGAACATGCCGGGCGGTCGGGCCACCAAGCCGGGCGACGTCCTCACCGTTCGAAACGGCCGAACCATCGAAGTGCTCAACACCGATGCCGAGGGTCGCCTCGTCCTCGCCGACGGTCTGTCGCTGGCGACGGAGATGCAACCCGACGCCATCATCGACCTTGCCACGCTCACCGGAGCCTGTGTCGTTGCGCTCGGCTCGTCCATCGCCGGCGTTCTCGGCACCGACGACGACCTCGTTGCTCTGGTTCGGGCCGCGTCGGAACGGGCGGGCGAGGGAACCTGGCCGTTGCCGCTCCCCGAGGAGTACCGCGTGCACATCGACTCCGAGGTTGCCGACATGAAGAACGTCGGCCGACCCGGACAGGCCGGAGCGATCGCGGCTGCCCTGCTGCTGGCCGAATTCGTGGAGAAGGTGCCGTGGGTGCACCTCGACATCGCCGGGCCGGCGCGTTCGGACGAGGACAGCGGGATCCTGACCAAGGGTGGCACCGGTTTCGGCGTGCGTACACTGCTCGAGCTCCTGGGGGAGTACGGCTCAGGCGGATGACGGCGCGCCCGCCTGCGGGCGGGCCGTCGTCCGCCGCAGCAGCCACTCAGTGTCACAGCCGCGGCCTCAGTGGCGCAGCAGGCGGAGCGTGGCCGCAGCCGGCGGAGCATGGCCGCAGCAGGTGGAGCATGGCCGCAGCAGGTGGAGGGTGGAGCAGCGGGGGATTAGCCGGCTCGGCTCGGGTGCGACACGCGCGGGTCGCGTTCGGCCATGTCCGCCCAACGGGCGTCGGCGAGATGGGCCAGCGCCTTCAGGTGCGCGCGCTCACGGGTCCCGAAATGCCACCCCGGACGTCCCGCCGCGAGTACGAGATCCCACGCGGCGAGGTCGACGAAACCCACGTCGCCGCCGTCGGGACCCACCGGGCGCAGACAGGGGTATTCGGCATCTTCACCCACGCCGACAGCGCGCGCTTCGGCCACCGAGGCCGCCAGCCATTGCGGTGCGGGCGGGCGCCCGTGCGACGCGGTGACCGCCACTCCCTCGACGTCGAGGACCGCACTCCAGGTTGCGTCGAGCTCCGCGCACACGCGCGATGCCAGTGCGGTGAGGACACCCTGGGGGGTGCGTTCCTTCAAGATGATGAGCGCAGTCGTGTACGCCTCGAGGCGCCGGTCATGGCGACGCCCCGACACCGGACGGACATCTTGAACGGCCACGCCGTCGACCTCGGCCACCTCGCTCAGCAACAGGGAGAGATGGTCTTCGTCGGCAAGTTCGATCACGAACTCGTCGACGGCTCTTCCTTCCCGGTGCTCCACGACCTCGACCGCGACCAGGTCGCCCCGCACGGCCCCGATCCGGCTCGCGACTGCTCCGAGTGCGCCGGGCCTGTCGGGCAACTCCACCCGCAGCAGAAAGGTCGGCACGTTCACAGATTAGGGCCGCCAAATGAACGCTCCGTTTCCGACGTGCGTCACGGCCGTGAACCGCTAGGTCAGACTCTTCGAGCGCCTTCGTCGTAGGTCACGTTCAGTGGCTGGCCGTGCACGTGTATCCCCTCGCACCGGGCATCGGTTCACGCCGGGGCAGGGTTGGTCCCGGTGGCTCGGTCGGTCTTGTGGGAGCGATAGGCCCACGCCCACTGAGTTGCTTCGTGGGCGATGGCGGGGTGGACCTGCCACCGGAAGAGCTGGATCTCGACCTCCGGTCGTTCCTTGCCCGACGCCATGAGGGCGAGCGCGAGGCGTCGGGCATGCCGGCGCGTTTCCTCGAGCACCGCCGAGGATCGTGTTGGGACCATCCATTGCTCGTGCTTCTCCTGAAGGGAGGTCGGAAGCCGCATCAGGTGCCGCCGAGGCAACGGGGGAAGCCGCCGTCGCACCGCCAACGTGGTGGGTCCTTCGCGCCGTGCCACCTCGAAGGTGGCACAACGGGCGAGCGCCCGACGGAAGGGGGACTGGCGACCTGATCGGTCTCCCAGTCCCAGCGAGCGGGCCGTGTCGGCCAGGTCGAGGTCGAAACCCAGCGGATCCTCGTCGAGCCCCGTCGCGAACCGCCGCATCAACCAGGTGCAGGTCGGGCCCAAGATCCCGAGCCAGAACGTCTCGACGTACTGCGAGCGGGGGTCGTAGCCGAGCCGGTCGATCACCGGGTCGGGCCAGCCGACCACCCGGATCGTCTCGATACGCGTCGGTCGCGACTGATCGGCTTGATCGGATCTGTCGGCTGCGGCCTGGGAGACGGGCGGAACGGACGGGACGGGCGGAACGGACGGGACGGGCGGAACGGACGGAATGGGAGGAAGCGGTGCAGGGTCATGAGGGTTCGGATTGGGCACGGCACGCACGGCACGCAGGGCGCCAGCGCGACCGGAGGGGACGGGGACAACGGACATATCAGCTCCAGCTCACGTTGACGGGAGTCACCGATCTCCAGACGATCGATCGGTGACGGGACAGTCGCACGTTCGCGTGTCGACCTTTCCGCCGACCTGGCTGCCGACCACCCGATGTCCTGGCACAGATGAGATCGACCCGACGGGATCGACCCGACGGGATCGACCAAGAGATCGGCCTCGCCGTGTCAGCGGGCGCCGGCGGCCTCGGCCTGCGCCCAGGTATAGGTGTAGGCGGGGCTTCCCGTAACGAGAGCCATCAGTGTGGCGTCGCTCGTCCACGGGCTGTCTGCCGGCACCGTCGCCTCGGCCGCGCCCATCACGAGCACCCCGTGGGACGCCGCGATCTTGGAGGCATTGAAGCCGAGCTCGTTGTCGCGGTGACCCCAGCACCCGGCGGGGTTGCCTGCGGTGCAGGCGATGTCACCGGAACCCGGACCATCGTCGTACATCCAGTTGTAGTTGGAGCCCAGCGGGCCCTCGGCCTCGGCCCAGTTCGAGGCCCAGCTCATCACCGTGGATCCCGGTGGGGCGGCCACAGGGGTCGGGTCTGTGTTGTTGTCAGCCGCGTTCTGCGCGTCCGTGTCGAGCTCGGCGACCAGTCCGACCACGGGAGGTAGGCCACGGTCGACGCGTTCGAGGTCGGTGAGCACGAAGAGCTGCTCACCCGGCGTCAGGCCCGAGAAGTTCGCGGGAAGCACCAAGGCCCCCAAGCCCTCTGCGCTTCGCGCCGCCGCGGTTGCCTGGATCGTGGCGGTCGTACACGGTGCGGACGCCACCCCGTCCTGCCTGCACACCGACGCGAAGTCGGGAGACTCCGCGATGTTCGCCGGTGGGTTGCCGGGCGGCAGGATGCCGTGCGACGCCGGGGGAGGGGGCGGGGTCGTCGGTCGCGGCACCGGAGGACTCGTCGTCGGTGGGACGGTGGAGGGTGGCGACGCGCTGTGGGACGTGACTGGGGTCGTCGGCGGCGCCGGAGGGATCGCGACCGTGACGGCCGGATCAACGGTGGTCGTGGGGGCAAGGGTCCGCAGCTGCCCGAAGGCGAGCGAAGGTCGCGACCCGTCTCCCCCTGGCACCAACGTGGGGGCAGATCGGGCCGCAGCAGGCTCGAGCGCGGTCAGGATCACCAGGGCCAGGGCCACGAGGGTGACCATCCCCACCAGGGTGAATGTGCCCGCGACGGGCATGCGGCGGAGCAGGACGCGAGGTCGCGTCTCGGAGCTCGACACACCTCGGTTGTCGGCATCGCCGCCGGGGCGCTTTACGTTCTCACGCGGTGTGGTGGGGGATCTCCCGGGGATGTGTAACTTGACACAGACAAACCGGGGTAAGGGCGTAGAATCGCCTCAGTGGCGACCCTTCCCGGCACGGACGTCCTCCCCCGAGGAGAGTCGGAGTGCGTCTACGGCAAATGGGGGAACCACGGTCGAGCGTTCCGCGATGCCGAACGGCTTGTAATGAATCGCCTTGCGGCGGCCCTCGTATGGCTGTTCTGTCTCAGCACGGTTACGACCGTCTTTATCGTTGTGAACCCCAGTCACTATGAGGGGAACCTGGGAAAAATCGCGACGGTCCTTCAGGGCCTCGTCGCCGGGACAGCCCTAGGTATTGCGATCGTCTGGGTTTATGGGCTCACACCGTTAGCCCGCAGGTATCACTGGCACACTGGGCACCACGCCGTGAATTTTGGAGGGACGGTTGGGCATTACCTAGAGAGTCGTCACTGGCACAAGGCTCTTAACCTGCGATGTGAGTTAGTCGATCCGCAAGGCGTTACGTGGGGTCCTGTTCCCGTTCATTGGCCTGGAAAACCCTGGTATCTCGGGCCTGGTGACCGATGCCAGGAAGTAACGCTGGGATGGTTCAAGGTCACCAAAACGCTTCCAGGTACTTACCGATTCGTATGGCTCATTGATGCCGAAGAGCGTGACACGCCAATCACCATCGCGGTGGAGAAATGGCGGGCGTTCCCTATTCCTCGGTTTCCTCGGCTTCGCCACCCGATTCGGTATCTGCGTCGACTAGCAGCCGAACGGCGTCATCGGGTTCAAGGTTGATGTTCACCGGATCGTCGTAGCCGGGAAAGGCGTCGCGAGGCGTCATGTTCTCACCTCACCCCTGCTTTTTCGTAACCAAGATGCACTGATGGTTTCGCACATCAGGATCATCGACCGCTGCCGCTGAGTCGACGTACGCGACACGCCCTATGAACCCGCAATTCCGGCACTCACAGTGCCAACCATCCCCAAGCCTTATCTGTCCAATCAGTCGACCCACAGCCTCAGTCTATGGCGCCTTACGTGCCCCAAGTTCCCGTAAGAGAGTAGGGAGATTAGGCACTGCCGTCGACAGGGACCCTATGGTCGGGCGGCGGTGGGAGCGGTGGGCAGGTTCTTGGAGCGTCTGCGCGGCAACCGGACACTCGTGTTCGGTCTGGCCATCCTTCTAGTGGCTGTGCCGACCGCCGCCGCGCTCTTTCCAGGCTACGTCTACCGGACAGACCGGGACCGACGGGTCGCGGTGATGGTGGCGTGGTTGGCGGTAGCGGCCTTGGCCACCTTCGTCAGCCAGAGCAGAGAGAGTTCGGCCCATGCGATGGCTAAGTCGAGCCACAGAATGCTGCTCCGACGGCACGTGGAGGACCTTCTTGGGGAAGGTTGTGGAATTCCCCCCGAGTACCAGGCCACCGTCTATCTGCCTGATGATAAGATCCATCTCCTTCACCCGTTCAAGGCCGCATTGACCGAAATTTGTTTTCATACCGAGGGTCTTCACGGCCCAGCCAAGGTCTGGAAGATCATAAAAAATGGGCCTTGTGAGCGCGTGCTGGACTAGCCCTTGACCCGCTTGTAGCTCAGCCTGCGTCCATCGGCCCCATCGACCAGTTTGGCCATGCGACCGGCCTCGCTCATCTCGCAAGTGCTGTAGCGGAAATCGAACTCTGTCAGATACCGCTGTAGGTGCTCGCGGCTCACCCGGTGGTGGGTCCCGTCGATGCTCCGCTTGAACTGAGCGAAATACCCTTCGGCCAGATTCGTTCCGGCCCCGTGGTCGTTGACGTAGATGTCCTCGGAGTGGTTCACAGTTTCGTGGCGAATGAACTCACGACCGATGGCCCGGTAGTGGTTGGCCTCGTCGGTCCACAGAACCGACCCTGCCATGTTGATCTGCTCGCTCATCACCTTGCGGAGTGTTGCACCCGTCACGTCTGGGACGACCGCACTACGGACCTCGCCAGTGTCAGCGTTGATGAGTGAGAGAACGGGCGTCTTTTCGGTCAGCTTGTTCTTCTTGTGGAGCTTCCCTGGCTCAACGGGAGTAGCAACCTTGGCCTTGTTCGGGTCCACGTTGCTGCGCTTGCTCCGACCGTGTTAGTTCTGCGGCTGTCCACCGACCCACGTTTCATCGCTCACGATGGTGCCAGTCATAAGGAACTGCGGACCCTTGGCCTTCATTGCTTCGCGCAAACGGTGTGCCATGAACCAAGCCGTCTTCGGAGCCACCCCGTACTTGCGTTCGATCTCCCGCGCCGCCATGCCGTTCTTGCTTGCACACATCTCAAACAGCACGAAAAGCCATGTCCTGAGTTGAACCCTGGAACCGTGGAAAATCGTGCCCGTCATGGCTGAAAACTGCTTGCGACAGCTCTTGCATTGCCACAGCCGACGAGCTGTCTGAGAGCCCGTTCTGGTGGTCCTGGTTGCCCCGTTCCGGGGCTTGATGAAGTTGGCACCACGGTGGCCACAGTGGGGGCAAACGGGCACGCCAGAGGGCCAGCGGAGGTTCTCCAGGTACTCGTAGGCCGTTGCCTCGTCGGGGATCTGAGAGGCCATTTCGGTGAAGGTCAGTCGTGCCATACCCCCATTATGCAGGAGTTATCTGTCTGTGTCAAGTTACACATCCCCGATCTCCCCGCCTTTCATTGCTCCCCACACCCCGGAGCGCGCTGGGTGCCACAACCCCAAGGCATTCACCGGCCAGCTCTCAACTCCCGCGACCTCGGTGCGCCGGGGAGTCGAAACACAAACGGAACACAAGGGAGAAACGGAACACGAAACGGAACACGAAACGGGACACAAGGAAGGGAGTCGACTCGAAAGGACGGGAGCAACCGAGCCGATGTGCGCACTGTGCAGGGAGAAAGGGGGCCTTTCGATCGCACATCGAGCATCCCTGCGCAAGTCGTCGACACCAGTGGCCGTGTCCGACTAGCTGCGCCCCCACGCCTAGGATCGACAGAGGTACGCCTGCGAATTCGGGGAACAGGGCACGGGCATCGTGAGTTGGAGGTCAGCCTCTCGCCGAGGCTGCACGTCGGGACGTGTGCACGCTCCTGGGTCGGCGGGGTACTGACCGGTCAGCGGGTGAAGCGAGGTCGGTGTGATCTCGCAGGGATCGGAGCATTTGAGTTGATCGACGACGTCACGGGGGGGCAGGACGAGCCGAAGCGGCCCGTCGTCTCTCGTCGGCGCGGGCTCGGAAAGGGCCTCGGGGCCATCCTCCCGTCCCGGGCGGGGGTTGGCGAAGAGCCGCCGCTGCTCGATCAGCTCACCGGTCTGCCCAACCGTTCGGCGCTCGACGAGCGCTTCGAAGAGACGATGGCGAGATGCCGCGAGGACCGTGCGTCGTTGGCGGTGTTCGTCGTCGCGCTCGACGGGTTCGGCGAGGTGAACGAGCTGTACGGCCACCGCGTCGGTGACGACCTGCTGCACGCCGCGGCGGCTCGCCTGTCGGAGGCTCGTCGGAGGTCCGATACCGTGGCCCGCTTCGCCGGTGACGAGTTCGTGTTGGTGTGCCCGTACGTGGCGTCACCTGACTACGCCTCCAAGATGGCTGCCCGCATCCTCGAGGACCTGAGCTGGCCGATCTCGGTGGAGGGGGTCGAGCACCACCTCTCCGCCAGCATCGGTTTGGTGGTCGCGTCGTTCGGTGACGCGGCATCGGCCCAGACGCTCGAGACGCTTCTCGGCGACGCGTCGCTTGCCATGCGGCGCGCCAAGGACGAGGGGGGCGCGTCGTGGAAGCTGTTCGATCCCACCATGCGCGAGGACGTCGAGGTGCGTTCGCAGAACCGGCGGGACCTTCGTGCCGCTCTCGAGGAGGACGACCTCGTCCTCGACTACGAGCCGATCGTGGACCTCGAGTCCCGCGTGGCGATCGGTCAGACCGCGATCCTGGGTTGGCGCCAGCCAGGTCCCAACGTCGACCAGCCCCAGGCCCCGCTCGACGTGGTCGAGGAGGCCGGACTGGCTGTGCCGATCGGGCGGTGGGTCCTCGACCAGGCGCTTGCCGACGTGAGGGCGCGAAGGGCGGGGTCGGGTGATTCCGGGCACTTCCGGGTGTGGGTCAAGGTGGCGCCGTCGCTCGCGGCGGACCCGGTGCTCGTCGACATCGTGGACGAATTGACCGCCAAGCACCAGGTCACCCCGTCGGTGTTGGGGATCGACATTCGTGAGCCCCCGGCAGCTGCGGTGGCCTCGACCGAGTCGACCCTGCGTGCCCTCGAGGAGCGTGACGTCCTCGTGGCACTCGACGACTTCGGAGCTGGCCCGTCGAACCTTGCACTGCTTCAGCGGTTGCCCATCACAAGCTTGAAGCTCGCCCCCGACCTGGTCGCCGCACTGGTCGACGACACCATCACCCCGGAGGAGCCAACGACTGCCGGCGAGTTTCGTGCCGGCGAGTTTCGTGCCGGCGAGTCCGGTGCCGACACCTTGCGGCGCGAAGCGGCCGCCCTCGTCCGCGGCCTGATCGAGCTCGGTCGGGCGCTCGCGCTCACGGTCGTCGCCCAGGGCGTCGAGTCCGAAGCTCAGGCCGTGGCACTGTTCGAGCTCGGATGCGAGTACGCCCAGGGGCCCTTCCCCGCGACCTCCGACGACGACGCCGGGGCCGC
>Ga0209415_10009614_pt1 | contig 16590 bp, 17 predicted proteins | sample PeaSoiSIISIP2007_FD_187696 | JGI IMG/M metagenome (GOLD analysis project Ga0209415, IMG submission 187696) | Peat soil microbial communities from Weissenstadt, Germany - SII-SIP-2007 (SPAdes) (version 2) | ecosystem: Environmental > Terrestrial > Soil > Wetlands > Peat | place: Germany... | reverse complement strand
CGTTCCTCGTGCCAGCCTCTCTTTTTCTGGCCCTCGCGGTGATCGCGCAGCCCAGACAGGTGGCTGCCATCGCAGCCACGATGGCGCTCGCGCTCGTGTCGCGAGGGGCGTTCGACGCGCCCCTCCGGGCGCTCTGCGCGGCGGCGGCCGCCCAGTGGGCCGTCCTAGCGCGCGTCGATGAGATGGCCATGTGGCGCGCGCTGATCGACGAGCGAAAGGTGCGTCTCGCCGAGGAAGGTGTGGCGGAAAAGGCGCCGCCTCCCACCCCCTCGTCCTAGCGCGAGACCCTCGCCCCCGAATCCCCCCGCTTGCCAAGAGGGGCGCATCACTCTAAATCCCTGTTCTCTCCGGAGGTTCCGCGGGCGTGGCCAACACTGAGCTCCTTCAAGCGCTCCGAGCGAGCCCTCCGCCGCGCGCCCGCGGCCGCGCGCTGCCGGTCGTGGCCGATCTGGTCGCGCTCACCAAGCCGCGCATCACTGCGATGGTGCTCCTCACGGAGGCTGCCGGGCTGTGGCTGGCCCCCGGGCACGCGAGCCCCCGCTCCCTGTGGCTGTCGGTCGTCGGCACCGCGCTCATCGTCGGCGCGGCGAACGCGCTGAACATGTGGTGGGAGTCCGACGTGGACGCCCTGATGACCCGCACCCGCAACCGCCCGTTGCCGGCGGGCAGGCTCTCGCCGGACGTCGCGCTCGCGTTCGGAATCGGGCTCGCCGTCGTGTCCGCGCCGATGCTGTTCGTCGTCAACATCGCGACGGGGCTGCTGGGGGTCGTCGCGCTCGTGAGCTACGTGGCGGTGTACACGCCGCTCAAGCGCTACACGCACCTCGCGCTCCTCGTGGGAGCGGTGCCCGGAGCGATGCCCCCCTTGATGGGCTGGTCGACGGTGACCGGCTCCGTCGGCCTCGGCGGGATGTTGCTCTTCGGAGTTCTGTTCCTCTGGCAGATCCCGCACTTCGCCGCGATATCCATCTTCCGCGCGGAGGAATACGGACGCGCCGGGCTGCAGGTGGTGAGCGTGCAGCACGGCGAGCGCGCCGCCCGTCAGACTGTCGCCCTTTATGCCGTGCTCCTCGTGGCGACGTCGCTGCTCTTCGCGCCGCTGGGGATCGCCGGCCGCTACTACACGGTCGCGGCGACGGTCCTGGGAGCCTCGTTCTTGGCCTTCGCCTTTCGCGGCCTGCGGGCCGGGCCGCGCTTCGACGCCAAGCGCTGGGCCAAGCACGTCTTCGCGTTCTCCATTCCGTACCTGACCCTGCTGCTCTTCGCGCTCCTCGTCGATCGACGTTCATGAGCACGGTCCGGCTGGCCGTCACCGTGGGCGGCATCGCGCTTGCCACGGCGCTCGCGCTCGTCGCGCGGTCGATGCGTCCGGACGCGCCGCTCCCCGTGCTGGGCCAGGTGCCGGGATTCCGCCTGGTCGACCAGCTCGGCGCGCCGTTCACCGACGCGTCGATGCGCGGCCACGTCAGCGTGGTCGACTTCGTCTTCACGCGTTGCACCTCGTCTTGCCCGCGCCTCACCGCCCGCATGGCCGACATCCAGTCCCGCCTCGCGCGGGACCGGAGCGACGTGCGCCTCGTCTCGTTCTCGGTCGACCCCGAGAACGACACGCCGCAGGTCCTGTCCAGGTACGCGGCGCAATCGCACGCCGATCCTGCGCGCTGGTCGTTCGTCACGGGGGGCGTGGACGACGTGGCGAAAGCCGTCGTCGTGGGCTTCAAGATGTCCGCCGCCAAGATCGCCAAGGGCGCGGACGACTACGACGTCGTGCACGGCGAGTGGTTCGTGCTGGTCGATCGGAGGGGCAACCTCCGGGGCTACTATCCGACCGGCACGGAGGACGAGGTCGGGGCGCTCCTGCGCGACGTACGGCGTGCCGAGAGAGAGCGCCTGTGACGCGGGCGAGGTCGGCGAGGTCCTCGCCGCGGTCAACGCCTCGGTGTTCCGGAGGAGCGAAGCGACGTGACCGGTGGGCACGTCGACGGCGCCGAGGCGTGGGACGACGCCGCCGAAGGGCGGGGCGCTCGCGCGTCCGGGGGCATCCTTCTCGCGGGGGGACCGAATCTGCGAAGCGCAATGAGGCATCGGTCTCGTGGTGGGGGGAGCCTTTGAAGCTCGACGGGCGGTCCTTCTCCTGGATAAGAGAGCCCATGAAGCGGAGGCCGGCATCCATCTCGTGGATGGATGCACCCATGAAGCTCATCGAGGGCTCGGCATCGACGAAAGACGCGGCTCTTGTGCAGGAGGCCCGTGGCCATCCCGAGGAAGGATGAGGTCATGAGCAGGATGAGCGCATCCCTCCCGCGGATGGGCGCGTCTCCGGCGCTCAATCCTGGGCGCTTTGTCACGGATGGGTGTCGTGCTCTCGCTCAGGAGGAGGGCCCTCTCGCTCAGGAGTCGGGGCCTCTCGCTAAGAGATGCATTCATCCCGCTCATGGCTGCATTCCTTTCGCTCAGAGATGCGTCCGTCGTCTTCATGGATGCGTCGCTCCGCTTCAGGGATTGACCTATCCCGCGGATGATCGCGCTGCTCCTCTTCAGGCGTGGATCGGAAAGCGCGAGCGGGCTCGGCTTGCCGCTCGATGATGGGGCGCTCCGGCGAAGAGGCGGGGCGCTTTCGCCGGGAGACGGGTTGATCGAGGGGAACGATGGCGCCGTCTTCGAGGGGGCGAGGGCGGACGGCGAGGGCGGGGTCGTGCTCGCGGTCGCGGTCGTGGGGGTCGAACTCGTTGGCGCCGTGGACCTCGCCGAGGCGATCGGGCGCGGTGGAGGTCAGCATCGGCCGTTCGCCCTGCACTCGGTTCCGTACGTCGGGCGGTTCGGAGGTGGAGGCGCGAAGTGAAGTCGCTTCACCTCGACGATCTTCGACTGGCCGTCGGGCATCTGCACCGTGGTCGAGCCAAGGACGTCGATCGCATCGAGGTCGCCGGAGCGCTCGTGCGTCACGGCGCTGCACTCGGTAGCCGAGCTGCACTCGCGCCATCGAACCAGGTGAGCGACCTCGTCGCGCTCGACGCTCCAGCCCAGGGCGACCTCTCCACGGTCGGTCAGCGCCCTATCGGCGGTGATCGCCACCGCGCCGACGGCTTCGCATCCGCTGCTGAGCGCTACGACGAAGAGCAACACGGACCCCTTTCGACGTGATGCTCGAGGCCGATGGCTACTCGGTCCACGCGTGGACGGACGATCGCGGCACGACGTATCCACCGAACGCACGGCGACGACCAGTCGCACAGCGCGCAGAGAAACACCCGCCACCCTCCTAGGCCTCGACCCGGAGCACCGTTCGGTCTTCCTGCCAGGCTGCTTCCACCACCGCGCGCATTGACGCGACCCCCGCGGCGATCCGCTCCTCGCTCGCGGCGTAGCTGAAGCGCACGTAGCCCGGCGCGCCGAAGGGACCCCCCGGCACGGCGGCCACGTTCGCTCGATCGAGCAGCCAGAAGGCGATGTCCTCGTCGGTCGCGAGAGGCTTTCCGTTCCAGTCGAGACCGAGCAGGCCCCTGCAGTCCGCGAAGGCGTAAAACGCTCCCTCGGGCTTGCGGCACTGCACGCCCGGAATCGAGCCGAGCCCCCGGACCATCGCGTCGCGCCTCTTCTGGAACATCGTGCGGATGCGGGCAAACTCGTCCATGGGGCCGCGAAGCGCAGCGATCGCCGCGTGCTGCGAGACCGCCGCGGGGTTGGTCGTGCTCTGGCCCTGCACCGTGTCCAGCGCTTTGACGAGGGGCGCCGGAGCGAGCACCCAGCCGATGCGCCAGCCGGTCATCGCAAATGTCTTCGAGACTCCGTCGACGACCACGAGCCGGTCGCGCAGGTCGGGCGCGATCTTGGCCGCGGAGACGAAGCGGAAGCCCTCGTACACGAGCTCCGCGTATATCTCGTCGACGATGAGCCAGCACTCGTGCCGGCGCAGGACATCGACGAGGGCGCGCGTCTCGTCCTCCGTGTAGGCCGCACCCGTCGGGTTGGACGGCGAGCACAGGATGACCGCCTTGGTACGCGGCGTGATCGCCCGATCGAGGCTGGATGGCGAGAGCTTCCAGCCGTCGTCCTCGCGCGTATCGACGAGCACCGGCGTCGCGCCGACGAGGCGCACCTGCTCGGGGTAACTCACCCAGTAGGGCTTCGGGATGACGACTTCGTCGCCTGGCTCGTAGAGCGCCAGCGCGAGGTTGAAGAGGGCGTGCTTCGCCCCCACGCTGACGCAGACGTTCTCCGGCTTCGGGCGCCAGCCACGCATCCGCTCGGTGGCCTCGCAGATGGCCTCCTTGAGCGGCGGGATGCCCGTGACAGCCGTGTACTTGGAGCAGCCGGCGTCGATCGCGCGTTTCGCCGCTTCCCGCACGTGCTCGGGCGGCTCGAAGTCCGGCTCACCCACCCCGAACGCAAAGACGTCGACACCCCGCGCCTTCATCTCGAGGGCCCGAGCGTTCATGGCGAGCGTGACGCTCGGCGCCACGGCACTGAGTCGTGAAGCCAATGTTCGAGGCACTGGAACTCCTTCGGAAAACGCGTGGCGCTGGCGAGCTTTTTTTCGAGCGAGAGGCGGCGCGGGTCAAGCCTTGGCTTCTTTGTCCTCTTTTGGAGCCACGACGGGCGGCAGGGCCTTGTCCGCAGGCTTGTCGCCCTTGTCCAGCTCCTCGGCCTCCTTCAAGCCCTGCTTGAAGTTCTTGATCCCCTGGCCGAGCCCCTTCCCTATGTCCGCGATGCGCCCTGCACCGAAGAGCAGCAGCGCGACGACCGCGATCAGCAGGACCTCCGTGACGCCGATGTTGCCCATGGCTTTGCGACCCTCTGTCACGTGCTAGCAGCGCGCCAAGTGAGCCGCAAGCGCGAGAGCAGCAAGGCCGCCACGATCACGGCGGCCGCGCAGGCCGCGGGGACCAGGACGAATGCGGAAGGAGACGCGTCGGCCCGCTCGAGAAGGCGCACGAGGCCGAGCGCGGCCAGAGGCCCGACGGCACCCAGGACCAGCGCGCCGAGGCGCGTGGACGTCGCGCGACGAAGCACGGCGTACGCCGCCAGCCACGACGCGAGCCAGGCGCTCAGCGCGAACAGCAGGGCGCGGAGCGGCGCCGGCAGCGTCGACGCGTGGGCCCAGGGCGCCATGCCGTGCATCGAGAGGGTGGTCACGTGCATCTCGATCGCGGGTGTTCCGGCGAAGAGCACGCGGGCGTCGTCGAGCTCGAGGAAGCGGAAGTCGCCTGCGATCCGGGCGTCCCTGGCCGTGATCACTGCGGATGACATCGTCCCCGGCGCCGAGCCTACGAGGCGGGGCTCGCGGCCCGGGGAGCAGAGCCACGTCATCTCGGTGAAGGGGATTGCATACGTCGCCGGGGCGCGCACCGCGTCGCACGACGACCGGGCGCGCTCCACGAGCTCCGTCGCGACGCGGCCGGGGGCGCTGGCGTCGTTGCCGTACACGAGCGCGACGGCCCCGAGCGCCAGGGCCAGCACGAACGCCTGCGGCACGAGACGCGCGACGGTCCTCGCCGGACGCTCGCCGAGCGTCTGGAGCACGCGGGCCTCGCCGCTCTCGACGAGCCGGAAGCAGGCGAGGGCGCACCCCACGGGCCAGCCGAGGAAGAGCGCCGCCTCCAGGGCGACCGCCGTCAGCCCGCGCGCAAAGGGCGCCGCCACCGCCCACGGCACGGAGGGATCGAGCAACCAGGGCAGCAGGCGCACCGCGCCGGCGACGACGCCCACCATCGCGATCGCACCCGAGGCGACGAGGCTCGCGTTCTGAGCCGAACGAGCTAACCCCTCCATGAGCCGTCACCGTCCGCGAAACTCGGGCTTCCTCTTTCCGAGGAACGCGCCGATGCCTTCCTTGTAGTCGTCGCTCGCGAAGCACGCCGCGATCGAGGCGTCCAGGGCGGCGGTGTCGCGCGCGTCCGGAGGCTTCCCGAGCTCTCGCACCGCGATCTTGATGCTGCGTAGCGTCAGCGGAGCGTTCTCCGCGATTCGCCCCGCCGTCTCGCGCACGAGCGTCTCGAGACCGGCCTTCGGCGTCACCTCGCTGACGAGCCCGCGCGCGAGCGCTTCGCTGGCACCGAAGCGGCGGGCGGTGAAGAATATCTCCTTGGCGGCGGCGGGGCCGACGACGCGCAGCAGCGCGCGGACGCCGGAGACCGGGTAGCCGACGCCCAGGCGCGCCGCGGGGATCGCGAAGGTCGCGTCGTCGGCCGCGTAGCGCACGTCGGCCGTGAGGGCGATCGCGAGCCCGCCCCCGATGCAGAAGCCGTGGATCATCGCGAGGACGGGCTTGTCGCAGCTCTCCACCGCGGCGAACGCGCGCTCGCTGTCCTGCTCGTACTCGGTGAGCGAGTCGCCGGTCCGGCTCCGCTCGAACTCGGAGATGTCCGCGCCCGAGACGAACGCGGCCTCCCCGGCGCCCCGCAGGACGATGACGCGCACCGCCGGATCGTCGGACATCTGGCGCACCGCAGCGGGAATGGCCCGCCACATCTCGACGGTGACCGCATTCCGCCGCTCGGGATGCTCGAAGACGATCCACCCGATCGCGCCGTCCTTGGCCGTGACGATGACTCCGCCCATCGCTCAGTCCACCTCGAGGACGACCTTCCCGAACGCAGCGCGCGCCTCGAGCACGCGGTGAGCCTCGGCGGCGTCCCACAGGGGCATCACGCGGTCGACCACGGGGCGCAGACGCCCGGCCTTCACGTGCTCGAGGATGCCGAAGAGAGACCCCTTCGAGCCCATGGTCGAGCCGAGGATCTCGATCTGACGGAAGAAGACGTGCCTCAGATCGATCTTCGGCTCGTATCCGGCCGTCGCCCCGCACGTGACGATGCGCCCGCCGGCGGCAGTGGCGAGCACGCTCCTGGCCATCACCTCGCCGCCGACGTGCTCGACGACGAGGTCGACTCCCCGCTTGCCGGTGAGCCTCTTGGCCTCGGCCACGAAGTCCTGCGAGCTGTAGTTGATGACGTCGTCGGCCCCCAGGGCGCGCGCTCTCTCGCCCTTCGCGTCGGTGCCGGCCGTCGCGATGACACGCGCGCCGTGGAGCTTGGCGATCTGGATGGCCGCGCTCGACACGCCGCTGCCCGCCGCCTGCACGAGGACGGTCTGCCCGGGGCGCACGCGGCCCTTGTCGACGACCATCTGCCAGGCGGTGAGGAACGCCAGCGGGACCGCCGCGGCCTCCGTGAAAGGCAGGCTGCCCGGATAGGGGAGCACATTCGCGTCGGGGACGACGACGTGACGCGAGTAGCCGCCGCTCGTGTGCTCACCGAGGATGCCGTACCGACGGCAAAGGTTGTCTCGCCCCGACAGGCACCGCTCGCAGACGCCGCACGACACGCCGGGGCTCACCACGACGCGATCGCCGGGGCTCGCCCCGCTCGATCCTGGCCCGACCGACTCGATCTCGCCGGCGATGTCGCTGCCGAGCCGGTGGGGGTACGACAGCTTGAGGTTCGGCATGCCGCGCCGCACCCAGATGTCGAGGTGGTTGAGCGCCACGGCGCGAACGCGCACGCACACCTCGCGGGGTCCGGGCTCCCGGAGATCGATCGTCTCGCGGCTCAGGACCTCGGGCCCACCGTGGGCGCGAAGGACGACGGCTTCGGTCTTCATCGATCTACGCGATGAGCTCGCGGCTGCTTCGGGACGCGCCGTCCACCGGCAGGACCGCGTGGGACAGGCAGAGCGTGAGAAGCACGATCGACCGGTAGACCGCGTGCACGTCGTCGACGTCCACGTCGCGCGATCCCGCGATCTCCTCGCCATGGCGGGGCTCGAGCGCAGCGTCGACGTGATCGTGAACGAACGCCAGGACGTTCGGCTGTTCGACCGACACGACGTCGTCGAGATCGAACGGCTCGTCGCCGTGCGCGGCCCGGAGCTCCTCCTCGAGCTTGATGGCCTCGTCGGTCGCCCTCAGCGCGTCGGGGGAGACCTCCCGCAACCGGGCCGAGCCGAACGTCCGCTCGAAGGCGAGCCATACCGCGATGGACAGGAAATAGCCGAGCGCGAGCGCCGTGTCGTCGAGGGGCTTCGAGAGGACCTGCGAGATGGCGTCGGCGAGCTCCGGCTGCGTCGACTCGAAGCGGGCGAAGGCTCCGTCGAGCTCGTCCCGCGATCGGGACGAATCCTCCGCGAGGCCCACCTCGACCTGCTCGAGCGTGGCCGCATCGACGACGGCGTAGCGCGGCACGGGGCGGATCGCCGCGCCTCTCACCCACATGGTCTGGATAGTAGCACCATGCTTCGCCGTTTCGTCGAGAGCCTCAGCCGCGAGACTCGGCCGCCATGCGCGCGAGCGATCGAGCCGTCCAGGCGATGGCAAACACGAGGACGGCGCCCATGACCAGGACGCCCTGCCCGAGGGGGCTGGTGCCGATCGGCTGGGTGCCGAAGTCCCCATGAAACTGCGCGTACGTGCCGCTCACCGCGAGCCTGGGGGCGGCCACCGTCAGGCCGGCGATGGCCACGCTGGCGGGCGCGACGAGCATCGCTATGACGGGCCCGAAGCGGCGCTTTCGAACCGGCCGGACGACGAGCCAGAAGCCCAGGACGACCGCGGCTCCGGCAAGGAGAACGAGGCCGAGGTCGATCGCGCTCGGCACGCGACGCCACGCGACGACGTAGAGATAGGCCCAGTCGCCGTGAAACGCGACGAAGTATCCCACGACCGGTAGCCACACGAGGGTCGCGAAGGCGACCACGATGGCGAAGGGACGGGAGGCGACGATGGGCCCCTCGTCGCGCGAGAGCTCCGGCGCCGCGATCCAGGCGAACGCGACGCCGAGCGCGAGTCCGATGAGCGGCGCAAAAGGTATGGGCACGATGCTGGAAGAGAGCGTACGCCGCGGCGACGCTCCACGTCGACGGGGGACGCGCGGGTGCTACGCTCGCGCGCGATACGATGGACCTCCGGCGGCTTCGCGAGCTACTCGACGGCGTCCGGCGGGGGCAGACCCCCATCGACGACGCTCTGGCCGAGCTCAAGGATCTGCCCTACGCAGATCTCGGCTACGCGTCGGTCGACCATCACCGGACCGTCCGCCAGGGGGCGCCAGAGGTGATCCTCGGACACGGAAAGACCGCCGCGCAGGTGGTAGGGATTGCGCGCGAGCTCGGGCGCACGGGCCAGAACGTCCTGGTCACGCGTCTCGATGCCGAGAAGGCAGGCGCGGTCTGCTCGGCCCTGCCCGAGCTGAAGTACGTCGAGCTGTCGCGGACGGGGACCATCGAACGGGCGCCGATCGCGCCGCTGGGGACGAGCCCCGTGGCTCTCGTCAGCGCGGGCACCGGTGACCTTCCAGTCGCCGAGGAATGCGCCGAGACGCTGCGGATGCTCGGCGTCGGCGTGGAGCGGGTCTACGACGTGGGGGTCGCGGGGATTCACCGCCTGCTCGACAAGCGCGATGTCTTCGAGCGCGCGAGCGTGGTCATCGTCGTGGCCGGCATGGAGGGCGCATTGCCCAGCGTCGTCGGAGGGATCGTCGCGGGACCGGTGATCGCCGTGCCGACGTCCGTGGGTTATGGCGTGAGCTTCGGCGGGCTCACCGCTCTCGCGGGGATGCTCTCGAGCTGCGCCGCCGGGGTCGTCGTTTGCAACATCGACAATGGGTTCGGAGCGGGGTTCGCGGCCGCGAGAATCCTGCGGGCGCGCGAGCGGTACTGAGGGGCCGATGGGGCACGACCACGACCACGACCGCGACCACGACCGCGACCACGACCACGACCGCGACCACGACCACGACCGCGACCACGACCGCGACCGCGATCGCGACCACGAAGGCCTGGAGGCGGGGGCGGGGGCTGGGAAGGTTCTGTTTCTCGATGCGCCCAGCGGGCTGGCGGGCGACATGATCATCGCGGCGCTGGTCGATCTGGGGGTGCCGCGGGGGGTGGTCGTAGGCGCGCTGGGGGCTCTTCCGCTCGCCGGGTTTCACGTGCACTTCGGGACGCGGGAGCGGAGCGGGATCGTCGCGGCCTCGTTCGAGGTGCACGTCGAGGGCAAGCAGCCGCAGCGCACGTACGCGACCATCCGCTCGATGATCGAGGAGGCGAGCGGACTCGAGGGCGCGGTGAAGGAGCGCGCTCAGCGGACGTTCTCGAGACTGGCGAAGGCGGAGGCGAAGGTGCACCGGACGGCGGTCGACGACGTGCACTTTCACGAGGTCGGCGCGGTCGACGCCGTTGTCGACATCGTCGGAAGCGCAGCGGCGCTGGACTATCTCGGCGCGGAGCTCGTCGTGTCGCCCCTTCCGATGGGGCGCGGCTACGTCGGGGCCGCACATGGCACGTTGCCGCTGCCGGCTCCTGCGACCGTCGAGTGCCTCGCGGGCCTGGAGACCTACGACGCGGGGATCGACTTCGAGCTGGTGACGCCGACGGGAGCGGCGATCGTCGGCGCCCACGCGAGCGGTTCGCGGCGGTGGCCGTCGATCGCGCCCGAGCGCGTCGGCTGGGGAGCCGGCCGAGCGGACCTCGCGGATCGGCCGAACCTGCTGCGAGCCATTCTCGGCACGCCGGCGCCGGCGACGTCCGGCATGCCACGCGATTCGCACGCGACGCACTCGGTCCTCGAGGCGAACGTCGACGACGCGACCGGCGAGCTCGCGGGCAGCTGGATCGAAACGCTCCTCGCGGCCGGCGCGCTGGATGCCTGGGTGACCCCGATCACGATGAAGAAGGGCCGACCAGCACTCACGATCTCGGCGATGACGCCGATCGACCGCGCGGAGGCGATCGCGCAGGCGATGCTCCGCGAGACGACGAGCCTCGGCGTGCGCCGGTACGACGTGCTGCGCGAAGAGCTGCCTCGTCGGATCGAGCACGTCGAGACGCCCTACGGGCGAATCCCGGTCAAAGTCGCGGGAGGTCCGTCTGGACCGGCGTCCGCAAAGCCCGAGTTCGATGCGTGCGTGGCGGCCGCGCGGACACACGGCGTGCCCGTGAGGCAAGTGCTGACGGCGGCGCTGGTGGCGTTCGCGCGACGTCCGTAGGCGCGCGCGCGGACCGACGCCCCAAGACCGAAGGGGCCTGGACGAGCGGCGAACCGTCGCCCTTTTCCGCGCGCTTTCGGTATGCTCCCCGGGCGCGCCGCTCGTACAATGGCGCGCGGAAGGCGACCAAGGGCGACACCATGAGCGCATGCTCGCAATGCGGCACCGTGGCCAAACCCACGGACAGGTTCTGCAACGTGTGCGGCACGCCGCTCGCCCAGCCGGGACCAGCCCCGGGGCCGGCGCCGGCACCCGCCCAGCCCCCCTATGCTGCGCCGCCGCAGGCCTATGGTTCGCCGCCCGCGGCCCTGGCCGGGGGATATGTCGCGCGCTGCCAGGCGGGGCACGAGATGGCCCCGGGGGCCAGCTATTGCGCCCAGGGACATCCCATCGCTCTCGACCAGATGCAGTTCGCGGGCGGCGCGCATGGCGGGGCCGGGGGTGCCGGATACGGCCAGGCTGCCGGTCCCCAGTACGCCCCGACGCAGTCTCCGGGGGGCGTCTATGGGGCCGCTGCCGCCCCCGGGGCATTCGGTGCGCCAGCGGCTGGACAGCCGCCGCCGGGCTACGCCCAGCCTCAACCGCAGTACGCGCCTGTTCCGGCGCCCGGGCTCGGCTCGCCCGGTCCCTATCCCGGCGCTCCGCCCATGGCAACGCCGCCGCCCCCCGCATATCCCGAAAAGTCGCGCGACGCCGCGCCGGTCCGGGTCCTGCGCGGCTTCGTCGTGGCTTACGGGACCAACGCGGCAGGGGACTTCTGGCCCTTGACGGGTGGGCGGCACATCGTCGGCCGGCTCGGCAGCGGCGACGGCGTCGACGTGGCGCTGCAGGATCCGACGATCTCGTCGCGACACGCCGCGTTCGTGGTCGACGGGAACGCGGGCACGATCACGGTCGAGGACACAGGATCGACGAACGGCACGTTCGTGAACGACGAGCACATTGGCTTCAACGGGCGCCGCGACTTGCGCGACGGCGACCGGGTGCGCTTCGGCGGGTTCACGACGATCGTGAAGGTCGTCGGCCGCGTCTAGGCTGCTGAGCGAAGAGATGACCGCCAGGACGCCGATGACGCCAGGGGAGAGAGGCAGAATCTCCGAAGGACATTCACTTGGCGTCCCTGGCGTCCTGGCGGTGCTTCTGCTCTTCCAGGCCGCCTCGCTCGCGACGGCGGGCGCGGCGCTCGCCGCGCCGGAAGCGCACATCCTTCGCATCGACCCGCGGGCCGGCTTGACGGGGAACAAGCCGCTCTTGACGACGGTGATCGAAGTCGTCCAGTTTCGGCGGTTGAGCGACGTGCTCCAACCATGCGCGGGGGTGGCCGGGGCGGCGACGCTCTCCTGCTGGAGCGAGCAGCTGGAGAAGCCGGGGGGCCTCTGGGAGCCCTTCCCTTTCCCGGAGCAGAACGCGCACCTGCTCGTGAAGGTGTCCGGCGAGGACCAGCTGACCCGCTTCGCCGACAAGACGCAGTGGGGCAAGGCGCAGACCCAGGCGAACGTGGGGACGGCTTGGCTCGTGTCCGTGGACGCGGCGAGCAGCATGGGGCAGCGCTTCGCCGACGCCCGCGCCATCGCCCACGAGCTCGTCGCGGAGATGCAGCCCAACGACCTATTCGATCTGATCTTCTTCGACGACGTCCAGGTCGTTCGCGACACGAAATGGAAGACGTACAAGCAGCGGGCGGATCTGGTGGCCGCCCTCAACGAGTACAAGTCGCCGTCCCCGTCGCACGGACGGGACCGCGCGCTCTTCTCCGAGATAAAGAGCATGACGCAGGACGCCTTCGGCTCGCTCGGCAACTCGGATCAGCCTGACGCCGTCCCGCTGCACCAGGCGATGGTGCTCCTCTCCAACGGCGCCGGACGCGGAGACCCCGAGAGCGCGAGCCCGAGCGCGGACGTGTTCCATCAGTACCTCGACCAGGGGCGCTTCCCGGCGGAGAACACGTCGCTGCCGAAGACGCCGCTGCCGGTCATCTCCATCTGGCTCCCCGCGGCGGCGAGCATGATGGAGAACATCTACCGCAACAACGAAGCGCAGTTCATGCAGTCGCTCGCGAACCCGGAAATCGGCGGGTTCTTCGACATCGTGCAGGAGGGGCAGGGCACTGCGAAGGCCAAGACGATCATCGGCCTGGTTCGCGCGCGTTTCAACGCGATGTGGCTCGTTCACTGGACGATGAGCTGCATCAACCCCAGCGTGGATCAGTCCTTCAACCTCGTCTTCGAGAACACCCATCCGGCCATCGTTCCCGACGGAACGTTCAAGGAGATCCCCCTCGGCATCGACCCCACGCAATGGCCGCTCGACGTGGACGCGGAGAAGACGCTCAAGGCCGCGCGGGACAATCCGCTCTACCCGGGCGGCCAGTTCACCGTCTACGGGGACTTCTGCTGGAGCGGGGACAAGCAGCGCGCCGAGGCCTACTTCATCCCGGTGGGAACGAAGCCCAACGCCGCGCAGGCCGGCAGCCGCGACCCCACGGTCGCCAAGAAGGCGATGCAGCAGCTGCAGGCGGAGCACATGCTCGGCACTGCCCTGGCCGCGGGCGACGGGTACGCCACGTTCGTCGTCCCGGACGACGAGAAGGCGATAGAGGGGACAGGCGAGAACGCGGTCGCCCGCGTCGTCGTGTACGACAACAAGGCGCACCGGGCGTCCGCCGTAGACGAGAGGTCCGTGCTCTCGCTCAAGGCAACGAAGAAGCCGCTGTCCTTGACGCTCATCGCAGGGATCGCCGGGCTGCTCGTCGTGATCGTGCTGCTCGTCATGGTGCTCTTGCGGGGCGGAGGCGGCTCCCGCAAGCGCGGAGGGGGACCCCCTCCCCCTCCAGGCATTCCACCCGGTTACGGGGTGCCGCCGGGGGGCTACGGAGCTCCTCCGCCGGGCGGGTACGGGTCTGCGCCGGGGGGCTACGGGATACAGGGGCAGGCTCCCTCCGGCGTCACGCCCGCCGAGCAGCCGCTCTTCGCGATGGGCGCGCAGCCGCCCGCCCACGCCGCGCGCCTCGAGAGCGTCGGCTCGCCGGGGGGGCCGCCGCCTGTCGTCCAGATGCGCTGCCCCGCGTGCGGGATGAACACGATGGCCACGCCGGGGCAGCCGTCGGTGTGCTTCTCGTGCGGCCAGCCGCTGCCCGGCGTCGAGATGAACGGAGGTGGGGGCGGTGGCGCTCCCTGGTTTCCCGGCGCCGACGCCATGAACGCTCGGCCGCTCGCATCTCCCCAGGGCGTCACCGGGGCGACCATCCGCGGCTCGGCCGGACAGTTCACCATCCCGGCCGGCGCCGAGGTGCGCGTCGGCCGAGACCCCGCCGCATGCTCGATCCTCCTCGGAGAGCCCCGGGTGAGCGGCGTGCACGCGACGCTCAAGTTCGAAGGCGGGCGTCTCTTGGTGCGTGACGAGACGTCGAACAACGGAACGTGGGTTTCGGGGGCGCGCATCGCGCCGGGCACGTGGACTCCCCTGGCGATCGGAACGCCGCTTCGTTTCGGTCCGGTCGAGTTCACCGTGCAGCTCGACGGGTGACGCGGGATCCCATGCCGCCGGCGCTCGCGCTCCCGCTCGTGGAGTACGCGGAGCGATCCGATCCGGGTCGCGACCCGGAGAAACAGGTCAACGAAGACGCGTGCGGTCATCGAGAGACGCGCTTCGGCCATCTGTGCGTCGTCTGCGACGGCATGGGCGGACACGCCGCCGGACGGGAGGCGGCGGAGCTGGCGCTGTCGACGATCCTCGAGACGTTCGACACGGCGGCGGAGGGCACGCCGCCCGCGCGCGTGCTGCGCGCGGCGATCGAGGAGGCGAGTCGGCGCGTTCACGTGATGGCGACGAGCGAGGTGGCGCTCGGAAGACCTGGGTCGACCGTCGTGGCGATCCTCCTCCACGGGGCGGGAGCCGAGGTTGGCCACGTCGGCGACAGCCGCGCGTACCTGGTGCACGAGGGTCGAATCTCGCGGGTGACGCGCGATCATTCGATGGTCCAGGAGCTCGTCGACCACGGCCTGCTCACCCAGGAGCAGGCGACCCGCCACCCCGACGCCAACCGCATCACGCGCGCGCTGGGGATGGCCCCTGACGTGGAGGCGGAGCTCTCGCCCGAGCCGGTGCCCTACGTCGCGGGCGACGTCTTCGTTCTCTGCTCGGACGGGCTGAGCGATCTCGTCGAGGACTCGGAGATCCTCGCGACCGTGATCGATGAACAGGCGGAGCAAGCGACCGTCAAGCTCGTCGACCTCGCCAACGCGCGGGGGGGCCACGACAACGTCACCGTCGTCATGGTGCGAGCGCGCGAGAGCGCCAGCCCGGCGGCCGCTCGGGGAGCCTCGCCCGTGACGCAGACGGAGGTCATCCCGGCCGCGCCCATCGCGCCGGCGCCGACCCTCGTCGACCATCCCCCGTCGCCGGACATCGGGCTCGCCCGACGCCCCTCGCGGGATCTCGAGCCGACGCCCGTCCCTTCCACCGGGATGCAAGCCGCGGGGCGAGGGCAAAGTCCCATGGTGATCGCCGCTCTCGCGCTGGCGCTGGTTGCGGTCGCGCTGCTCGCCGCCGTCCTCGTCTTGCACGTGGCCGAGAGACGCGGGAAAAGAAGCGTGGGCACGCAGGCGGGCGAGCCCCCACCGAGCGACGCGCAGGCGGCCGCGGGCGGCGACACGCCCACGCCGCTGTCGCCCGGGAGCGTCGTGATCACGAGCGCGAGCGCACCGCCGGAGGTGCCGATCGCCCCGCTGGAGCCGGCTCCCGCGACGCGACGGAAGAGGAAACGCTAGGATGCGGTCCATGCCGCGCCTCGGCGCCCTCGCGCTCGCCGCCATCACGCTGATGGCCCCGGCCGGATGCAAGCGATCCAGGCACGGGCGCGTGGCCTCCTTCACCCCTCCCCCGCTGCCCGCGGGGTTCGTCGAGCACGGCGGGACGGGCTGGCGCGTCGCGGTCCCTTCGACCTGGAAGGACGTCGCACAGAAGGACGTCGCGGTGTGGGCCATGGTCGACCCGCAGGCGGCCGACGATTTTCACGCCAAAGTCTTCGTCTTGACGGAGCCGTTCACGGCGGATTCGTACGACTACGCGCGGGCGAGCGAGGTGGGACTGCGCCGGGAAGCTCGCGCCACGGTGGAGGTGTCCCGCGAGGACGTGGTGGACGGGGACCCGACGCTCCTGCTCGAGACGCGCTGGGCGCCGGGCCCGCCCTCGAGCGTCCCGTATCGCACCATGCAGACGGGCCTCGCCTCGCGAGGCACCGGCTACGTGGTCACGTGCGCGGCCTCGTCGAGCGCCTTCGAGCGTTACCGGTCGACGTGCTACGCGATCATTCGATCGTTCGCCGTCGAGCGCTGAGGCGAGCCGTGCGCGGAGCCATCGTCTGGATCCTGCCCGGCCTCGTCGCGACGTTCGCCTCCTGCTCCCTGATACCGACCATCAACATTCCTGCCTGCTCCGCCGCCGGGTGCGTCCTGACCGCGCTCGTCGCGGAGCAGTACTATCCCGACGCGATCGCGGTCGACTCCACGAGCGTGTACTGGGCGACGTACGGCGGGGCGGTGATGAAGGTGTCGCTGGGCGGCGTGGAGGACGGCGGAGCCGCGGTCACCCTGGCCTCTGGAGAAAG
>Ga0209415_10009613_pt1 | contig 16590 bp, 15 predicted proteins | sample PeaSoiSIISIP2007_FD_187696 | JGI IMG/M metagenome (GOLD analysis project Ga0209415, IMG submission 187696) | Peat soil microbial communities from Weissenstadt, Germany - SII-SIP-2007 (SPAdes) (version 2) | ecosystem: Environmental > Terrestrial > Soil > Wetlands > Peat | place: Germany... | reverse complement strand
CGCGAGGTGGTAATTCTGAAAACGCTGGGCGGAACGAAACGGCACATTGTCCGCATCTTTTCCGTGGAATTTCTGACGCTCGGAGTAGTCGCGGGTTTAATGGGCGGGATTCTGGCGACGCTTTTCTCTGGGATCGTCCTGAGGCGGCTGTTGAACGCGCAATTCCAGTTCGATCCCAAAGCCGCGCTGTCCGCGATCGTGCTGACGGCGCTGCTGGCGAATGCGTCGGGATGGCTGGCAAGTTTCCGGATCCTGCGGCAGAAACCGCTCGAAGTCCTGCGCGAAGAATAATTGAAACCTGCTTACTTGCAGGTCCCTTTGCAGTTTTTGCGGTCCGCTTTGCAGGATTTTTTGGCTTGCTTGGTGGTCGAACGGTTCATGCAGAACTGGTAGTTTGAGTCGCAGCGATTCTTGCACTGGGCTTTCTTGCTCGCGGCATGGGCCGACGGAGCGGCGATGGCAAGAATCAGGGCGGCGATGGCGAGGCGCATGAAAGACTCTCCTTGCTCATTTTAATCGACGGGAACCGGTTCCAGCATTAGCCTTGCGGGGCAGCCGGGCTGTCGGTTTCCTCGACGAATTTTTCCACCGACATCGTGTAGATCGCGGGCTTGCCATCGCGGTCGCTGACGAAAAAAATGCGCTGGCTGTTGGGAGCGAAAATCGGCGCAACCATTTGCGCGTTGCTGGCGCGATGCTCGGCCATCGTCAGCTCGCGCCTCACGGCTCGCACCAGGAGCAGGACATATGGCGAAGCCTTGCTGCCGCTGGCGCCCACAAACACGCTGGCGTCGGCGTTCAATCCGAATCCGACGAATTGAGTCGTGCTCGCGATCAGCTTATCTTCATTTGAATCCGGTGTAAATTCGCGCAGCGTGTGGAGCTTGTGCGGCTCGGCGGGATAGTTCAGGTACAACATGGTGCGACCGTCCGGACTCCACTGCGCGGGTCCGGTTTCACCATCGGCGAGATGCAGGCGGTAATTCTGCTGTGCGTCGTAATTCGCCAGCCAGATTCCCGCAGCGCGGCGATAAAGAATGGATGCCCGGCGAGGGCGGGGAAGAGGATCGCGGATTTCTTCGTCGCACTCGACCAGCTTGGTGGCCGTGCCGTCGATCATGTGAACCAGCATCAGGCGATAAGAGGAGCCCTTCTCTACCACCGCGGCATACTGCGCGTCTTCGGCGACTCCGAGTCCGTGTCCACGCTCGAATCCTTCCGGAATGCGGTAGATTTCGTGAGTTTTGAAGCTGGCGAGATTGCAATTGACCAGCGATTTTCCATCCAGGAAGCAGAACGCGCGGTCGCCCGAGAGAAGAGTGACCGAGGCGGGATCCAGGTCCTCGCATTCGGTGAGCTGGCGCGATTGGCCGTTTTTCAAATCCAGCCGATAGGCTTCGAATCGACCGGTCATGTCGGATGCGTAGAGAAGAAAACCGCCGTGGCGGGCGATCGATCGGCCCGCGGGAAGAAGACTCGTATGAGCGGGATCGGTGAGGCGCGAAATGGGGAATTCAGTGGCCGGATCGGGATAGCGCTTCACGACCGAGGGAAGGATGCGGCCTTTCCCCGTATTTTCCGCCGCGAAGCAAGCCGCCGCGGGAAGTGAGAAGAGGAACCAGCGCCGCGAACGCGCCGCGGAATCGCGGCTTGTCATGCTTCGATGGTATCACTAGCGCGTCAGGCTTACGCCGCGGAGCTCGTAGGGGCCGTGTCGGTCGACCACGTGCGAACGGGTCGCGATGAACTGCTCCATCAGCGGCAGACGCAGACGAGCCGGATCGGTATTCGGCCACATGCGCAAATAGGCCGACTTCGGAACGTCGAGATAGAGGATGTAGTCCGGCGGCGACTGCTCCATTTCGGCTTTGGCCGCGAGCTCTTCATCGGTGGTGAACATACCCGGCTGCATCCAGGAAAAGCGCGTCGGGTTTTTCGCGCCGGTGATGAAATAAAAATTCGGCAGATAGGGATATGCGAAGAAACGATCCGAAGGGCCGACGCGGCCCGTGACGAATTGCAGAGCGTCCAGATCTTCGCGGGATCCCCGCAGCGTGCCTACGCGGGTTTGAATCGACGGCTCGGTGACGCGACGCTGGATCGCAAGGCCGTAATCCGCGGCGGCGAGAATCAGCAGTCCCATCGCGATTCCGAAAGCCACTCGTTTCGGGATCGTGATGACGATCCAGGCGGCGGCGAGAGCATAGCAAATGGCCGCCACGTTGGTCAGATGGTTCAGGTCCGCGCGTGGATACGTGGAAAGAATCAAGGCGGCCATGCTCGCGACCAGGAACAGGACGAGCCCGCGCATTTCCTTTTGAACGCGCACACGCCACGCCCACGCGATCGTCGTCAGAAAAGGCAGGGTCGCGGGCAGAGTCAGGCAGGTGAGCAGCAATATCGTGACCATCCATTCGCCCGCACCAGAGGCTCGAAACAGATTCGCGTAACCGCCGGTGACGGATGCGTAGGGGACTCGATTGGCGCCGCTGTAATGCCGCGTCGGCCAAAGCAGACCGTCGATGGCTGGCCGCAACGCGCCGTGTGCGGAAAGCCATGTCACGAAAATCGCGGAGCAGGCCGCAGCGCCGGCCACGACGCTCCAGAACCAGCGCCGGGCGGCGATCACGATGACGAGCGTCACTAAAGCCAGCGGGGGCGTAATCCATGCGGCCAGTGCTGCCAGAGCGCCAACCACGACCGCCCGCGTGCGCGAAGGATCGTCGAGGAGGGAAACGGTCAAAGCAATCGCCACAATCGCGACGGCGCTGGCGTCAAGTCGATGGTCGGCGCCGATGCGGGAGGCGTCCGCGGTGAGAAAAGCCAGGAATGAGAACGCTGCGATAGACGCGGCGAAGATCGCGGCCCGAGTTTCACGCGCCAGCCGGACCGTCAGCCAAAAAACGACCGCCGTCATCGCCGAAAGGTCGATGAGAACGGGAAGACGCGCGGCCCACATCCGTTCACCGAAAAGGCGCAGAGGAAGCGAGCCGATCAAAGGGTATCCGGGGCCGATATAAACAAAGAAATCGCGGTAAGGAATTTCGCCGCGAGCCACGCGCAGGGCGATCGACAGACAATTCCCTTCGTCGCTGATCAGGACGAAGCGCGATGCGAAAATCCAGAAACAGTACAGGAACGCCGCGAGGAAAACCAGCAGCGGGGCACTGCTTTTAAGAAAGGAAGATCGATTTGCTCCTGCCAAATCGAAATATCGGCAGGTGCGGGCTAAAACGGAAGGTCGGCCTGAGCCTGTTGCAGCATCGCGGAGCGCGACAGATACGGGTACGGATTCACCGCGGTTCCGCCCAGACGCACCTCAAAGTGCAGATGCGGCGCAGTGACGCGTCCCGTGGCGCCGGAGAATCCAAGAACCTCGCCACGCCGGATTTCCTGACCGGGGACGACGTCGAATCGCGACAGGTGCGCGTACCGCGTCTGCATGCCGTTGCCGTGATCGATTACCACCATCTTTCCGTATCGTCCTGCGTATTCCGCAATATAGATGACTCCATCCGCGGCGGCATGAACCGGCGTTCCCATCGCCGCCGAGATGTCGACGCCGGTGTGGATATGGCCGCCTTCCCCTGAGAACGGGTCCTGACGGTCGCCGAAGCGGCTCAAAACATGGCCATTGACCGGCCACAGGCTGGGGACGACGTTTTTCTGCCAGGTACGGGGAAAATTGCGGTCGATGCGGGAAAAGCTGGCAGATTTGAGGAAGTTATACTCTTCGATCGACTCCTTGTAGGTGGGCGCCAGAGTGCTTTCCTCGCCGATGTCGTCGCCATCTTCCAGACGCTGCTTCAATCCGAGAGCCAGGCTGACTTCGCTGGCCATTAATTGAAGGGATGCCAGTTGCTCCTGTTTCTGATCGCTTTCGCGCTGCAGTTCCTGATATTTAGAACGAAGAGTATCAACCTCCGACCGCAGATTGTTGTAATTAGAGACCTTCCAGGTCATTCGGAGATAGCTGGAAACCATTCCGAACAGCGAAACCGACCCGAACAGAGCAAGGGCGAGAACAAGATAGATGGATTGATGGGGGATATGAATCCGTCGCAGGCGGCCGTGAAGTGAATGGGCCAGAACTACGACGAAATAATGCTGCTTCATGAATCTCCTAGTGGAATCCTCAGTCTAAACGTCGGCCACGACTCTGTGGGCGTTTACCAACGCTGGTTGACAGCACCTGCGGATACAGGATCGAAGAAAATGATCAAAAGTTAACGAACTGTCATGATACCGAAAATGGAAGAGCCTGTCAAGCAGAACCCAATCTATACCGATTTGAAACGCGTCCAACCCGTTTCTCCCTTGGTATTTAAGCGAAAACACTACCCGTCACCTAAGTGGTTTGCCGCGTATCAATTGCCCGCTGCAAGCCGTACCATTGGACGATGTCATGGGCTGATGACATACGCTGCCTGTACTGCGACGGCCGTTTGCCGCTGTACCGGAAGATTACCAACGGGCAGTTCTGCTCGTCCGCGCACCGTAAGGCTTACTGGCAAGAGCAGGAACGCCTGGCGGTGGAACGGCTTCATCAGACACATGATTCGCTGCGCGCCTACCGGCCTGCCGGAGGCGTGGAGTCGATCCTGGGGCGAACGACCATTACTGAAGGCCCTGAAGCGATTACCGAAGGTCCCGACGCGCCGGTGGTGGAAACCGTCGCGGCGGAGTCTGAGCGTCCGTGGTGGCTGCCGTTAGTCAACGCGGGAAGGATACCGGAGGGGAGCTATGTTTCAGACATGGTTCTGGTGCAGCCCCGGTGGCCTTCGGACGGCCTGGTCGGAAGCGATCCAGCACCTCTGGATTACACCAGCAATCTGCGTCGTCCGCTAAACATATTTGAAAACTACGACTGCGCATTCGCGGCGGCACCGACGGTCGAACTGGACCTCGCCAGCGCGAAAGCTGCTTCTGAAGCGGCGGCGAGCGATCTGGTTCCGATGGAAGTTGCCATCGATGTAGTGATGGATATTTGCCGGCTGGCGCTCGAAATCAGTCCCGAAGTTTACGAGATCGAGCCCGAGCCTGAACCGGAGAATCTTCCCCCCTTCGCGACGCTGCAAGTTTTGCCGCGGTTCACTGCGCGGGAAACTTTCGCATCCGACGTTCGCATGCCGGTTCCGGTCGAGATTATCTTGCGCGCGCAGCTTCCCTTGGACGCCGTCATGCGGCACGCAACGTTGGCTCCGGCTGCGCTGCTCGAGGCGGGGCTGCGGCAGTTACCCATGGATCGGCTGCCGCTGGCTCCAGCACTGTGGATCGACACGCTGCGGGCGCTGGACTTGCGGGCTGCGGAAACTCCGCTGTTCGCGATCTCGACGCCTCCCGCCCGGCCGCGGCTGCGGTTGGCTTCGGGGCGGCGGTATGCGGTCCAGACCCAGCCAAGTGCAGCTCCGGCGATGGCGATGGATTCGGATGCGCTGGCCGCGAAAGCTCCGGCGATCTCGCTTCCCACCAGAAATAATGAAGTGATTCGGGCCGCTTCGGCTCCGATGCATGAACCGGAACCAGCGGGAATGCTCTCGCTAGCCGGAATATCGCAGCCGGCCGCTCTGGCGATGGAAATACGGCCGGCGCCGGCGGCGTTGACGATTCCGCAGCCTCCGCGCACCGAGCCCGTCCGGCCGATGTCGAAACTGGAGCCGATGAAGGTCCGGCCGGCGTCCGATGTAACCGCGGAGCTGCCGCCGATGCCTCCGCCGACAGTGCATGTTCCCACGGGGCATGAGCGCGCCAATATCTGGATTCACGCGGTCGACTTCTGGAATCGCGCGCCGCGCGACCTTAAAATGTTGACGTTCGCGATCCCGATCTTGCTGGGATTGGCTCTGCATCCGTCGCTGCCTAAGGTGCGGGTCGCAGCGCCGGCGGGAGCCAGCGGCTTTCAGAAGAATTTCCAGCGCGTGGTGAATGAACGGTTTAGCAATGTGCGTCAAACCGTGCTGGAGCGCGCGGCCGTCGCGCTGGATGAAGATTTCAGATCCGGTCTGGACGATTGGGCCAGCCCCGGAGACGCGTCGACGGACTGGTCTTTCGACGCGACGGGATTTGTTAAGCCGGGACCGCTGGCTATTTACCGGCCATCCATGGGGCTCACCGATTATCAGGTGCAATTCCTGGGAATGATCGATAAGAAAGCTATGAGCTGGGTGGTTCGCGCGGCTGACTTCCAGAACTTCTATGTAATGAAGCTGATGGTGTTGAAGCCGGGACCGCTGCCGACCATCGGGCTGACTCGATACGCGGTGGTGAACGGAAAAGCGGATTCGCGGGTGGATACGATTGTGCCGGTGGACGCGCGGGAAGATATGCTGTACCGGGTTCGCCTGGATGTGCATGACAACGATTTTTCTTTGACGGTGCAGGGGCAGATGGTGGACGCCTGGAGCGAACCGCGTTTAACGCGCGGCGGCATCGGGTTCTTCAGTGCGGAGGGCGAAGAGAGCCGGCTGCGCTGGGTTCAGGTTACGCATCAATATGACATGCTGGGCCGCCTGTGTGCGTACCTGGCGCCTTACAACTTCACCAACACGGGCAACGGGGTTACTTCGACGAGCGGGAGCTGGCAACCATGAGTGTACGCAAGAACGGATCAGATACGGCCCTGCGGGCCAACGGGAAGGCGGTTTCGCCGGCGCTGGCGCGCTCGGTGTCACTGCATCTCGAAGGCAAGCGGAAAGAGGCGCTACGCGAGCTGAATACAGCCATCGAAGGTGGTGAGGAAACAGCTGAGGTATTCGCCGCCAAGGGTCACATTCAATTCGAGCTGGAGCAGTACGACGACGCGATCAAGACGTATGAAAAGCTGCTAAACGCGGCGCCGCGGCATCCCACGGCGAACTTCAACCTGGGAATCTGCTATGAGAAGCTCGGCCGCTGGCAGGAAGCCACGGATGCGTTTCAGAAATCGCTCGAAATGGATCCGCAGCGTGAGGAAGCCCAGCTAGGTCTGGGAATTTGCCTGCTGCATCAGGAAAAGCCGGAGCCGGCGATCGCCTGTTTCGACAAAGTGCTGGCGCGCCAGACCGAGCATGAGACCGCGCTGTTCGGCAAAGCGGTGTCGCTGCAACTTCTGTGGAAGTTCGACGAGGCGACGGCGATGTACCTGCGCATTCTGCAAAGGAATCCGCAGTCGGAAGAATGCCTAGTGAACCTGATCACCATCGGGATGGCCCGCAAGGACCATGCTTCGATCCAGCAATATTCGGAAAGACTGCTGGCGATGCGGCCGTTTTCGCAGGCGGCGCTGGAAGGTCTGGCGACCTGCGCGTTCCATTCGAATGAATACGAGGCGGCGTCTCGATTCTGCGCTAAATTAGTTGAGTTTACGCCGGATCATTTCGAGCGTTGGTTCAATATGGGTGTGGCCGAGCAGAAGTGCGGACGCCTGGAGGAAGCGGCAAAGGCCTACTCGGAAGCGGTTCGGATTCGTCCGGACGCCAAGCAGGCGCACGTGAATCTGGGAATCGTGCGGCAGGAAATGGGAGAGCTGAAGCTGGCTCGCGAATCGTATGAGCGGGCGTTGCAGGTTGCACCCGATCTGGCGGACGTAATTTATAATCTCGCCAGCGTTCTGGAACAGCAAGGCGAAAAAGAAGAGGCCGAAAAGCTCTACGTGAAGCTTCTGACGCGGAATCCGGAATGGGAAGACGCGTGGTTCCGGCTGGGCTACCTGCGTCTGCAGCGCGCCGATCACCGTGGTGCGGCAGAAGCGTTCCAGGCCTGCGTCAGGAAGCGATCGCCGTGGCCGGAAGCTCAGTTGAATCTTGGTCTTGCATATTGGAATCTCAACGATCAAGAGAGCGCCATGAAGGCGTTTGAGAGCGTGCTTGAAACGGATCCGACCTCGATCGACGCTCTGCGCGGTCTGGCGGCTCTTGCGGTGGAGCGTGAGGATCTGGACAAAGCGCTCGACCTGCAGGCCAAACTGATTGAAGCGGGCGAGCGGACTCCGGAGCTGTTCTACAACACCGGGTTGCTGCTGCAGAAGTCGGGGCAGACCGAGGACGCGATTCGTCTGTATCAGGAAGCGCTGTCGGAACGTCCGACGTTCGCAGAGGCGCTGCTGAACTTGGGCCATGCGCTGAAGGCGCAGGGCAACCTGGACGATGCCCGGAACTGCTGGCGTCAGGCTCTGGAACAGAAGCCGGAACTCGCGACCGGGTATTTCGAGCAGTAATTCGTACCCGCACCGCGCGTGATAAGCTATGTTGCGGTTCGCCGCGACATGGATATTCTCAGCTCCACTGACAAGTACGAAGCTTGGCTTGGTGAGCGGCTACCCCTGATTCGGGCCGACCTGAATCGCAAACATGAGCTGATGGCTTCGGCTCCGTTCCCTTTCCTGCGCGCGACGTTTTATCGATGGTCCCAGACATGGCCCAAAGTTGCGCCGGAATCAGCGCAGGCCATAGATGTATTGGGAGTGGGCGATCTGCACGTCGAGAATTTTGGGACTTGGCGCGACATCGAAGGGCGCCTCGTCTGGGGAATCAACGATTTCGATGAGGTCTGCCGTTTGCCCTACACGTGCGACCTGGTGCGGTTGGCCACCAGCGCGCATTTCGCGATCGCCGCCGAGCACCTGAATATTCGTCCCGATCGAGCCTCGGAAGCGATTCTGGGAGGGTATCTCGATGGCTTAACGGCCGGCGGGCGCGCGTTCGTTCTGGCCGAGCATCACACAGCGCTACGTCAAACGGCAGTAGAACGATTGAAGCAGCCGGAACTGTTCTGGCAAAAGCTGAACAGCCTGCCGACGTGGAAGGGCAAGATCGCGCCCAGCGCGGTGAAGGCGCTGAAGCGCATGATGCCCGATCGAAATTTGACCTATCGCATTGTGCACCGGGTGAGCGGACTGGGCAGCCTGGGTCGCCGCCGCTTCGTCGCGCTGGCGGAATGGCATGGCGGAACGATCGCCCGGGAAGCCAAGGAACTGACCGAATCCGCCTGGGAGTGGGCCGATGCGCGGCGCAAGAAGCAGGGGATTCTGTACCAGAAGGCGCTTGACCAGTCGAAACGGTGCCCGGATCCATTCGTGAAGCTGCGGGGAAAATGGATCGTGCGGAGGCTGGCGCCGGATTGTTCGCGGATTGAGCTGGCCACGCTTCCGACCAAGCACGATGCGTTTCATCTGCTGCGAGCCATGGGGTTCGAGACCGCCAATGTCCATTTAGGGAGCCGGGAGGCCGCGGTTCTGGAAGCCGATCTTCGCAAGCGGAAGCGCGGCTGGCTGCAAAAAGCGGCCCTCGCCATGGTCGAATCCGTAACCGCCGACTGGACCGATTGGCGCAAGCGCAAATAGGCGGCGTGTGCCATACTTACCGTGGACGTGACTCATGGAGCTTGACATCGAGCAAAGGAAAGACGTGTGCATCCTGCACTTCAAGGGTCGTTTCGTCACCGGCATTGATCCGCAGGATTTGCGGGCGAAATCGGAGCAGATCCGGAATTTGGACTGTGCCAAAGTGCTGGTGGACCTGCAAGAAGTTCCGGCGATGGGCTCGACCGGAATCGGGTTTGTGGTCGCGATCTACACTTCGGCGATGAAACGCGACGGCGGGCGTTTCGTGATGACCGGAGCCACGCCGCGCGTTCACGAGGTTTTTAAAATCACGCGCCTGGATCACGTGATCCCGTGGGCGACCGACGTCGATAGCGGCATCGCGTCGTTGAACGGGTAGATCGATTGGGGACTCTGGCGAATCCGGAAGTCCGGACGGGTTGCCGCGAGAGACTGGCGCGCCTGGATCCCAATGCTCGCGCGAAGTGGGGACGCATGAACGCGCATCAGATGATCTGCCATCTGAACGATTCTTTTCGCGTCGGTACGGGAGAGAAGTATGCGAGTCCCGCGATGAATGTGTTGACACGGACTGCGGTTCGTTGGATCGCGCTGCGGACGCCGCTGCCGTGGGCTCACAACCTGCCGACTCGTCCTGAGATTGCGCAGGGCAGGGGAGGAACGGCGCCCGCGGACTGGGATCGGGATTGCAGCGAATTGCGCGAGTTCATCGTTTCATTTTCCGAGAGAGAGCAGTTCGGAGTGCATCCGATCTTCGGCGCGATGAGCAAAAGCGACTGGCTGATCTGGGGATACCGGCACGTGGACCATCATCTGCGGCAGTTTGGGGTTTGATTCTTACGATGATCTTCAGGATCGGGCCGTATGCTCCTTCCTGGTGAATCGCGGATCATCTAGTGGTGTCCCAGCGATAACAGTAGTGGCTTTGACCGCTCCCTGTGGTCGCGGCTCGTGTCGAAAATGAGCCGCGACCGAAGGGAGCGGTTAATCTCGCCTTACTAACGGAATCACTGGGACAGCTTACTAGTTTCTCGTCTCGCCGAGAATGGCGGAAGATTCAGTTTCCGTTCGCGTTCCGACGCGGCAAGCGCGCGCACCAGAAGGAGCGATCATAATGTGATGGGCGGAAACGGCGTGATCACATCGCGGCAGACTGACATCGTTTTTCAGGCACTGAATCATTTTCAGATCGAACTGCCCTCGTGGGGATTCGCGAACACCGGCACACGCTTCGGCAAGTTTCTACAACCCGCCGCGGCCGGGACGATCGAAGAAAAATTCAGCGACGCGGGACAGGTTCATCGCTGGACCGGCGTTTGCCCCACCATCGCGCTGCATGTTTTGTGGGACTTGCCGGATGGGCTCGACGATGCGAAAAAGGTCGAGGAACTCGGCGCGAAGAACGGCCTGCGCGCGGGATCGATCAATCCGAACCTGTTTCAGGATCAGATTTATAAGTTCGGTTCTTTCGGCAATCCCGATCCGGCGATTCGGAAAGAAGCGCTCGGCCACGTTATGACCAGCATCGAGATTGCAGCGCGCACCGGCAGCCGCGATATCTCGCTGTGGTTTGCAGATGGGTCGAACTATCCTGGGACGCAAAATATCCGTCATCGGCGGCGATGGTTTGAGGAGAATCTCAAGGCCGCGCACGCCCGCCTTTCGAGCTCGCAAAGGATGCTGGTGGAATACAAACCCTTCGAGCCGGCGTTCTACCATACCGACATCGCCGATTGGGGGATGGCGCTGCTGCTGGCGCAATCCGCGGGGCCGCAGGCGAAAGTGCTGGTGGATACGGGACATCATTATCAGGCGCAGAATATCGAGCAGATTGTCGCGTGGCTGCTGGATCTGAACATGCTAGGCGGATTCCACTTTAACGATCGCCGTTATGCCGACGACGATCTGACCATGGGGTCGATCGATCCGTATCAGGTATTCCGGATTTTCCATGAGATCCTGCACTTCGAGTGGGAGACCGGGAAGCGAGCCGATATCGCGTACATGATCGACCAGAGTCACAATTTGAAGGACAAAATCGAGGCGATGATCCAGACCGTGACGACGGCACTGGAGCTGTACGCGAAGGCCGCTCTGGTGGATCACGATCGATTAACGGGCTGCCAGGAGCGATGCGCGTTGGTGAATGCAGAGACTTGTCTGAAGGATGCTTTTTCGACCGATGTACGGCCGCTGATTCGCGAATGGGCGCAGTCGAAAGGCTTGCCCACCGGCCCGTTGGAGGCATTCCGCCAGAGCGGATACATGGAGCGAATCACGGCGGAACGGGCGCAGAGAAACATGGCAATCGCGTCGAGCTATGCCTGATTTGCGGCATGCGAAACAAAATCCTTGACTCCCGAACCGGTTCCGGGGTCGATACTACTGGAAGCATGCATGGGCAGACGGCATCGAAGTCAATGCGCTCCGGCGAACTCGCCCGGGAATGCGGCATCAGCACGGATACGCTCAGGCATTATGAGCGCGTCGGGGTTTTGCCGCGTCCACGGCGGACGCAGTCGGGTTATCGCCAGTATCCTCGGGAAGCGATCAAGCGTGTGCGGCTGGTGCGGCGGGCGCTGGAGATCGGGTTCACGCTCGACGAGCTCGCGCGTATTCTGCGTGTCCGCGATTCCGGCGGCGCGCCGTGCCGCGAAGTACGGGCGCTCGCGGAAGCGAAGCTGAATCAGGTGAAAGTTAAGATCGATGATCTGTGCGCCCTGCGCGACCACATGGGTCGCGTCTTGGCGGATTGGGATCGGCGTCTTGCGGAGACCCCGCGCGGCGCACGCGCCGGCCTGCTCGAAGCGTTGCTAAGTCTTCCTTCCGGAAAGAGGCAAGTTCAATGATTCGGATTCTGTTCTTAGCTTCGGCCCTGGTGGTTGCCCAGGACACGGCGCATCACGCCGCGGTCGATTCCCGGGGCGACCACGTCATGGGCTTTTCGCACGAAAAAACCACGCATCATTTCCGGCTCTATCCCGACGGAGGGGCGATCGAGGTTACGGCCAACGATCCTGACGACACGGCGAGCCGCGATCAGATCCAGATGCATCTCTCCCATATCGCGAAGATGTTCGCGGCGGGCAATTTCAACGCTCCCATGCTGATCCACGATCAGGCCCCTCCGGGAACCGAGGTAATGCGCAAGCTGAAGAGTCAAATCAAGTACAAATACGAGAAGACCGACTTGGGCGCCCGCGTGATTCTGACGACCAAGAATGCCGAAGCGCTAGCGGCCGTGCACGAATTCTTGCGATTTCAGATCAACGATCATCAGACCCGAGATCGCACCGCAGTCGTTCCGCAGTAGTTTGTCAATGTCGATCGCGCCGGTTGAGCCACGCGGCCAGCATGAAATACAGCACCACCCAGACGGCCGCGTACACGAAGAATCCGTAGAAGTTCGCCTCAAAGCCGTGAGTCATTCTGCCCTCGTCTTTCGCAAGAGAAATCGGGCTAACGAGCCCGCGGCCAGAAACGCAAGCACCGCGCCATCGCTCAAGGCCGTCGGGGTCAGCCAGTGCTCTCGAAAGCCCACTTTGTCCGCGTCCGCAACTTCGAATTCCACGTGATTGGGGATGTTGGCAAGCTCGGCGACATACGTGCCCGAATCGTTCCGTTTGAACGCCGGAAACATGTCGCCGGCGATCACGGATGTCCCGGGTAACGCCACTTCGATCACGACCGAACCGGGCGACCCCGCGGTCGGGATTTCGGGAACGGCTAACGGAATCCGCACGCGGTGACCGCCGCCTGCCGCGGTATAGCTCAAATGATACGTACCGCCCGGCCGGACCGCATGATCCAGCGTCGTCCGATTCAGCACGTCGCCATCGAGCGTGTAGGAAGGCTTGTGCAACGCTACTTCGCCGATGGTGACTGCGATATCCACGGTGTAAATGCGAGCATCGACGCTGCGGATCTCGGCGTGGTATTTCGCGACGTGTGGCGCCGCAACAACATGGAGGGCCAGAATGGCCATCAGGACGATGCGGCCCAAGATCCCTCCCGATTGCGGCTGAACGCGCTGACCAGAAAATAACACAAGGCGCTGGCGGTGATTCCGATCTCTACGGCATCGAATGCCGGCGCGATCCGCGCTCCCCAGGCCGACCACACCAGGCACCCGATGGATCCGCCTGCCATGCCCGCGATTGCTCCCGCCGGGGTTCCGAAGCGCGAATTCAAGCCGAATACGATGGGCACGAAAAAGAAGCTGGGGATGAATCGCGTCTCGATCACCACCAATTCCTGCACATCTGTGAAGCGCTGCAGCGCGAACCAGATGGGCACGGCGCCCAATACGAAAATGCTGACCCGGTTCAGCAGCAGGCGCGACCGGTCCGACGCGTCCGGGCGCAGCAGTTTTCCGTAAATGTCGTGAGAAATGCCTCCGGAGACTACCAGCAGAATCGCATTCGAAGACGACATCACCGCCGAGATCATCGCGACAATGAACAGCGTTCCCGCCAGCGGCGAGAGTACGTTCAGCGCCATTACGGAGCTGGTTTGGTCGATGGAAGCGAGCCTGGGAAACAGGACGCGCATCAGCAGTCCGATCATCATCACGCAACTGCCGATGATGGCCTGAAACAGGAAGCACACGCCGATCGCATTGCGCACCGTCGCTTTGCTGCGCATCGAATAAAATCGCACCATTTCATAGGGCGCCGCTGCCATGGTGAGTCCGAACGATAGCGCAAGCCCCAGCATCTGCTTCCAGTCGTAGAACCATCCGGTGAGCCGCGGATCGAGCGCGGTGAGCACTTGACCCGCATGCGTGAGTCCGCCGGCGCGGTATAGCAGCAGCGGGACCGCGATGATCAGCCCGCCGAGCATCACCATCACCTGAAGAAAATCGATATACGAGCTGGACCGCATGCCGCCGAGCATCGTGTATACCAGCGTGCTCGATGCGAGCATCAGCATGGCCCACCCCGGCGCCAGCCCGAAGATCGCCTGAAAAATCTCTCCGCACGCCTGATATTGCGCGACCAGCAGGATCATGTACGCGAAAATGATCAGAATCGCCGATAGGCCGCGCGCCAGGCGGCTGGAATAGCGGGCGGCCAGAAAATCGGGAACAGTCACGGCTCCGAATTCGCGCAGTTTCGGCGCGACAAACAATGCCGAGATCAGCCATCCGAACCACACGCCCGGCCAGACCCAAACGAAACTGACGCCGGCGAAATAATGCCGCCCGACCGTGCCAACGAAGGTCCCCGCGCTGATTTGCGTCGCGGCCAGCACCGCGCCGCCGACCCACGGCCCGATCGATCTGCCGGCGACCAGGAAATCTTCTTCCGTCCGGGTCTTTCGATAACCGAGAATGCCGATGAAGATCAGCGCGCCGACAGAGGCCGTCAGCACGACCGCGAACGTGAGGCCGACGGTCACTTAAAACCGTTCGGCGATAAAGCGTGCGGAGTCTAGCTGATCGACAATCTTGTTGCGTTCGCGGATCAACTCGGTTTGCAGGCAGCGGTAGAGCTGGTGGTTCTGGACCAGCTCGGGCAACTGCGGCGCGCGGTCCAGCTTCGGAACGATCGGCAGCGACACGGCTGGATCATGATCGAACTTTTCACCGCGGGCGTAGTTGATCGGAACCAGAATTCGCGAAATGTCGAGGATCGCCTGGTTGATTTCGCGTCGTTTTTCCGGTGCAGCGGATCTTGCAGTACGCTCGAAGTTTTCCAAAGCTGACTTTAGTTCTGACGCGGCCTGGATTGCGGGAACAAGATCCAGGTGACCCTGACAGCTCGACTGATACTTTTCCAGTTGATCGAGGATCTCCGCGGCGGCATGGGAATGCTCGAAGGGGAAGACATCCGCGTTCAGGAGCCGGGTGATCGCGGCGACGTAGATCTTGATATCGGTCACGAGTACATCCGGATCGCCCACTTCGAGCACGTCGCTTTCGGTGTGCCATGCGATATTCCCGCCGCATCCGCCGACCACGTAGTTGTAGCCGAGCTCCTTGCGTCGCGCTGGAGGAATGTTCGAGAGCAACATGAAGAATCCGGTCAACCCCACCTGGTTGAAGGAATAATCGCCGGCGCGCAACGGGCGTTTGCCGCGCGAATCCTGGCCGGTGACGTCGCGGATCACTTCGCGACAGAACGAATCGGCCTCGCGCATCCACATCACGTCTTCCATGTATTCGGTCGCATTCCGGCAGCCGGGCGAATCGATGTTGATCTGCGCGATACAGTTTCGCGTCAGATCGCGCGCGAATTCGTCGGCGAACCACGTGGATCCGGCATAGCGGCCTTGGGAATGCCCCGGCCACCAGCACACGCGCAGCGACCGGCGCAGCTTGCCGCGATGTTGCGTGAACACACGAGCCAACTCGAGCAGCGCAGCGTCGCCGGTCGCGTTGTCGCCAATCCCCTCATGCCATGAATCGAGATGACCGTGCACCATCACGAACTTTTCCGGTTCTTCGAATCCTTCGATCCAGACGGTGTTCAGAGGGCACTTCACCCAGCCCTCGTCCAGTTTGGTTTCGACCCGCACGCGAACCGGGCCCGATTTCGTGAGCTCGATCAGCCTGGCGCCATCCTCCGCGTTGATGCAGATCACGGGAGACTTGGGCTTATTCTCCAGACTGGTCAACGTTGGAGTGCCCCAGATGGGCGTGCAGATTCCTTCATGGATCGCGGCACCGGGATGTACATAGATCTGCGCGGCCGCGCCACGCCGTTCGTAATCGCGGACGCGCATCGGCATCGCCATGCCTTCGCTGATGACGATTTTGCCCGAGATATCCTGGTCCGCGCCCAGGCCGCGCGTGGAGAACATGTCTTCGATCCGCTGCACTTTCTGCGACGGAATGAAAACCGCTTCCGCTTCCACTCCGGGACACGCGGTGGAGAACGCGGGCGTTTTGGCTCGCATGGAGCCGACGCCTGCGGGAGAGAGAATTTCAAGCCGTGCGCCGCGCGGGACGCTGATCAGCAGCTCCGGCGCATGCATGGTTACGTTGCAGCCCCAGCTCTTAAGCTTGTCGTGGATGTAGTTTGCGGCATCCCATTCGCCCTTCGTGCCCGATTCACGGATGTATCGCATGAAGGTCGTCACCAGGTCCCAGGGGGCGTCTTTCGAAACCGTGGACCGAATCTGCTCTTCTACTCCAGAGACGGGAATTGCCATAGCGGATTTGATTCCTCCAGACCTAATATAGTTCGGCGACCCGTTGCCGGGGGTTCGTTCGTACGTTGCCGGGCCGACTTGCGCGACGATCCACCGCTCCCTGTGGTCGCGGCCCG
>Ga0209415_10009611_pt1 | contig 16594 bp, 13 predicted proteins | sample PeaSoiSIISIP2007_FD_187696 | JGI IMG/M metagenome (GOLD analysis project Ga0209415, IMG submission 187696) | Peat soil microbial communities from Weissenstadt, Germany - SII-SIP-2007 (SPAdes) (version 2) | ecosystem: Environmental > Terrestrial > Soil > Wetlands > Peat | place: Germany... | reverse complement strand
GCCTTCAGCAGTTCCTTGGAGAGAAGTTCCGAGGCCTGGCATTCCACCCCGCTGCAATAGGTGAGCAGGGGCCGGTCCAGGGGCACGGTGTCCTTGAACGCCTGGATCCGCTGGTCGAAATCCTCCTCGGGGAAGTTGACGGCTCCCGGGATCCGCCCACGCACATAGGCGTTGTCGGGGCGGGCGTCCACGATCAGGACGTTCTTGTCCTGCATCAGGATCTTGACCGTGTCCCGGTCCACGGGAACGATGCCCGCCTGCCGGACGAGTTCGTCCGCAGGGGGACGCAGGACCTTGATCCCATCCTTGCGCAGGGCGTCGAAGCCCAGGGCGAGCACGAGCGAGACGGCCAGGATGATCCCGGCCCGGACCACATTCTTCATGGCGAATACCCCACGACACGCAGCCGCAGGGACTTCTGCAGCTCGTTGGTCAGTTCGATCTGGATCTCGTCGGAAATGCTCTTGCGGCCGAGTTCGGGCCTTGCCGAGAGCGTGATCTGGTAACCCGTCACCGCCCCGCGGGTGGTGGCCGGCTCCCAATGGTCCCCCATGCGGACGAGCTCCACGGCGCTCCAGCGCACGTCCACCTCGGAGCGTTCCGAGGTGGCTTGGCGGATGGAGAACGACCTGCCCGTGGTGTCCACGATCAGGACCTGGCGATCGGGGGATTTCCTGTAATCGCCCATGTCCACGTACTCGGGGACGGCGATCACGGAGGGCCGGACGTCGGCGGAGACCATCAGCGTCAGGGCGATCGAATCCGGATTCCGGAGCGGGATGTCGACGGCGAACTCCACCCGGTCGGCCAGGGGAGCGGTCTGCAGCACCATGTGCAGCTTGGTGCTGGCCCGCGGCTCCAGGGTGCGCTGGTCGAAGCGGGCCTTCAGGCAGGTGCAGGCGGTGTGCGGGGGGAGCAGGGCGATGGTGGCGGTTCCCTCGTTGCGGCAGGTCCGTTCCAGGTTCACGACGCTTCCCTGCGGCACGATCCCGGCGTCCACGGCGAGCGGACCGCATTCCAGTTCGGTTTTCGCCGCCGAGGCGAGACCGGCGGCAAGACAGATCGGAAGGAGGCTTGGTCGCATCGAGGGATGCAATATACCCAGGTGGGGTCCGGGACGGTTTCTAGTTTCCCTCCCCAATGAAATCCGATCCCACCGCCACCCCCAAGGCGCCCCGCAATTGGGGCAAGTCCTTCCTTCGCGAGATCATGGTGCCCCTGCTCCTGGCCGTGGTCGTCATCCAGATCGTGATCCAGGCCTACCGCATCCCCTCCGGCTCCATGGAACGCACGCTCCTGGTGGGCGACTGGCTTTTGGGGATGAAGTTCGTCTACGGCAGCCCCATCCCCTTCACCGACGATCGCCTTCCGGCCATCCGCGACCCCAAGCCCGGCGACGTCATCATCTTCCACTACCCCGGAGATCCGAATGTTCCCGACAGGGATCCGGCCCGGTTCAAGTTCCTGGCGCACACGCTGCTGTTCGGCGACTACTACTGGGACAGGGATCCGGACGAGGGCCAGGGCCACTTCGTGCGCTACGACTCGCGGGACTTCATCAAGCGCTGCGTGGGCGTGTCCGGCGATGTCCTGACCATCCGGCGCCGCCACGTATGGCGAAACGGAGTGGAGGTTCCCCTGGCACCCAACGCGCAGTACGACGACACGACGCAGATCCCCTGGGACATGGAGCGGGTGCGCGATTCCATGGGTCCCTTCCGCATCCCTTCGCCGGGCCAGGTCATCCACCTGAACGGCCTGCCCAGCGACGAATTCATCCGCATCTACGCGCTGGCCATCCAGGAGCACCCGGCCCAGGCCGTCCGGTGCTCGCTGTGGGTGGAGCGCAACGGGAAGAAGGACACCTCCTGGGTCATGCGCGACGTCTACCAGAGCGTCTACCCGGACTTCAACCTTCCCGACGACGCCGCCCTGCGCAGCTTCCGGATGCCGCAGGGATGGGTGATGGCCGACTACAGGATGGACACCCTCTCGGCGTACATCTCCCACTTCTTCCAATTCGTGGAGTCCGACGGGTCGCCCCGACTGGTGTCCCACAACGCCTTGCTGCCTCGGTTCGGAGTCTCGCTGGACAACGCCTTCCACCTCTGGCAGGCCGCCGACAGCTCCGGAAAGGACACCTTGCGCCTCTGCAAGGCCATTTCCATCGACGGCCGGTGGGACAGCACCTACACCGTGCAGAAGCAGGTCCTGTTCATGATGGGGGACAACCGCGACCACAGCTCCGATTCGCGGTTCTGGGGCTACCTGTCCCGGCGCAACGTGAAGGCGCAGGCCCTGATCATCTACTTCTCCCTGGACGACGCCGACGGCATGGTGTCGCTCAACCCCTTCACCTGGTGGCGGGTCCCGTTCCGCACGCGATGGAACCGGATCGGTCGGCTGGTCAATGACTGATCGCCGCTGGCACCTCCTGCTGGCGGCGTCGCTCCTCTCCGGTTGTGCACGGCAAGTCGCTCCGGCGGGTGGTCCGGCGGACACCGTTCCACCGCGTCTCCTGTCCGCCTATCCGGATTCCGGCGCCGTGCGGGTGGATCCCGGATCCACCTTCCGCATGAAGTTCTCGAAGTGGGTGGATCCCGCCACCGTCCGCGCCGCGGTGTCCCTGGCTCCCGCCGGCCAGAAGGCCCCCGAGATCGAGGTGGACGGACCCGAAGTGTCCATCCGCCCCCGCGAGCCGCTGGACAGTCCGGCCACCTACGTCCTGCGCATCCAGCCGGGTCTCGCCGACTGGCACAAGGCCGCGACCAAGACCCTGCAGGAGATTCCCTTCGCCACCGGGGACCGCATCGATTCCGGCCGGGTCCTTGTGCGGATGTGGACCGGTTCCGACAGCCTTCCTCCGGTTCCGGTGCGCGGACGGCTGGGTGCCTGGCCCCTGGATTCCGCGGTGCGCTCCAAGCTCGCGCGGCTTCTGCGCCGCCGGGACTCCACCGCCTGGCTCGCCGGGGATCCCCGTCCCGAGCGCGAGAAGCCCTGGCGCTGGACCTGGACCGACAGCACGGGCCTCGCCGACCTCCGCTTCCTGCCCCCCGGACGCTGGCGGTTGGCCGCCTGGGACGACGTGGATAAAGACAATTTCTGGCGGCCCGGGGAGGAGAACATCGCCTGGCTCGGGGACGTGGTCGAGGTGTCCCCCGTTTGGACGGATTCCGCGTTCGCGCGCTTGGTTCGGCAGGACACCGGACGGGCGCCGCCGCCCGCGGACACGGCCGTGGACACCCTGCGCGTGCGCGACAGCCTGGCGCTGGATTCCGTCGCGCGGGTCTGGGACGCGTTGCCAGAGGATTCCACGGGCTGGGCATACCTCTCGCCGGATTCCCTGCCGCCGTCCTGGAGGGCAGGCCATGTCCGGATCCGGCTTTGGCCGCTGTTCCGCAAGGCCAGGCCCAGATCGTCTCCCGTGGGCAGCTCGGTGGTGCGTCTGGTGCCCGGAAGGTGGGCGGGGGAGGCCTGGAGCTACCGCGACAGTGTCGAATCGAGACCGGGTGTCGCCGACAGATCGGGAACCCGCAAGGCGGATCCCTGGTGCGTGGTCCCACCGTTCCAGATCGACCGCCTGGACAGCGTTTCGGTGCGACTGGACTGCGCGATTCGACGCCCCGCTCCCGACACCGGAAAGGCCGCAAGATGAGTTTTCGCCCCTTGGGAGATTTCGTCTCCATCGATCTCGAGACCACGGGTCTCGATTTCGCGAACGAGGAGATCCTGGAGCTCGGCGGCGTGGTGTGGCGCGAGGGCGTCCAGGCCGGCAGCTACTCCGCCGTCCTGCGCTCCCGCCGTCCGGTGACGCCGTTCATCGAGGCCCTCACCGGCATCACCGCCGCCGAGGCCGAGGGCGGGAGGGATGCCGGGGAGGCGTTGGCGGAATTCGCGGAATTCTGCGGAGACCTTCCCGTGGTCGCCCACAACTCGTATTTCGATCTCCGCTTCCTGCGCAAGGCCTGGGAGGCCGCGGGACTTCGCGAACCCTCCCGACCGGTCTTCGACTCGCTGCTGGGCGCCCGCATGGCCTGGCCCGACTGGCCCAGCCACAAGCTGGAAAGCCTGGTGGAACGGCTGGGGCTCGCCGACGGCGAAGCCGCCCACCGCGCCCTGGCCGACGCCCGCGCCGCGGGAAAGCTCTTCCTGGCCGTGCAGGCGCGCCTTTCGGAAATCGGCGCGGACGACCCCGAGGTCCTGGAGGCGCTCTCCTGGGTGCTTCGCGGTTCGGAGAGTCCGTGGGAGAAGCTGCTCCCGTGGACCGGAGGCGAGGCGCCGCCGGAACCGCCCTGGCCGCCGGAACCCGAGGACGTCGCCCGGTCGGGCCCTGCCCGGGAGGCCGTGGTTTCCGCCTCCGCCATCGACCGGATCTTCTCGCCCGCCGGAGCCCTCGCGAAGGGCCGCTCCGACTGGGAGGCGCGTCCCGCGCAGGGCCAGATGGCCAGGGAGGTGGCCAAGGCCCTCTCCGAGGAACAATTCCTGTCCTGCGAGGCCGGGACAGGAACCGGCAAGTCGCTGGCGTATCTCGTGCCCGCGGCCCTTTGGGCCCTGGAGGCGCGCGACCGGGTGGTGGTTTCCACGGCCACCAAGACCCTGCAGAACCAGCTTTTGGAGCGGGAGACGCCGCTGGTGCGCTCGGTGGTTCCCGGGGTCCGGATCGAGGTCCTGAAAGGGCGGCAGAACTACCTGTGCGTGCGCCGGTTCGCCGAGCACCTGGCCGATCCCGCCCGACTGGACGCTTCGGAACGGGAAGCCTTCCTTCCCCTGGTCGCCTGGGTGCGAAAGACCGCCACCGGCGACATCGAGGAGTGCCACGGGTTCGGCCGCGACCGCAACACCGCGCTGTGGGGCAAGCTCCAGAGCGACGGGCGATCGGCCATCCCGCCGCGCCACCCGCTCTTCCGCCGCTGCTTCCACCAGAGGGCCAAGCGGCGCGCCGAGGCTTCCCACGTGCTGGTGATCAACCACGCCCTCCTCCTTTCCGATCTCGCCATCGATTTCGCCCTGCTCCCCTCCTACGAACGGCTCGTGGTGGACGAGGCCCACCACCTGGCCGACGTCGCCCACGACCACCTGGGTCGAGCCGTCTCATTGCCGCGGCTCCGTCGCGTGCTGCACCCCCTGGCGGAATCCGGCGACAAGCGCGCGGGCCTCCTGGGCGCCATTTCCGCCTCGCGCACGCTTCCCATCGAGGCCATCCCCCTCCTGGACAGGACGCGGGAAGAACTCCTCTCCGCGGATCGCCGCCTGCACCGGTTCTTCCAGAAGCTGGGAGAGAAGATCGGACGGCGCGGAGAGGAGCAGAAGTTCCGGCTCCGCGAGGGGCTGGCGGCCGAGACAGGCGCCGATCCTTCCCCGGTGCTGGGGGCCTTCGAGGCCGCGATCCTGGCCTTGTCCGAACTGCGCAAGGCCCTGGTGGAATGGAAGGAGGGAGAGGACAAGGGCTTCCTGGGAGACCTTGCCTCCGGCGAGGGCTCCCTGTCGGAGTTCCGCCGCGACCTCCAGACGCTGTGCGACGGTCCCCCGGAGGGGGACGTCCACTGGATCGAGGACTGGGGAAATCCCATCCGCCTCCAACTGCGCGGTTCCCCGCTGGATCCCGGGGCCTTGCTCGCCAAGCGGCTCTACCCGATCCTCAAGACCTGCGTGTTCACCTCCGCGACGCTTTCCGTCCGCGGTCGCCCGGAGCACTTCGAGATCCGCAACGGACTCGTCCGGTTGGACCGCGAGACCGCGCGGGTGCGGCATCCGTCCCCGTTCCTGATGCGGGAGCAGGCGCGGGTGGTGGCCGCGGGCTGGTTGCCCAAGCCGGGCGAGAAGGGCTGGACGGACGCGCTGGTGCAGGCGCTGCGCGAAGTCGTCCTGCCCTTGGGCAGGCGCTCCCTGGTGCTGTTCACCTCCGAGCGGAGCCTCCGCGACGTGCGCGAGAAGCTGGTGGACGACTGGCGGGCGGCGGGTCGCCTGCTGGTGGCCCAGGGCATCGACGGCAACAGGGACGCGCTGCTCCAGATCTTCCGCCGCCACGAGGGCGCCTGCCTGCTGGGATCGGACAGTTTCTGGGAAGGCGTGGACCTCCCGGGCCGGGACCTGGAACTGGTGGTGATCGCCCGCCTTCCGTTTCCCGTGCCCTCCGACCCCCTGGTTTCGGCCCGCTCGGAGGCCGTGGAGGCCGAGGGGGGCACCCCCTTCGCGGAGTGCTTCCTCCCCGAGGCCTGGCTCAAGCTGCGGCAGGGCATCGGCCGCCTGCTGCGCCGCTCCGACGACCGCGGCGCCGTCCTGGTGCTGGACAGCCGCGTGGTGCGCGAGCGGTACGGTTCGTACCTCGCCGACACCTGGGACGGCGGACACCGGCAGGCCAAGACACCCGACCAGGCCTTTCGGGAACTCCAGGAGTGGTTCGACGGACCCCCGGCGATCGAACCGGTTCAGCCGGTGCCGGTGGAATCGACGCCGGTTCCCGCGGTGGAGGCGGTCCCGTGAATCGCCCCCACGCCGGGGCCATCGCCCTGATTTTCGTCGCGGTGTTGGCCGGGTGCTATTCGTTCACCGGATCCGGCCTGCCTTCCGGGCTGCGCACCGTCGAGATCCAGCAGGTCGTGGACCGGTCCCGCCAGAGCGAACTCGCCGACCAGGCCACCTTGCTCCTGACCCAGGAATTCCAGCGCAACGGGGCGCTGCGGCCCGTGGACCACGACGCCCAGAGCCGGGTGGAGACCTGGCTCTCCGGATATTCCCATGTCCCGCAGACCTACGACCTTTCCGGCAACGTCTCGCGCTTCCGGGTAACGGTCACATTGGAGGTCAAGTTCACGGACCTCCGCGACGAGTCGGTCCTCTACGAGTCCAAGAGCCTCGACGGTTCGTATGATTATGATCCATTGAAGGAGACCGAGGCGGACGCCAAGGTCAAGGCGCTGCAGAACGCTGTGCGCAAGCTCGTGGACAACACCGTGAGCGGCTGGTAGCAAAAACGAGGGGAGACCTGGCGTGGAATTCGTCAAGATGCACGGGACGGGGAACGACTACGTGTACGCGGACCTCTGGACGGAATCCGTGCCCAATCCCGCCGAGCTCGCGGTGGCGGTGTCGCACCGCCATTTCGGGATCGGGTCGGACGGTCTCATCCTGGTGGCCAAGCCCACGGAACCGGGTTTCGCCGGCCGCATGGTGATGTTCAACGCCGACGGTTCCGAGAGCGGGATGTGCGGAAACGGCATCCGCTGCGTCGCCAAGTTCCTGTTCGACCGGGGGCGCACCGGAGGTGCCAGGGAATTCCACATCCAGACCGGCGCCGGTCCGCGGACCGTGCATGTCCTGACCGGTCCCGATGGGCTGGCCGTTGGCGCCACCGTGTCCATGGGCGCGCCCATCCTGGAGCCGGAGGGAATTCCCACCACGCTTCCGGCCGGTGGCGCCGAATCCGAGATCCAGGTGGGCGGTCGCACCCTGCGCGGGACGCCCGTGGGCATGGGGAACCCCCACTTCGTGGTCTTCGTGGACGACGTGGACGCTTACCCCGTGGCCGAGATCGGTCCGCAGGTGGAACACCATCCGGCGTTTCCCCGGCGGGTGAACGCGGAGTTCGTTCAGGTGCTCGGGCCGGGGCATCTGCGGCAACGGACTTGGGAGCGCGGTTCCGGCGAGACCTGGGCCTGCGGGACCGGGGCTTCCGCGGTGTGCGTGGCGTCGCGCCTGCGCGGTCGCGCGAGCACAGACGTGGAGATCGATCTTTTGGGGGGGCGACTGTCCCTGTCCTGGGATGGGGTCGGCGAAGTCCGGATGTCTGGCAACGCCGTCGAGGTGTTTCGGGGCAACTGGCCGGTCTGATCTGGGGCGATTCGCCCCAAATTCGGGTTGACGTTGGGGCGGATCGGGTGTGGAAGGTGGGATCCGATCGACCTTCCCGGGGTGACACATCCCCCGGTTCGCCTCCGGCATCTGAATTGCGTGTCCACTGCACAGCGGAAGCCGGAACGGAGACCCCATGTTTTGGATGCTTGTGGGATGTGGAGCGCTGGTCGCCGGTGCGGCGAACCGAGCGGATCATGCCGATTCTGCGGGGATCGCGGAGCTTAGGAACCATCTTCCCCCCGATCTTCGGGACAGGGTGGAGAGGATCCGCGAAGCGACGCAGAACCGCCACGACACCCTGGTCCATCTGACCCCTTCCGAGCGGAGCCGCTGGGCGGACAGCCTGGTCCGCGAAATCCTGGTGCGCCGCGCGCAGGCATTGGATACTTTGGCTCCTGCCGAACGGCTGAAAATGGAGGAGCGCATGCAAGATCTGGAGCTTCAATCCGGTACCCGTTCCCGTCCTTCCCGCTTGCGCGATCCCGGCATGGGTCCCCGTCCGTGAAGCGGGTCGTCGGGCTCCTCGTGGCCACGGTCGCGTTGCTTTCCCCATCTCCCCGCGCGGATTGGGTGGCTGTGCCGGGAGAAGGTGTCACCGCCTGGGTGCCCGCGGGATGGGCGCTGGTGAACGAAGAAGTCACCGACACCACCCGCATCTGGCACCTCTACGACACCACGATCACGGCGCAGGGAATTCGTCGCCACAGCGGGGACATCCTTCTGGAGGCCGCTTCCGGGGTCGGCGCCCAGACCGATGCCCAGGCGGAACAATGGACGGTGAACGAAGGCTACGCCTGGTACCTCTACATCGTCACGGCCCCTTTCGGCGGTGTGATCAAGGCGAACGATTCCACCTACGTCGGTGGATTGTTCGGCTGGGAGGCGTTCGGGACGTCCTTGGATTCGGCCGGTGACAGCGTCCTGACCACCTACGCCCTCACCACCGCCCATGGGGATGTGGGCTGGGACTTCTGGGTCCAGTCGGACACCTCGGATGCGGACACCGCCATGAACACCTACGCAGGTCTGTTGGACAGTCTGCAGTTGGACACGAACGTGACCACCTTGCCCACCGGAATCCAGGCGCACGCTCCCCGCAAGCAGCTTTCCCAGGCCCTCGCTTCCATCGGGGGAACGCTTCGGATCCAGGCGACCCGGGTGGACCGGGTGGAGGTCGTTGACCTGATGGGCCGGTCCGTGCCCGGGAGGCTCTTCTCCGGGGGAGACGGAATCTGGTTGTGGCGGCCGGATTCTCCGCGAATGTCCACGGTCTTCGCGAGGGTCGGCGCCGACGGCGACGTTTGGACGCGGCGGATGGTCCTGGGGCCTTGATCGGACTTCTGGGGATCTGTCTCCTTTTCGCGGCGCAAAGCGCCGCCGCGGATCCCGGTGCCAAGGCCTCCGCCACGGCAGGCCAGGCCCGAACCGCTCTGGACGCCGGGCGCTGTGGCGACGCGACGGACCTGTTCCTGTCCGCCCGGTCCCAAGGCGACTCGTCCGCCAACCTGCTGCTGAAGCTCTCCCAGGCCCTGGAGTGCAACGGTCACATGGAGGAAGCTCTGGGGGCCACCTACCTGGAGCTGGGGAGGGACACCACGGGTCGGGTCGACCTTCTGATCTACCGCGACCATCTGTTGCGCAAATTGGGCTTGGGGGACATGGCCAAGCAGACGGAAGCGGAACTGGGGATCGTGGACGCGGGATCCGGCGGTGCGCGGTCGCGATGGACCTGGCAGGGGAGGCCGAGCCTGTCCGCGAATCTGGGATGGAGTCATGAATTCGACGCACCCGGGGCGGCCTCGGCATTGAGCCGCGCGGACACCGCGCTCCTGAACCATACCGATGGGAACGTGGCATCGAATTCCAATGCATTGACCCAGGTTCCCTCGGACTCCATCCTCTTGCAGGGGGGCAGTTGGGATCTTTCCGGGGGCCTGAGCTGGGGGGGGAGCGGCGACCGCGGGGGGCTCTGGTTGGGTCCCGTCGGCAGTGTCGCCCTGGACGACGATTCCCTGGGCTGGCGGAGCGCCGGTGCGGGGTTCGACCTGAACGGGGTCTGGATCGCCACCCGCCAGATCTCGTTCCAGGGAGATGTCTCCGGGGAACGCACCTGGTTCGCGACATCCTCCGGTCCGCTGCCCGTGGAGGACGATCTGGGCGCCACCCTGACTCCGCAGTGGAGCCGGTCTTCCTGGGAGATCTCCCTGCCACAGACCCTGAGGACCTTGCGCACGAATTCCAGCGCCTGGACCTGGACAGGCAGCCACGGGTTGGGTATCTCCAGGACCGTGAATCCGATGGTGAAGTTGTCTGCCTCCGCCGCCTGGAGTTGGAACCTCGATCCTTCCGGATCGCTGGACGACGAGGTTTTGGCCCAAGTGGTGGAGGGCGATTCGCTGGCGGCGGGAAAGGGAGTGTACGACGTGGGCCTCTACGCCCCGAACCTCACCTCGAATCCCGGTCCCAGACACAACAACTTCAACGAGTTGAACTATCTCACCGCCGTGTCGGAAGCCCAACTCCAGGCCTTCACATATCCTCTGAGCCGGAACACCGACTGGACCCAGCCGGGAGTCGGTGCGGGGATCAATTTGGGACCCTGGCATTCGCTTTCGCTGGCATTGTCGGGCCAGTGGGCCGAAACCATCTACACCAACGATCAGGAGGGGGTGAACGTCGACCCTTCTCTGGCGGACCACAACACCGACACCACTTTGTCCCCATACCCCATACTCCTCGTCCTGCGCGACACCACCACCAAGAAGGAGTTCCTGGTGGGCACCACCGCCGCCGACGCCCCGCTGGTGGCCTGGTCCCCCTGGAAGATCCACCGTGTGGACCAGGTCTGGACCGCACAGGCGACCCTGGTCTGGAAGCCCAAGCGATGGCTCTCCTTCCGGGCGCTGTGGACGTGGACCCGGAACATCTCCAACGTGGCCCAGTACCTGGCCGGGGCTTCGTACGAACGGAACCTGGTGGCGGGATCGGGGGCGGTGTCGTGGTGAGGCGCCCTCCGTTCCTGTTCTTGGCGGCGGGGTTCCTGGTCCTGGCGGGTTGCGCCGACAGGACCTTGAAGCGGAACGCACGCATCGCCCTGCTCCAGGGGGACGGCGAACGCGCGGCGAAATTCTACGAAGACGCGCTGGATCGGGATCCGGGGGACGCGCGGCTTCGCAGGGGATTGGGCGAAGCCTGGCTGCTGGTGGCCCGGGATCGGGCCCAGGACGGAGAGGACAAGCCTTCCGACTGGTCCCGCTCGGCCCGGGAACTGGAGCGCGGGTCGGTGGATACGGCGACCAAGCGACTCGTCCTCGAGGCGCGTCTGGGGATGGCCAAGGCGTTGGCCCGCGCGGGAGACACGGACCAGGCCGTGCGGGACCTGGAGAAGGAATTGGATTCCAATCCCCGCGCCATCGCGGCCCGCAACTACCTGGCGATCCTGGTGGACCGGCGCGGCGAAGGCGACCACGCCGAGGAGCTGTTCCTGCAGAACGCGGCGATCGATTCCACGGACGCCGACGCGTGGTTCAACCTGGCCCTGGTGGAGTGGGGAAGAGGGCGTCGGCTGGAGGCCGCAGACCACATGCTGCGCGCGTCGCGGCTCGATCCCAAGGATCCCGAAATCCTCCTCTGGCTGGAGCGGATCTCCAAGGGGCTCGGGGAGGGCGGAAAATGACCGCGCTTCCGGCGGGCTACTCCCGGGCGGTTCGCGTCGGATCGGGAGCCTTCGGGGAAGTCTTCCGCGCGCGCGAGGACGCGGCCTCGCGCTGGGTGGCCCTGAAGCGCCTGCCCAAACCCGGCGAGGGCAAGGCGGAAGCCGCCGCCTTGGCCGCCGGGCTTCCCTGCCTACCCGCCCTCCATTCTGTTTTCTCCGCGAAGGGAGCGGATTGGATCTGCATGGAATTCGTGCACGGCCTCCCGGTGCGGGAACTCCTCGACGCGGGATTGGAAACCGCGGAGGCGGCCTGCGTCGCGGGGGGCGTGGTCCGGGCCTTGGCGATGCTCCACGAATGGGGAGCGGCGCACGGCGACCTGAAGCCGGAGAACATCCTGGTGGAGCCCGGGGGCGGAATCCGGCTCCTGGACCTCGGATTCTCCACCACCCGCACCGCCCGGGGAGGGAGCGCGGGCTATTCCGCACCCGAAGCGGGAACTCCTGGAATCGATCCCCGCCGGAGCGATCTCTGGTCCCTGGGGGTGGTTCTCCACGAGATCCTGACCGGGGCGCGACCGTCGCCCGGGGAACGGGCGAGGGGCTGGGCTCGTCTGCGCGCCGTGGCCGCCGACTGGATTCCGGCCGTCGAACAGCTCCTGGAGGAGGACCCCGCTCGGCGTCCGCCTTCGATCCATGCGCTGCCTTCGGTCTTGCCCCGGGCCGTCTGGACGGAATCGGCGGTGGAACGGGTGTCCACGGCCGCCGACCGGCGGCTCGCGGGGCTTTTGGGGCGGGAAGCCGAGGACATGGTGCGCCGGGGCCGATCCCGCGAGGCGCTGCCGCTCCTGCAGGAGGCGCTGGACCTGGATCCCGACCAGAATCTGTCGCTCGCTCTCCTTCCCCGCCTTCGAATGGACGAAGGTCGATCGCGGCGTCTGGTGTGGGCCGCGGTGGCGACCGTCGCGGTGGCCGCGATCGCGATCGTCGCGGCCCTGGCCCTGGGCCCTCGCGCCGACGAGTCCTACGTTCCCCTGAAGATGGCCCCCGAACTGGAGCGAGTGCTTCCTCCCAGCCGCGCCGCCGGGAATCCCGCGATGCCGCTGCGGGAAGGGGTGGGAAGGCCATGACGGAAAACGCCTATCCGTGCCTGGAGCATCCGGACGGTCGCCGGTTCCCGCTGGGGCGGCGCCTGGCGACGCTGGGTTCCGATCCCGACTGCCAGATCCGGCTGGACGATCCGCAGGTCCGACCCCAGCACGCCTTCCTCGTGTTCCAGATGGGCGCGTGGCGCATCCGTCGATTGGAGAGCGCGGCGACACTGCTGGTGGACGGGAAGAACGTCCGCGACGAATCCCGGCTCGAGCACGGCGCTGTCGTGGGGGTGGGCCGGGTCGAACTCGCCTTCCTGGAGCGGGCTCCCGAGCCGTCGTCCGCGGTATCCGTCGCCCCCGGGGGCGATCCCCTCGCCGCGCTGCTCTCGTCCTTCGCGGGCATCCTGCGCGAGACGGACCACGCGCGGGTGCTGGCGGACATGGCCCAGGCTTCCGCCCGCCTGCTCGGTTCGGACGCCGTCCGGATCCTCTACCGCGGCGAAGGGGAAGGACTCTGGAGGACGCTCGCCGCCTGTCCATCGGGTGCTCCCTCCACCCGCTTCTCCGGTTCCGCCCTGCGCCAGGCCGAGTCGGCCGGATCGTCGGTCCTGCTGGGCGAGAACGATCTCGAACGACTGCCCGGCGGCGAGAGCGTCCAGCTCAACGGCATCCGATCCATCCTCTGCGCGCCGTTGTCGCTCCCCGACGGGGGAGAGGGCTTCCTGTACGCGGATCGGCTGGCGGGGCATCCGCCCTTCTCGCCGGCGGATCGCGATCTGTTCGACGCGCTGAGCCGGGTCTACTCGGAAATCGCGGCGCAGGCCTCGCGTCGCGACCATCAGCGCAAGGCCATCGAGGACCTGCAGGAGGACGCGGCGCGCGCGGCGGGAACGTCGTCCATCCTCCATGAAAGTCCCGTGATGGTGTCGCTGCTTCGCGAGGCGTCCCGGGTCGCCGCCTCCGAGGTCCCCGTCCACCTGCACGGGGAAACGGGCACGGGCAAGGAGCTCTTGGCCCGCTTCCTGCACGACTCGAGCCGCCGCAAGGACGGGGCGTTCGTCGCCATCAACTGCGGGGCCATTCCCGAAAACCTGATGGAGAGCGAGCTTTTCGGGCACGAGAAGGGCGCCTTCACCGGAGCCGGAGCGTTCAAGGAGGGCTGGATCGAGAAGGCCAACGGGGGCACCCTGTTCCTGGACGAGCTGGGCGAACTTCCCCTGGGTCTGCAGGTCAAGCTGCTGCGGGTGCTCCAGCAGGGCGAACTGGTCCGGGTGGGAGGATCGGCTTCGATCCGCGTCGACTTCCGCCTGGTCACGGCCACCAACCGCAATCTCAAGGAGGAGGTGGCCGCGGGGCGGTTCCGGGCGGATCTCTTCTACCGCGTGGCGGTGGTGCCGCTCACCGTTCCGCCGCTGCGGGAGCGGGGACGGGATCCCGTGCTCCTGGCCGCCCACTACTGCCGCAGATTTTCCCGGCAGTACGGGACCGGCGAACGCACGCTCTCCCGAGCCGCCGAGAAGGCGATCCTGGAACACTCCTGGCCCGGCAACGTGCGGGAGCTGGAGAACGCCGTGCAGAAGGCCGTGATCCTGGGCGATTCGGACAGGATCCGTCCCAAGGACCTGGGTTTGGGCGACGACAACGACGACTCGGCGGAATTCGCCGCCGCGGGCTCGACGACCTCCCTCTACGCCATCCGCGACGGCGCGGAAAGGGAGGCGATCCGCGACGCCCTCGCCAAGACCTCGGGCAACGTCAGCCACTGCTCGCGCATCCTGGAGGTCGACCGCAAGGTCCTGATCCGCACCATGGAACGTCTGGACATCCACCCCGAAGAGTTCAAATAGGGGAGTCGGATCTATAGGGACTGTTTGGCGCCGAAACTGATCAACCATCCGAGTTTCGCGTCCGATCCCAGCGGGTGGCTCAGGTCCAGGTAGTTCACGATCGCGGAGGGCGACCGCGTCATGCCCAGCCGGATGCCGAAGCCCACCCCTTCGTGCCAGGGGCCGTCTCCCCAGACCGAGGGTTCGTCGGAAACGCGTCCCGCTCCGCCGAACACCGCCAGGGCCGGTGCCACCGTCAGGGCCTCCAGAGGCAGGGCCCAGCGGAACTCGGTGGTGGCCAGGAACAGACCCTTGCCGGACAAGTAGCGCGCCGGGAATCCGGGAAGTCCGTTGTCTTCGCCCAGCGAGACTTCGGAGATCCAGGTGGGGACGCCCAGGACCTGCTGGGAGCTCGCGTCCGCGATGGCTTGGAGTCCGTGTCCTTGGAGCCACCTGCCCTCGGCCTTCCAGGCCGCCGATCCCTGTTCGGCCTGGCCGTCCTTGAAAAAGCTCTTCCAGTTGGCGGTGGCCGAGCCGTAGGCGTCGCCATCCACTCCGGTCCACTTGGCCTGTGCGGCCAGGTAGCCGTCGTCTCGGACCGTACCGCGGGAGAGTACGTTGGCCATGGCGGTCCCGGTGAGGGTCCACCCGGTGGGGATGTCCTCCGTCCACTTGAGTTGGTTGAAGTTGCGCAAGCGCAGATAGTCCAGATCCTGCACGGTCAGGGAGAGGCCGAGTCTGCGGTCGTCGCGTTGCGGAGCCGGTTGCAGCCAGGCGTGCAATTCGGGATCCTTGCGCAAAGCGGCAAGTTCCGTGGTGTCGAAAGTGAACACCGCGTAGGGCGCGGCCCCGCTGTCGAGTTGGGATTCGGCGACTCCGGAAAGCACGAATTGGGTTTCCCTGCCCCAGATGCGCGCGATGGCGGCACGGCCGGTGCGCGATTCGCTTTGGGGGGCGTCGGAAAGCCAGGAATCCGGGGTCCATCCCAGGTCGTGGCGGCTGTCCAGGTCGGATCGGAGATCGGGCGTGGCCAGGACGCGTCGATCGTACAGGCTGTCCTGGAACTGCACCAGCCAAGCCCAGTCCTGGAAGCGGGATCGCAGTGGATAGCCCGCGTTCACCACGACGTTGTGGCCGTTGGAGACCTCGCTGGAGAGCACTTGGAGCAGTCCTCCCGGAGCCAGGAACGCCGTGTGGGTGTAGGTCTCCGTCCAGGACCTCGCCTGCGGGGTGGAACTGTAGGAGAATCCCAGGTCCTGGCCCGTGCCAAGCAGGTCGGATTCGCGCAGTCCCAGCAGCCAGCTCAGTTCGCCCCCGGAGCGGTTGAGGCCCTCGATCACGGTGGTGCTCCACCGGTCCCAGGTCTCCACCCGCACCAGATTCCGTCCATCGTCCAGGACCACGCGCCGGACCTTGGCGTCGGCCAGGAAATGCTCCGAGCGCAGGTTGCGCTCGCCGTCGGCCAGGCGCAGCGAATCCAGGGTGTCGCCTTCGCGGAAGCCCAGCCGGTCGCGGATGGTGGCGTCCGTCGTGCGGGAGTGGACCACGTTGTCCCGGAACCACTCGGCCCAGCCGTAGACGAGGCTGTCTCCGGAGGTGAGCACCTTGGAGCCCTCCAGGGATCCGTGGGGGAAGATCGCGATGGTGTCCACGAGCCGGGAAACGGCGCTGGTCGCGGGCACCGCGAGCGGATCGGGGACGGAATCGCCCACGGGCGCGGCGGCGAGGAACGCGGTCAGCAGCAAGGGCAGCATGTGGGGCCAAGATAGATGCCCGCCGGAGGGGTTAGCTTTGGGAATCATGGCCGATCGGCTGCTGAATCCCGTCCAGAGGACGGAAGATCTGGAGAACGAGAACATCCTCCGCCCCCGTCGTCTGGAGGATTTCGTCGGGCAGCCGGAATTGCGCGGCAACCTGGGGATCTTCCTGCAGGCCGCGCGCGAGCGGAACGAGCCCATGGACCACATCCTGTTCGCGGGACCTCCCGGCCTGGGCAAGACCACGCTGGCAGCGATCATCGCCCAGGAGATGGGGACGCACCTGCGGGTGACGTCCGGACCCATCCTGGATCGGCCCTCCGACCTCGCGGGCATGCTCACCAACCTGCAGGCGGGCGACGTCCTGTTCATCGACGAGATCCACCGCCTGGACCGCGCCGTGGAGGAGTA
>Ga0209415_10009610_pt1 | contig 16597 bp, 14 predicted proteins | sample PeaSoiSIISIP2007_FD_187696 | JGI IMG/M metagenome (GOLD analysis project Ga0209415, IMG submission 187696) | Peat soil microbial communities from Weissenstadt, Germany - SII-SIP-2007 (SPAdes) (version 2) | ecosystem: Environmental > Terrestrial > Soil > Wetlands > Peat | place: Germany... | reverse complement strand
TCAACGTTACCTGCGCGCCTTATTGGAAGTCGACTCATATCGTGTCGAAACCGCTGGCAGCGGCCGTGAGGCCTTGCAGTGTCTACGTCGTGTGCCTGCCCCTGAAGTGGTGTTGCTCGACGTGCAGATGCCAGAGATGGATGGTCTTGAAACTTTGCGGCAAATCCAGGAACTTCGCCCGAAGCCGAAAGTCATCATGTGCTCAGGAGAGGATGATCCCAGCAAAGTTCAGCAGGCCCTCTCGCTGGGGGCCCGCGCTTACCTCCTCAAGCCGATTCGCCATTTGTATCTGTCAGCGGCAATCGAGCGTTGCCTCGAGGCGCCCGCCTCGCGCCCAACTGAGCCTCCCGGAGCCCAGATGTTCGTTCTGCCATCGCAAGAGCCGCTGTCAGCTATCACCGCGATCCGGCGCCCTCAAAGCCTGAGTCGAACCATGCCCTCGAGGAATTCCTTGAGTTGATTCCGGTCTTGTTCGGTCATCTCGGTGAATTTCACCCCGATCCCAAACCCCGGCGTGCTCGTAACCACTTCGCCATTCGCCCATAACTTGAACTCTTGGACCCAAAGCGCAATCCTCATGTGCGTTCCCTTGGGCAGTGGGTTTGGCATCTCCAGGAAGCATCCTCCCAAACTGAGATCCGAAGTTCGGCTGCGGATTGGAGCCGTTTCGCCGGTTGGATAAACCTCCACTGAATTTGTACACTTCAACCGAGGACTAGCCCGGCGATCCCGCGCATCGCGAGCCGGCATATCGAAACTGGGCGCCGGTAAGGGGAAGTCCCAGAAACTTTTTTCTGGCGACAGGTTGATCAGACCCAAATGCCCCGCCAGCGCGCTGCCCGATTGGCCTACCCATTTCACCCGAAAATGAGACTTGGTCACGCCATAGGTGATGCCCACAATCTCATCCACATTGGGCTGAGCTTGCACCCCGCTCAATTCCACACCCTGCCGGCTGACGTTGGCGGTGAAAACCTTCTCAGAAAAAATTTGCCCGCTGCGATCGGTCCCAAAAATTCGAACCGGAACTTTAATTTCTTTACGGGGCTCTCGGCGTTTGCCCATAACCTGACAAGAACTCCTGCTAGATGAAGCTTGGGCCTTGGGGTGACATGATTCTACTTCACCCTTCCTAATCCGCCCAATGAACGGATGGACCACCCCGTGAGCAGCCTTGCGACCCCTCGCGTGGCAAAACGCTGCAAAAGCTTGCACGTCGCTCACGAACCCTGCTGCAAAAGCGCAGTTTTACAAGTGTTTTCCGGATGGAATGCGGCATCCCAATTGCATTGGGACGGGGGTGCGCCCCAGGCCCCGCTATGTCCCCCGCCTTGCAGTCGCGCTTCGAGGTAGGAAATGACCACTAAAGAGAGCTTCTGGATGGCCTGTGACTCCATCGAACAGTTGCGGGCCGAATATGGACCCTTTCAGACCCGCGCCGAAGCCGAGGCCGAAGCCCGCAAGCTCGGATTTGGCTTTCTCTTGCGCTACGAGCACATCATCGACGCCAACGAAAACATCCAGGAAGTACGGTGTATCTTCATCGAGTTGCCCAGTGCCCACCCCACGCCTACCGGCCCGGTTGTCCGCCGCCTTCACACCCGCTGCGCTACCTGTGGCGAAACCGCCGTGCATGAGGAACACTGGCAGGCTGAAGTCTGGGCCGATATTCATGAATTCGAGCACCTCCGCCACCGCGTCCGACTGTTCGAGCAATCCCGTCGCGAAGGCCTCAAGGAAATTGGCGACTGGCGCGATCAATGTGCCTGATCCTGATCCCCGCCCTGCAAAACTAAATCGTTTTCTGCTACTCTGTTTCCCGTAAGCCGGGCCCCGAACTGGGCCTCCTCCCGAGAAATCTATGGCCTTGTTGATTTCGCTGATCTTGGCGCTGATCCCTCTCCTGGGCATCGTTTATATCGTTTTATTCGGCTCGCTCACTACGGTGGATGGCCTTTTTATGTCTCTCATCCTGCTGGCCATCTCCGCTATTCTTGGCTTGAACGTGTTAATCGAATTGCGCAAGGGGAAGGCCTCGTTTGCGCCCAAACGCATGGCTCTCGCCCCAAGGTCATCCGCACCGGTCTCGGATGGCTCCAGACTGAAAACCCGCGGCAAAGTAAAAGAAGTCGTATTTTTCGAGTCGAACGTGGGACAGCCCAATAAATCCATTGTCACGCTTTCCGACGGCGGCGGTTCCTCCCAAACCCTGGCGTTAGAGGGAGACGTGCGCAACGCACTCCCCGTAGGCCAAACCCTCGAGATCACCTTACGCAAAGAAGCCGGAAGAAACGTTCTGGTAGACGTCAACAACGCTTGATGCTGGGTAGTGTCCTAATCCAACTACGAAGAACACCAAGAAGTGCAAGCCAAACTCTCAGGATTCGCACCTCTGTGTACCTGTGTGTCCTTTGTGGTTGATGAATTTAGGACGCTGCCGGATGCTTGACTCCGACGCGAAATCGGCCTTCCCTCGGCCAATTACGAACGTAACCCGCAACCGCACTTCCGTCTCGCTCACGCCTGCGATTCCAGTGGACAATTACAGGGTCGGTACTCGCCGGGCGAAGTCCGTCCGCAGCGGAGGGGGAATGCACACCAAAGAGGAACAAACTCCGCCACCACCCACCATGTTGGCGCGCGCAGAACAAATTCAGCGGGAGATTCAACAGCTCTCGGGACGCGACTTGCAGTTGTGGTCGATCGTCATCCTGGTCATTCTCGTTCTCACCGCGGGCATGCTGGCGCTGGTTCTGCCGAATGTCATCTGGGCGCAACGCGTCATCCGCGTCGAACACGCCTACTTGCCACAACTTTTCTTCGGATTGATCTCGCTGATCCTGCTGTTCAACATTTACCTGGTCGGACAAAAAGTCACCCTGAACAATACCCGTCGTTCACTGATTAGCGAACTGGTACTGAATGAAAGGTTGGAAAGCCTCTCCCTAATCGATCCTTTAACCCAGCTTCTGAACCGGCGGGCCATGAACGAGTTGATTCCCAGAGAAGTAGCCCGCGCCAATCGCCTGTCCAGTCATTTAACCTTCCTGACCATCGACCTCGACGGTTTTCGCGCCATTAATTCTAAGTTTGGAAACATCGAGGGCAACCTGCTGCTTAGAGAATTTGCCCGCCTGCTCACTGCCAGCTTCCGGGGCGGGGATATTGTCTTCCGCCAGGGAGGCGACGAATTCCTGGTCGTCATGCCCGATACCAGCGAGGAAGACTCCGATTTTCCTATCCGCCGCCTGCACCGGGCGCTGGAGCAATGGAATCTCAGCAGCGGCAAAAGCTATCAACTTTCCTTCAGCTGGGGCATCGCCGCCTACGTCACCGGCAGCGAAGTGGAAGACGTGCTCCGCGCTGTCGACCGCCAGCTCTACCAGAAAAAACACAACCTCGTCCCGGTTTTCTAGTAAACGCCGATTAACTGAAACCGGGGCTCACGGCTTATGTGGCCGGAACACAATATCAAACCACGGCTTCCAGGTTTTGCCCCCGTCGATCGAGGTCACTGCCGTCTCACGCACACCCCCATCCACCGGTTTCCAAATGCCCCGAACCACAGGCTCCTCAACCCGCCCGTGATCCACGCCATTCAAAACCATTTCGCCACCCTCGAATTTCCCTTCGATCACCAGCAACTCGCCTCGATTCGTCACCCAACTCTGGTGCCAAACCATCCTTGAAGCGTCGTAAATGCTAAAACTCTGCCCTTTGTGCCCGTCCGCCCCTTCATAGTTCTCCCTCAGAACGCATCCCTCGAGTATCAAATCAACCTGCGTGCGCGCAACCTTAGTTGTGGGTTTGTCGACATCAAACGCATCCCAATCCCCGGCCCAGAAATCAAACTGGCGATACTCAGGCGCCGTACAAGTTGCAGCCTTCGAAGCAGACTCCGCGACTGGCGGCGGTGGAGAAACGTGCGCACCGGTTGTCTGGCCAATTGTGGAGAAGAGCACAACCACAGAAACAACGCCGATTTTCAACCACCGAGCGAGCCACTTCATTGCGATTCTCCTTTTCACTCAGGGAGTCCAGTGTCCCGAGGCCGCTGAAAAACTCGGAGCTGCAGTGTTTTGGGTGGAGCAGTGCTTCCAGCGCTGCATTAAAGGCCATAAACACGCTGACGCCCCGCATGGGCGCTCAGCGCAATTCGCGCGCCCCACCCAACCTCCCAACCTTGATCAACAAATTCCGACCCAGGAAATTCTCACCCCCGCTCGCGGTGAAATAGCACCGCCGTATTGTCCGCATGCACCAATTTCCACGGCGTCGTTTGCTCGAGGATAGTCCCCAGCGACGAATCCTTCGGCACCAGCACCCAGTCCACGTGCCGTTCATCCAGTACTTTGCTCCAATCCGGTTGCACCAGCACCACCTTCAAGTAATCCTTGAAGAATTGATCGCCATACAAATCATGGCGATCGTCCACCAGTACCTTGGTTTGCGGATAGAGCCGGTAAATCAAATACCCACCCCACAGGTCGGGACAAAAGATCGGCTCCCGCACGTCATGCTCGGCAATAAAATCGACAGCCTCGACCGGAAAGCTTTTGCCATCGAAGTATGCATTAAAGAGCTGCACCGAACCGAGCCTGCCGCCGTCCCGGCAAGCCCACAAGCCAAGAACGAAAACCAGCATCAGCCAAAAGTGACCCTGAAAATGCAGTTCCAACTTCTCCATCCGCGCGCCGAACCGCTGCAAGCGTGAAAACATAGCTCGCAGCCACGTAGCCATTGCCGCATTCTCACCCGCCTTCGCGACGGTGTCGGAAAGTACCGGAGCCACAATCAACGTCAGCAGCATGGATGACACCGGAAGATTGCGCGAAGCGTAGAGTCCGCCATAAGCCGCTAAAAGGATCACCAGCAATCGCGCCGGCTGATGCATTCGACGCGCACCCGCCAGCGCCGCGATCGTCACCAGCAACATCACCGCAAAACATTGCTGCGCCACCCCGTGAAAATCAGGCGACAGAAACTCGCTGACGTGGTTCATCAGAAATCGGTCCGAGAGATACCGATAAATATGAAGGTGAAGCTCGTAGCCGTATGGATTCACGAAACTCGCCAGCAGTGAGAGCGCGGTAACCAGACCCAGCCGCTTCAACCATCTTCGGATCTCTTCCCGCCGTTCACGACAAGTGAAATATTGGATCCCGCCGCCAACCAGGTAAACCCCCAGCAAAGCAAAGCCGAACAGGAATCCGCCGTGCAGATTAACCCAGAGCAGCATTAGGACGGGCAAGTAAAAAAGTCGCCGGTCTTTACCAGGCGAAGAATCAAGATCCACTGCGCTCGCCGCCGAGTCCAGCAACTCGAACCAGATCACCGTAAGCAGCCAACTCAAAACATGAGGCCGCGCCAAAAAATGCACTGCAGAAGCCCCCAACGACAACACCAGCAAGAAAAGCGTGATCGGCAAGCTACCACCCCGTCGCATCGCGAGGTGGAAGACCAAAACAAACGTCGCCGCCATGATCGCTGCCGTGTAGAACACCACCCCATTCAGCCCCAGCACGTGCTGAATGGCCGCAATCAGCACGTCATACAGCCACTCCCAGGCATACCAGCGCTGCCCGCTCATGGTCGCCGAGAAGGGATCGACCCGCGTGATCGAGTGCGTCTGCAGCATTAGTTGCCCGTTGCGGATGTGCCATCCCGTCCCGCCATCGCGCAACAGGACCCTTCCCAGCGCACCGCAGCTCAAGCCTAGCAACAAGGCAACGAAAAGCAAATCGGAGACCGAAGGCATCAGAAACAGAAGCCAGCGTGATCCGCCTCCGGGCTGCTCAGCCGCATTGGATTGAGTTTCTATTTGCGAAGATTTCAGATGCAAAGCGTATGCTCGCGCTAAGCGCCCATGTTACCCGATTAAGCAGGGCGATGCGTATCGACCTGTTGTCTGCCGACTGACTCTGTATGCATGGCTGTCAACGAACTACCGCCAGTCACGCCCGATACAACAAATACCCCAAGCCAACCCGCATATGATGAAGCCAGCTATCCGGAAAACTCGCTGCGATGGTCAGCCCGAGGGTCGCGTGTACCAACCCCAAAGGAAAAATGTTGCGATAGCGGCGAAACATTTCGCAAAACAACAGACCGCCGATGAAACTCAGCAAGGTCAGCAGTGGGCTGGGAAGGTGTGGAGCGCAAAACAAAAGAGCCGCGCCCCACACCGCGCGTCGGCTGCCCAGAAGCGACTCCAGCCGCACATAGAAGAACGACTGCAAAATAAATTCCTGCTGCAGCGCCCAGACAGCGTATTGCCAGGCTCTTTTCCAGGGCACCGGCTGAGCCGGTCCAAGACGATGCACTACCGCGCCAGCCACGACAATCGTAGCCACCATGAATATCCCGGAAACCAACATCACGGCCACGCCAGAAACAGGCTGTGCGAGCCCCAATTCACGAATGGAATAACGGCCGCGCACCGTGAACCACAAAATGACAAATGCAGCCGCCAGAGATACGACAGTGTTGACGCGACCTTGCGGTATCCACACCGCAACCATGATCAAAGCAAAGACCAGTCCAACCTGGAACGAGCCGATTAGATCAATCCACCGACCTTGCCCCGAATCATCCGCTGGCACAGAGACCAGCCGGCCATCGACCGCATTTTGAGGAATTAAACTTTTCGACCCAGCAGCCATGACAGGAATCTATTAATGTGAGATGCAGATTCTCAACGAATATTGTAAGCGCGCTGAACGAGAATAAAGCGAATGAACAGTAAACCCACACCACAGGTTGTGATTATCGGCTCCGGATTCGGTGGTCTCAACGCAGCTCTCAAGCTCGCCCATTATCCCGTTCGTATCGTCCTCATCGACCGCAAGAATCACCACACCTTCCAACCTCTCCTTTATCAGGTCGCGACCGCCGGATTATCCCCCGGAGAGATTGCCGCCCCCATTCGCTGGATTGTTCGAGGCCGTCGCAACATCGAGGTCTTACTCGGAGAAGCACAGGACTTCGATCTCGATCGCCGCGTCGTCAAGTTTCCCGACCGCGAACTTCCCTACGATTATCTGATCGTCGCCGCCGGCGCCAGCCACGCCTACTTTGGACACGATGATTGGGAACCGCTAGCTCCCGGCCTGAAGACCATCGAGGACGCGCTCGAAATCCGCCGCCGCATATTGCTCGCCTTCGAATTAGCCGAGCGTCAGGCGGCCAGCGGCGGACCACCGGTGCAATTGAATTTCGTCATAGTCGGCGGCGGTCCCACTGGAGTCGAGTTGGCCGGCACTCTTTCCGAGATCGCCCGCCGCGCCTTAGCCAACGAATTCAATTCCATCGATCCCAAGCGCACCCGCATTATCCTCCTCGAAGGCGGTCCAAGAATTCTACCCACCTATCCTGAAGATCTATCCCGCAGCGCCGAAGAACAGCTCCGCAACCTCGGAGTCGAGGTACATACCTCCACTATGGTCACCGGCGTCGAACCCGTCGCCGTGCGCATGGGAGCGAGCAGCCTTTCCGCCGTGGTAATTTTGTGGGCCGCCGGAGTAGCCGCGTCGCCATTAGCCAAGAAACTCGGTGCACCCCTCGATCGCGCCGGACGCGTGCTCGTGAATCCCGATCTAAGCATTCCCGGCCATCCCGAGATTTTCGTCGTCGGAGACCTCGCCTCACTGAAAGATAAAAATGGTCAGCTTGTTCCCGGCGTTGCGCCAGCCGCTATCCAGGAAGGAAAAGCGACCGCCCGCAATATCGCCCGTGATCTGCAAGGAAAGCCCCGCCAAAATTTTCACTACGTCAACAAAGGCAGCCTGGCGACTATCGGCCGCGCCGCCGCTATCGCTCAATTTGGCAAGGTCCACATCTCCGGATTTATCGCCTGGCTCTCCTGGCTTTTCGTCCACATTTTTTTCCTGATCGGATTCCGCAACCGAATCATCGTCCTGATTCAATGGGCCTGGTCATACTTCACCTATGAACGCGGAGCCCGCCTGATCACCGGAGACCAAACCCTGCCCAGCTGGCAACAGCTAACGCAGGAGGAAAACACCTCCGCCCAAGAAAAGGAAAAAAGGACCGCCTGAATCGGCCCAAACCGCCTCACCGCGCTGTTCGTATTCGGACGGGTCATCTCCAAAATCGAAGCGGGGTCGAGAAACCTGCTTTCTGCCCGCGCCGGCCAAACAGCAGGTTCCTCGACTTCGTTCCGTCCTCCGCCGAGCGGAGGACGGAACTCCGCTCGGAATGACAGAACATGATGTGTGTCACTATATTCTGCGAAGCTCAATTCCTTCTCGCCTGCGTCATCAGTATCTCCGCCGCAGCAACGCCCGGATCCCTTGCTTCGCTCTGCATGACAGTTCGCAATGGATACGGCAACTGCGAAACTGGTTTAATTGTGCGCCGCCTCCGCCACTACATCTTGCGAAGCAGGCACAGCCTTACGCGCCGCCGAAATCCCCTTCGATTCTGGCTGTCCAAACACTTCCGGATGCAAATAGTAACCCTGCTCCCCAGCCGCCTTTTCCTCCTCCACCGGAATGCGGTACGCATTCGCATAAGCGTCGTGCCGGATGCCAGTCACCTGCCACGACACTTCCACGTGAGGCCGACTCGTCCGAATCACAAAGGTGTTGCTAGCGATCTTCTTAGCGACAATGGCCTGCGCGAACTGCCCAATCACTGTCAACTGATAACGGAAATCCCCATTGAGCGCTTCGAAGTAGTCCGGCAAATTCACCGTCGCAAAACCGTGCCGGTCAGTCGTCACGTTTCCGTTGTAAACGTTCATCATGTCAGGCGACTCGACAAACGAGTGGGAAAGATACTTATTCGCCGGATCCAGCGGATGGTCAATCTTGAACGATCCGCTGCCCTTAGTCAGCTTGCCGGTGACATTGAGATTTCCGGCGTAAAAGCCGTTACCGCGGGCGTCAACCGTAAAAACACTCTTGAAGCTCTTGCCAGCTAATCCCTGCAGAACCAGCCCGGCCCCGCTCAGGTTTGTAAACGCGCCGCCTGCGCCATCCGGGCTCGACGTTTGTCCGATAACTCCCACGGCACGGCCGGAGGTGGCGTTGGCGGAACCAAAAACGCCTTCGCCCTCTGTGCTATTCGTACCTCCAGCGACACCCGCGACGCTTCCCGTAGTAGCACCCTCGTAACCGCTCACGCCCACCGCGCCTTGGGTGGTGCTGTTTGTGCCTCCAGTAACGCCATAGACCTGGCCCGTTGTAGCCCCTTCGAAACCGGAGACACCTGCGGCTCCGGTCGTGGTGCTGTTAGTCGACCCGTTAACGCCAAAAACCTGCCCCGTGGTAGAACCCTCGTAGCCGTTTAGCCCAGCGGCACCACTGCCGGAGCTGTTCGTAGCCCCAGCCACACCATAGACCTGGCCAGTCGCAGCAGCTTCGAAACCGTTTACACCCGATGCGTTCGTGGTTGTGCTTGAAGCTACTCCAGAAACGCCAAAGACTTGGCCGGTCGCGGCGCCTTGAGTTCCTCTTACCCCGGCAGCAAAATCCGTCGAACTATTTGTGGCTCCAGAGACCCCGAACACCTGCCCGGTGGTAGAGCTCTCGAAACCATTGACACCCGCGGCTCCAGCCGTGGTGCTGCCGCTCTCGCCAGCCACTCCGTTGGCAAAGCCGGAGGTAGCGTTGTTGATTCCAAATACTCCGGTGCCGCTGGGACTATTAGTCTGACCGTTGACCCCGTTGGAAAACCCGGACGTAGCAGTAGCAGCGCCGTACACTCCGTTGCCTCCGGAGCTAGTGCTTTGACCATTTACTCCATTGGCGAAACCAGATGTGGCATTTGCATTGCCGCTCACGCCGTTGCCATTCGGGCTGGAACTCTGACCGAAAACACCACTCGTGTTGCCACTTGTCGCCTGTGCAATCCCCGATACGCCAGTGCCGCCGTTGGTAGTGGTCGACATGCCTAGAACGCCCGTCCCCGTTGGACTGGTAGTGAGGCCCTCGACTCCCGACCCTGTCTCCGTATTGGCTTGCCCGTAGACTCCGTCGGCGTTACTGCCTTTACTGGTATTGCTGGCCAGACCATATACGGCAGTATTCGACATCCCTGTAATCGTGCTTGCCAGCCCTGCCTTGTCGATCGAGGTTGCCAACAATCCGGCTCCAGTACCCTTCTGCGTTACACTCACAACTTGAGTCGCGTTGTTTCCGACAAAGTTTGTTGGCCCATTCGCTGCCGAAGGCGGCAAGCCCGAAGCTCTAGCGCCGTTAGCGGCAGGTGGGGTATTGCTCGTGTTTGGTGCGGACGAAGCTGTCTTGTTAAGGAGCACGAAGTCCGAGATGCTCCTTCCTGAAAGCGTCTCAGCCTCGTGCGCTTTGAGCGCGTAGGGAACGCTCACCAGCAAGACGCGCGCTTGCGCGGGTTGGCCTTGGATCTGAACTCCCAGCCACTGGGCTTCCCCGGAGCTGAACACTTCCAGCGGTACGCCATCTGCACTGGCCGAGCCCAGCATGGCCGTGTAATGCCCAGCCGCGTCGGCCTGCACGTTCTGCGTCTCTACCCACAACGGGCTGCCACCTTGCTGGTCTTTGTACAAGGAAAGCGTAATGCCCACGGCGCCTGTCATCAGTTTGCCGGATTCATCCTTCGCAACACCCGAGAACTTGATGAGCCGTGGCACTTGAGTGGAAGCCAGACTTGAGTTTGGGGCCGCTGTTTGGGCCAGTGTTGTGCAAACCACCGCTGACAGAAAACTGACAATGAGGAAGCATGCACGGAGCTTCATTGGAGGTCTCCTCTCTTTTTTAAATTGTCCTTGGATTCGGGAACTACTGGGCAGGCCGACCCCGTCGGCCATGGCGCACCTTATATCACCGAAGCCGCGCCGTGACAATGGCCTTTTGTTTCGCTTTTCTCGTCAGAACCGGGTGCCCCAGGTCTCGCGGTTTCGAGACCTGGGACAGTTGCCCACCTCAGTTCCGCAACCCGCTTTGTCATTGACGGCACTCTTCAAGCGAGATAATCTTGCATAATATAGGTTATCTACTAGATAAATCTGATTTCGACAGGCTGCGGAAAAACTCGAAGGGGGACTTCGAAAACCCATCCTTCTATAGCGGATAACGCACGTAGGCCCCGGACGCCCCCGTCCGGGCGGCCGAGTAAAGCTTGGCAGGAGCCGTTTCCAGCGCCCCTATTTCGTCAACGGCTTCAGAATCGCTCCCAAAAGATCAGTCCCGTCGCCGCGCTCTAAATGAGGATTCCGCATCCCGTCGTGGTAGGCGATGGAGTAGGTCTTGAAGAACTTCGCATTCTCGATCAACAAATCGATCGGCTGCTTGCTGTCTTTCGACGCGCGCAGCGCATCCTGCAAAACCTCCTTCGACCAGGCTCGCCCGTTGATCGCAACCAGCTTCATCCCCGGACCAATCCCAGCCGTATAAGCAGGCGATCCATGGATCACGTCCGAAAACTCGCCGTCTTCTTTGACCACGAAACCCAGCGAGTAAGAGGCATCCACCGACTTGCGCAGTTTCTCTCCCGTGTGGATGAACACATTAGGCTGATCGTTGTAAACCAGCCGCCATCCGCCCCGTTCAACGCCGCCAAGCGGCGCACCCGCCTTGGTTGAGGTCACTCTCTCCTTCAAAAGAGTGGCCCAGTCGTACGGCACGACCTGATTCAGCCCATGCACGACATCATCAAACGTGTAAGGCACAACTGTAGGCGGACCGCTTTCGCCGCCATGAAAAAGACGGCAGAAATCATCCAGCGACTTCTGCCCATGACTCTGCTGCCGGATGATCGTGTCCACCTCCAGCCAGATCATTTCTCCCTCGGGATAGTAATCCAGCCCGCGCCGCCAGCTCTGCCACTCCGGCCCCTGCATGCGCAGAATCTGCACCGACCGCGCCGTATCCTCCAGCGGACGCCAGCTGCGCCCGGCGCGATAGTCGAGCATCGCCGCGCTTCCCGCCAAAGCTTCGCGATATTGCTCAGGCGTCCACAGCCCAGAGCGCGCCGTCAGCACATTGCCGAGATATTCGGTCAGGCCTTCATACACCCAGAGCAGATCGCCGATCATCGGGTCCTGATAATTGCGCGTCGCTAATCCCGCAGGCCGTCGATATTTCCCGTTCCACGAATGCGTGAACTCATGCGGCAGCAAGCCCGTTTCCAACAGGTGGAGATCGGAATCAATCAGCGTGCGCTCTCCCACACTGTTGTCGCTGGATTGGTGATGCTCTACGCCGTGATGACCCGCCTCGTCGCTGAGCGTCAGCAGAAAATGATATTCGAGATAATGACGCGCCCCGAACAAAGCCCCAGTCTCCGCCACCAGCTTGCGGTAAGCAGCCTCGTCCGCGGGAGCCATCGCCAGTCCAGCCTCGCCCTCGCTGACCATGTCGATCACGTGCACCGGCGTTTCTCCCGCATTCGTCAACTCGATCTTGCGGTAATGTTCTCCCGCGATCAGCGGAGAATCAATCAGCGTGGTGAGCGAGACCGGACTGAATCTAATGAATTCATTGGTACCGCCTTTTGTGACACTGACAACGGGCAGCGCTGTCCCGAATTTCCAGCCTTGCGGTGGAGTGAGCCACGCCTCAACCTGCACTTCATCCGAACTCGCGCCCTGGGCATAAAGCAAGACTTGATTCCAGTTCAAGTCGAGGACATTCGTGGTCGCCGAAGGCCCGCTCGCGCCCGCGCTGCCGTCGTCGGTGATGGTATCGAGCGAGACCTGCAACTCGCTTGCGCCCGCAGGCACGTCGACGTGAAAGGCATACATATCCACGGGATCGCGTTGCCATGCCAGCGTTTGACCGCCAGCTTCCATCTTTACACCGGTGACATTGGCAATGGGTCCGGCGGGCCGATGGTTGCCGGGAATCCATTTCGGATACACCAGCGTGAGCGGACCTGGCTTAACCGGAATCGTCAGTCGCGAGTGATAGATGTTGCGGGGTGCGTCGCTCAGATCAACCGATAACTGCATCGACTGAGCGGCAGCGAGGGTAGACATGGATGAAAGAACGCAAACTATAATCTGACCGGACACCAGCAAACGGCTCACGTCGAGCTCCTTTTGCAAAACTCAGGCGAAGCTGAGCTTAATGGAGCCGGTAATGTCGATGCAACTCGGTCGCAATTGGAGACTCGGCCTTGGCCGCGGCTTTTCGGCGCCGCCAGTAGATTCCCGCCATGCCCGTGGAAACCAGCAGAATAGTCGTGGGTTCAGGCACAGGTGGCGGTGGCTTGTGATGATGGCAAGGATTATTGGGCCCGGTCGATACTTCTCCGGGTGGGCAACCCTTGGATGGAATCGGTGGTGGAAACACGGGTGGGAGCCCACCCCCGGGGGGCGGAGCAGGATTTGCACTTTGCAATCCGGGAGGGCCCGCGGCGCCGAGGCCCGCGAGCTCGCGCGCCGGCCCCACAGCATTAAAGTCTCCGGGGAAGGGAATTTGCCCAGCAGTGCCGTCGAAGGGCTGCTCGAATCTTGCCGCCGGAGGCTCTGCTGGCGAGACCGCAGGCTGCGCGGTTTCCGAAATCTGGTTTGCACAGCGAGTCCGGGCAGTCGTCTTCCCATCGGTGATCAGCTTTTCGCCTTTGTGCAAGCTGATTCTCTTTCCCGTCCAGAAGACTTTTTCGCCCATGCGATAGGACAGATACACCAGCTTCGGTTGGTCCAGTTCCACGATTCTGGCATGGCGAAAATCGAAGCCTGCGTAGTGACTGCCCACCACGCGATCATGCTCGCTAACCTCGCGCAGATCGTCCGCAGTTTGAACTCCTCCCGGGATGACGGAATAGGGATAAACCACTCGTCGCGGGAGACTAAGCGGCACCGAAACCGATGCGTTGGCCAGAAACGCCAAGTTCTGGCTCAGGTTCCCTTGGGTCCAATTGAGATCGGCTTGGTCTGGGTTGGCACGCAAAGACGAGCGGACCGAAAAAGTCCACCAGGCGCCCAGGTAAACCAGTCCCAGCGCCGCGAACAGAACAATCGTGCCGCGAACCCGCCTGCGCTGGCGGGACTTGCTCCTGCGCACCCGCACAGATCGCGCTCCATCAGTCACGCAAAGCTCCTGCCGCCGTTCATTGCTCCCGGGAACCACGCGAGCCGGAAACGATACGGCGACCACGTTCCTGGGATACTTTTGCTCCAGCCATAGTTTGATCAGAATCGATAATGGCTAGAGTTCAAGTACTCAATGTGGGCTCATGGTAGCAGAGTTAGGAATCTGTTTACACAAAACTTGGGGTGCACTCTGTTGATTCTTCCCGAAGCGGCTCGATCTAAGTTGGACCTGGGCGGTGCACGCGTTCCCGTCGCAGGCAATATACCCTTGCCGCGCTTGCGTTTTCGCTCGTACCGCACGCATCTGTTACCAAAGTAATTTGGCAGGCGCTTCGATTGGCAGCAAAATGGTGGGCCTAATTCGACGGGGCCCCAAAACAGCAGTCTGTTTATCCCCCGGGGACGGTTCCATGATCGAGCGTAGGATTGACCATCTGACTCGCAAGCGGGTGGCCGAGATGTCTCCAGAAGAAATGAGACTTGCCTTGTTGGTCTCCACCAAAACTGGCCTGCCGAATCGGCGCGCCTTTGACGAAGGCGAATCAAGTCCGTTCGTCGCAATGAGCGATGTCAATGGCCTGAAGGCACTGAACGAGAAGTTCAGCTACTCGGCTGGCGACGTACTCATACGCAGATTTGCCGAGGTGCTCACCAGCGTCGGTCTCGACGCCTACCACAACCACGGAGATGAGTTTCTGTGCAAGGGAGAAACTTTTCAGGATCTGAACCTGAAACTGACTCAGGCGCAGCGCCGTTTGCGAGAGGAACCCTTTGCCGTCTGCGGGTTGGACGCTCGTATTGCAACCATCCCAGGGGCAGACTTTTGCTTCGGGATCGGGACGAACCTGGATGAAGCGGAAGCTTCTCTGAAACGTCAGAAAGAGCTGCAAAAAGTGGAAGAGCTGCAGAAAGTAGCAAAATAAGCCAGTTTCCAAGGATTATCGAAGCGCCGAGCTACCCGGGGCCCGCAAGACGAAACGTCCTGGACCCCGCTCGGGATGTGACTTCCGAGTGAGTACCAACGATTTGCATATGGCCTGAAAGTGCCATTCCCGCCGCCCCTGCCGGCTGCTAGATTAGTTCTCGAGCAGACTTCGGGGGAGGGCTGCTTCAACGAACGTCCCAGAAACTCTAACGAGTCTGGGGCGTTTTGTTTTGTAGATTGATGTAGGCGCGGGCGTCCACGCCTGTGCGGTCCCAAGTAAAATTCATTCTTAATCAGAGTCCCCGGCCTCTATTCAGAGTTTCCCTAACCTTCCCGCTGAAAGCGGTATCTACCGCCCTGCTCCCGAGCTATCGTTTCCGCCACTTTAAGAAAAGCCCGCCCGGCATGGGAAAGGCTCGCCGACTTACGATAAATCAATCTCAGTTTTCGGTGCAGCCGCAATTCGCGCACCGGAATCCGAATCAGTTCGCCCCGCGCCAGCTCATTTTCAACGCTGATCTCCGGGACCAACGCCACCCCGTTACCCATAGCCACAAAGCGCTTGATGGCCTGCAGAGTGGGCAGCTCAATGTCCATGTGCAAGGGCGTTTTGTGACGCTTGAAGGCCTGGATCACTTTTTCTCGATAAGGCGAGGCCACGTTGTGTGCAACGAATGACTCAGCCCCCAACTGCCGGATGCTGACCTGATGCGCCGTGGCTAACGGGTGACTCGGGGGAACCACGAAAATCAATTCATCCAGATACACTACCGTCGAACAGAGGTGCGGCTCCTGCGGATCATAGCTAAGCACCCCGAGTTCGGTGCTGTGCCGCAGCACGTCGTCCGGAATGTGGCTGCCCAGTGAGCGCCGCACGGTAATTGTGATCATGGGATGCAGACGCCGGAATTCGGCCAACACCGGCAGCAGGTACAACGCGGTGAATTCATTGGCGGCGATCGCCAGCTTTCCTTTTTGCAACTCCCGCAGTTCGACCAGCGCCTCCTGGGCGTCCCCGCGCAGGTTCAACAGTCGTTCCGCGTATTCCTGGAGCACGCGGCCAGCATCGGTCAGCACGCCGTCCCGCGACGACCGGTCAAATAGCGGCTCGCCTAATTCGTCTTCCAGTTTGCGGATCGACTGGCTGACCGCCGACTGCGTACGGTAAAGTTTCTCGGCTGCCCGCGAGAATCGTCCCTCTTTTGCTACCGCCAGAAACACCTCAAGTTGCGCCAGATCCATTGCACCATCCCTTTAACAAAACTTAAGACTGCATTAGCTCTGCTAATACATATAACTATAATTAATGATAATCGTAGGATTATAAGCTTGCTTAATACGCCTGTCCACGTAGGATGAAAGTTCACTAGTGGGGTCAGGCTGATCTTTTAGAGGGGCGTCATCCCAAAGCGCATCCGCCAGCGGGACGATGGATTTGGCGTGAAGTATTTCAATCTGACCCGCTACTTGGAGTTCTGATCCGCCAAGGAGGGCCCAGGTATGGAACGCATCACGATTTTCGACACCACGTTGCGCGACGGCGAACAGTCGCCGGGTTGCAGCATGAATGTGCCGGAGAAGCTGCGCATGGCGCACCAACTCGACCGCTTGGGAGTCGACGTGATTGAGGCCGG
>Ga0209415_10009609_pt1 | contig 16598 bp, 7 predicted proteins | sample PeaSoiSIISIP2007_FD_187696 | JGI IMG/M metagenome (GOLD analysis project Ga0209415, IMG submission 187696) | Peat soil microbial communities from Weissenstadt, Germany - SII-SIP-2007 (SPAdes) (version 2) | ecosystem: Environmental > Terrestrial > Soil > Wetlands > Peat | place: Germany... | reverse complement strand
TCGGCCGTGTTCACCAGGCCGTCGTAGTTGAAATCGCCCTGGTCCCAGCCGGTGATGCTCTGGTTGAAGTTCGCCGCTACGATGTTGAAGTCCGAGGTGTTGACCAAGCCGTCCAAATTGGCGTCGCCTAGAAGCGTGTACATCACCTCGATTTGGCCGGACGACAGACCGGCGACAACGCTGTCTTTGCCGTCGGCGTAGCCGACACCGTAGAGCAGGCCGTTGGTGGGGTTGATTGCGGCGGATGAAATAATGCCCGGACCGTTCCAGTTGCCACCGTTGTAGCCGGATGCGATGTAACTTGCGATCGTCGTGATCGGATCGCTGCTGGTGTAGTCGATGAGCATGTGGTTGTTGGAGATGTCGAAGACGCCGGTGCCGGTTATGCTCAGGCCGTTGATTTCTTCGGCGCCGGTGTTTTGGGCCAATTGCAGGACGCCAGCGGTGATCGAGACCGGGGCCAGGGCCAGGCCGTTAAAAGCGCCGATGACCAATTTCCCGGCGGTGACGTTCGTACCACCCGTGTAGCTATTTGACGTAGAAAGCGTAACCGTCCCGGCACCGGCTTGTGTGACAGTGCCGTTGCCGTGGATGTAGTTGCTGAAGGTAATACTGTCAGAGCGGTCGAAGGTCAGATTGCCGTTGTCGACGATAGCCCCGGTGCTGGAGATTGAGCCGGTGGTTCCGCCGTTGCCGATTTGCAAGGTGCCGGCGGAAATGGTGGTTCCTGCGGTGTAGGTATTGGTTGCGGTAAGGACGAGGGTGCCGCCGCCCTTTTGCGTCATCGCTCCGTTGCCGGATATTGTGCCGGAAACCGTGACGCTAGTGTCGAGATCGTAAGTGAGTTGGGCGTTGTCGATGATATTGCCGTAAATCGAGCCCAGGCTTCCACCGGTGCCGATCTGAAGTGTTCCGCCGGAAATTGTGGTTCCGCCGCCGTATACGTTGGCTCCGGTAAGGGTCAGCTTCCCGTTGCCCTGCTTGATCAGTTGGGCGACGTCGCTGGGCTGGCCGAAATCGTTCCCGTCATAGAGGAAGCCATCGAATTCCGTGTTAGTCGACTGATTGACGATGAGGATGCCGTTGGGGCTCATGCCGATGCCGGAACCGGCTCCGCTGAGGGATGCGACGGTTTGGGTGACGCCCGCGTTGAGGCCAAGGTAGCCGCTGTTCATGATGAGATTGGTGGTCGTGGGAAGCGCGTTGGTGACTCCGGCAACGAGCACGCCTGCGTTAATCGTTGTATTGCCCGTGTAGGTGTTGCTGGACGTGAGAGTCACAACCCCGCTGCCATTTTCGGCGAGGCCGCCGGAGCCGGAAATTATGGACGAGACCGAGGGGCTATCTGAGCGGTCGAAGGCGAGGGTTGCGTTGTCGGTGATGTTACCGGTAATGGAGCCGGTGGTTCCGTCGTTTCCGAGTTGGAGTGTACCGGCGGAAACCGTTGTTCCGCCCGTGTAGGTGTTCGTGCCGGTGAGAGCGACAGTTCCGGTGCCAAGCTGGGTGAGCGAACCGCTGCCGCTGATGTTGCCGGAAAATGTGATGCTGTCGGTGCGGTTGAAGGCGAGGTTGGCGTTGTTGGTGATATTCCCGGCAACCGAACCGGTGGTCCCACCGTTGCCGATTTGGAGTGAGCCGCCGGAAATAGTGGTTCCGCCGGTGTAGGAGTTGGAGCCGGTGAGAGCAAGGGTGCCGGCGCTTTGCTTAACGAAAGAGAGGGTGCAACCCGTGTCTTGGCTGATAGTTCCGCCAAAGACCGTATTGCTTGATTGGTTGACGGTGAAGGTGGTGACGGCCGAAGTGTCAGTGGCATTGATGGATCCACCACTGCTGCCGGCAAGGCCGGCAACCGTCTGGGCGTTGAATGCGGGGGTCCAAGTAAGTGCGCCACCGTTGAGGGTGAGAACGGTTGTCGTTGGAAGTGCGTTGTTGATCTCCTCAACGATCGCAGTATTGCCGATGGTCGTCGCGCCGCCGTAAATGTTTTGCTTCGTCAGGTAAATAACCCCGGAGCCGGTTGTGGTGAACGAGCCGTCCCCGGAAATGACGTTGGAATAGGTTTGGCCGTTTGAGAGGTCAGTGACCAGGGTTCCGTCGTCGGTAATGTTGGCGTTAATAAGACCGGGGACTCCGCCGGTGCCCAGTTGAAGGGTTCCGGCGGAAATGGCTGTGGTTCCGGTGTAAGTTGGAGTGGCGGAGAGAGCGAGGGTTCCGCTTCCCATCTGGGTGAGGGAGCCGGAGCCGGAGATAGTACCGCCGTAGGTGTAGCTGTCGCTGCGGTTAAACACGAGCGATGCGTTGTCGGTGACGTTGCCGGGGAGGGTGCCGTCGGCTCCGCCGTCACCAATCGTGACGGTTCCCGCGGAAATGGTTGTGCCGCCGGACCAACTGTTATTACCGCTGAGAATGGCGGTTCCGGTACCGGCCATGGTAATAGAGCCGGCGCCGGAGATATTCCCGGCGATGGTGCCGGTGGCGCCATAATTGATGGTAAGGTTAGGGGTGGAAGGGGTGATGTTAATAGCCCCTCCGCTAGTGTTGCCATTATAGCCGCCAGCGAGGGTTTGGCTGGTAAGGCTCGGCGCGAGGTAGGATCCGCCGCCGCCGCCCGGATTTCCACCTGTCCCACCGCCGCCACCGGAATACCCACCGCCGCCGCCCCCGCCGGCAAGCCCGCCGCCGCCACCGCCAAAGCCGCCGCTGTTGTATTGATTGCCGTAGAAGGTTACACCGCCGGCGAGTCCCGGATACACGCCACCGCCGGTGGTAAAGGTACCACCGAACGACGATCCAGCACCAGCGGTGAGAAATCCGCCGCCTCCGGCGCCGCCCGCAAAAGTAATTCCGTAGCTGGAGTTAAACGCAGGTGCGGCAGCCTGTCCACCGTCTCCGGCGGTGCCCCCGGCGCCCGCGCCGGTTCCGGAGCCCGAGCCGCCTGAGGTGCCCGCCAGACCCGCGCCTCCCTGCACCCCAATGCCCGCGCCGCCGCCGCCACCGGCGACAGCAAGCAAGGTTGAAGTGGAATCATCGTAGACAACACTGGCGCCGCCGCCGCCGCCACCCGTGCCGATAAAGATACCGTTGGTACCGGTCGCTCCGATGTCAAGGGAGATCAGATCTCTGCTGGTGAAATTGAGCGTTCCAACGGCCTCTGCGCCTAAGCCGCCGGAGGCAGTTGGGCCATGGTCTTCCCCGCCTACCGCCCCGTAAGTGGCGAAGGTATAGCTGCCCGTTTGCGGAAGATAGAGGTTACTGATGCCGCCACTATTGATGATTGCAGGGTTATTGTAAGCGTAAGTGATCAAGATCTGGCCAAAAGCCGGTACCGCAGATCCCACCACCGGCAACCCTACGGCGGCAGCGGCGGTTAAAACCGCGATGCGGCCGCGACTGCCAATAGACTTGCCCGAAAACGATTTGACAGCCGCGCGCACCGAACAAAGCTTTTTTTCGTTCTTCATCGACATGACTCCCTCCTAAAGGGGTAAATGACGTGGGCCGCGAAGAACCCGCCTTCATAACGGTCCGTGGGCGTTACCTGGCCTCGAAAACGAATTTGATCGGAGCCGATGTTTTGCAAGCACCCGCAACGGGGCGGTCCAATCTAAAGTCGGGTCGCTTAGTTGGCAACAAAATTTTTATAATTTAGCGCAACCGTCCAGGCGATTAATTCTACAGCGGCGCAGAATATCGCCGCTTCCGAGTCTAATTGGAACACGGCGGTGTTCCATGTTTCCCGCCATCAATGACCGCGGCGCCACTCTGCGGTTCCGTCGTAAAGCAATGCTATACTTCTCGTTCCATGCGGAATTCCGATTCGCCCCATGTTGTCGCCCCTCCGCCGCTCATCTTCCTGGCTGGATTCCTGATCGGCCTCCTCCTGCAATGGCTCGTGCCTCTGCACTTCGTGTCGGGGTCGGCTCTGAAATGGATAGGCTGGTTCCTGGCATTTGTCAGCGGCATCCTGGCCATCTGGGGTTTTCTCACCATGCGCCGCGCCGGCACCAACATCAACCCCCATGCCCCGGCCCTGGCCATCGTCTCCAACGGCCCATTCAAATTTACCCGCAATCCGTTGTACCTCTCCCTTGTCCTTCTAACCCTCGGGGCCGCACTCTTCTTCAATATAATCTGGGCTATCGCAGCCCTCATTCCGGTTGTCCTCATTGTCCACTTCGGAGTGGTCCTGCGCGAGGAGCGCTACCTCGCCTCCAAATTCGGCCAGACTTATCTCGACTACAAGCAGAAGGTGAGAAGGTGGTTGTAAGTTAGCATTCGGTTGCGTCGATGAGCGTGGCCAAGCCCTGGCGGAGCGTGTATTCCGGCGCGAAACCGATCGAGCGGAGCTTGGCGACGTCGGCGGTCAAAACTGCGGGATTGTCCGGCGTGCCCGGAGATTCCTGAATCTCCAGGAGGGATTCGGCTCCGGCCAGCTCGGCGAGAATTTTGGCCACGTCGCCGAGTTTGGTGGGTTCCCCGGAGGCGACGTTGATGATGCCCTGAACGGGGCAGTGGAGGATGGCGGCAAATGCCCGGGCGACGTCCTGGACGTGGAGGAAATCGCGAACGTGCGATCCGTTGCGGACGATCGCGGGCCGCTTGGCCAGCAGCGGATTCAGGACCGAAGGAATGAACCGCCGGGGGTCCTCGCCGGGACCGTAAAGAAAAAATATCCGACCCCACGCGACGCTTGGTTGCGACAGGCGGGCAATCGCTTCGACGTTTTTCCGAAGGTTGTTCTTGCAAATCCCATAGAGAGTGGCGGGATTGTTGGGCGTGGAGTCCTCGCACAGGTGGGAATGGGTCCAGTCGTATTCCGCGCAGGTGCCGGCGAAGACCGCCCGCTCGCCGCCATGGGCGGCGAAGGATCGGAACAGTTTTTCAGACGCCGCAAGCCAATCCTGATTCAACGGTGAATTCCAGAATTTTCCATGCTCGGCGTACCAGGCGAGATGCACGAGGTGCGTCGGGCGGATGCGCGCGATCAGCTCATCTGCCATCGCCGGATCGAGCAAATCGACCCGATGGCAAACGGCATCGGAGGAAGGGAAACTCGCCAGGTCGGCGGCGTGAACTTCGTCACCCCGCCGCAGCAGTTCGGAAACAACGTGGCGGCCGATGAAGCCGCCGGCGCCTGTGACCAATACGCGGTTCATTCTCGCTCAGCCCTTGTAATCCGGATAGGCCGCGTCGCGCTCGGAAATGACGGAGACCTCGAGCGGCCAACGGATCCCGAACGCCGGATCGTCGTATCGAACGCCCCTGGCCGCTTCGGCGGCGTAGCCCTGAAACATTTCGTAAAGCACTTCCGAGCCATCCGCCAGCGTCTGGAATCCGTGCGCGAATCCCGCGGGAATAAACAGGGCGCGATGATTTTCGGCCGACAAATCCGCGGCGAACCATTGGCGATGGGTGGGCGAATCGCGGCGAAGATCGATGATGACGTCGTAAATCGCGCCGGCCGTGCAGCGAACCAGCTTGGGCTGGGCCATCGGCTCGACCTGGAAGTGCATGCCGCGCAGCGTGCCCGATTTGTGGTTGAACGAGACGTTGGACTGCACGATCTGCGCGGGAAGGGCGAGCTTCTCGAACTTCGAGCGGTCGAACGAATAGCAGAAGAAGCCGCGGTCGTCGCGGAACAACTGCGGGTCGATGACAAACGCTCCGGATAATGGCGCCGGCTGAAAGTTCATGTTCGCCTCAGATCACCTCGGTCGCAGGAATAGCGACGACGAATTTTCCGCCCCATTGCCGAATGTGACCCATCTGCAGCATGATCTCCTCCTTCAGGTTCCAGGGCAAAATGAGGAGATAGTCCGGCTTGGTCTGGGCCACCTTCTCGGGCGGGTGGATTGGAATGTGGGTGCCGGGCAGGAATCGGCCCTGCTTGTGGGGCGAGCGATCGACCACGTAATCGATGAAATCCCCGCGGACGCCGCAATAGTTGAGCAGCGTGTTCCCCTTGGCGGCCGCGCCGTAGGCGGCGATGGTTTTGCCCGCCGATTTCGCCTCTACCAGAAATCTCAGGAACGCCCGCTTGGTGTTTTTGATCCGCTCGTCAAACGCGCGATAGGTGGACAGATCGGCCAGGCCGGCCTTGCGCTCGGCATCCAGCATCGTCTCGACGCGGCTTTCGATTTTGCCGGGGGATTCGACGTGCGAAGCGAATATGCGAATCGATCCGCCGTGGGTCGGCAGTTCCTCGACGTCGAAGATCTTCAGCCCATGGGCGGCGAAGAGCCGCCGGGCAAAATCGAAGCTCAGATATGAGAAATGCTCGTGGTAGATCGTGTCGAATTGATTTTCGGCGATCAGGCGAAGCAGATGGGGAAACTCCATGGTGATGATTCCGGCTGGAGCGAGCAGGATTTTCATGCCGGCGACAAAATCGTTGATGTCCGGAACATGCGCCAGAACGTTGTTCCCCAGCAGCAGATCGGGGCGAATCTTCTCTTCGACCAGTTTGGCCGCAGAGGATTTTCCGAAGAATTCCGCGCGGGTGGGAATTCCCCGCTGCTCGATGGCAACCTTGGCGACGTTCTCGGCCGGCTCGATGCCCAACACCTCGACTCCGCGCTTTTTGAAATATTGCAGGAGATAGCCGTCGTTGCTGGCGATCTCGACTACGTGTGATTTCGGGCCGAATCCAAACCGCCGGCACATCATCTCGACGTATGCCTCGGCATGGCGCAGCCAGCTTTCGGAATAACTCGAGAAGTACGCGTAATCGCTGAAAATCTGCCGCGGCGTTTGGAATTCCTCGAGCTGCACGAGCAGGCATTTTTCGCAAACCCAGGCGTGTAGGGGATAGAACGGCTCCATCGCATGGAGTCGATCGGCGGTGAGATAGGAATTGCTGGGCGGGGACATTCCCAGATCGGCGAACGTCACCGACAATTTCGATCCGCAGAATCGGCAGCAACCAGACGGCATGGTCAATCGCTTAACGATCCGGGAGTTGGAGGAACTCGTCGATCTGGTCCTGGGAAATCCGCCGGACGTTCTCGCCGCGATGCCAGGCCTTATACCACTGGACGGTCCATTTCAGGGCGGTGGGCAGATCGGTGTGCGGCCGCCACAGAAGGCGCTGCATGGCCTTGCCAGCATCGAGTTTGAGATAAGCGGTTTCGGGGGGCTGGCGGCTGTGTGACGGCTCCCACGCCGCGCCGTCGGACCAATGGGCGGCCATCTGGTCGGCGATCCAGCGCACCGGGCGTGCCTCTTCATCCATCGGGCCGAAGTTCCAGGCCTCGGCAAAGGCGCGGCCCTCCTCCATCAGGTGTTCCATCAGATTCAGATATCCGCACAGGGGATCCAAGACGAATTGCCAGGGCCGCACCGCATCGGGGTTGCGAATGACGGCGCGCTTGCCGGCCGCGGAGGCGGTCAGCAAATCCGGGATCAATCGATCCCTGGACCAATCTCCGCCGCCGATAACGTTACCGGCCCGAGCCGAGGCGATGGCGGTCGTGGTCCCGTCGAAAAACGATCGGCGATAGGCGCTGGTCGCCAACTCGGCACACGCCTTGGAACTGGAATACGGATCGTGCCCGCCCAGGGGGTCGGTTTCCAGATAGCCGCGCTCCGATTCGCGATTCTCGTAACATTTATCGGTTGTCACGACGACCACCGCGCGCACGTCCTCGCCAACCCGTCGAACCGCCTCCAGGAGGTTCACCGTGCCCAGCAGGTTGACGGAATAGGTTCCCACCGGATCGAGATAGCTTTGACGCACGAGCGATTGGGCGGCCAGGTGAATGACGATCTCCGCCCGGGATTGCCGAAGGGCGTCGGTCAACCTCGGCAAATCGCGCACGTCGGCGTTCTGCGTTACGGCTAGTTCATGCACACCGGCTAATGCAAAGAGGCTTGGATCGGTAGGGGGGGGCAGGGAATACCCGCGGACTTTGGCGCCGAGCCGGTTGAGAAGCAGGCAGAGCCACGCGCCTTTGAATCCCGTGTGCCCGGTGATGAAAACGGTTCGGCCGCGCCACCAGGAAGGCGTCATTTCCAGATCCTCCAGGGCGCCTGTCCGCGGAGCCACAAATCTTCCAGATAATTCCTGTCGCGAAGGGTGTCCATCGGATGCCAGAAATCGCGGTGCTGATAGGCGAGCAGTTCGCCCTGCCGCGCCAGACGCTGGAGCGGCTCGCGTTCCCAGACCGTGCCGGGACCTTCCACGAAGTCGATGGCCTTGGGCGAAAGGACAAAGAATCCTCCGTTGATCCATGCCCCGTCGCCGTGGGGTTTTTCGATGAATCGGGTGACGAGATTGCCGGAGAGTTCGACGCTGCCGAATCGGCCCGGCGGTTGTACGGCGGTCAGGGTCGCCAGCTTGCCGTGATTTTCGTGGAATGCCAGAAGCTTCTTGATGTCAACGTTGCCCACGCCGTCGCCGTAGGTGAAGCAGAACGACGGATCATCATTGACGAACTCGCGTGCCTGTTTCAGGCGGCCGCCGGTCTGCGTTTGCTCGCCGGTGTCCACGAGCGTCACCCGCCAAGGTTCGGCGTGGCGATGGTGGACCTCCATTTTGTTGTTGGCGATGTCGAACGTGACATCGGAGGTATGGAGGAAATAATTCGCGAAATATTCCTTGATTACGTAGCCCTTGTAGCCCAGACAGATGACGAAATCGTTGACCGCGTGGGCGCTGTAGAGCTTCATGATGTGCCAGAGGATCGGCTTGCCGCCGATCTCGATCATGGGCTTGGGTTTTACCGCGGTTTCCTCGGAAATCCGCGTGCCCACGCCGCCGGCAAGAATCACCGCCTTCATTGGCGTTCTCATACCACATTTGATCGCCGAAGGCGATAAGATGCTGTCGCCCGTGAGTCAGGCATTCGACCTTTCCATTCTCATCGTGAACTTCAACGGCGGGGACATGCTGCGCAATCTGCTGGGGTCGATCGAAGCGACGCGCGGCGATCTGGCGGTGCAAACCATCGTCGTGGATAACGCCTCGGCCGACGGGTCGGCGAATATCGTCGCGCAATTCCCGGGCGTGATCCTCCTGCGCAACTCCGAAAATGCCGGGTTCGCGCGCGGGAATAACCAAGCCGCGAGGATGGCCGCGGGGCCGCTCATCCTGCTGCTGAACAATGACACCGTCGTGCGCCCCAACGCGATGCAAACGCTGCGGCGGTTCATGAATGAGCATTCCGAAACGGTCGCGGCCGGGCCGAAACTCATCGGCGCCGATGGCAAACCGCAACGATCCGGCCGCAACTTGCCGACCGTCGCGGCCCTGCTCAATTCCATCCTCTTCCTGAAATGGACCGGTTTGTTTCGCGCCGCCTATCGCCGGTATCGCCGCGAAGGATTCGACCCCCAACGGGCCGGTCCCGTCGGCCAACTCGCCGCAGCAGCCCTGATGATTCGGCGCGAACCATTCGACAAATGCGGCGGGTTCGACGGAGGATTCGCCTTCGGAGTCGAGGACGTGGACCTCTGCCGCCGGATCGGCCAATTTGGAACCATCCAATATGTCCCGGAAGCCGAGATCGAACACCTAGGCCGGGTCAGTTCGCGGGCGAACCGCGGGTTCGTCTACCGTAGCTACGAATGCGGCTGGGCAAGGTATCTATCCAAACATCACGGCCGATGGGCCGCCAGGTTTTACAAGACGCTGGTGACAATCGACTTGCCGGTGCGTGTGCTGGCTCTGACGGTCCAATATGCGATCCATCGGGCGCTAACTCGCCGCGAAAAGTCCGAGCGTTCGCTGGATCGGCTGAAAGCGACGGTTTCGTTCGCGTTCACCGGCCTGCCCGCGTTCTGGAAAAGCTGAGGCGATTTTGAGTTTATTTCCCACTTCAGGGCCGAATCGGTGATTGGATATCTCAAGTCACCCCGGTAATTACGACTGATAATCGCGAGATTACAAGCCGCCGGCTTTGTGTAATTTTCATTGCATATCTCATCATAGCACGCCGATTAATGAATCGTGGCGGGCCACCTAGCGGCTTCTTGCCCGGGCGGCCGGCGTCCCCCTTCTCGCCGGAATGGGACTCGTTGCGGTTGCGTGTGCCGAACTTCACCAGACGGTTGCGCTCTATGATGAGCGCCCGGCCGCGAACGCGCGCCGTCCGCGCTGTACTGGAGCCGCTGGAGCGGCGAATCCTGCTGACGTGGATCGGGGCCACTACCGGTACCACCGACGATGCGGCGCATCTGTACAATAACACCGCAAATTGGGCCGGCGGAGTTATTGACAACTCGTTTGCCGGGGTGACGCTCACAGGCGCTACCACTCTCTATTTCAACGCGGGACTGACCACCGGTGCTGGTGGCCTGAACCTTGGCTACAGCGGAAACTATAACCTCACGCTGGAATCCTCCAGCGCGACAGCGCAGACGCTGACGCTTGCCGGCGGCATCAGCGGCACGTTCGGCGGATCGTCCGTCACCATCGGGGACCCGAGTAACAATCTCAACGTCGATCTCGGCCCGACCGGGCAGACGTTCACGATCTCCGCCAGTAATACCTTGTCGATCCTGAACGTGATATCCGACACGGGCGGCCTGACCGAAGCCGGCGCCGGCACGCTCACCCTTTCCGGCGCAAATACCTTTTCGGGCGGGATGACGCTTTCGGCGGGGCAATTGAATATCAATAGCGCCGCCGCGATTGGTACGGGCACGTTGACCCTCGATGGAGGGACAATTGACAACACCAGCGGCTCAACCGTCTCGCTCAGCAACAATAACGCCCAGACCTGGGCCGGGAGTTTCACGTTCAACGGCACCAACGCCCTGAACCTGGGCACCGGCGCGGTGACGCTGGGTGCAAGCATTCAGTTGACAACCAACGCGAGCAATCTGACGGTGGGCGGCAACATCGGGGACGGGGGCAATACCTACTCCTTGAAAAAGTCCGGGGCGAGCGGCACGCTGACACTTTCGGGGAACAACACCTTTTCCGGCGGCATGACGTTTACGTCCGGCTCAACCGCCGGGTATCTGAACGTTGATAGCGCCACCGCGCTCGGGTTGGGGACGTTCACGATCAACAGCGGCACGACGCTCGACAACACCAGCAGCGGCTCAATTACTGTCAGCAATATCGCCGGGATCTATTGGGGCGGTAATTTCACGTTTGCCGGGACGCACGACCTGAACTTTGGCACCTTCGCGGTCACAATGAGTTCCAGTCATACGGTGACACTCACGGCGGGCACGCTAGCGTTCGGCGGGGTTATTTCCGGTGTCGGCGCCGCCAAGCTAAGTATCGCCGGAAACGGCGCGCTCATTCTCTCCGGCGCCAACACGTACACCGGCGGCATGAGTATTAACTCGGGCACACTCGATATCAACAACGCGTCGGCGCTCGGAGCGGGGGGCACGATTACGCTCCATGGCGGGACGATCGACAACACTTCGAGCGGATCGATCACCGTCAGCACCGCCAATCCGATATCCGTGGGCGCAGACTTCACCTTCCGGGGGACGGAGCCCTTGAATCTGGGCACCGGCGCCGTATCGGTAAGCACCAACCGAACGCTGACCGTCTCCGGCAGTACGTTGACGCTGGGGGGCGCCATCACCGGCAACCACTCGCTGACCAAGTTGGGCAACGGCACGCTGGTGCTCACGGGCGCAAGCGGAGGCACATTCACTGGTGGTGGAGTGATACTCGACGCCGGCACCCTGGATATCAACAACGCGACGGCCCTCGGCACGGCGAGATTCACGATCAACGGCGGAACGTTCGACAACACCAGCGGTTCGGCCATCACCCTCAGCACCAACAATGCGCAGACGTGGGGTGCGGATTTTACCTTCGGTGGAACGAACAGTCTCAATCTCGGCACCGGCGCGGTGACGATGGGTGCGAGCATTCAGTTGACAACCACCGCGGGCAATCTGACGGTGGGCGGCAACATCGCAGACTTGAGCAATGGGTACGGCATCACCAAGGCCGGAGCCGGCACGCTGGTTCTTTCCGGCTCCAACACATTCGGCGGCGGCATAACGTTGTCGGCCGGCACCCTGGACATCAACAGCGCCGCGGCCGTCGGCACGGGGACGTTCACGATCAATGGCGGGACGATCGACAATACCGGAGGATCGGCAGTCACGCTTAGCAACAATAATGTCCAAACGTGGGGCGGGGATTTTGCTTTCGCGGGCAGCAATGCCCTGAACCTCGGGACGGGAGCGGTGACTCTGGGCGCTAGCCGTGCCGTCACCATCCAGGCCAGCACGTTAACGGTGGGCGGCAACGTCGGAGATGGGAGCAGTGGATACGGGATCACCAAGGCCGGCGCCGGGACACTGGTCCTGAACGGCGCCGATACTTATTCCGGGACGACAACGATCAACGGCGGGGTGGTGCAGTTGGGCAACGCCAATGCCGCCCAGGACAGCACGGTTTCGGTGGGGACGAACAACGGCTTGGCGTTCAGCGCCGGGATCGGCAGCTTCACGATGGGGGGGCTTGCCGGCGGGAGCAACGAGGCATTGACGGACACCAGCGCCGGCGCTGTGACGCTGTCGGTGGGCAACAATGGATCGAGCAATGTCTATTCGGGCAACCTGAGCGGGTCTGGGGCTTTGGCGATCATCGGCGGGACCCAGACGCTGAGCGGCTCCAACACATTTAGCGGCGGAATAACGGTTGCACCAGCAGCGTCGGGACAACTGAATATCAACAGCGCCGGCGCGCTCGGCACGGGGACGTTGACCATCGACGGAGGTGCCATCGACAACACCAGCGGCTCGCCCGTCACTGTCAGCAACAACAATGCCCAGGCCTGGAACGGCAGTTTCACCTTCGAAGGCACCAACCCCCTGGACCTTGGGACTGGAGCGGTCACGCTGGGCACCAGCCCTATCCTCGAGGTTGACGGCACATTGACGGTGGGCGGCAATATTGGAGACGAAGGCCACGGCTACGGGTTCACGATGAGCGGTACCGGCGCGCTGACTCTTTCCGGCTCCAGCACATTTAGCGGCGGAGTAACGCTTTCCGAGGGACAACTGAATATCAACAGCGCCGGCGCTATCGGCACCGGAACATTTACGATCGACGACGATACCGGCATCGACAACACCAGCGGACACGCAGTCACGCTCAGCACCAATAATGCACAAGCGTGGGGAGGAAGTTTTTCGTTCGCTGGATCGAATGATCTCAACCTTGGCACCGGCGCGGTGACACTGGGTGCAAGCGGTATCGTGTTGGATACCTACATCAGCAATTTGACCGTGGGCGGAAACATCGGAGACGGAGGCCACGGCTACGGCATCACCGAGTCTGGCGACGGAAGCGGCTATCTGACTCTTTCCGGCTCCAGCACATTTAGCGGCGGAGTAACGGTTGAAGAGGGACAACTGAATATCAACAGCGGCGGCGCTATCGGCACTGGAACGCTTACGATCGACGCCGGCACATCCATCGACAATACCAGCGGCTTGCCCATCACGCTCAGCAACAACAATGCCCAGACCTGGAACGGCGATTTCGATTTCCAGGGCAGCAACCCTCTGAACCTTGGGACTGGAGCCGTGACATTGGGCGCCAGCGATACCGTTTACGTTGACGGCAGCACATTGACGGTGGGCGGCAATATTGGAGACGGAGGCCACGGTTACGGGATCACCGCCTCGGACGAGGGCACGCTGGTTCTTTCCGGCTCCAGCACATTTAGTGGCGGAATGACGCTTGAATGGGGAGCACTGGATATCAACAGCGGCGGCGCTATCGGCACCGGAACGCTTACGATCGACGAAGAAACATCCATCGACAATACCAGCAGCTCGGCCGTCACGCTCAGTAACAACAACACCCAGGCCTGGAACGGCGACTTCACCTTCATCGGAAGCAATCCGTTGAACCTTGGGACTGGAGCGGTGACGCTGGGCTCCGGCCGTAACGTCACTATCAACGCCAGCACACTGACGGTGGGCGGGGTGATCGGAGACGGGGGACACGGCTACGGCATCAGCAAATCTGGAGCCGGCACACTGATCCTAAACGGCGCTGACACGTTCTCGGGCGCGACGACGATCAGCGCCGGCGTGGTGCAGTTGGGCAACGCCAATGCCGCGCAGAACAGCACGGTTTCGGTGGGTGCGACCAACGGCCTGGCGTTCAGCACGGGGATCGGCAGCTTCACCATCGGCGGACTAGCCGGCGGCAGCAATGCGGCATTGACGGATACCGGCGCCAGCGCGGTGACGCTGACGGTGGGCAACAACGGATCGGCCAATACCTATTCAGGCATCCTGAGCGGTTCGGGCGCGCTGAAGATCGGCGGCGGCACGCAGACCCTGAGCGGGGCCAACAGCTATTCGGGCGGCACGACGCTTGCGGCCGGCGCCCAGTTGAACATCAACAATGCCACCGCGATCGGCTCGGGTACGTTCACAATCAACGGCGGGAAGATCGACAACACCAGCGGCTCGGCCGTCACTCTCAGCAATAACAACGCCCAGACCTGGAGCGGGAATTTCACGTTCGTCGGCAGCAACGCGCTGAACCTGGGAACGGGGGCGGTGTCGATGAGCCCCTTTGAGGACGTGACAACGTCGGCGGGCAATCTGACGGTTGGCGGGGTGATCAGTGGCGGTGGCGGCGGTTTCGGCCTGGAGAAGACCGGCGGCGGAACGCTGACTCTTTCCGGCGCTAACACGTTTGCCAGCGGCCTGCTCCTCGAGGCCGGGCAACTGAACATCAATAACAGTAGCGCTGCGGGCGGAAGCGGCCTCACAATCAGTGGTGGGAGCATCGATAACACCAGCGGCTCGCCCGTTACGGTGAGCGGCATCGCGAACACGTCCGTCATCGGCAGTTTCACCTTTGTGGGCACGGGGGCTTTGACGTTGGCAGGACTGCTGTATCACGCCGGGGCCCCCAGCCAAACCTACACCATCACGGTGGAGGCCGGCACCCTGACGTCTCCCGCCGGTTTTGGTGGACCCACCGCCTGGACATTGCTAAAAGCGGGCAGCGGGACGTTGAGCCTGGGAGGGAGTACCACCGGCGGGTCGCTCACGTTGTCGGCCGGCCAGGTCAATCTCACCAGCGCCGGCGCGCTGAGCACGGGAACCTTCAAGATCAACGGCGGTTCAATCGACAACACCAGCGGCTCGGCCCTTACGCTAAATACCAACAACACCCAGGCCTGGAACGGCGACTTCACCTTCATCGGAAGCAATCCCCTGAACTTGGGCACGGGCGCCATCACGCTGGGAGGCAATCGAACGGTCACGACAACCGCGAGTACGCTGACCGTCGGCGGTGCGATTTCGGGCGGATACAGCCTCACCAAGGCGGGGGCCGGAACCCTGGCGCTGACCGCCAGCGACAGTTACAGCCTCGGGACTACCATCAATGCCGGAACTTTGAGCTTTGCCAACGGCGCACTGGGCCCGGGGGCCATCTCCTTCGGGGGCAGCGCCACGCTTCAGTGGTACGGCGCCAACACGCAGGATATTTCCAGCCAGATTAATCAGGTTGGGTCGGCGATGACCGTGACGTTGGACACCAACGGCAACAACGTAACGTTCGCCAGCGCCCTCAGCTTCGGGGGCGGAATCGACAAGGTGGGAACCGGAGCCCTGACGCTTTCCGGAGACAACACATATGGCGGCGGCACAACGTTGTCGGCGGGGCAACTCAACATCGACAACGCCGACGCTCTGAGCACAGGCACGTTCACGATCAACGGCGGCTCCATCGACAACACCAGCGGCTCAGCCATTACGTTAGCCAATAACAACCCCCAGACATGGGCGGGCGATTTTACCTTCGTCGGCAGTAACAATCTGAACCTCGGGACGGGCGCGGTGGCGCTGACTTCCAGCCGAGCCATAACGGTCACCGCCGGTACGCTGACGGTCGGCGGCGCGATCGGGGATTCGGGAGATAACTACGCGATGTCGATCGCCGGCGCCGGCACTTTGACGCTGACCGGAGCGAACACGTTCGGGGGCGGTGTCACGGTCGTCTCCGGAACCCTGCTGGCAAATAACGCCACCGGTTCGGCCAGCGGGACGGGAAATCTGATCGTCGACAACGGTGCCACGCTCGGCGGCAGCGGAACCGTCACGGGCTCAGTCACCGTCAATTCAGGCGGAACTCTCGCCCCCGGCGATGGAACCGCAATCTTCAATACTGGGAATCTGACGCTTTCATCGGGGTCCAATCTCGACATCGTGCTGAACGGAAACACGGCCGGCTCCGAATATGACCAGGTGAATGTCACCGGAACCGTTTCCGTGACGAACAGCATCCTGAATCTGTCCGGTGCCCGTTCCGCCCACGATGGAACCGTGCTCTGCCTCATCAACAATGACGGCAGTGATGCGATCACCGGCGCCTTTCAGGGCCTCGGCGAAGGGGCGACGACCGTATTCAACGGCGTCACGTACCAGGCCAGCTATTTGGGTGGAACGGGCAATGATGCAATTCTGACGGCCATGCTTGCGACGACTTCGACGGCATTGGCCTCGGGAACAAATCCATCGGTGTTTGGCCAATCGGTGACGTTTACCGCGACCGTATCGTCCACCGAGTCGGGTACCCCCACGGGCAGCGTGACGTTTGACGATGGCTCCACAGACCTGGGAACTGGGACATTGAATGGCTCCGG
>Ga0209415_10009608_pt1 | contig 16598 bp, 12 predicted proteins | sample PeaSoiSIISIP2007_FD_187696 | JGI IMG/M metagenome (GOLD analysis project Ga0209415, IMG submission 187696) | Peat soil microbial communities from Weissenstadt, Germany - SII-SIP-2007 (SPAdes) (version 2) | ecosystem: Environmental > Terrestrial > Soil > Wetlands > Peat | place: Germany... | reverse complement strand
AGCAGGCTCGTGGGCGGTCCCACCGCGTTGATGCTCAAACCAAAGTTCGGGTTCGAGATATCGTTCACCGGCTGGTCGAAGTTCGGGTGATTGAACGCGTTGTACGCCTGCGCGCCGAACTCGAACGTCATGTGCTCCCCGATCGCGACGGCCTTCATCAAGGCCAGGTCAACGTCGAAGAAATGCGGTCCGTAGATCGAGTTGCGCCCGATCTGTCCGAATCCGGTCTCCGATCCGCTGGTCAGGAACTGCGACTTGCTCATGCACGGCGTGTTGACCGCATTCGTGCAGGTTTGCGGAATGGAAGCGATCGGGGTGCCCCATACCGTGCCGTAGATGCTGTAGTTGTAGCCGCCCAGCGCCCCCGCTTCCGCGCTGTCCACCACCGTGAACGGCAGACCCGTACGGAAGAACCAGTTGCCCGAGAGCGTCCATCCGCCGAACGCGCGGTTCGGCCCCCAGCGCATCCCCGCGTGCCGGAACATGTCGGTGAGCAGGAAATTCGCGCTGAAGTAGTGGCGGACGTCATAATCGGAACTCCCGTAATTTCCGCGGAAGTTGCGCGGATTCTGCGGCGCCGATATGTCCGAGTCGGTGGCCACCGCGCCAAACGTGATGTTGGCGATGCCTCCGTTCGACACATCGTCAAGAGCGTGGCTCCAGGTGTAGTTCATGCCGAAGGTGAGCCCCGCACCAAGCTGCCGCTGTAAGCTCACCGTGAGGCCGTTGTAGCTGGCCACCCCGCCGGTCAGGTACTGCGCCACTGTGCCCAGCGCGGCGCTGGGAGCGGTGGAAGGCAACCCGGCAAAGCCGTTCGGGCACACCGTCGCCGGACAATACGCGTTGATCCCCTGATCGGAGACAGGAAGGTGAATCCCATGCATGCCCGAGTAGTTCATCGTCAGCACCGTCTTCCACCCGATCGCCTGCTCGATCTCGAAATTCCACTTGTAATACTTCGGCTGCATGAAGGTCCGCGGGAAGTTGACGAAGTTCGGCGGAGAGAACCCGGGCACCGCGGAGGCAATCGAATTGAAGCTCCCGCCCGATCCGAACTGGGACAGCAGCGCCTGATTCGCCGCCGCCGTCGTCGTAAACAGACTCCCCGCCGCTCCCGGCGCCAGCGCTCCATTCCCCACCGTGAAAGCGTTCAGATTGGGAGAATTGAAGGCCGCCTGTTCCGCCAGAGCCCCCGGAATCTCGTCGGCGAATACACCAGCGCCGGTCCGGAGCACCGTAGTGTCCCTTCGAAATGGTTTCCACGCGAGGCCCACGCGGGGCTCCCAGAGCAGCGCCTGCGTGTTGGGGTAGGCATTGTGCTGGCCCGAAACGATCATCTGGTTATAGGGGGTCGAACCCGCTGCCGGTTCCGCGGCTCCCGTGAACGTACTCGCCAGCCGAGAAAAACAGTCGGCCTGGCACGTGGGATTGCCGTAGTTTTCCAGACGCAGGTTCAGCGAGAGGGTCAGCCGTTCATTCACCTTCCAGTCGTCGGCCAGGTATCCGCCGATGGTCTTGAACTTCAGCCCTTCTTCATTCGAAGTCGGGAACGCCTGCAGAAGCGAAGTGGACGGCCCGCCGCCGTTGTAGAAGTCCTGCAGACTGGTCACCAGCACGCCGTGAATGGGCCCGCCTACCGCGGTAAAGTCCAGCGCGGTAATGTCGTCGTGCAGGCCCGAGAATCCCATCCGAAACGTGTGCCTGCCAATCACCCGCGAGAAGTCGTCCTGAATCTGATACTGGAAGACGCGCCGGCCCTGCGGATAGAAGAACCCCGGAGGATAGGGCGGCTGGCCATACCCGATCGACGTAAGCGGATTGCCGGCGAACGTAAGGAACGTCGGCAGCGCCGCCAGAGCGCCGCTCGGATCGGACTGCCGGAATGTCGCCGCATAGAACAGCGACGAAGCTCTGAATTCGTTCACCGTGTTGGGACCGAAAACATGCGTCTCGGCAGCCTGGCTGGCCATCTGGGGCTGATCGCTCTCATCGTTGAATACTTTGCCGAATGGGCTCGTGTACGTGGGCTGAAAACCGTTGTCCCGCCATACCCGCACCCACGCCCGGTCTTTTTCGCTGAAGCTGTGATCCACCCGCCCCGACCACTGAAATTCCCGGTTGGCGTTGGGCGCGGTGGAGCGGAACTGGAGCGCGCACGGGGCCCCGTTGGTGACGTCCAGACCGCTGCAGCCTCCGCCGGCCACCGCCGTAGCCGCGCTCGCTCCCGGCGCGTTGTTGTAGATCGCAAACGCCTGCTTATAGAACGGAATTTCGTCGGCATGACCCTGCATGGGGAGGTTGGCGAGAACCGCCGTCTGGAATTGCTGGCTGGGAATCAGCGTGAGCAGAGCGTTGCTCGGCAGCACCGTGTGCAGACCTTCGTAGTCTGCGTCGAAAAACGTGTGGTTTTTCCAGATCGGCCCCTGCACGCCCGTGGCCCACTGATTGAAATTGTTGAACGGCGTCGGATTGCCTGAATTGAAGAACTGGTTGGCGTTCAGCGCCCGTCCGTTCCAGTTGTAGATCGCGTCGCCGTGAAAGTCGTTTGTTCCCGACTTCGTCGTGTAGGTGATCTGCGACCCGGCATACTCGCCGTATTGGCCCGAATACGCGTTGTTGATGACGTTCACCTCGGCGATGTCGTTGGCGCCCAGCAGCAGATTCGACGCGCCGCTGTTGTTGATGCTGAAAAACGGATCGTTGAAGTTGGTGCCGTCCTCGGCGAACAGATTCGAGGTCCCTGGCATCCCGTCGGCCACGAAGTTCCCGTAACCCGCCTGCGTGTTCATCACCACGCCCGGCGCGGTCTGCGCCACATAGGTGATGTCGCCGCCCGGATTGGGCATGTTGGCCACCGTCGCCGAGTTGACCGTCGTGGAGACATCGGCGTTCTCGGTTTGCAGAGCCGTCGCGTTCTCGCTGACGTTGACGGTCTGCGATGCGCCCGCCACCTGCATCTGCATGTCGGCGGTAGTAGCCTGGCCGGCGTTCACTACGAGGCCGCCGCGCGCCTCCGTCTGAAATCCCGTTGCGCTCACGTTAAGCCGGTACGTTCCCGGATTGACGAATGCGAATCGATACGTCCCCTCGGCGTTGGTTGCGGCCGTCTCGGTTGCGTTCGTGTTGGTGTTGGTCAGAATGACCGAGGCGTTTGCCAGCGCTCCGCCCGTCGTGTCCGTGATTGTGCCTGTAACGACCCCGGATATGATCGACTGTGCCCAGGCTTGCGTGCTGAGCGCGGCCGGTAGCGCCACGCTCAGAAAAATGAACAACCATCTTCGAACCATGGTGGTCTCCTGCAGTGAGTGATATCCGTCCGAATGAAGTGTTCATAGGTGCCGCGACTACATAACGCGGACTAACCAGCGGTAAGCCGGCCCCGCGCCTGTTGTTCTCCTCCGTGCTGATCGCGCACGTTGTGCAGGGGCAGGAGCAAATCGCTGGCCAACCCACGCGAGCGCGGAAGCGAGCGTGTTTTCAGAAGGTACCGGCTGAGTTCTCCACATTCCCGAAGCGGATCGGCCGGCCTTCCCGAATTGCGGATGTGAGTTAGATTGCGTCTGTCTAAACGGGCTGACAGATCGTTCAGATTCTCTTGCGAGATGGTGATATCGGGCCGGCTTGCGTCTAACCGGCCGAGGCGCAAGGGCGCTTATTTGCCGAACCAGGACCCTTTGATGTTGCCGCTTAGATCCTCGAGGCCGTACCAGTCCGCCTGGGCGCCGCCGGCCAGCACCGCGAAGTTCGCGAGCGGCGATCCCGCCGGTGTGAACATCCCGATGCCGCACAGAAACAGCATGCCCCCGTTGACGCTGATGAAACGCGAGGGGCCGCCCGACTGCGCGTCCTGCAGGAAATAGCTGTCGGTAAGGCGCACGTAGTTACCCGGGGTATTGTCCATGGTGATGTAGTCGTAGTTCACCGCGCCATTCCATTGCCAGTTGGGATTCTCGAAATGCGTCCCGTGCACAACCACTTGTGCGCCCGTCGCCGCCCCGCTGCTGCCCACGCGCAACTGCGCCTGGTCGAACGAGCAGTCGCTGAACACCACCTCCGGCCCTCCGCCCTGCACCCAGACGCTGTTGGTGTGGGGAGGCGGCGCGTCCGCGAAGGTCACGTGCTGGAAGAGGATTTGCTCCCCGGCCTGAACCAGATTCGGTCCCAGCAGTACGTTGACGCCGCCATCGCGGATCATCCCGTGATCGAACTGGGCCAGCCACGTGTGCGACCCCATTTGCAGATTCACGCCAAAGCTCTGGATCTTGAAATCGCGGAAATCGATGCCCTCCGCGCCGTTCGCGCCGCCGAAGATCACCCCCACCGTGTTGCTGGAGTTTCCCGGGCCCGTCAGCGTTACGTCGCGCATCCCGTGCCCCATCCGATGCTGCGTTCCGTAGTCGAACGTCATGGCCGTGCCGCCCGACCCCTCGTAGGTGAGCGTGGTGATATCGGCAGGCAGTCCCACCAGCAGGACCGGTTTGTTGGGAGTGTCGAACACCACCGGCGTCGAGAACGAGCCGCCTTCGGTCAGGACGATCTCGCCGCCCTTGGCCGGCAGGTTGGCATACGCGGCGTTGATTTGCGCCCCAATGTCGATGCCTGGGAACTCGGAAGCATACCGCACCGCCGGTTCAGCGGACCGGCCCGTCCCCCGCTCCCCACCTGCCGCCACGCCAATTACAAAGAAACTCAGAACAACGCAGATTGTTCGCTGGTTCATATTCCTGGCCACACCAGGACCGCGCAGGAACACGAAATTTACCATCATTTTACAAGTGGCGCAAGTAATGGTACTCTCACTTACTATTATTCTTGTCTCAGTCCGGGAACTTCCTCGCCCGTCGCGACATTACAGGTGTGGATGGCGAATCCATGGACAGTGACGAAACGCTGATCGCGGACTTCCGGCGCGGATCGCGCGACGCTTTCGAGGAGTTGTTCGCCCGCTACCGCGAGCCGTTGTACGGCTTCTTCCGCCGGCGACTCGACAGCCGCGAGCGCGCCGAGGACCTCACCCAGGAGACGTTCCTCGCGGTAATTCGCGGCGCGGCGCGATGGGAGCCCCGGGCGCTGGTGCGGACCTGGCTTTACGGCATCGCGTTGAAGCTGCTTTATGCCGAGCGGCGCAAGCTGAAGCGCAACGCACCGCCGGGAGAAGCAGTCAGAGGGAACGCGGCGGAGACAACGATGTGGGTCCGCCAGGCGCTGGCGAAGCTGGACGAAACCGAGCGCGAAATCCTCATGTTGCGCGAGTACGAGCAACTGGACTACGCCGAGATCGCCGACCTGTTGCGGATTCCCGTCAACACGGTACGCTCGCGGCTGTTTCGCGCGCGCATGGCACTGCGGGATTGCCTGAAAGGAGAGGCGTGATGTGTGACCAGGAACAATTGATGGCTTATCTGGATGGCGAAGCGGTTTCAGGGATGGTCGCGCACCTCGAAGAATGCGTCGATTGCCAGGCTCTCGCCGCGGATCTTCACGGCATCTCTGCGCGAATGCGCGAGTGGGAAATCGAGCCGCCCAGCGTCGGGCTGGATCGGCGAGTGCGCGCCGCGCTGGCACCTTTGAAGAAGACGGGACGACGGCGCTGGTGGCCGTGGGTGCTCGGGACGGTGAGCGTGTGTGCGGTCGCACTGGTGGCCGTCGCGATCCGCCCGGGGCCTCACAGAGGGTTCGCGGGTCTCGCCGACGCACCAATGGCGGCCATGCCTCCCGCGACCGAGCAGGGTTCGTCCCCCGCTGCCGCGCCGCTCATCGCCCGTATCGCCCAGATCGTGTTGACCACCACCGCCTTCGACCCGGCCCGCCGCGCCCTCGACGACATCCTCGCGCATCACCAGGGCTACTTCGGCGACATGAACCTCACCTCGCCAACCGATACCGGCCGCACGCTCACCGCCGCCATCCGTGTCCCTGCGTCGCAGCTTGACGCCACGCTCGGCGAACTCCGCCGGCTCGGCCATGTCGAATCGGAATCGCAATCGGGCGAAGATGTCACCGCGCAATCGGTGGATCTCGACGCGCGCCTTATCAACGCCCGCCACACCGAAGAGCGCCTCACCGATCTGCTCCGCCAGCGCACCGGCGATCTCGCCGACGTGCTCGCCGTAGAGAAAGAACTCGACAACACCCGCGGCGAAATCGAGCGCATGGAGGCCGAACAGAAGGCCCTCGCCACGCGCGTCGCCTACGCCACCGTGAACGTCACCCTCACCGAGGGACACCCGGCGTTAGCCGCGTCCACGTTCTCGCGCCTGCGCAACGCGGCCGCCGATGGCTTCCACAGTTTGGCTGCCGCCATCGTCGCTGTCGCATTGTTCCTGCTGGCGTGGGGACCTTCGATTGTGGTGTTTGGCGGACTGCTCTGGCTCGGCTGGCGCGGCGTCCGCCGCTTCGTTATCAGAAAAACGCTTTGATCGCTTCGAATTCCTGTTCGAAAGACGCGTTCACCGGCTCCGCCGAATCTCCCATCAGCGCGAGGAATGCATCGGGCGACGGCGCGTCGTGCTCCATGTTCTTCGGCGAAACGCAGATGCCGAGATGGTTGATGTAGTGGTTCGCCGCCGCCACCGCGGCGCTGAGGCGCGTCTCCCCGTTCTCCACGGCGGTCGTGTCTTCGTCAGGTGCGTGATGGAACCGCACCGCGGTGCGAATGGGCCGCGGCAGATTCCATGAAACCAGCGCCAGCGCGGACACTTCCGCATGGTCGATGCCGATCGCATCCCGCTCGCACTCCCACAGGCTCTTCCCGCTCTCGTCGTACAGCTTCATGATCCGCGTATATTCGCCCGGGAGGCTGGTGGCAATCAGTAACCGGCCGAGATCGTGGAGCAGTCCCCCCGCGAAAGCGCCTTCCTGGTAGGTCACTGGGACGCGCTGCACCATCAGGTCGGACAGCACCGCTACGGCCACCGAGTGCATGTTGAACTCTTTTGTCGACCAGCCCGGTGGCGTCTTCATCGCCGTCCACATCCGCGCCACCGACATGCTGAGCACGGCATTCCGGAGCTTGTTTACCCCCAGCAGGGTAACCGCATAGCGAATGGAACTGATTTCGGCCCGCCGGTTGTACAAGGCCGAGTTCACCAGCTTCAGGATATTCCCCGCCAGCACCGTGTCTTTCTCAATTAGTTCAGCAAGATAGGAGAAGGACACGTCCTCCCGTCCAAGGCTGGCGAGCACGCGATTCAGGGTGGGCGAGAACGGCGGAAGCCGTCCAAGTCCCGCCAAAAGCTGCTCTTTGTAGTTGTTCTGCGTCAGGGAGGCGGGCACTACCGTTTATATCGGCGAAAACGCCGCCCCGGTTCAGGGGATATGGACGGTGTATTACAGTCGCCACGACCGGGCGGTCCCGCGCGGCAGCGGCAGCGGCCACGAGAGCAGCGCCAGATGGTCGAATGCCCAGAAGTTCACCAGCGAAACGATGCCGCCGGCCAGCAGATACTCCCGCTGCCACGGGCACCCGCCATTGAACCACGCCACCAGCCAGGCCACCGAATCGCGCGTCCAGGCGTTCGGCGCGGTCATCGGAAACCGGATGGCCGCCTTGATCTTGTCGAAGTTCCGCTCCTGGCTGCCGAACGAGAGCGCCTCCATCCTGAGGCGGTCCAGCCCGGAGGTCGCCTTCGCCGCGAACTCCGCCGGGAAGTTCACGTAGCGATTCAGCGCGCCGCCGATCCCGAAGCTGTTGGTCACCGGGTAGTTCACGTCGTAGGGATAAAGCAGCTCGAACTTCGTGGCCGGCGTGGCCGCCAGCACCGCCGCGCGCAGCCCGTCGATATGCGCTTTGATCCGCTCGCGCAGGAAGTTCGCGTCGGCGTAGTTGTTCACCGAAGGATCGGAGTTGATGGTGTCGAAGTACACCAGCGGCCGGCCCAGGGCTGCGGCTGCCTGCGCGGTGGTGTACGCATCGTAGAAGGCCATGCCTGCGTGGTGATTGCCGCTCGGCGTGGGATACCAGTCGAAAAACCACCACAGGAACTCACCGAACTGGATCCACGGCGCGAGCCCCGCGGCAGCCTGGGTGGCGGCCAGCTCCTTGCACGCCTCGGCCTGATACGCCTGCACCACCGGCGCAAACGTGCACTGCGTGGAATTCAGATTTTGAAAACCGGTGTCCGTCAGCACCTGCGTGCCGTCCTGAAAACAGGCGGCGTAGCCCGCGGGCGGATTCACCAGTTCCATGGACACGGCGCTGACAATCTGGAATCCCAGCGACGCCGCTTGCGCGAACAGATCGGCATGCCAGTCCGTGGACGCGCGGTTGATTACCGGCGTCACCGAATCGTCGATCACCCACTGGCCCTGGTCGCCGGTGTTCAGATCGCCGCCGGTCGCAACCGTACCCGCCGTGCTGGTGGCCGTCGCGCTGAACGTGAATCCCCAGAGCGGTGTGCGCGTGGTTACGGTGAGCGTCGCCGCGGCCGCCGTACCTGACGCGCTGGCCCACACGCCCACGAACGTCTCGTTCACGAACGCGGCGAAATGATTCGCGATGGTCAGCGAGTTGTCGGCCGGAAACACCGTCTTGCCTATGGTCCCCGACGCCGGATCGCCGATGGCCACGAACACCGCGTCCTGATCCGCCCACGTGCCGCCGAACGTCACCGTCCATGAGTGAAACGCCCGCTGCCCGGCGGAAAGCTGGCGCTTGCGCTGGTTCCACCAGAACACTCCCGGATATTCGTCGATGGAGCCCCGGAATCCCAGCGTGTTGAGATTCCACAACAAGCGCTGCGGGCTGAGCTGATAACCGTGATTGGTGTCGTAGTCGATGGCCGGGGCCGCGTGCGCGTACGTCTGCGCGAAGGCATGAACATCGGAGGGCACCGCCGCCTCGAGAAAATCGAAATAGAAATAGGTATACGACGACGCCGCGTTTTTCCCCGCCAGCGTGATCACCGCCGTGTGATCACCGGCCGCGACGCCCGTTCGCACCACGCGCCGCGTCTGAATCCCCGGCTCGCAGTTCAGATAACAGTCGAGCGTCGTAGCCACGTCGCCATCGAGCGACACCGAAACCATCCCCCGATCCGTATACAGCGAGGTCCCCACGTAAAGATCGTGCGCCTGCGCCGCGTAGTACTTCACCGTCACCGAGTCGCCCGCGGCGCTGGCCACCCGGCAAAACCCGCGATAGAAGAACCCCGCCTCCATGGCCCACGACGTACCCGCATACTTCGCCGCCGAATCCGCATTGCCCACGCGCACGCTTCCCGGCCCGGCGATCTTGAGCGGCCGATGGCCCCGCGGGTCTGAAACATTCCAGTTGGAAAATGCCGCGGACCATTCCGTGTCGGCGTACGCTGCCGCATAGCTCAGCGCCGGCGCGAATGTCAGCCAGGCCTGGCGAAGCTGATCGATCCCCAGCGCGGTGAAGTCGATGCTGACCCGCCACGTCGCGTCCGAGCTCCCGCCGGAGAGCGTGACCGACGGCTCGGCCGTGGTGAGCGTCGCGGTCTTTGCGAGCGCCGGCACCGCGATCATGTTGCCGTCGTACCCGCCGCGCGGGGCCAGATAGTTCGCGCCGTTCTGGTTCGTTGCGGGCGCGGTCAGGGTGATCCCGGTCGGCGAATCGACGGATGCCACCGTGGATGCCGCCATCGTCCCCGGCGTCCCCAGCCAGATCGTGTCGCCCGCCTGCACGCCTGGGAACTTTGTCCCGCTCGTCCAGGTCACCATCGTGCCGCTGATGTTTACCAGACCCGCCCGCGCGGCGGTGATGGTCAGCGAGGCATCGGCCGCGGAAGTTGCCATCAGCGAGCTCACCAGCCCCGCGATCGCCCAGTCGTACTGGTTGATCTGCTGGGCCAGAGTCGCCGCTACTGCCGCGATAGTTGGCGGCGCGCTCGCCGGCGCGATGTAATCGAAGGCGATGTTCTGCAGCCACAGCGTCAGCCGGTCCCAGGGCTGCACGCCGTTCGGCCCGGTCAGCAGATGAAACGTGCCCGAGGCCGGGGTGAACGTCCCACCCGCGAGCATGGCGTTGTCGAACAGACGGGCGTACTGCGGCTGGCCGCTGGCGCTGATGCAATCGAGCGTGGCCCAGTCGATCCAGTTGTACTTTGGCGAATCGATCGGCTGCAGCCCCTGGTAGCTCACGTCGAAAGTCAGCACCATGCCGCTGAAATCGAAATCGGGCAGGTACTTGATGGAGTAGTGCTCGAAGAAGTCGTCCGCGTCCCACAGAATCGCCACCGCGAAATCGGCCTGATCGCGAAACACGCCGGTGACCTGGAACCCGCTCGGGCTGGCGTGATGCAGCGCCGCGGCCGATCCGAACCCGGAGAAGCCGCGCAAATGAATAGTCCTGTCCGGCTGCAGTTTGTTAATGATTTCGCTCATGGGGATTTGGGTGGGACCGCCGCGATTATAGAAGGCGGAGACACGGAAAGGGGCGCGCGCAGCCGGGCGAGCGATCCAGCAGCAGCACCCCAATCCCATGAATCTGAAGGGCTTTCGAATCCGGATGGGCGTATGGTGGAAAATCGTGACCGGGCAGGGCTCACCGGCCGCCGGGACCCGGCAAGGGTCACGTTGCGCGAATGTAAAATAGTTCTTGTCGCCGAGATGTGCTTTGCTGTATAAAGGCTACATGCCCTCACTCAGGCGCGCCCTCGCCACCGCGGAATTGCTGTTGATTCTGCCCTCTGCTTTGTTCATGACCGCCCTGTTCGTTCGCAATCTGCAGCCGATTCGATATGAGCCGGCGGCCACCGCGCAAAGAATCGTCGATTGGTACGCGGCCCGGCCGCACATCGCGCTTTGGGGGTTCCTGATGGCTCTGCCCCTGGTGGTGTTCCTTATCGGAGGCGCGGCGCTGCTGCGCCTGTGGAACAACGACGCCGCGCTGCGCGACACTACGCGAGGAGTTCTGTGGGCTCTGAGAGCGCACCTGGCGACGTTCCTGATCGCCGCAGCCACGTTGACGGCCGCGGTCATCCTGGCTATCGTCGGCCTGCACGTGCTGACAGATTAAGCCCGCCAGACGCGCGGCGTCAGCCATAGCTGGGATCGCCGGAAGCTTGTGGGGCAGGCTTTTCAGCGGGTCCAGCCGGCCGGAAGCCGGCTTGCAGCCACGATTGGCTGCCCCACAACCGCCGCCCAGGTCGCCTTCTGGATCGTACCTGCGGGTCTTATCCCATCGCAGTCGCGATCACGACTGGCAGGACGAGCCCGCTCTCCGCCGCGAATCGCCAGCGAATGTTCGTGAATCCGCACGATTCCAGAATGCGAGTCAACTCTTCGCGCCGGACAGCTCGATACACCGACGCCCCATGGAAGTTCGTCCAGCCGGCGGATGTTTCCCGCGTCACGTACATGTGAAACACATACTGGCGCTCGTCCTGCCAATCCCAAACCTGGAACACGATGCGGCGCTTGCCTTCGTCCGAAATGAAGGACGGACCCTGCACAACGGGAGGCTTCGCCAGGACCGCGTCATAATCCCGGATGTTCGCCAGGAACGTTCCACCGGCGCGCAGTTTTGCCCGGATCTGCCTCGCGGCTTGTGTGAGGTCCGCTTCGCTGAGCAAGTGCGGCAATGCGTTGTCCATCGAAATCACGGCGTCGAACCCGGCGCCCGGCACGTCGTCGAGGTTGCGCATGTCGGCGACGTAGAACGGAATGTCCAAAGTTCGCGCCGCCGCTTCGGAACGAGCGCGCTGGACGGCGCCGGCGCTCAGGTCTGCTCCGGTGACACGGAACCCGATCTTTGCCAGCCCGAGTGCCTGGGTCCCGATGCCACAAGCGCAATCGAGAACCGTCGCGCCGGCTTCAACGCCTTCCCCTTCGAGAATCGACCCGATTGCCGATGCCTGCCGCATGATCGACACTTCCCAATCATGGAAGAGGAGGTGGTAGTCGCCCGCAAAATCGTCGTAAAACCCGCTTACGCTGGTATGGTCCACTAGGTCTCCACTGTAACTGGAATGGAAATTGGGTAGCTGAGTGTGGAACCCCGATGCCACTCCACCGGGCCGCTCAGCTCCACTCGGCTGAAACGCGCGGCGAGCGCGCCGGTCACGATGGCGGCAGCCATGCGCACCAGCACCGCGCCCGCGCAGGAATGCCCGCCCGCTCCTAAAGCGACGTGGCCGCTCGCGCGCCGCGCGAGGTCGAGGCGATCCGGCTCGGGGAATCGGCCGCCATCCAGGTTGGCCTCGGCGATCTTCAGGATCACCTTTTCGCCGCGGGCAATTCGGACGCCCGCGATGTCCACATCCGCCATCGCCGTCCGCACCAGCGTGTGCACGAGGCCGGCGTGGCGCAGCAGCTCTTCCAGCGGGCGAGACGCGAGTTCAACATCGGCTCGCAGCCGCGCGAATTCGGCCGGGTTCTGCAGCAGATCCAGCAGCGCGTTTGCGAGGAACGAGGGCAGGGTCTCAGCGATGCCGGTGCGCAGTGACTTGCCGGCATCCGGCTCGGTCTCCGCCAGCGCCTTCGCCCAGGGTTGCAGAAAGTCGCGAACCAGATCGAATGAGCGCCCGACGGGAAGCCGATCGAGAAACTCGGCGGTAAGGGAAGCGACCCGTGCGCGCCACTCCTCGACCTTCGCGCTGGTCAGCGCCTCGAGCACCTGCGCGCGCGCCTGCAACTGAGCGGCTTCGTCGAGGGGGCCGGAGCTTCCCGTCTGCACCAGTGAGGACTCGCGCAAAGCCGCCAGCACATCGTCATAACGACTCAACACCCAAGCGCCGAGTTGTTCATCAAAATGCGCGGCTTCGGCCATCAACCGATTATGGCCTGCCGGTTTGCCGTGAGAGGTGGGAAGGAAAGCGGAAACCGCCCAAAAAAAAAGGCCGGGCACTGGTCAGGCGCCCGGCTGAGGAGCACCCACATGCCGCCCTGGAGTCGGCGGCTTGTGGTAGTGGAGGAGTTCGCTCAGCCGAGCAGACCGCCGTGTCCCAGACAGGCAATCTCCCAGCCGGAAACCCGGTATCGCGCCAGCATCGCGGGCAGGATCAGGTCCAGCACATTCGGCTTTGCCGAACGGAAACACCCCGGCGCCGACACGATCGGAATCTCATCCTTGTAACCCAGCAACAGCAGGTTCCCCGGCTCCACCGGCGCAAGGAACCTCTCAAAATGACAACCCGTGCGGCACATCGCCCGGCCGATTACATCTTCCGGGCCGGCTGGGGCGGTTGTGGAGGCCACCAGAATCACCGTGGGCTGCGAACGCAACAGATGCTGCAGGCCGCGCGCTACCGCCCCCTCCTCTTCGAGCGACGTCAGCACAAACCCCGAAGCCGCCCCGAAGCGCTCCAGCCGCTGCCGCATGATCGACTCGAACATCTGCCGAGCGCGGTCGCCGCTGGTCGGATCGGTATACAGCACGCCCACTCCCGGCGAACGAATCGGCCGGGCCTGAAGGATAGGGCCTCTTTCTTTGAAGATCGATAATACTGCATCGAGCTGCGGACGCGCAACGGCGAAAGGCGCGCTTTTTACGGTGGCAATCCTCTGGGCGGTGGGAGCAAAAGAGAAATTGAGCGATGTGGAGATCACCAGGCTCGCGGTGCAGTTGATTTGTTTCAGAAGTTCGTCGTCCACCAGCACGCAACTCGGCTCCAGCGCCATCAGATTGGCGCGACCGCCGGCGGCCAGCCGAATTTCCACCGAGCCGCACCCCATGGCATTGGCCACCAGCGAGACCGCTTCGTCTTCCCCAACCTCGCCGTCTTCCAGTTCGGTGACCCAGACCTGGCCCAAACCCTCGGTTTCCAGAAGGCGAACATCTTCCTCGCTGATCACGTGGCCTTTGGCCAGCAGTTTCCTGCCGCCAGGACGGAAGATCGTACAGCAAAGAATGCGCCCGGCAGACTCCTTGACTTCGACAGTCTTTGCTTTCATTCGCGCCTCCCCGGGCCGCCCCTGAAGTTCAAAGAAAATTGTTTTGTTACCTGAATTATACAGGACGGACGGTATTGTGGCGAGAAAATCTACAGTTTCACCGTACTATGGTCCCCTATGTACAGTCGGGAGCTGGATGAGCTCGTGAAGCGGCTCCGTCGGGTGTGGCTGCACAATTGTCCCTTCCCGGAGAACCTTCAGCATCGCGATCTCATCGCAGCACTGGAACTTAGGACAACGCAGGCAGTCCCGCCAGGCCTTTAGCGGCAATTCCCCCCGTTCCACCTCGACAAAGCCGAGTTTCCGGAAGAATTCCTGCACGTAAGTGAAAGCAAAGATTGACTCAAGACCGGCGTCCAGGGCCTCCTGTTCAAGGGCTTTGACAATCGCGCGGCCAGTACCGGTGTGCTTGTAGGCCTCGATGACCGCGAGAGATCGGACTTCCGCCGATGTTGGGGTATAGAAGTGCAGCGCTCCGCACCCCACCAGCCGCGCTTCGTCGAAGGCGACGGTGAAATCGCGGATGTTCTCCGACATCTCGAATTCGGTGCGCGGCAGCATGATCCCCTTCCCCGCATAGCCGTTGATCAGTTCGAGCAGGTCGTGGATATCGGGCATCACCGCCTTGCGGATGGTGAGGGCAATGGCGGTGCGCCGCGAAGGCAGAAGGAATGCGTTCTTCATGCGATTCGTGTGCCGATGGGCCGGCCCTCCATCAGTTCAGCCACAACGCCTTCCCGAGCTCCGGGTGCAATTACCACCTCACCGACACCTGACTGCAACCCGGCCATGGCCGACTCGAGTTTTGCCTGCATGCCGCCGGTGGCGATGCCATCGGCGATCAGTTGCCGGCACTGCGGGGCCGAAAGCGTCGGCAGAATCTCGCCCCCGGTGCCACGCACGCCATCGACGTCGGTGAGAAACAGCAACTTGTCCACCCCGAAGGCGCGCGCACAGGCCACGGCCATCTGATCGGCATTCACGTTGTACATGTTGCCGGCGGAGTCTCCGGCCACGCACGCCACCACCGGCAGAAAACCTCCGGCGGTGAGCACTTCGAGCACTCGCGGATTCGAGCGCACCGGTTTTCCGACGAAACCGAGATCCGCGCTGAGTGGCTCGGCTTCCGTGAGACCGGCATCCACGCCGCTGAGCCCGACTGCCGGAACGCCGGCCGCTGCGAACGCCGCCACAAGTTCCCGATTCACGCTGCCGGCGACCACTTTGATTACCGCGTCCAACACCTCTGCCGTGGTCACGCGCAGGCCGTTCACGAATCGGCTTTGGATGCCGCGCTCCTCGAGGAATCGGGTCATCTGCTTGCCGCCACCGTGCACGACTACAGTCTCGACGCCCGTGCGAAAGACGTTGCCGATCTCGCATGCCAGCCGCTGCCGCGATTCGCGCGCTTCGAGCAGGGTCCCGCCGATCTTGATCAGCACCCTCACAGGAGTCCTTCGGTCTCAGGCAGCCCGAGCATCAGGTTCATGTTTTGCACAGCCATCCCCGCGGCGCCTTTGGTCAGATTGTCGATGGCGCTGACTACGACAGCCCGCCCGCTCGCGCCATCGTACACCACGCCGATGTCGCAGAAGTTGGTGCGCGCGACGGCGTGAATGTCGGGGATCGAGCCCGTGGCATGAATCCGCAGAAACGGTTCTGAGGCGTAGCGCTCGCAATAGATGGCCAGCAGATCCTCGGCCGATTTGACGTTCTTTCCGCGGAAGTAAATGGTTTCGAGAATGCCGCGATGGATGGGGATCAGTTGCGCCGTGAAGCTGAACTCATGCTCTTCGAGGCCCGCTGTCATCAGCACTTCGGGCACGTGCCGGTGATGCAGAATCGAGTAGGCGGAGAAGTTCTCCGTCACCTCGCAGAAGCTGGTTTTGAGACTGGGCTTGCGGCCGGCCCCGCTGACGCCGGACTTCGCGTCGCAGACGATCCCCGCCGCGCGATCGATCACGCCGGCTTCGAGCAGGGGTTTCAGCGCGAGATTCGCGGCGGTCGGATAACAGCCCGGATTGGCGACGAGTTTGGCCTGCGGGATCCGCGAACGGCAGAACTCCGGCAGGCCGTAGACGGCCTCGGCCAGCCAATTTGGCTGGGTATGGGTGGTTTTATACCAGCGCGCGTAGCGCTCCGGAGTGCCCAGCCGGAACGCCCCGCTCATGTCGATGACCCGCGCGCCGGCGTCCAGCATCGTGGGGGCGAGTTCCAGGGACGCCTCGGCCGGCGTCGCCAGAAAGACAACGGCAAGCTGTTGATCTTTAACCGCTTCCGGACTGCAAGGGACGGCCGCCGGACAAGCGCCGCCGCTATCGCCGCGATGCTCCATGGGCACCGGCTCGGCGTGCGGATGCCGCTCCAGAATGCGGACCAGCTCGGCCCCGCTGTAGCCCCGAAACCCGACAATTCCAACCCTGACGCCCACCGGTCAGTTATTCATCCTTATGAATAATTATACTATGGGTTTAGGGGGAAAGGGCGCGCAGGGGAACGCAAAAAAGGCGGACCCTTGCGGGTCCGCCAGGTTGCGAACAGGGTGAGCGTCAATCGAGATCGATTCCGAACTCGCCGCCGCTACTGCTCAGGAGCCGGATTGGCAGATCGGTCGCTGGCGCCTGCGGGAGGCTGAGTACGGCCCGTGGTCTGCGCCCCGCCGAGGTTCAGCGCGTACACCCGCACGTCGACGCGGCGGTTCTCCTTGCGGTCGGCGCGGGTCTTGTTCTCGGCATTGGGGT
>Ga0209415_10009607_pt1 | contig 16598 bp, 17 predicted proteins | sample PeaSoiSIISIP2007_FD_187696 | JGI IMG/M metagenome (GOLD analysis project Ga0209415, IMG submission 187696) | Peat soil microbial communities from Weissenstadt, Germany - SII-SIP-2007 (SPAdes) (version 2) | ecosystem: Environmental > Terrestrial > Soil > Wetlands > Peat | place: Germany... | reverse complement strand
ACCTGAATTTCATGCAGAGTGGCTGAGGGACGAGCCCTGAGACGCCACGGCAACCGATCCGGGATCATATATCCCGGGTGCTTTGGTGCCAACTCTCTCCTGGAAACAGGGAACATGGGATTCGGCTGAGAGCGGTAGCTCCATCCGATAGCCTCTTTTCCTTTTCCTGGAAAAAGAGGCCATTTGCTTTTCTGGCCGCTTTTTCCGGCTCGTCGTCAGCTATTCGCGAAACTTATACGAACGTGGATGCCCCACCTTCGCGGTTTCGAAGGGTGGGAGCCAAAGAAAGCGAGTAGCCACATGTCCAACTACGAACTTCGGTGCCGGGAATGCGGACGATCCTGGGGCAACCAGCCCCGCTCGATCTGCGATGACTGCTTTTCTCCTCTGGAAGTCGCCTACGACTATGACGCGCTGCGAGGATCGAACGGCAGCGCCCTGACGCGCGAGCGTATTTCCCAGCGGCCGCCGAACATGTGGCGTTACTCCGAACTCCTGCCGCTTCCACAGGGTTTCGAGCCGCGGCTGCCCGTTGGCTTTACGCCCCTGTTCCTCGCTCCGCGACTGGCGGCGCGGCTGGGCGCCCAGCCGCAGAATCTCTACATCAAGAACGACGCCGTTTGTCTGCCGACCCTCAGCTTCAAGGACCGTGTGGTCGCAGTCGCGCTCTCACAGGCGCGCGAGTTCGGATTCGACACCGTTTCGTGCTCTTCGACCGGCAACCTCGCTAACGCGGTCGCCGCGCAAGCCGCGCGCGAAGGCCTGAAGGCGTGGATTTTTATCCCAGCCGATCTCGAGCCCGCCAAAATCCTGGGCACCAATGTTTTTGGCGCGAAAGTCGTTCGCATTGCGGGCAATTACGATCAGGTCAACCGACTGTGCTCACAGATTGCGGACGAGCATCCTTGGGGCTTCGTCAACGTGAACCTGCGGCCGTACTACTCGGAAGGATCGAAGACTGTGGGCTTCGAAATCGCCGAGCAACTCGGCTGGCGCCTGCCCGACAACATCGTCTGCCCCATGGCCGGCGGCTCGCTGATCGTCAAGATCAAGAAAGCCTTCGATGAACTGGTGAAACTAGGATTGGTCGAACCCAAAGAAGTGAAGTTCTTCGGCGCGCAGGCGACCGGCTGCTCACCGATTTCCACCGCGGTGAAAACCGGAAGTTCCGAGATCGAGCCGCAGAAGCCAAACACGATCGCCCGCTCGCTCGCCATCGGCAATCCTGCCGACGGACACTACGCCATCAAGACCATCAAGGGAAGCGGCGGGTGGAGCGAAGACGTCAGCGATCCCGAGGTGATTGACTCGATCCGCCTGCTGGCCGAGACCGAAGGTGTCTTCACCGAGACCGCCGGGGGCGTGACCGTGGGAACGGCCGCCAAGCTGTATCGCCAGGACCGCATCCTTGCCGAAGAAACGACTGTGCTCTGCATCACCGGCAACGGCCTGAAAACCACCGATGTGCTGGCCGGCGTTTATGAAACCGAGCGTCCGATCGCGCCCAAACTGGTCGAGTTCGAACACTATCTGCAGCAGACCCTCAACGTAGAGGATGTGCCGGAAGTCATCGCGTCCGCTGCAGCCGCGACGGTGGGAGCGTAGTTATGCCGATCATTGTGCAGATTCCAACCGCGCTGCGCCGTCACACCGAGGGAGTCGGTTCGATCAGTTGTGCGGCGTCGAACCTCGGCGAACTTTTCACCGTGCTCGATGAGAAGTTCCCCGAACTTAAACCGCATCTGCGCGACGACAAGGGCCAGCTTCGCCGCTTTCTCAACGTGTATGTCAACGAGGAAGACATTCGCTTTCTCGGCGGTTCGGAGTACGCCTTCCGGGAGGGCGACGAAGTTTTGCTGGTGCCTTCGATCGCCGGCGGCGCGCACTGACAAGCGAAGCGCGCCGCAACATATCCCGGCGTAACAGCACAGCGCACAGATCTGCCATCCGTGTCTTGTTTGTTTCCCTGTAGTTTCTACAGATATCGCGCGCGAAATATCCGCGTCCTGCCAATTTCCAGCTACCCGTTTTCGCACTCGCTCGTCCTACGCGCAAGTTGTCAGCGCTCGCCGTTTCCGGGGCGACGGGTTCGTGACAGCGGCTCGGGAGGTGGTTATGAAGAGTCGCATGTGCGCGATAGTCCTCCTCGCTGCCGGCTCGGCGACAGCGCAGATTGAACGTGATCACTGCAGCCACCTGGCTGTGAAGATGCCTGCCGCCAGCCACGATTTCATGGCACAAGCCAGGTTTTTCGCGGACTCCGGGCAAAGCTATGCCACCCCAGCGCTGGTTTCGGCGGCCTATCTTGAGGTTCCAGCCAGCGCGCAAAAAGAGTTCGACAAGGCCAACGATCTACTGCGAAGGAGGCAGAATCTCAACGAAGCGCTGCGCCGGCTGAAAAAGGCGGTGACAATCGATCCTTCGTTCGCGCCGGCATACAACAATCTGGCGGTGGCCTATGCCCGCGGAGGCGACACGGTTCGGGAGCGGGAAGCTTTGCAAGAGGCCATTCGTCTCAACGATCACTTCGCTCTTGCCTACGCGAATGTGGGCCGAATGAACCTTGCGGCCAACGACTTTCCAGACGCGGAGGCAGCTTTGCAGAAAGCTTTGACCCTGGATCCGGGCGAGCCGGCGAGCCTGATCCTAATGAGTTATGCGGAACTGATGCAGGGGCATTTCGACGGCGCCATCGCGCAGACTCAGATCGCGCATGCGCTCGCCAAACCGCACGCTCCGGCTCACCGAGTCGCCGCGCGTGCCTTCGAGCGGGAGAATCAGATCGCTTTCGCCATCGTGGAACTGCAAGTCTTCCTCGAAGAAGAACCCTTTGGCCCGCGAGCGGAATCCGCCTGCATGGAACTCGCGACCTTGCGCGCCCTTCCCCACTAGGCGCACAGATCTTTACCAGGAAGGACACGAGTCCCGCGAAGGGCGGCGCCTTCAGAATAGTGCCTTCAGAATAGTGCCTTCGTGATACTTCGTGCCCTTCGTGGTTTGCGCTTTTGCCTTTCAGCGTTCCACTGACCCGGGTTCCGAATTTCCAGTTTTGCATCGCAGTCCGGGTGGTGTATAATCTAACTAACTGGTTAATTAAGGCACAGACGCCCTCATGGCCCGTCTCTTCCAGCATCGTCCGGTTGCCGCCCGCCGCATGGGATCCCGCGGCCAGCCCGAGGAGAGCCGCGCCGCCATTCTGAAGGCGGCGGCGCGCGAGTTTGCCGAGCACGGCATTGCCGGCGCCCGAACCGACACCATTGCCCAGGAAGCTCGCGTCAATAAGGCCCTGCTCTATTACTACTTTCAGGACAAGGAAACCCTGTACGGCGCAGTGCTCGACGACGCCTTCGCCGGCCTGAAGTCCACCGTGTTCCAGGTGCTCGACAGCGACTTGCCGCCGCGCGAGAAGATCATGGCCTACGTAGGCGCCTATTTCGATTTTGTAGCTTCCAACCAGATGTATCCGCGGCTCATGCAGCGCGAGATGATGCGGGCGCGCGCCGGCCACTCGCCGCACATTGAGAAAGTGATCAAGAACTACATTCAGCCGATTTTTGCCCGGGTCAGCGCATTGCTGAGCCAGGGAATCGCCGACGGTGAATTCCGCCCGGTCAATCCCGCGCACTTCGTTCCTTCCATGGTGGCGATGATCGTTTTCTATTTCAGCAGCGCACCCATGATGCAGAAGATCGTCGGCTTCAACCCGCTGGCCCCGGAGCGCATCGCCGAGCGCCGGGCTGCGGTGCTCGATTTCATTTCGGCGGGGCTGTTTCGGCCCAGCCTGAACGCCAGACAAGGAGCTCGCTCATGAGCCCGCGCAACCGTTTCGCCATCGTGCTCGGAGTCATTTTTCTGATTGCCGCGGCCTACTACTATTTTTCCGCCGACCACTCGCGCGACCTGATCCTGATCGGTACCGTGGACGCAAATCAGGTCATCGTCAGCGCGCAGGTGCAGGGGCGCATCCAGAAGCTGCTGGTGGATGAAGGAACGCCGGTCAAGGCCGGCGATCTGATTGCCACGCTCGATCCCTCCGAGTTGCAGACGCAGGAAGCGGCCGCCGCGGCAACCATCGCCAGCCTGCAGCACAAGGTTGCCGAAACGCGGCACACGGAGGAATCCACCTCAGGCTCAACCTCGGGCGATGTGGCCAATGCCCAGGCCAAGATCTCCAGCGCCAAGGCACAACTTCTGCAGGCGCAGGCGGCCTTAGACCGCACCGCCAGCGACAGCCGGCGCACCATCGAACTGGCGAAATCAGGGGTTGCGTCGGACCAGGAGCGGGTGCAGGCAGAAACCAATCTGCAGGCGGCGCAAGCCACGGCGCAGGCGCAGCAGGACATGGTGAAAGCGGCAGAGGCCGATCTGAACTCCGCCATCGCACGAACTCACCAGGCGAACGCAGCCCAGAGCACGGTCGCCTCAACTGAGGCGGATTTGAAGAATGCCATCGCCCAGAAAAATCAGGCGGAAGTCCGCCTCGGTTACACCAACATCTACGCTCCGGTGACCGGAACGGTTTCCGTGCGTGCCGCGCGCCAGGGAGAAGTCGTCAACATCGGCGCGCCCATCGTGACCGTCATGGACCTGAGCGACACCTGGGTGCGCGCCGCGATTCCGGAGACTTACTCGGACCACATCGGATATGGCGACACGCTTCGCGTGCGCCTCCCGGGCGGAACCGTGACCAGCGGCAAAGTGTTCTTCAAAGGTGTGGAAGGCGATTACGCCACCCAGCGCGACGTCAGCCGGCGCAAGCGCGACATCAAAACCATCGTGCTGAAAATTCGCCTGGACAATCCCAAAGGCGCCTATGTGCCGGGCATGACCGCGGAGGTGCTGGTCACGCCCGAACAGCTGAATGGCAGCACGTCGCAGAGCGCCAACGCGAAGGGGCAGCAATGACGGTGGAACCCAATTCAAGAACGCCGCCGGTCAACGGCTCCGCCCACGAGAAGCCGGTCTACGATCCCAACGCGCCTTCGGCCATCGAGGTGGAACACATCGTCAAGAAGTTTGGCGACTTTACCGCCGTGGACGACGTGTCTTTCAGCGTGAAGGAGGGCGAGATTTTCGGCCTGCTCGGTCCCAACGGAGCGGGGAAGTCCACGCTGATCCGCATGATGACCACGCTCATCCCGATCACGGCGGGCAAAGCGCGCATTGCCGGACATGACGTGGCCCGGGAACCGAACGCCGCGAGGCGGATGATCGGCGTGATTCCGCAGGCCCTGACCAGCGATCTCGACCTCACCGTCGAAGAGAACATGCTGATCTATGCCAAGCTCTACGACGTTCCTGCGAAGCAGCGCCAGCAGTCCGTGAATGAATTGCTGGAACTTGTGGACCTGACGAAATGGCGTGATGCGCAGACCAAGACGCTCTCCGGCGGCATGCGCAGACGGCTCGAAATCGCGCGCGGCCTGGTGCATCATCCCAGAATCTTTTTTCTCGATGAGCCCACCACCGGGCTTGATCCGGTTTCGCGCGTCGCCGTGTGGGAGATGCTGGGCAACATCAAAGACCAGCGCCAACTCACGATTTTAATTACGACTCACTACATGGATGAAGCCGACCGTCTGTGCGACCGCATCGCCATTGTGGATCACGGCAAGCTGGTCGCACTCGACGCGCCCATGGCCCTCAAGGCGAGTGTGCCCGGATCGAACGTGATCGAAGCGCAGTTTGAGAATCCGCCGGCAGATTGGGAGTCACGCCTGCACACGCTCGACGACGTGACATCGGTGCAGCATGAAGGCGCGGGCATGTACCGCGTGCTGACCGGCAACGGTTCGCGCACCACCACGGAACTGGTCGAAATGGCGGTGGCGGCCGGAGTATCGGTGAAGTCGCTCTCGGTGCAAAACACCACGCTGGACGACGTTTTCGTGCACTACACCGGGCGCCAGCTGCGCGACGAATTGCAGAAAGCCTATGCCTTTGTGATGCCGCAGCGGCCAGGACTGCAGCCGTGACCCTCTGAGCCCCTGTGTCCTCTGTGGTGAACGTCTTAGGTCTTTAACCACGGGGGGCACAGAGGATCACGGGGGAGAACACAAGTGATTTATGAACAGAATGATGGCTATTGTCGAGCGCGAAATGCGCAAATTCTTCCGCTCGCCGGCGCTCATGCTGGCTTCGATGATTTTTCCCCTGGTGCAGCTGATCATCCTGGGCAACGCCTTCGGCGGGAAGATCCATGACGCCAAGGTGGCGATCGTGGATCAGGATGGCGGCCCACAGGCATTGCGGATTCGCGAAGCTTTCGACGCCGTGCGCGTCAACATCCGCACCTTTGTCCCCATTCCCTACGACAACGACCAACAGGCAATGGAGGATGTGCGCGACGGCAAATTGCAGGGCGCGGTCATCATTCCGCCGCAGTTCTCGCGGCGCGTTTACGAAGAGAACCATCCGCGCATCGCGCTGGTGGTGGACAACAGCGACAACTTCATGAGTTCGGCGGTCGAGTCGGAACTCGCCGACTTGACCAACGCCCTGAACCAGCCCACGGTGTCGCCCCGCATTCTGCAGCAGACCGCGCTCGACATTGTCGAGCTGTATCCCTACATCGAGTACATGAAGTATCTGCTTCCCGGGTCGCTTGCGCTGGCCATGTTCGTGTCGGTGATGATCGGCGGCGGCATGCTCTACATTGACGACAAGGCGCGCGGCGTGCACGAGGGCTATCTGGTTACGCCCATCACCAAGCTCGAACTGGTGCTCGGACTGAACCTGGCCGGCGCCATCAAGGCGGTGATGACCGGAGTGGTCATCGTTGCGATCGGATCGCTGATGGCGGGCGTGGGAACGATTTTCAATCCGGCGACCATCCTCGGCCTGCTGATCATGATCACCCTGACTTCGCTGGCCTTCAACACCATGATGTTCCTGCTGATGGTGCGCATTGAAGATCCGCTGGTGCCGCGCGCCATGTTCGGCATTCTTAACACGCTGCTGTTCTTCCCCAGCGGTTCGGTCTACCCTATCCAGGCGTTTCCGCCGTGGCTGCGCGCCATCGCCAGAGTGGATCCGTTTACTTATGCCGTGGATGGCTTCAAGTGCCTGCTGCTCAAGGAGACTCCGCTCTCAGCCGTCTGGGGCGACATGCTGTTTCTCGGTTTGTTCGCCGCGGCGACACTTGGGATCGCCATCCCGCTGTTCAAGCGGACGCTCTAGAGACGATTCACCGCCGAGCTCGCCGAGAGCGCCGAGACAAAACAGACCGAATGTCATTTCTCGGCGTGCTTAGCGGTAAATCGTCCTCCGTGGAACTTTTGACTTGCCGGCCGTGTCCGTTATGCTAGAGAGGTATGACCCTTCTGGATGCCAAGCAGTACGAACCGGAAAAAGAGCGCAAGCGGAAGAGGATTATTATTGCCGCAATCGCCGTCGTGTTGATTGTGGGCGGTATCGTCTGGTGGAACCGCTATTTGCCGGAACAGCTGACTGTCGGCCACTTTTTCGATGCCCTGCAGAAACAGGACTACAAGACGGCTTATGCCCTCTGGATGCACGATCCAGATTGGCAGAGTCACCTGGATCGCGAGCGCATCCGGAAGTATCCCTTTGCCGATTTTTATCGCGATTGGGGACCCGGCGGCGAGTGGGGCGTCATCAAGACCCAGAAAGTGTATGGCGCCAGCGCCTGCCCGGGACCGGGCGGCACTGGAATCGTCGTAGATGTCGTGGTAAATGACCGCGCCGAGCATGCCCAGGTCTGGTTCGAAAAATCGGACCACACGCTCGGATTTCCGCCCTGCGAGCTGGTTTTCCGCTGACGACTTAAGCGAGCACCTTGGCCAGTGACTCCAGCGCCTTGGCCCGGCTGGCGTCGTCGCTGACCGCCAGGCAGATTTTCGAGCGGTCAATCTGCCGCATCAATCCCCAAAGAACTTTTCCCGGGCCGACCTCGATGAAGGTGTGGACCCCCTGCGCGATGAGCAGGTGCACGCACTGATCCCACTTCACCGATCCGGTTACCTGCCGCACCAGCGTGTCGCGGGCGCGGAGTTCGTCGGTGACCAACTCTGCGTCCACATTGCAGGCGACGGGATAGGCCGGCTTCTGCAAGGTCAGCGCGTTCAGATCGGCTTGCAGGCGATCCTGCGCCGGCTTCATCAGCGAACAGTGGAAAGGGGCGCTGACCGGCAGCAGTTTGGCCTTCTTGGCGCCGCGTTGGTCGGCCAGGATCGCGGCCCGCTCGACCGCGCCCGTATTTCCGGAAATGACGATCTGCTCGGGCGAATTGATGTTGGCCGGCTCGCACACTTCGCCGTGCGCCGCGTCGTGGCAGACGGCGGTCACCTTGTCGGAATCCATGCCCAGAACCGCCGCCATCGCTCCTACGCCGACCGGCACGGCTTCCTGCATGTATTTACCGCGATTGCGCACCGTGCGCAGGGCGTCGGCAAAAGAAATGGTTCCGGCAGCGACGTGCGCGGAGTATTCGCCGAGGCTGTGCCCGGCGACGTATGCCGGTTTCGGGATGCTGCCCTCGAGCACGCGCAAAGCAGCGACCGACGCGGTCAGAATGGCCGGCTGCGTGATCTCTGTCAGGCGAAGCTGCTCCTCTGGTCCTTCAAAGCAGAGCGTGGAGAGCTTGTAGCCCAGCGCATCGTCGGCCTCTTCGAACGTCTGGCGCGCGATGGGGAATTTCTCCGCCAAATCCTTCCCCATGCCGACGGCCTGCGACCCCTGGCCGGGGAACAGCAGCGCGATGTGGTGATTGGTCATGAAATCTGGAGCCGGTTAGCGGGTCTGCGCCACTTCGCGAGCCGCCGCCGGAGGCAGCGCCGCCAACCCGCGCTCGATGGATTCGTTAATCCTGCGCTCGGCAAACTCGGCTGCCACGCGCACCGCATTCTTCATGGCGTTAGCGTTCGAGGAACCGTGCGTGATGATGCAAACACCCTTCACGCCCAGCAGCGGCGCGCCGCCATATTCAGTATGATCCAGGCGCTTCTTGAAATCGGTGAAAGCGCTGCGCGAAAGCAGCGCTCCAACCTGCCGGGTGATGGTCGCCTTGAGCGACTCTCGCAGGGCCGTGCGCACAAGATTCGCCACACCTTCGGAAATCTTCAGCGCAACGTTGCCGACAAAGCCGTCGGCCACAATAACGTCCACCTGCCCGTTGTAAAGATCGCGGCCTTCCACGTTGCCTACGAAATTCAAGGGCAGCTGTTTGAGCAGCTGAAATGCCTCTCGCGTCAGTTCGTTGCCCTTGGTTTCCTCCTCGCCGATGGAGAGCAGGCCCACGCGCGGTCTGGGCGCTCCGGCACGTTTCCCGAACATGGCGCGAAAATAGATGTCGCCCATAACCGCGAACTGTTCGAGATTCTGCGGCTCGCAATCTACATTGGCGCCAACATCGAGCAGCATCGCGGGGTTTCCGGGCGCGGTAGGGAAGACCGCGGCCAGCGCCGGGCGATCCACTCCAGGAACCGCTCCCAGCACAATCTTTGCGGTCGCCATGGCCGCGCCCGTGTTGCCCGCGGTTACGAAGCCCGCGGCCTGGCCTTCCCGCACCAGGCGCAGCCCGACCCGCATGGAGGAGTCGCGCTTGGCGCGAATCGCCTCCACTTTGTCTTCCATGGTGATGTATTCGCTGGCGTGGACGATTTCAATGGGCAGCCCGGCGGCCGAGCGATGACGGGCCAGTTCGGCGCGCACCAGTTCCTGCGGACCGACCAGCAGCACGTGCACGCCATACTGGCGCGCCGCCTGTATCGCGCCCTCGATTTCCGGCTTGGGCGCGCGATCCGAACCCATCGCATCCAGCGCGATGACGCTAGGCATGGTGATAGGAGTTAGCTGGCTTCCTCAACGTCGAGGACTTCGCGTCCCTTATAGTACCCGCACTTGGGGCAGGCGCGGTGCGGCATTTTCTTTTCGTGGCAGTTGGGGCATTCAGATAGTGAATGGGCTTTGAGCGCATCATGGGCGCGCCGGGTGGAAGTGCGCTTCTGGGAGTGACGCCGTTTCGGATTAGGCATGGTATTTGATTCCTCTCGCGAAAAAAAGCTATCAGCTGTCAGCTCTCAGCTTTCAGCCGTCAGATTTCAGCTTTTTACGCTCAGTGTAAAAGGTCTAACTTCCATTCAGAAACGCGCAAGCGCTGTCGGTGCAGCTGAAAGCTGACGGCTGACAGCTGACAGCTGACAGCTTCGCTAATGTTCCAGCCGCCCGCGAATCTCCTTCAACGCCGACCACCGCGGGTCTTCGACCGGAACGGTACAGGAACACCGTTCCTGGTTCAGATTCTTGCCGCACTGCGGGCACAGGCCCTGGCAGTCGTCGCGGCAAGTGACTTTCAATGGCAAGGCCAGCAACACCTGCTCGCGCAAAACGTCTTCGAGCAGGATGCCTTCGCCCTGATAATACCCGATCTCGGCTTCCGCGTCGGTTACGGAAAGCTCGTCGCGGCCGGCATCGGCGCCGAGCGGCCGGTAGAGCAGTTCGAACTCCCGGTCCACCTGCTGCCGCACCAGTTCCAGGCAGCGCGCGCACTGCAATTCGAGCTCCGCCGACAATCGCCCGCGCAGGCGTATGTCCTTGATAATCTTGCGCTTGCCGTGATGCTCCTCGACCAGTTCGGCGCGCCCCGAGGTTTTCAGCGGAGTGCTTTGCCGGGCCTCACCGCCCAGGTCAATCGCCCCGGGCGCGAACTCCTCCTCAAAATCAAGGGGACGCAGTTCCAGGTCTTTGATGTCGAGGAACATTTACGAAAACCTCCGCGTCAATGTCGCCAACCCAGTCTTGCTGACCTACTTCGTCAGCCCGGCCCGCGGAAGCACGCTAGAGGGCGTAAGTACCGCAAGGAACAAGACTTAGGATATAAGGCGTGGGCCGAAAGTGTCAAGAAATACGGTTCTTCATTGCCCTAGGGACATGCTAGACTTTCCCTAGGAGTTCCCTATGGCAACACTCTATGTCGAAAATGTTCCGGACGATTTGTACAAAGCCCTGCGCAAGCGGGCGAAGGCAGCAAACACATCCATCGCGGCCGAAGTTATTGCGCTCCTGAAGCGGAACATACCTACCGAAGCTGAACTGAAGCGGCGGCGGGAGTTCTACGACCGCATGGTGGAGCTTTCATCCAAGCCTCCGTTAACTCCCGGTCCGTTCCCGTCAGCAGAGGAAATGATTCGTGAGGATCGCGAACGGTGACCACTTTAGTTCTTGATGCCAGCGTTGCCGCGAAATGGGCCATGCCGGCGGCCGGAGAACCACTAACCGACGAGGCCCTGCGGCTGCTAAAGCGCTACAGGAGCGGTGAGGTAGATTTTGTTGTGCCCGACGTGTTCTGGGTGGAAGTTGGCAATGTGCTGTGGAAGGGTGCGCGGCGAGGAAGATGGAGCCGCTCCGACGCCGAAGAAGCGGCTCGGGACATGGAGGCTCGCGATTTCGTGACGGTGCCGTCTCGCTTGCTGCTCACAGAAGCCCTGCGCATTGCCTTCGCCCATGATCGGGGCGTGTATGACTGTCTGTATGCCGCGTTGGCAGCCCAATCCCAATCTGACTTGATCACCGCGGATGAACGGTTGGCCAATGCGCTGGCTGCCCGCTTTCCGGTGAAGTGGCTGGGCGCCTTCTAGGTCGTGCGGATTCAGCTCACAATCGGCAGCGCGCGAATCCGCTTCTTGGTGGCTGCGTAGATCGCGCTACACAGCGCTGGAGCCAGCGGAGGGATAGACGGCTCCCCGATCCCGGTCGGAGCCTCCTGGCTGGGCACGGCATAGACCTCAACTGCGGGAGTCTCATCCATACGCAGCGGGGCGTAGTCGTCGAAGTTCCCTTGCACCACGCGGCCTTTCTCGATCGTGATCTTTGCCCGCAGCGCATTGGCCAACCCGTAGACGATCCCGCCCTGAATCTGCTGCTCGAGAATGCCCGGGTTCACCACCTGCCCGCAGTCCACCGCCGCCACAACGCGATGGACGCGCGGCTGGGCGTTTTCCTTTCGATCACCCTCTAGGCTGATCTCGACTACCTCGGCCATGTATGAGGCGAAGCAGCCGAAGCAGGCCACTCCGCGATAACGCCCGGCCGGCAGGGGCTTGTCCCATCCGGCTTTTTCGGCAGCCAACTGCAGCACGCCGCGCATGCGGGCGGTTTTCCATGTCGTCGTGAAGAACGGCAGATCCTGATCCTTGGCCAGCACGTGCAGCCGGTACTGCACTGGGTCCTTGCCCGCAGCGACCGCGAGTTCGTCAATGAAGCTCTCCAGCGCAAACGCCGCTTGCAGCGCGTAGACGGAGCGCATCCAGCCCAGAGGCACCGGCGTCTTGGTGATCAAGCCGTCAATCGTATAGTTGGGAATTCCGTACACCGGTCCCGCCTCGTCGGGCAGGTCAGGGTCTACGTTGTTCGGCGTAGGCTGGCCCTTTTGCCCGCTGATGGAAGGCGCCACGATGCGGTGTGTCAGGGCCGCCGGAAATCCCGCGCTGTCGAGTGTCGCCGTTAACTGATGCAGGCTTGCCGGACGGTAAGTCGAAAACCGCATGTCGTCTTCGCGCGCCCAGATCACTTTCACCGGAGCGCTGATCGCCTTTGATACCAGCGCCGCTTCGACTGCATAGTCGTGCTCCAGCCGCCGGCCGAAGCCTCCGCCCATCAGCGTGACGTTGACTTTCACCTGGTCCGGATCGAGCCCCACCGCCTGCGCCACCGAGTCGCGGCAATCCTGCGGCACCTGTGTCGGCGCCCACAGTTCACACTGCGTCCCCTGATGATTCGCCGTGCAGTTTCCCGGCTCCATGGGCGCGTGGGCCATGAAGGGCAGTTCGTATACCGCTGATATCCGCCGCCCGGAAATCTTCGCAGGATCTCCCGCCGAGTACAGGCTTCCGATCAGCGTCTTGTCGCTCTTCGTCAGCGCGGCCTTCATATCTGCCATGATGGCGGAGGTATTCAGATCTTTGTTCGGGCCGTCGTCCCAAGTGACGTTGAGCACGCGGCGGCCTTCCATGGCGCTCCAGACGCTGTCGGCGACCACGGCCACCGCCGAGTCGCCGATCTTGCCGACATAGCTGACGCCCGAAACTTTCTTCGATTCCTTGTCATCGAAGCTCGCGACTTTGCCGCCGATCGTCGGACAGCGCGACAGCACCGCAAACTTCATCCCGGGCAGACGGAAATCAATGCCGAAGACAGCCTCGCCTTTCACCTTCGCGGGCGAATCCACCCGCGCCAGCCGCTGCCCGACAATCTTGTAGTCCTTGCTCTGCTTCAGTGGTACGTCGGTGGGAACGGGCAGCGTGGCTGCTTTGCTCACCAGATCGCCGTAACTCAGGCTGCGCCCCGAACCCGCGTGCTTGATCTGACCGTTCTCCGCCGCGCACGACGATCGTGGCACGCCCCAGGTCAGAGCCGCGGCCGAAAGCAACATCTCGCGAGCCGCTGCTCCGGCCTTGCGCATCGGGTCCCACGTTGTCCGGATGCTGGCGCTGCCGCCCGTCGTCTGATCGCCGAACAGCGTGCTCGCACCGGCCTGCTCGATTTCAATCTGCTTCCAGTCGGCTTCGAGTTCTTCCGCTAGGATCATGGGCAATGCTGTGCGTACACCCTGCCCCATCTCGGAACGCGCAACTACGATCGTGACTTTGTTGTCAGGCGTGATGCGCAGATAGGCATTGGGCGAAAACGACTCCGGGTGCGAGCCTTTATGCGGAAGATAAAACCCGATCACCAACCCCGCTCCGGCCGCAACTCCGGCAGCCACAAACTCGCGGCGCGAAAGCGGGCTCATGCTGGGCCTCCGCCCCCGGCGGCGCGGTGGATCGCCTTGCGGATTCGTTCATACGTTCCGCAGCGGCAAAGGTTGCCGTTCATCGCCTGGGTGATCTGGTCGTCAGTTGGATTCGGGGTTTTCGCCAGCAGCGCCGCCGCCGACATGATCTGACCCGGCTGGCAGTAGCCGCATTGCGGAACTTCCTCGGCGATCCAGGCCTGCTGCAGGACATGCAGGCCGCTCGCGCCGAGCCCTTCAATCGTGGTCACGCTCTTGCCCGCAACCTGCGAGACCGGAGTCGAGCACGACCGCACCGGGGAGCCCTCCACATGTACGGTACAGGCGCCACACAGGCCCATGCCGCAACCGAATTTTGTTCCAGTGAGTTCGAGCGTGTCGCGCAGCACCCAGAGCAGCGGCGTCTCGGGAGAAACGCCGACTTTCTTTTCACTGCCGTTAACGCGAAAAGTGATGTCGGCCATAGAGGTCCAGGGATGAGAGATGGAATCCGCCGGCCACTTACTTCAATTCTGTGAGCTTCTGCGTCGCCAGTTGTCCTGCTTCGGTTCCGGGATTTTCTTTCTTGATCTGCTCGTAGAGGCGCTTGGCGTCGAGCGGCTGGTTGGAACTCTGATACAGGTCGGCGAGTTGCATCTGGGCTGAGACTTTGCCGACCGAGGTCGTGGGTTTGTTGATGAGTTCCTGGTAGACCGCGACCGCATCTTTCGTGCGGTTGGTCTGGCTGTAAAGGCCGGCCAGCGCGACGTTGGCCACCGACGCCAGTTCCCTGTTGCCGTTCGCAATCGCCTGTTTGAAGTTGCGTTCTGCGGCCGCATTATCCGACAGATTAACCGCCTCGACTCCCAGCAGGTAGCGAGCCATGTCGGCGTTGCGCGTATGCGGATACTTGTCCACGATCGTCTGCAACTGCTTCTGCGCCGCCTCGGCGCGTTCTTTGCCCGACGTGAACGTCGGAAAATCGGGTTGAGCCGGCGTGCCCGCAGGACGCAGCGGCGTATCCATAGTTCGCACCGCCTGCGCCAGTTCCAGGCTGGCCTTTTCGTCCTGATTGCTCAGGTAATACCAGCCGCCGATTCCGGCGGCCAGCACCACGGCCACGATAATACCGCCAATAATCAGCGTGGAGCGGTGTTCCACCGTCCAATCGGCGGTCTTTCCCGCCGCTTCCATGGTGACGCGGCTGAAGGCGTCCTGTTTCAGTTGATGGCGAGTCTGTGCGCGCACGAATTCCCTTCTAGCAACCGTTATCTGTGGACAATTTAACAGTTTAGCAGGAGCCAAAACAGAGCGTCAAAAATCGGGCCGCGGCTGTTTCAGATCATGACCCCACGAAGGGCGCGAAGTCCACGAAGGAGGCGTATACAAATGCCTTCGTGATCCTTCGTGCCCTTCGTGGTTCAGGCTTTTGCCGTTCAGCGTTCCAACTGACCCAATACCAAAAAAGCCAGCGGTCAGCCCCGAAACAATACCAGCCGTGGCTGTTTCGTCAGGAAGCCCCGGCGGTTCGCCGGTTCCTCCTTTTATTCCGCGGCGGCGTTCTGCTACTCTGCTTTCCGCTTAGAGAGGAACTCGAAAAAATGCCACCGCAGAAAACCCTGACTTCGGTTTTGTTTGTCTTTCTTTGCTTCACCCTCTGCTCATTTGCTGCCGACAAGAAATCCAAAGACGCCAGAGCCGACGACGCTGCCAAGCCGTCTTACGAACAGCCTCAGCCCGCGGCGGAAAACCTCGACCTCACCATGTACCAGCAAATCCGCGCCGAAGGTTTCTCGCATTCGCACATCATGCAATACGCCTCGGCACTGGCGGACGGCATCGGCCCGCGCCTGACCGGGTCCCCCAACCTCAAGCGCGCCAACGAATGGACCCGCGACCAGTTCACCGCCATGGGATGCAGCAACGCCCACCTCGAAGACTGGGGCGAATTCGGCATGGGCTGGCGCCAGCTCAATACCTGGGTGCGCATGTCGTCGCCCGACACTGCAGTGTTCATCGCGCAGGCGCTTCCGTGGTCGCCTTCGACTCACGGACCGCTCAGCGGGCAGGCCATTTGGATTGACGCGAAAGAAGAAAAAGATCTCGACAAGTACAAGGGCAAGCTGGCCGGCAAAATCATCTTCTTCGGCGCCATGCGCGAGGTCAAGCCGGTGGATAAGCCGCTGTTCGAACGCCGCGACGAAGACAGCCTCAAGAAGACCGCGGAGTATCCCGTCCACGTGGGCGAACACCAGGATTGGGTCCAGGGATTCGTCAAAGAACTCGAATTCAAAGCCAAAGCCGGCCAGTTCTTCAGCGCCGAACATGCCGCGGCCATCGTGGTTCCCAGCCGCGACGGGCGTAACAACGGTGGCTCCGGCGGAACGATTTTCGACGATGGCGGCAGCGGCATGGGATGGTTCACCTACCAGCGCGAACACGCCGAGCCTTTGCCGGTGGTCGTCATGGCCATCGAAAACTATGGCCGCGCCTACCGCCTGCTCAAAGCCAACGTTCCGGTCATCGTCGAAATGGACGTGGAGACCGAATTCACCGGAGATCACGAACACGGCTTCGACACCATTGCCGAAATTCCCGGTACCGATCTCAAGCTCAAAGATGAACTGGTCATGGTCGGTGGACACCTCGATTCGTGGGCTTCCGGCACCGGCGCCACCGACAACGGCGCGGGAACGGTAGTGGCGATGGAAGTCATGCGCATCCTCAACGCCCTGCACGTGCAGCCGCGCCGCACCATCCGCGTGGGCCTGTGGACCGGGGAAGAAGAGGGGGAATTCGGCTCGTATGGGTACGTCAAGCAGCACTTCGGCCACGTGCCGCTCTCCACTGCCCCCGATCAGCTCGCCCT
>Ga0209415_10009606_pt1 | contig 16600 bp, 9 predicted proteins | sample PeaSoiSIISIP2007_FD_187696 | JGI IMG/M metagenome (GOLD analysis project Ga0209415, IMG submission 187696) | Peat soil microbial communities from Weissenstadt, Germany - SII-SIP-2007 (SPAdes) (version 2) | ecosystem: Environmental > Terrestrial > Soil > Wetlands > Peat | place: Germany... | reverse complement strand
TATCTGTATTGGAACATGAACTACCATGTGGAGCACCACATGTTCCCGCTCGTGCCCTACCACGCGCTGCCGAGGCTTCACGCCGCCGTCAAGGACGACATGCCCCCGCCCTATCCGGGCATCCTCGCGGCCTGGCGCGAGATAATCCCCGCCGTCCGCCGCCAGATGAAGGATTACTCGTACCATGTGAAGCGCAGGCTTCCCGCGCCCAAGGCAAGGCTGGATCAAGGCTTCCCCTCCTCCGACGCCAAGCCCGACGCCGAGGGTTGGATCGAGGTGTGCGCCGCAGCCGACCTCGGCCCCGCCGACGTCATCCGCTTCGACCACGGCAAGCGAACCTATGCCCTCTACCGCGACGACGAGGGCAACCTTTACGCCACCGACGGCGTCTGCACCCACGGCAACACCCACCTCGCCCACGGCCTGGTGAAGGGCAGGATCATAGAGTGCGCGAAGCATAACGGCCGCTTCAACCTGCCCGACGGCTCGCCCGCGCGGACACCGATCTGCCGCGGCCTGGCCACCTATCCGCTGGAGGAGCGCCGCGGCCGCCTCCACCTCAACATTTTGCGCGCCGGAGGCGCCGGCGCCCGCGAGCAGAAGACCTATCGGCTCCGGGTTGTCAGCAATTGCAGCGTTGCCACGTTCATCAAGGAACTTGTCCTCGAACCCCTCGATCCCACCCCGGCTATCGCTTTCACCCCCGGCGATTACCTGCAGTTCGACATCCCCGCCTACGAGGCCATCCGCTTTCGCGAGTTCGACATCCCCCAGCCCTTTGCGGCCGTTTGGGAAAACCAGCGCGTCTTCGACCTCGTCGCCCGCAACCCCGAGCCCGGCCGCCGCAACAACTACTCCATCGCCAGCAACCGGCGGCATGAGCGCACCCTGCGCTTCAACGTCCGCATCGCGACGCCGCCGCCGGGCCAGGACTGCCCGCCCGGAGTCGGCTCCAGCTACGTCTTCAACCTGAAGGCCGGCGACACAGTCACCGCCATCGGCCCCTTCGGGGACTTTCACATAAAGCCCACCCAGCGCGAAATGGTCTACATTGGCGGCGGCGCCGGCATGGCCCCGCTCCGCGCGCACCTGTCCCATCTCCTCGAGACTGAGGGAACCGCCCGCAAGGTCAGCTATTGGTATGGCGCGCGCTCACGGCAGGAGATCTTCTATGACGGCTACTTCCAGGAACTCGCCAGGCAGCACCCCAACTTCGCCTTCCAACTCGCGCTTTCCTCCCCGCTGCCCGAGGACAACTGGGCCGGCCACCTCGGCTTTATCCACGAGGTTGTCCTGGCCAATTACCTGCGTCAGCACGCCAGCCCGAAGACCGCGGAATACTACCTCTGCGGGCCGCCTATGATGATCAAGGCATGCAACAGGATGCTCGCGGAGCTCGGCGTCCCCTCGAGCCATATCGCCTTCGACGAATTCTGATGAACGGATTGCTGGGCTCCACGCGAAAGGGCGCATTTCGAAGACATTTTCAAAAGGGAACCATGAGAAACGAACTACAGGTCGTCGCGGCAATCCTCGTCGCGTTGCCCCTGCATGCCGCCGGGACCGACACATCCGCCGAGAGGCGCGACCGGCTGCCCGAGGGCAACGGCGGCATCGCCGCGAAATACCCCGGCGACAAGGGCATCGACAAGGCCCCGGCAGTGCTGTTTGCCGATGATTTCGGGGGCTGCTCCTCCGTGGCGGACCTGCGTCAAAAATGGGACGTGCTGATAAACGAGACGAATCTCGGCATCGCCGACGGCGCAGGCAGCAGGAACGGCAGGGGAAGATCCCTTTCGATGACCATACCCAGGCGGGACGCCCCGCTCGACACCGGCGTTGCCAAGCTGCTCACGAAGACACAGAATGTCCTCTTCCTGCGGTGGTACCAGAAGTTCGACCGCGGATGGAAGGTGCCGGGTGGATCGGTCCACAACGGCGGGTCGATTTCATCCAAGTACTACGACCAGGGGCGGGCGACTCCTGGGATACGGGCGGACGGGCACAACAAGTTCCTGGTCAACTTCGAGAACGAGAACTCGACCGGCGACGCTCCCGGCTACATGAATGTCTACGTATACTGGCCCGAGCAGGCCGAGCGGTGGGGCGATCATTTCTACCCTTCCGGCAATGTGCTGCCCTACTCCGAAAAACGGTCGGGCGAGGCCACCTTTGGTAGGCAATTCGAGGCCCGGCCGGATTTTTCGCCCCTGGTCGATCGCTGGTACTGCTACGAGTACATGGTAAGGGCCAACACGCCGGGAATGCGCGACGGTCGCATCGCCATGTGGGTGGATGGCCAGCTCATCGCGGACTTCCCCAATCTGAGGCTGCGAGATGCCGCGTCCCTTGAGATAGACCGCTTCGGCTTCGACGTCTATATCGCCGAGAACTCGGTACGTCCGAACCGGAAGTGGATTGGCGACGTGGTCGCCGCCACGTCCTATATTGGCCCGATGGCTGCCCCGGAGTAGGCGGGCGCATGAGACGGAAGCGAGCAGGGGATCATGCGACGCACGTCGGGCGATCCGCCCGCGCGCCCTCCCCGTCTGTGATCTGACCATTGCCCGTAAACGTTGCTGTCCCGATACCGGCCCCGGCAGGCATTTGATCGGCTTGGCGGGAAACGAGAGCGGACGCCCAGGCGCGGCCAACCTCCGGCACGCCGCGCACTCTCATCGCCCTGATGGGCCATCTCACCCGGCATTCGCCTTCTGAAGCGGCACTGGGGCGGACCACTGGGAGTAACCGGGGACGTTGAGCCGCCGCCTGAACAGGGTGCGGCCGTCGGTCGCATACAGGGTGTCGAACGCCGCGCCCCCCCAGCATAGTCCCTGAACGGCTCCGCCGGGTGCGGGAAGCCACAGGATGGCCCGCACCCGGCCGTTCCTGTCGCAGACCTGCAAGCCCAGCCGGGTCGCGGCGTAGAGACTGCCCTTCGAGTCAACCGCAAGATCCGCCGTTCCCGAGTCCCCCGGCGAATCGGCGGCGTGCAGCCAGTAGAAGGGCTCCCGGTCGTCCAGGGAGCCGTCGGCCCGCACCACAAAGCTGCTGACCCTCGAAGTCGCACGCTCTGCCGCGAGCAGCAGCTCCCCGTCCGGGGAGAACGCGATTCCGGACGCCGACAGAAGCCCCCGGTCCAGCGCCTTCCTCTCTCCGTCAGGCCTTATGAGCCAGATCGTGCTCGGCTCGTCGGAATGGGCGCCCGGTTCAGTGACATAGATCTCGCCCTTTGCGGTCACCAGGATCCGGTTTGCGCGGATGCCTGCCGCGACCTCGCGAGCGATTCCCCGGGTGTCGTAGGCGATGATCTTGTTGCTGGCCAGCGCGGTGGCATAAAGCGTCCCGTCCGGACCGAATGCCTCCCCGCCTTCATCAGGGGCGTTCCTCGAAAACGCGCCCGGTGCGCCGTCGGCGCCGACGCGGAAGATGGTGTGGCTCGTCGCATCGCTAAAATAGACCTCTCCCTGCGCATTCGAGGCCAGGCCCGCGGCCGCGCGGTAGTCGCCCGCCACCCGCTGCCAGCCCTCTCCCGGACGAAGGATCGAGAGAAGCATGTCGTTTGCCGAATGACCCGCGGGCACGGCAGCGGGCCATCCTCGCCAGAGCCACCTCATGACGTCGGGAAGAATGACGGTTCCGGGAAGGCCGGTGTGACCGTGGACTCCCCATGCGTGCTCGACCTCATAGCCGGAGAAGGTGAGTGCGGCCTCCATGTTCTCATTTGCCGTGAACCAGCTGCCGAACAGGGGATTCCAGGCGTCCGTCGAGCCGTCCTCGAGGAAGACCCGGATCGGCTTGGGCTCGGTCTTTCGTATGATCGCCGGGTAGTCATGGCCGCCGCGCATCGAGACGAATGTCCCGATCATGCTGTAGACGCGGCTGAAGGAGTCGGGGCGCTCCCACGCAAGGGTGAAGCTGCCTATGCCCCCCGTGCTTCCGCCCATAGCCGCGCGATCCTTCGCCTCGCGCGAAAGGCGGATCGGCCGGCCATCGCCTGTCCTCAGCGTCTCGATGCGCGGCAGGAGCTCATCTATCACAAAACTGGGAAAGTTCCCGTTCGTGCTGTCGAACTCGTAGGACCGGTTCCATCGGTAGGCCTCCTTGCCCTTGGTCTTCCAGACGACGCCCGAGGAGAGCCCGACGGCTATCGTCACGGGCATGTCCCCCTTGGCGATCAGGTTGTCAAGAACCGCCGGCCCGGTTTCGACGATACTGTCGAGGCAAACCAGCAGGCAGGCCGGCTGGGCGGGGTTGTACTGAGCCGGGACGTAGACCCTGAAGGAACTCTCGGTGCCGGGATAAATGGCCGAGTCGGTTATCGTCCCTTCCAGCATCTCGCCGCGCGGCACGCCGGGCTGGGGTCTTGAGTCGTCGGTGAGAGGTCCCGACAATTCGCTCCTTATCCTTTGAACGACGGCGTCCTGGGGCCCTCCCGGGGCGCCTGGCGAATCGGCCAGTGCAATTACCGCGAAGCCAGCGAGTGCGAACGCGGCCGTAGCCAGGGATCGGCAGATGATCATGGGGATTTGAGGAACCCTGCCATGGCATTGAGAATGGGCAACCCAGTCGAGAGAAGATTGGAGAAGGCGGCCATCCTGGTGGCCACAAGGGAGCCTGCTTCAATGGCTCCATTTCGAGACACTCGCTTTCGGCAGCTCCCCAATCGGTCATTACATTCCATGCACAACGCCTCTGCACGGGCCCAACCATCAATTGGCGCCCGAGCCCGTGGATGAGCGCTGGGTTGGGGCTAGCCCGATCGGACATTCCGCTGTCGGCAAGCACGGTCGTATTTGTTAGAACTGTGCCCTGGTCATGAAACGGCTCTTTCTTCTCTTGATCGGGTTCGTTTCGGTCTGCGCCGTTCAAGCGCGGGACCCAGTGATCGAAAACCCGGCGATCCGCCTGAATTGCGCACAACCCGGTTCCTGCGTCGTGACGGACCGCCGGACCGGCCAAACCATCGATTTGGGCGCCGACTCCTTCCAGGTGGTCATAGGCGATGGCCATAGCGTGGCCGCGCCGAACCTGGTGGAAGAGGGCGTCCCGACGCTGGAAACAATGGCCGGCCGGCCGGCCGCGGTGCGGATTGCGGAACGCGAGCCCGGCGAACTGCTGGAGCGGCGATTCCATTCGGCCGATGGCAAATTCGCGGTCCGCTGGCGGGCATGGCTTCGGCTGAATTCGCGCTATGCCCGCTTTTCCGCTGCAGTCACCAACACAGCCGGCGCTCCGCTGAACGTCTCCGAAGTCCAGTTGATCGAGGCCGCGCTGTCCGGGGCCAGAACTGAAGGATCGGTCAACGGCTCGCCTGTTGTGGCTAGCACGGCCTTTCTCGGCGTCGAGCACCCGTTGGCGGCCAACCGAGTTTCGGCCGGCCGGGTCAAATGCGGCATCCCACGCCTCAACCCACTCCCTCCGGGCGCGACCCTCGAGGTTTCCGCCGTGGTGGGATTCGCCGATACTGGACAGCTCCGCCGCCAGTTTCTTGCCTACTTGGAACGGGAGCGGGCCAGGCCCTTCCGGCCGTTGCTGCACGAGAACACCTGGTGGGACATCGCCTGCTTCAACACCTTCACCGAGGGCGATCTCTTGGCCGAGATCAATGAAGTCGGCCGGGAGCTGGTGACCAAGCGCCGCGTGAAGCTGGACCTGTTCGAAGTCGACGACGGTTGGGATGACCCCCACAGCTTATGGGAGTTCAATCGGGACTTTCCCCACGGCTTGGCCACGGTGCGCGTTGCCGCGCGCGCCGTGGACGCCGGACTCGGTCTGTGGCTCTCGCCGTGGGGCGGCTACGGCGCGCCTAAACAGGAGCGCCTGCGCTACGGCATGGCCGAGGGATTCGAAGTGCGCGACGGGAGCTTCTCCCTAGCTGGGCCGAAGTACCACGCGAGGTTTCGCGACCGCTGCCTCGAGGCCATCCGGGACGGGGTGGATTATTTCAAGTTCGACGGAATCGGGGTGAGCGACCAGTCGGGACGGATCGACCCCGCGGCCGAGGGCGATTTCGACTCGATGTTCCGATTGATCCGCGAATTGCGGGAGCTTCGGCCAGACCTGTATGTCAATCTTACCACCGGCACGTGGCCCTCGCCGTTCTGGCTCCTGGACGTGGATAGCACCTGGCGGGGCGGCAAGGACTATTCGTTCTCCGGACCTGGAACGCAGGTCCAGCGGTGGATGACCTACCGGGACGCCCAAACATATGCCAACGTGGTCCGGCGCGCGCCTCTCTATCCACTCAACTCCCTCATGCTCCACGGCATCATCTACGGCCGAAAGGCCGGTGGGTTAGCCGCAGATCCCGGGGGCGACTTCGCTGCCGAAGTTCGTGCTTATTTCGGGGCCGGCACTCAATTGCAGGAGTTGTACATCTCGCCGGAACTGCTCGACACGGGCGACTGGGACAACTTGGCTAGCGGCGCCCGCTGGGCGCGGGCCAATGCCGATGTCTTGCGCGACGTGCATTGGATCGGCGGCGACCCGGGCAAACTGGAGCCTTACGGCTGGTCGGCGTGGACGCCGGCAATGGGCATTCTCACCTTGCGTAACCCCGACGGGCAACCGGCGACGATCGCCATCGATCCCGCCGAGTCTTTCGAACTCCCAGCCGGAACAGACCGAACCTTCCGCCTCTCCTGTCCGCTTCAGCGCGGAACTGCGCCGTTCCCGACCCTGCGGTGCGGCGTCCGGACGCCGTTCCGGCTGGAGGCGTTTCAAGTCCTGGTCCTCGAGGCCAGGTGAATCCGGCTTCGGGCGGTGCTGTCCGAAGCCGGCCCCGGATTTCAACTCATGTTGCTTGCTTCGCCGGATTCACTCCATGGCCAGGAAATCCGCCACAACAGAATACTTCGCATGCTTGTTCGCGGTCATTGCCGCTGCGTATCAGATAAGGCATCCGACTACATGCTCGGCTGCTGAGCTCCCCGCTTCCGGCGACCAAGGCCACGAAGGGAGATTGGCGCCCGGGTGCCCGAGAAAGCGCCATTTGCGACGCATCGCCAACGCAGCATTGGTTTTGCGGGCGCACACGCGCCCTGCAGGATTGGGTCTGCGCCCGGCCGATTGCTCCCGCCGATCGTGCAAACCTCCCGGCACCGCCTGCTTCACCGTGAACTCATTCGGTCCCCACCCTCTTTCCATTCCGTTCCGTCCAGCCTGCCACTCTGGCGCAGCCGCTCCGCCAGGAGACTGTAGCCGTCGGTGAGCGGATGACTGGCGTCGGCATAGAGTGCGCTGGGCAGCGCCTCCGGCTCCAGGTTTGCAACGCCCTGCCCGGTCAGCCACCCCGCGACGCCGTCACGCAGCTTCCGATACACGGCTCGATTCTCCTCCGTCATCATATGCTCGTTGAACGGGCCGACGACCACCAGCACGTCGTTGCCGCGCTCGCGGAGCAGCTGGAGCAGCCGCTGAAAGCCTGCCCACTGGAGCGAACGGTCAAGAGCGACCCATTCGAACTGCGTCAGCCCGTCGCTCGTGGCGGTCCACGGCCTGTGCCGGTGACTTCGCGGCCCGCGCCTCGGGTCGCTCTGCGGAGCGCCCGGGACGTCCAGCGTGATCTGCGCGAGCGGGCTTCGGTATGCATTCGGGTGCCTCGGCGGATCGCCGCCGTCGCCGGCGAGCGTCCAGTCCACGATGGTCATCCCGCCAAAATAGGCGAGCTGCAGGTGCTCCGCCCACGCGAGAAAGCCGACGTTTCGCTCCACGACGGCGCCGAGCCGCTCGGCCGCGTCGGCTCTATAGGACGGGATGCGCGGGAAAAACTGCGGCACCAGGCGCGGATGGTTGAGGTTATCCTCCTTCGCGTCCTGCAGGTCCGCCCTCGGGCTGCTCAGCCAAAGCAGGTTGCAGTGCAACAGGATCCTTCGGCCGCGCAGCGCGCCGCCGTAATACCTGATCAATCCCTCGAGGGCGAGCGGGTAGACGCCATCGACGCCGCAGTTGATGAACCTCTCGCGCCCGCCCGCCTCGCGGCTCAGGAAGTGCGACAGCGTGCCGTCGGGCAGGACGTACTCGCCCCAGATGACCGAGTCGCCCAGGACGATGACCTGCCGCGGATCGCCGAGCTGGCCCAGCCGTCGCTCGTAGAGCCAGTAGTCCTTGCTCAACCCGTACGGGATTCGGTAGTCGGGGCCGGTTTCAAACCGCTCGACCTTCTTCCAGGCGCGCGGCGTCAGCATCGTCGCCAGCGAAACGAGCCCGAACACCACCGCCCAGTGGGTCGCGCCGAGGCGCAGTTCGTTCACGAACGGCGTGTCCACGAGCTGGGGCGTGCGCTGGTCGCTCATGTCAGAATTGGAAATAGATGAACGCCCTGCCGGGCGACGAGCAGAGGCAGAGGTAGAGCACCATCGAGGCGGCGAGGCCGACGCGCACAGCGCCGAGCTTCAGCGCCTCGCGGAACCTCGATTCATAGAGGAATTGGTAAAGCCAGACCAGGGCGACCAGGCCGAGCATCAGCGCCGGCGCCTGCGGATCGGTCCACGCGGCCGCGGCCATGCGCTTGACGATCAGCAGCGCGTCGCCGAGCGAGGCGGCGCGAAAGAAGATCCAGGCGAAGGTGACGAACGCGAACACCCCGAGCTGCTTGACCTGCTTCGGCACGCGGTCGCGGTAGAAGGCGGAGCGTTCCAGCTCGCGCGTGGTCATGATGCCGAAGGCGTGGAGCAGTCCCCAGATGACGAATGTCCACGCCGCGCCGTGCCAGACGCCGGAGATCAGGAAGGCGACGAAGAGGTTGCGGTACGTTAAGAAGACGCCGCGCTGGTTGCCGCCCAATGGGATGTACACGTAGTCGCGAAACCACGAGGAGAGGCTTATGTGCCAGCGCCGCCAGAAATCGCCGATCCCGGTGGCGAGGTAGGGATTGTTGAAGTTCAGGATGAGGTTGAACCCCATTGCCTTGGCCACGCCGCGCGCCATGTCCGTGTACCCGCTGAAGTCGAAGAATATCTGCCAGCCGAACGCGAACGTCGCGAGCATCAGCGCGGGCGCGTCGTATGCCTTCGGGTTGTCGTAGATCGGGTCCACGAACATCGAGAGATAGTTAGCCAGCGCGAGCTTCTTGAACAGGCCCACGAGGAACAGCGACAGCCCGTCCGTGAGGTTCTGCAGCCGGAAGGCGGGGAACCTCTGGAACTGCGGAAGCAGGTGCCGGGCGCGCTCGATCGGCCCGGCCATCAGCTGCGGGAAGAAGCAGACGAAGGTTGCGAAGCGCAGGAAATTGCGCTCGCGCTGAGCCTGCCCGCGGTAGAAGTCGATCGTGTAGCTCAGCGATTGAAAGGTGAAGAACGAGATGCCGACCGGAAGCACGTAGGGAAGCCCGAACGGCATCAGCGCCGCCGGATCGGGGAACTTAACCGAGGCGTGCAGCCAGCCGAGCATGATGTTGATATTCCCGACCGCGAAGTGGGCGTACTTGAAGAAGAAGAGCAGCAGGAGATTGTTCACGATGCTGATCACCAGCCACGTCCGCCGGCTGCTGAACAAAGCCCCCGCCGCCATCAGCGCGAGGATCACGCCGGACACGCCGAGCGTCGGCCGGAGGGTGCGCGGCCCCGCGATCGAGAGCGCGCCGGCGGCCAGGGCGGCCAACGCCGAAATGACGAACGCAGCCTTCAGCGTTTGCTCGTCAAAGCGCAGGCGCGTCAGCCGCCCGAGCACGTCCACCTTCTTCGCCTCGCGCGGACAATGGTCCATGAGCGCGACCAAGGTGAAGTCGAGCGTCGTCGAGTAGGCCACGAGGACGAGGTAATACGGGTTCCACCAGCCGTAGAAGAAATACGAGGCGAGCAGCAGCCACGGGATCCATAGCCCGGTCTTTCGCAATGCGAAGAACACGGGCAACACCACCGCCATGAAGACCAGGAATGGCCAGGTGTGGAACAGCATGTCGTCTAGCGCGCCTTTGGTCCCGGCGACTGCGGCTCAGCCGCGGGAACCCGGCGCACGCGCCGGGAGCCGAGGTGGTCGGCCGGGAAGCACGCGTCAGCACCGCCGCTCGGCTCGCCTTGACGGAATGTCACGAGGCACGTCCCGGCGCCCGGCCGTCTCCGGCGCAGCCCCCGCGGGCGGCCGTCAACGGCGGGGCCTTCAGTCGCCCAGGCAGGGCGGCCCGATTGGAAACCCCGGCGCACGGCGCGGGAGCAACGGTCGGGATCAGGGGATGGCGCATCATTTTCCGGCAGTCTCGGCCGCGCTGCGCACGCAGCGGAATCCATAGACATCGTAGCCGAGACAGACATCCGGGAGGCTCGGCGCGTCAGCCGCGCGAGCCGCGCTCGTGCATTGCTCGGGCGGGCTGTTCCAGCTCCCGCCGCGAATGACGCGCTTAACTCCCCGCTCCGGGCCGCGCGGGTCCTTCGCCGGGCTGGACCGGTAGTAGTCGGCCGCGTAGAAGTCGTTGCACCACTCCGCGACGTTGCCGTGCATGTCGCGCAGGTTCCACGGGTTCGCCGGCTTGGTGGCGACGGCGTGCGTCGTTTTGGACGAGTTGCCCCTGAACCAGCCGAACGAGCCGAGTTTTTGGGGCTCGTCGCCAAAGGAGTAGGCTGTCTGCGTGCCCGCGCGGCAGGCGTATTCCCATTCCGCCTCGGTCGGCAGCCGGTAGCCGTTCGCGGAAAAGTCGCAGGCCCACGTCTTCTCGTCGTAGCAGGGCATTAGCTTCCCGGCCCGCGAGCGGGCATTGCAGTATCTCGCGGCCTGCGTCCAGCGGACCTGCTCAACCGGATTGTCGTCCCCCTCGAATTTCGAGATGTTGACACCCATCAGGTCCTCGTAGGACTTCTGCGTCACCTCGTTCGTGTCCATGTAGAACGCGCTGACCGAGACCTTGTGGACCGGCTTCGCGTCTTCTCCCGCCTGCTCGCTGCCCATCATGAAATCGCCCGCCGGAATCAGGACCATCGCGGGTTCGGCGGCGGCGGCGCCCGCGACCCAGGCCAGGAGCAGCGCGGCTGAGAGTTTCTTCATCGCGTATCGCGGCTAGTCCGTGGTGGCGAACTCGTGGACGAACCCGGTCCGAAGCATTTCCATCGTCCGCTGCCGCACCGCGCGGGCGAACTCGAACGCCGCGTCGTCCTTCGCCTCGACCATGCGATAGCCCGCGCGCTGGCGCAGCTGCTTGGTCAGCATCCGGAACTCGCCGATGGAGTCGTCCTGGTTGCCGCCGATGGTCCGCGTTTGACGGCCGATCTCCTTCGCCCGCTCGCTTCGCTTCTCATCGTTGCTGTCGATCAGCGCGGCGACCTTCTCGGTCAGCGCGTGCACCGCGGCCGGGTTGCGCTCGCCGAGTTGCCGCGTCCGGTAGACCTGGTCAAACTTCGCGAGGTAGCCGTCGAGTTCGTCCACCAGCGCGGCGAGCCGCGGCTGCTCGGCCCTTGTCTGCGCGCAGAATGCGCGCGTCCTCCGGCACCAATCGAGGTATTCGTTCATCCGGCTGCGGATGGCGACGACGAAGTTGTTCATTGCGTCGAGCCGCCCCAGCACGAAGGCCTTCTTGGCCTTCTCCTCGCCCGCATCGAAGATCCCCTCGTAGTCGGCCGTCACGTCGCACGTGGCAGGCCATTTGTCCCGAGGCACCGACTTGATCTCCAGCTCGTCGTCCAGCGAGGCCCCGGGAGCATCCGCGAGCGCATCGCACCAGACATCCACCGCGCCGAACGCGCCGGCCGGCCCGTCGCTGAGCGCGCGGTACGGGTAGATCACGGCGGAGCGACTGTCGTCGTACCTGATGTCGGGCGCCTCATCGTATTGCGTCTTGCGCAGGAAGCACGCGTCGCCCTCGATGCACGCCGGGTAGGCAAACGACCCGCGCGCCGTGGTCCAGACCGTGCGCGATGCGTTCAAGTTCGTCGTGACGCCAAAGCGTTCGAAGCTGTCCTTGGATTTCCGGATGATGCACTTCCACGAGTCGATCAGCCCGTCGGTGCGCCGATAATCCGCGCGCCACAGGGCGCGGAACGGCACCCGCCACTCCAGCTCCCGGTCCTTGACGGGATCGAGTTCGCCGAGGATCTGCTCACGCCAGATCGCGGGCGCCGCCAGCACCGCCACCGCGACGCTCGGGCCCTTCGCCTTCGAGCAGGCGACTTCGCTGCCGACGAAGGCGTGGTCCTCCAGAAGGAGCCGCACCTTCTGTCCGGGCGACGGCCAGGCACACTCGATGATCGCGTTGCCGCCGTCGAGCAGCTGCAGCAGCATGCGCTCGCTCGGGAACCTCAGCGCCGGCGCCGCCGCATCGCCCGCGCTGACGACGAGATCGCCGGCAAAGATATCCGGCAGCACGGCGTATCTACCCGCCGCCTCGACCAGGATGCTCTCCATGCCGTCGCCGGGCTGGATTCCGACGATCGGCCGGTCGCGCTTGACGGCAAAACGCGTGGTGACCTTCCGGCCGGACTCCGCCGCGGCATATGCTTCCACCACAACCTCCTCTGGTTCGTTCTCGATCACCTTGAGCGCGGTGATCGTCCTTGACCTGTCCCCGCCCAGCCCAGACGCGACGAGGGTCGGCCCCTTGATCATCTGCGCGCCGAGCCGGTAGTAGCACTCCGGGCCCCTCGACCTCTCGCGCAGGACCAGTGCGACATAGCCGTTGGCGACACACGCGGCGCCCTTGAACGGCCGGTTGATTTCGCCGGCGCCTACTTCCCTCCACCCGGCGCGCGTGCCCACCGTCTCGCCGGACAACGCGGAAGCCATGGTGTCGTACAGACGGACTCCTTCGGGCGCGGCTGACGCGCCGGTTTTGGCGGCCAGCATCAGTGCCAGAGCGCAGGCCAGGCCGAATCGGGCGCAGGGGCGGACCATGGTGCTTTCTTGGGGGGATGCCGTGACTAAAATCTACCGGGGTAAGACTGGATGGTGATGCGAGGAGCGAAACCTCCGGCCGGCCCACCGTCAACGGGCGAGTGGTCGGCGGTCGGCGATGATTGCCGCGGTGGATCGCGCGGTCGGTTGCCCCAGGCAATTCCGGCCGTGGTTTGCACGCCGTCCGCCAGCAGCCGTTGGCCGGGCCGGTGGGAAGATCGGGGCGATGCCGATCGCAGAAAGATGCTCACCCCCGGCAGGGGAAGGTCGAACATGCCTGCAAGGGACGGCCCGCTGACAAGGTGGCTGACCTTCAGGCAGGGTGACGGCAGCGCGGCTTTTACTCCCCGGGCCCGTGAAGCCCGATTCCGAAGATGCGGATGAGAAGAGGGTGAAAGAGCCTGTTCAGGCGGAGATTAAAGATCGCGTAGACGACAACCAGCAGCGCGAGGCAGCCATCGGCGAGATGATTGTAGGTGAAGATGATCCGGTGCTGCGTCCAATGGTAGTCATCGGCGAGGATGTTCATGTCACCCCCGCCGTCGCCCTCCCCGTTGATCATGGAGCCGTAGGGGATCCCCTCCAGTCCGTGCTTCACCCTTCTCCAGAAGGCGAAGCTCTCATAGAAACTCGCAACGCCGATAAACAGAACAACATACCTGCAGCCTCCCCACTTGAACTTCTCCGGGAACTCGAAATAGAACAGGCCGATCATCGCCGCCGACACGTAGAATTCGCCGCCCACGCCCCCGAATATCATCCACAAGCGAGCCCTGTCCTCGGACAGAATCCAGGTCATGTAGGTCTGGGCACCTAATAGCGCCGTCGCCAGAATGATCGGCCATGCCTTCCTCTCGCGCCAGCCTGACACGCCCAGGGCACCGAGGGCCAGGAGGACCCCAAAGTATAGGGCGAGCGACTTGTCATGTTGAACGTTTGTCCAGCCAAACGGCAGGGGCAGCGCCGGCCGGCCGGAAAGCCATGCAACGCTCGCGTGCCCCACCTCATGGATCCACACGTGAAACCCCTCGAGCAGAAATCCAAGCGGGCACGTCCTGAACAGGATCGCCAACCCCGCGACCAGGACGGGTGCAATCCCGTTCATGACAGGGCTTTCGAACGAAGTCGGATCGTAGGGATTGCCGGGGGCCTCGACTGCCGCGTTTTCCGCGCCGGGATTCGAATTGCTGGGCATCGTGGGGCGACAAACACCCTCGAAGTCCAATCATGCCTACTCAATCTCAATTGCGGCGAAGCCGCCCAACGGGACTCGATCCCCGGCCGCGAGGTCTATCCCCGTAACGAGGCGTTCGGATCGACGGCCTGGCGTTTTCAATGCAGAAGGTCTGCCGAGCAAAAGCTCGATCGGCTTCAGCATGATCTTGTTCAATTGACTCCGTGCCGAGGGGAATTATGTCCGCGTTCGATCTCGTTTTGAAGAAAACGGCTTCTTGGTATAATGGCGTTTTCGTCCCGTGGCCTTGTTCCTCTCCTTCAGCGCGACGCCGAACCTGCAAACGGCTTGAAAGACCGGGTTCACGTCAAGACGGCGATCGCGAAGCACGGAGCGCAGGACCCAGTCGCCCACTATTCATTTCCCTTGCCAATCGAAGCCTTCCGGACCTGTTTTGCTTCCCCGCCCCCGTCCGCGTCCTTCCTCGCCCCGCATGAATATTGACCGTCGCGGCATGCTCAAACTTGGCCTAGGCGCCGCCGCATACTCCCTCCTGCCCAGGGTCTTTGGGCAAGACACCCAGGCGCCGGAGGCCAAGGCCGCGCCGGCACCCGCCGGATCGGCGCCCTCCGGGCCGCTGATCACAAAGCCAATTCCGTCGAGCGGCGAGCGCCTTCCGGTCGTCGGGATCGGCACCGCGCGCGGCTACGTCGAAAACCCGGCGCCGGCGGCGCTGGCGGAGGTCAGGGAGGTGATACGCCTTCTCCCGGCGCTGGGCGGCAAGGTGATCGACATGGCTGCGGGCTATGGAGAGCCGCTGACCGGCCAGCTCGTCTCGGAACTGGGAAACCGGGACCTCCTGTTCCTCGCCACCAAGGTCAACGTCGGCCCGAACGGCGACAAGGCGGCGGGCGTCGCCCAGATCGAGCGCTCTTTCAAGCGCCTGCGCACGGACAGGATCGACCTGATCGCCGTGCACAACCTCGTCGACACGGATACACAGCTTGGCACGCTGCGCGACCTGAAGCGGGCCGGCCGCATCCGGTATATCGGGGTCACGACATCGACTCCCCGCCAATTCGCCGACCTCGAGGCGGTGATGAAGGCCCAGACCCTCGACTTCATCCAGGTGGATTTTGCGATCGACAGCCGCGGCGCCGCGGAACGCATCCTTCCCCTGGCCCAGGATCGCGGCATGGCGACGATGATCAATCTGCCCTTTGGCCGGGGCAACATATTCGCCGCGGTCCAGGGCAAGTCCCTGCCCGAATGGGCGTCGGAATTCGACTGCCGGAGCTGGGCCCAGTTCTTCCTCAAGTACCTCATCTCCTGCCCCTTCGTCACGTGTGTGATTCCCGGCACCACCCATGTGACGCACGTCCGGGACAACGCGCAGGCGGCGTATGGCCGCCTTCCGGACGCCGCCATGCGGACCCGAATGGAGCAATACATGGCCGCCCTGTGAGCGAAGATGGATCCGGCCTCTGATCCAGGACCGACGGTCGCCCAACGGTTGGGAACATGGGCCCGGATCGAACCCGGCGAGGGCCGCGGCGTGGTTGCGGCGTTCGCCCTGTATTTCTGCGTTTTCGCGGGCTACTTCGCCGTGCGGCCGGTCCGCGAGACGGTCGGCACGATCATAGGCGCAAAGATCGTCAGCAATCTCTTTGTCGTCACCTGGATCGTATCCATCGCCATCGTTCCCGCCTACGGTGCGCTATGCGCCCGATTCCGGCGGCAGGCGTTCCTGCCCTGGGTCTACGGATTCGTCGCGCTGTCCCTCGGATTCTGCGGGGCCGTCTTCCTGATGGGCGAGCACAACGTCGCCGCCGGCGGCTTCTTCTATGTGCTCATCAGCGTCCTCAACCTCTTCATCGTCTCGGTCTTTTGGAGCTTTCTCGTCGAAATGTTCGACGGCGGCCAGGTGAAGCGGCTCTTCGGTGTCATCGCAGCCGGCGGGACGGCCGGAGCGCTCGCGGGCCCCGTCATGACCGGCCTGCTCGTGGGCACGATCGGCAATGCCGGCGTGCTGATGTTCGGGGCGGGCATGTTCGTCCTCGCGATTCTCTGCCAGCGGGTCCTCCTGCGCATCTGGGTCGGCGGCGGCGGCAAGGCGGACCAACCCCCGGTCCAGGACCGGCCGATAGGCGGCAATCCCTTCGCCGGATTCTGGCTGGTGCTGAAGTCGCCCTATCTTCTCGGCATCGCCCTTTTTGTCATGCTGCTGGCCTCGGTCACGACGTTCCTCTATTTCGAGCAGCTGCAGCTTGTCCGGGAGACCTTCCACAGCACCGCGCAGCGCACCCGCGTCTTCAGCCAGATCGACGCCACGGTGCAGGGCCTGACCATCCTTTGCCAGGTATTCCTCACCGGGCGCCTGGCTCTGAGGCGGGGCGTCGGCGTGTTGCTCACCGCGGTGCCCCTGGCGATGGTGGGCGGCCTGCTCCTGCTCGCGGCCCTGCACACGTTCGCGGTTCTGGCCGTCGTCATGGTCGCGCGCAGGGTCGGCGAATATGCCTTCGTGCGGCCGGGCCGCGAGATGCTCTTCAGCCGGGTTGACACCGAGACCAAGTACAAGGCGAAGAACCTGATCGACGTGCCCGTCTA
>Ga0209415_10009605_pt1 | contig 16600 bp, 11 predicted proteins | sample PeaSoiSIISIP2007_FD_187696 | JGI IMG/M metagenome (GOLD analysis project Ga0209415, IMG submission 187696) | Peat soil microbial communities from Weissenstadt, Germany - SII-SIP-2007 (SPAdes) (version 2) | ecosystem: Environmental > Terrestrial > Soil > Wetlands > Peat | place: Germany... | reverse complement strand
CGTCGCCCCTGATGGATGCCCCGAGTTTTGCCCGCAATATCGAAACGGCGTACCGGCAAGTGTGGCGCAATTGGTGCGCGGCGGAAGAAGGCGCATAGACGGAAGAAGGCGCATAGACGGACACTGGCTTAACCGAGGCTCGCTCAAAGACGTTCAAATGGATTTATTTCGGCTGGACGATCACCGGCACTCGAGAGGTCGCGTCCTGAATCTGGAGTCCGTCGGAGGTCTTCTTCACCTTCAGGAACCTGCTTCTTCGCACCCGCAACTCGGTGGCCTCGAATCCGGACACGAGGGGCTTACCGATATCACGGGGGGCTTCTTGTCCCCACCAGTTGCAGCGATAATTGTCCCCATACACCCGAACGCACCGCAGGGTCTGGCCAAACGGCGCCTCCAAGGTCGCGACGATCTCCGCGGACAGATCGATCTCGGCCGGTGCCTGCGGTGTTGCGCCCGGCGCTTTGGTTTTTGTGGCGTTCTCATCGGGCATAACGGTCACCTCCGAAGTCGTTCCCAAGATCTCGTCAGTTCTGCATGGTACAGCCGATTTCGACCGGACCAGGGACCATCCATCCGTTAGATCGGATCATTGACCGAACTACCTGAGAGAGCACAACGTTTCCTGGCCATGGCGATACCATGCCGGCTGGGCAATAACGGAATAGTTGCGGTCCTGCGGCATCTCAAGGCAAGGTCCCAATTTCACCGGCCGGCCGCTACGAACGTCGAACCCCTGGACGAGCACCTCGGCATTGTCGTGGAGCGGCGCCTCGCCGGGCAGCTTTCCGACCCGTTGCCCGCCGATGCTTTCCACGTGCGCGCACGTGTTGCTCCAACTGCGGTGTTGCACCCAGAAACCAGCGCGGTTGCCGTTGCTGGCATAAATGCTGTAGATCGTCATGGCGATGACTCCTGCATTTTCCGGCCGCGGTTTGAAGTCAATCGGCAGCGGCGGGGACGATCGCCCAAGCCGCGGTACGCTCCTGTTCGTTCTCTTCGCTCAGTTCGCTGAGTTCCCAGTCGATCAGCCCCGTGGGGTCAAGCGCCGCGTCAATGCTGTCGACCAACTTGAACCATTGCCCAAACGGCATCGGCCGTTCGCCGATGTACGTCACCTGGAGGCGCTGTCGCCGCGCCGGCTGATTGTCGCCGCAATCAGGTCGCTCCTCGATCGCGACGGATGCGCCGGCAAGTCCGCAGAGGTCGTGGATGACCTTCCGCACCTTGTCGGCATTTCCCTTGCCCGGCAACGCTTCCGGCCGCCCAGTTTCGCTGTTGATGTTAACCATTGGTGCCTCGCGTTTTCATTTCACACGCCACGCTGTTCTCTGGCTGCGGAAGACGTTGGAAATCAGGTTCCGGGATCGCAGCTCCCGAAGCAGCGGCTGAGTTTCCACGGTGAGACTCTCACAGGCCGCGTTCCATGCGATGCATTCCAGGTCGGCATCGACCAATTCCCTGCCCAGGGCGCGCTCAAGTCGAATGACAAGGTTCTGTTGCCACAGAGCCAGGGCGGATTTCCACAAATTGCACTCTTTCCCGGTTGGCGGCAGGCGTTACTCCCGGCTGCGTCCACCGCCGCTGGCGGCGCCTTGCCCGCTACGGCCGCCGCTGTAGCCACCGCTCGGCGGGCGGTTTTCGCGCGGCTTGGCTTCGTTCACGGTCAGGGCGCGCCCGCCGTGGTCCTTGCCGTTGAGCCCGGCGATGGCGGCCTTCGCCTCGTCGTCGCTGCTCATCTCCACGAACCCGAAGCCCTTGCTCCGGCCGGTGTCCCGGTCGCTGATGATCTGCGCGCTGCTCACGGTTCCGTGCGCGGCAAACAACTGTTCAAGGGCCGAGCTATCCACTTCGTAGCTCAGATTTCCAACGTACAACTTCTTGCCCATAAAATGCTCCTCGGGGTTAGGGCGTTTTGAGACCCTCGTTTTACTTTCCAGGTCAAACGGAAAGAGGCCAACACTCTAGCCCAGGAGGTGGGAGGCAGGCGGGAACAAGACTGCGGGCAGAATTAAAAACTCTCTCGTAAGTACGATTATTTCCGGATACCAACCAAAATGATCTTAACCTCCAAACCGTTGCCCGTCTATGGCAACCACCAATTTGGTCGCTATTTGCCCGCCGCCTTTCCTCGCCGACGCGATTCGCGCATAATCGCCGCCCTCGACGCGCTTGAACCAGCGAGCGGCAAGGAAACGTGAGCTTGTTCCGCAGGGAAACGCTTGCCATATTCCCCGCGACCGCTACATTTGGCTTCAAGGTTCAATCACGTTCACCCCCTGTTAAGGAGACCACCTATGCGGAAGTTCACATGGATCGCATCCACGGTATTGGCGCTCGGACTTGGCCTGAGCCTTACGGCTCGCGGGGACGACAGCGACACCAACTCGCTAGTCGGGAAGGCCGCCCCTGATTTTGCCCTCACGACGGTCGATGGGCAGAATATCAAGCTGTCTGATCAGCAGGGAAAGGTCGTCGTCCTCGACTTTTGGGCCACGTGGTGCCCGCCGTGCCGCAAGAGCCTGCCGCACGTGCAGTCCGTCAGCCAGGATAAGGCGCTGGCCGCCAAGAACGTCGTCGTGTGGGCCGTCAACGAGCGGGAATCGGCCGACGTCGTCAACAAGTTCCTCCAGGACAACCACTACACGTTCAAAGTCCCGATGGATGCCTCCGGATCGGCTGGGAGCAGTTACAAGGTTACCGGCATTCCCACAACCGTCATCGTCGGCACCGACGGTGTCATCAAGAACGTCTTCATCGGCTTCGGTGATGTTTCAGCCAAGCAGATCGACGACGCGATCCAGCAGGTCGTCGGCAATTGAGCGGACGCCGGCTGTTTGAAAATTGAGTCGCCCGAAGGGACACGACCCGTTGCTTGGGATTGGAGTTGGAAAGGCGCGACGCTTCACTCGATCTCCACTTCCACGTTGTGTTCCTGGCGGTCGTCGTTCAATCGTAATATCCCCTGCGGCTGATCCACTCCGTCGGCCGTCAGGCGTTTGACGATTTTGCCGCCGCCGGAGTTGTGGAAGTTCAGGTGATAGAACGTTTCGCGGTAGCGGTAGTGGATTTTGAACGTTTGCCATTCGGCCGGAAGACATGGGGCGATGCGAAGCTGGTCGACTTCCAAATGGAGGCCGAGGAACGATTCTGTAATCAGGCGGTACATCCAGCCGGCCGAGCCGGTGTACCAGGTCCAACCGCCGCGGCCGGCGTGAGCAGGATTCGCATAAACGTCCGCTGCGACGACGTAGGGTTCGACCTTGTACTTGCGGATGGCGGCTTCGCTGTCGCCGTGACGGACGGGGTCGATGAGTTTGAACAGCTCCCAAGCCCGCGCGGCGTCGCCGGCGGCCGCGAAGGCCATGACCACCCAGATCGCGGCGTGCGTGTATTGGCCGCCGTTCTCGCGAACCCCCGGCGCGTACCCCTTGATGTAGCCGGGATTCAGCGCGGATTTGTCGAACGGGGGATCGAACAATTGAATAAGTTGAATGTCCCCTTTAACGAGGAATTGGTCGACGGAGGCCAGGGCGCGGCGAGCGCGGTCGGCGTCGGCCGCGCCCGAGAGGACCGACCAGCTTTGCGGCAGCGAATCGACCCGGCACTCGGGGTTGGATGCCGAGCCGAGCGGCTCGCCGTTGTCGAAGTAGGCGCGCCGATACCACTGGCCGTCCCACCCATGCTGCTCAATGTTGGCTCGCAGTTTCTCGGCCTCTGACGCGCATAACGCGGCCACCGCTTCATCGTTGCGGCGTTTGGCAAGAGCCGCAAACTGCACCAGCACGTCGTAGAGGAAAAACGCCAGCCACACGCTTTCGCCCTTGCCACGCTCGCCGACGAGGTTCATTCCGTCGTTCCAGTCGCCGGTTCCCATCAGCGGCAGCCCGTGTTCGCCGAAGCGCAATCCATGCCGGATCGCCCGAAGGCAATGCTCGTACAAGGTGGCTGACTCGTCGGAACGGACGGGCAGATCGTAGTAGCTGTCCTCCTCAGGTTGTACGGCCCGGCTCTCGAGGAACTGGACTTTCTCGTCGAGGACGCCGGTGTCGCCCAGCGCCGCGACGTACCGGCAGGTGGCGTAGGGAAGCCAGAGGAAGTCGTCGGATATCCGCGTGCGAACGCCGCGGCCCAGGATGGGGTGCCACCAGTGCTGCACGTCGCCCTCGCGGAACTGGCGAGAAGCGCAGCGAAGGATATGCGCGCGGAGGATCGCGGGTTGGGCATGCACGAGCGCCATCGCGTCCTGAAGTTGATCGCGGAAGCCGAAGGCCCCGCCGGATTGGTAGAACCCGCTGCGTCCCCAGACGCGCGAGGCGAGCACCTGGTACAGCAGCCAGCCGTTGGCCAGGAAATTCACGGATGCATCCGGGGTCTCGACGTGCACGACCCCCAGCGTCCGGTTCCAGAACGTCCAGACGGCTTCCAATGCCGCGTGGACCGCGCCGATGCCGTGGAATCGCGTGACCAGATTGCGGGTGTCGGCCAAATCGCGGCCAGACCCGAAGGTGAAGGCGATCTCGCGTTCCTGGCCGTCGGCCAGATCGATCGGGACCTGCATTGCGGCGCAGGGGTCGAACCCCGCGCCCACGCGGCCGGACAGGCGCGCGCGGAGCAGACAGGCGGGATCGGCGGGATTCCCGTTGCGGCCGAGGAACTCGCCACGGTCGCCGGTCACGGTTCGCCACGATTCGCTGGAATCCAGAAACACGACGCGCTCGGCGAACTCGCTGTTGTAGGCATTGCGCGCCAGGAGCGCCCCGGTCTTGGGATCGACCTCCGTCACGACGTGGGGGGCGTGCATTTCCCGGCGATCGCCCATGAGCAACTCAAAAAATCCGGTGACCGACAGGCGCCGCGATCTCCCTGAAGAATTGCGCAGCTTGACGACGACAAATTTCACGGGCGCATCCGTGGCGACGTAGACGCGCATTTCCGCGGTAATGCCGCCCTCGGTGTACTCGAAGACGCTGTAGCCAAACCCATGCCGGGTGGTGTATGGCATCGGTCCTCGCGCCGGCAGGGGCGAAGGGGACCAGAATCGCCCGCTCTCTTCATCGCGGACGTAGAAGGCCTCGCCGCCGGCGTCCGTGACGGCGTCGTTGGTCCAGGGAGTCAGGCGGAAGGAGTGCGCGTTTTCGCACCAGGTGTAAGCGCCGCCGCTTTCGTTCACGACGGTGCCGAACCACGGATTGGCCAAAACGTTCACCCACGGCGCCGGGGTGGGAGATTCGGGGGTGGTGGTGACGACGTACTCGCGGCCGTCGCGGGTGAAGCCGCCGGTTCCATTAAACGCCGCCAGGTCGTGGGTCGGCATCTCGACGGCCACGGGGATTTCCACCCGGCGGCTGCGGATAGACCTGAACTTGGGCACCGGCACTTCCAGGCCGGCGTGCCGGTTCATCTGCTCGGCGAGAGTGCCGGCGGCGTCGCTCACAATCACGCGAGCGACGGTCTGCATCAGGACTTTGTCCTCTTCGGGAATCTGTTCCAGGCGACGAATGAATATCCCACCGGGCCGGTCGAGCAGGTTTGCCTCCGAGCGGGAAGTGATCACTCCGACGATCTGGTCCTGCAGCAGTTGCCGGTATCCCGTTTGATCCTCGTTCCAGATCACCAGATCGACCGCCAGACCGTGCACGCGCCAATAGGCATGAGCCTGTACGAGTTGACGGACCAGGTTGATCTGAGTCTGGTCCCCGATGCGCAACAACACGATGGGCAAATCCCCGGAGATGCCGTAAGCCCATAGCCCCGACTGGCCGCGCCGGTTGCGCGAAATCACGCTGCCGGATGCCCGCAGGAATGGATTGGCGTAGAGGATGCTGCTGGCCAGCCGGCCGTAGAGTTGCGTGTCGGCTTCAGAGGCATCGAGTTGCCGCAGCACGACCTGGCTGTGAGTCCAGGCGAGATCGAAGACCCGGTCGGCGAGGTAGCGGTCACGGTATTTCTCGACCAGCCCCACGGCGCCGTCGTAGGTCTCGGCGGCGCCGGTCACGAGATGCGCCCGCACGGTCTCATCCGGGGCGATGACGACGGTGTTGCGTATGGCCACGATCGGGTCCAGGACGGACCCTTCGCTGTCGGTGAGCAAGTCGCGGTGCATCGCGGCCGGGTCGGCGAGCGAGCGCCCGCGGCCGATGAATTCGGCGCGAGCCGTCTCGTAGGAAGTGGAGGCGGTGGTGGCGCCGTGGATGGCCATCAGGTGCATCATCCAGGGCGGCCGTTCCGCGGCCGAGCGAGGGCGGCGCGTGCAGAGAATCGCCTGACGCTGACGATCCAGTTGCGTTTGGACGAACAGGTTGCTGAACGCGGGGTGCGCCGCATCCGCCGCCGGCGGCGCCAGCACCACTTCGGCGTAGCTCGTCAATTCGATCGTGCGCGGAGTCCGTCCGCGATTGGTGATGGCAATGCGGCGCAGCTCGATGTCGTTCTCCGGAGAAACGCCGATTTCCAGATGGGTGTGAATGTCGCCGTCGCGTCGGCGGAACTCGGCGCGGCCCTGCGAAAAGATCGCCTCGAAATTCATGGGCTGCCTGGTGGTCGGCTGCCGTGCGGCGGACCAGAACTCTCCGGTCTGGACGTCGCGGAGGTAGCAGAACGTGCCCCAGCAATCGCGGGTGGAATCTTCCCGCCATCGGGTGATCGCCAGATCGCGCCAGCGGCTGTAGCCGCCGCCCGCCGCCGTGACCGCGACGTGATAGTTGCCGTTGGACAACAGATGCACCTCGGGCACCGGGGTGCGGGGCGTGGTGAAGACGCGGAAGTTCGGCCCCGCTTCCAAGGTGGTGCCCGGAGCCTGGGAAAGCTCGGCCGGGTGCGGAAAAACGGAAGGCGCCTTGGGGACCCGCTCCTGAAGCAGCAAGTCCGTCGCCCGAAACGAGGGATCCGACTCGAACCGGCGCTGCATGGGGCGATCGTGCAGCAAATACGCCAACGAGAGCAACACCATTCCCTGGTGATGGGCCATGTAACATCGCACCGTGACGCTTTCCTGCCCGGGCCGCAGCCGCGCCGGGGCGTAATCGACGGCCTCATAAAACCCATATCCGTCGAGACGGCCTTCGCGGACCAGGCGCCGGAGGTTGGCGCAAGCCGGCTCGGGATCCACCATCAGCGCCATGGCGCTGGCGTACGGCGCGACCACCAGTTCGTCGGCCAATCCTCTCTTGAACCCCAGCCCCGGAACGCCGAAGGCCCGATATTGATAGTTCAGCTGCGCGTCGGTCTTGCTGTAACCCGACTCCGAAATCCCCCAGGGGACGCCGCGCTCGCGGCCGTACTCGATTTGCCGCCGGACCACCGCGTGATACGTCTCGTCCAACAGCGTGTGCGCGTAGGTGGGCATGACCAGCAGCGGCATGAGGTATTCGAACATCGAGCCGCTCCAGGAGAGCAGCGCCATTCCTCCGCCGGTGTTCGTCAGCGAACGTCCCAGGCTGAACCAGTGTTCCTGCGGAAGTTTCCCCTGCGCGACGGCAACAAAGCTTGCGAGGCGCGATTCGGAGGCGAGCAAGTCGTAGAAGCCGACGTCGAGGCGGCGGTCGGCGACGTTGTACCCGATGCTCAGCAGGTGGCGGTCCTTGTCGTAGAGGAATCCATAGTCGACGTCGGCCAACTCGCGGCAACGAACGGCGAGCTGCCGCAGTTCCGAGATACGTTTGGCGGCGAGTTCCGAGCCGGCAATGACAGCGGCGCGCAGTCTTGCCAAGGCGTCGGCAGCTCCGGCCGCCGCGATGGCCGCGTCGATCGCGGGCAGCAACGTGACTTCCATGCGCGCCACCTCGGAGATGGCCGCCACTTCGTCGAGTTGCCGCAGCACGTCGCGCAGCTCACCGAAATCTGCCGGCCGGACGTTCCGGGCGATCTCGATCCAGGGGGCATTTTGATTCAGGTCGTCGGCGAACAGACGACACTGCCCTTCCAAGGCCTGCGCCCACGACTTCAATTCCCCGCTTCCGTTGGGCCCGATCGCCGAAACGAGCTCACCGACTTCCGAAGCCAGTTCCTGGAGCAGCGAATGGGAATCGGACAGCGAGCGCGGCGGCGTCCGCAGGGAGTCCCGCAACTGCTCCAGGCGGGCGATAGGTTTCGGTTGGGCCGCATCCGCAGGCTCCCGAGCGGCTTCGAACAAGAGGTCCAGGGTGACGCCGAATCCCGCGAAGACCGAGGGCCGGAAAATTTCCCGGCTGGTCAGTTCATCCAGGCCCGCCGCCAGGATGAGCAGATGCCCGGCCAGGTTCCCGCTGTCGACGGTCGAAATATAGCGCGGCCGAAGGGGTTCCAGCGTGCGACTGTCGTACCAATTGTAGAAATGTCCGCGGTAGCGCTGGAGCTTGTCCATCGTCGCCAGCGTCCGAGTGGTTCGCTCGATCACGTCGGCGATGGGGATGAACCCGAAGTCGTACGCGGCCAGAGTCGCCAGCAGCGACATGCCGATGTTGGTGGGCGAAGTTCGGTGCGCCAAGCCTTGCGGCAAACCCTCCTGAAAGTTGTCCGGCGGAAGATAATTATCGACAGGACCGACAAAGGTCTCAAAGAATCGCCAGGTGCGCCGGGCGATGGTTGCCAGAAAAACCAAATCCTCCGTGGGAAGCCGGGGCCGATGGAACTTCGTCGGCCGGCTCAACCAAAACGCGATGGCCGGCGATACCAACCAAAGCCCGATCACGGGCGCCGCAACCGGCAGCGCGCCGGTGCGGAAGAGGCGAAGTGCCAGGAAAGCAACAATCGCCATGAGCGGCAACACCCCCATTGAAGAGTAGAATTCCCAAAGGCTGGTCACCGCCGTGCGCTGTGCCTCGCGGGCGGTGCGCCATTCTAACAGCCCGCGGCCTGTAAAAAGCATTCGTACCACGGTGCGGCCGATCGCTTCGAGGCTTACAAACGCTTCGTACGGCAAACAGGCCAACTCAAATCCCTGCTGCAAGACCTGCCGGATAAGCGAGTGTGCCACCATTCGCCCGTGGTAAATGAGTTGCAGGTCTCGCGGCCGGCGGGTCAGCTCCGCGGCGCCGTTGAGAACCGCCGGCAGCAGTAGAATCCCGATCACCGTCAGCGTGTAAAAAAGCGCGGTGCCGGGCAAAAACCATCCGAGCACCAGCATCGCCAGCAGCGCCCCCGGCATCAGGCTCCGACGCACGTTGTCCAGGATTTTCCATCGCGACAGCCTTGTGATCGGATTCGGTGCGCGCAGGCCATCGGCCGCCGGGACGCGCGGCAGCAGCCATGGCGTGATCTGCCAGTCGCCGCGCATCCAACGGTAGCGTCGGCTGACGGCGGCCGGGTAGGACCAAGGGCAATCCTCGAACAGCAGAACGTCGCTCACCAGTCCGGATCGCACGTGCGCGCCTTCGAGCAGGTCATGGCTGAGAACGCGGTTCTCCGGCAAACGCCCGCCGATCGCCCGCTGGAACACGTCCACGTCATAAATCCCCTTGCCGATAAACGACCCTTCCTCGAAGACGTCCTGGTAGACGTCGGACACAGCGTGCGTGTACGGGTCGATGCCGGGCTCCCCGGCGAAGAGCCGCGCGAATCGGGACCGGCCGGCGCTGGGCATGCTAATGGCGACGCGAGGCTGAAGGATTCCATATCCCCGGGTCACGCGACCGATCTTCTCGTCATAATGCGGTTGATTCAGGGGGTGGGCCATCGTGCCCACCAGTTGCCGCGCCGAATCGCGCGGGAGCTGCGTGTCGCTGTCGAGCGCGATCACGTACCGCATGCCTTCGAGGCGCGCGGTCGGCCCGACGATCGAGTCGAACCGGTCGGTCTTCCCGCGCAGCGCCTCGTTGAAATCTTCGAGTTTGCCTCGCTTTCGTTCCCAGCCCATCCAGACGTTCTCTTTGTCGTTCCAACGCCGCGCCCGGTGAAACAAAAAGAAGTGACCGCATTCCTTGACGTGCCCCGGTTCCCCGGCGGCGGCGTGACCCTCGCCGGCGGCGGTGTGACCGTCGCTGGCGGCGGCGTGAGCGTCGCTGGGGGCGGTGTGACCGTCGCCGTCAGCCTTCTTCTCGATCTCGCCGCAGTATTTTGCGTTGAGGGCCTCTATTCCGTCGCGCATCCGTTCAAGCAGCGCGTCGTCGTCGGGCAATTGCTCCGTCGCGGCATCGTGGAAGTCACTCAGAAGGGCAAAAAAGAGATTCGCGTCGCGATTGGCCAGGAAGCGGACTTCCAGCCCTTCGAGTAACTCGTCGATGTCCTGCCTGTCCGTAAGAATCGCCGGAACCGCCACGATCGTGCGGCGCTCAAGTGGGATGCCCTTTGAAAAATCCATCCGCGGCAGGATTCGCGGGCGCACCACCAACATCGCCCCCCAATTGATCATCGCCAATCCCAGTTGGCTCATGCAAACCCACAGCAGCACGCCCCAGGCGGCAAGGCCCCAATGTTCAAGTCCGTGGCGCGCGGCCCACCACATGGCAAGGACCGTCATCGCCGACGTGATAACCAAGGCGGAACCGAGGTAGGTTGATAGAGGCAATTGCCGGCCGAGCCGACCCAGCAATTGGCTAAACGTCGCTCGTGATTTCGCCGAACGCTCCAGAATCCGCCGGCCCGGCCCCACCAGAAAATAGCCGACGTGAGTGCGGATCGCGCTTTCGTCCCCGTTGCTGCTTGCGCTCAGAGCGATATTTTTTCGCGCCAATTCCACCGCCAACTGGGCCACTTCGACTTCCGTGTGCGGACTCTGTTTGGCGATCTCCTCGATGGCGTGGCGATATCGGTCGCGGGTGGTGAAATCCATGGCCGGATATACGCCGGCAGGATCGGCGCGGAGAACCTGCTCCACCGCGCTCATGGCCTCCACGAAGTCGCGCCAGTCGGTGGCGCCCAGGAACCGAAGGCTCCCAATGCTATTGCTGATCGAGACCTGATCGGCCGCCTGGACTTGGCTGGCCTGCTGGAAAACCATCTCGATGGTTTGCCCCTGCTCCGCGACGCGGTGTTCCAACCAGGTGATCGGGAAAATGACGGCCGGTCCCTGTCCCTGCATGCGGCTGGCGAACTCGGAGATGAAGGCCGTCGTGAGCTGCGGGCTCTCCTTGATCATGTCCGCCAACACGAGCACGACCTGGGCCGGCGCGGTGGCCGCGACCTCAAGCATGCGATCGATCCAGTAGGCGGCCCGCTCGCGATCCCGCCGCCCCGCCGCCACGCGGGCCACCACGCGCCGCAAATTCTCCAATAACGCCAGCCGCAGCATGATCGGGATTGCCCAAAGCTCACCCAGCCGAAGCGGAGTCACCGACTGGTACGACGTCACGAAAGCGCGGAGGCTCTCGGCATCAACGCGGCCATCGACGTGGGAGATCAACTCCAACGCGATTGCATAAGCACGCGGGAAGCCGGCGGTCGGACCGTTCTTCAACTGCGGCAATTCCCGGCTATAGCCCCGGGGCAGATGCCGCCGGGCGGTGCGGATTTGATCTTCGATGAGGTGGTAATTGTCGACAAACCATTCGGCCGCCGGCGTGATGCGCCGGCCTCGTTTCACCGCTTCGGTCACAAGGCCGTAAGCATCGCGCAGCACGGCCTCATTGTCGGAAAGACGGGGGAGCAGGCGATCCGAACCCCGGCCGCCGCCGGCCATCACCTCATGCCAACCGGCCAGAGTCTTGGCGTGGCCGTCCAACTGATTGACGCTGAATAGCTCATCGCGGAGCGGCTGCTCGTCCGTTTGGGAAGGCAAAGCTCCGTCCCCGTCGAGCGATCGAGGCCAAAGTCTCAACGGCTTCAGTCTTCGCGTAACTTTCGGAAGATCAAACAGCAACTCGGGTATACTCCCTTTCGCGCGGGTGCGGACTGCGACATCCAACCATAGCCTACCCGGCCTTGCGACCTATGAGAATCGACAATCAGCCTCTTCGCGGAAAATGGGATGGCCAATCGAAATGGATCGGGCTTGAATTGCCCACCTGCCAGCGCCGACATATACTGGATAGGCTCTTTGAAAACTCGACCACCCAGCCTTTTGGGCCCCGTTTGCATAAATTTTTTCGGGGGCGACTGGTTTCGACCGGATAGCTGTGGTGGCGGTGGCATGCCCAGGACGCTCGATTGGCCTGGCTAATCATTCGAGCAAATTTTAACTGCCAACAGCGATGTTGCAGGCCGGGTCGGCTTCAGTGCCGCACCGGTTCGTATGGCTGCCTAATTTAGGCAACCTCGGCACGATGTGATGCCCGCGTCACGTCGGCCGCAAAGTGCGGGCTGGCTTTCCGATTCGGCCGTTGGTCGGAAGGCGAGATTAAGACGGCTGGATGCCGGCGAAGGATGTCGATGTTCGTCGCCGGCATTGAGATCAAAACATCGGATAAGCATGTAGAGGCCGTCATTAACGTTGTCACGGGACTGGGGTTCAAATCCCCACGCCTCCAATTTTGCCGAAGGCAGAATTAGAGCAGTGGAGCAGTAGAACAGTAGATCAGTAGAAGGAAAGAAAATCCGAGCCCTCGGGCGGCCTGGCTGGCCGAACATCCGCTCCACTGCGGTCTACTGCTCTACTGTTCTACTGCTCTTATTCGGACTACCCGATGGCCTTCATGTTCGAGAATCTTCAGGTCTACCAAAAAGCCGTAGATCTGGCCGACCATATCGCTGCGCGAACGGAAACATTCCCTCGCGGCTACTATTTCCTCACCGACCAATTAAATCGGGCGGCTATCTCCATCGCCACGAACCTGGCCGAAGGCAACGGGCGATTCACCAAGTCGGATCGCAAACACTTCTTCACCATTGCCCGCGGCTCCGTGCAGGAATGCGTGCCATTGCTGGAAGTATGCCGACGACGCGGATTTCTGCAGCAGGCCGATCACGACACCTTGAAGGACAACCTGGAAGAGATTTCCCGAATGCTTTCGGGCCTCATCAACGGGCTGGAAAATCGAGAACGGTGACGGACATAAGTCTTTCGACGGATGGCGTAAACTCTCAGCGTCTGGTGCTCGCTTTCCCCATCTCTTCCTGAACCTTCCCGATAGTTTTCTGTATTTTGCCTTTGATTTGCTGGGCGGTATTACCTTTGACCGCTCCGGCAATGTCATTCAGTTTTCCTTTTATCTGTTTGACTTTTCCGGCAGCAATGTCTTCACGTCCCATGGGTCACAACTCCTCTGATTAAATAGTCCACACGACATCATGCGAAGCTGGCACAAGCCAGCCGGTCGACGACAAACGCGGCATCGATTGGCCGTCGATGCCGAGGCACTGTTACAGCCGTCCCATGAGCATCAGGATGACCAAAATGAGCTATACAACTCCAAAGCCTCCGCTTGGGCCATAGCCCAAATTGCGGCTGTAGCCCCAAGTCCACCGATAAGGAGAAGGATCACGAGAATTAGCAGTGTCAATCCCATAAAAATCCTTTCGGTATTCAAAAAATAGTGCGGCCGTGCGGGTGGCAACGTAACGAGTCAAGGGAGGGAGGACCCGCACGACTGCACTTGTATTCGTCCATACCGCCTCGTTTACAGCCAGGACAGATGGCTTTTGATTCGGTCGATCAACTGTTTGCTGAGGGCTTCGTCGCCGGTTGTGCCGACATGGATCGTCACCTTGCTGACGTTCTCACCGGCCTGTTCGATGTCGATGGTCACGATATCGCCTTGCGCGTCCTTGGCGGTCACCTTGCCGTCCACCTTGGTACCGTTGCCAAGGATGTCCGTCAGTTTCAGATCGTCAGCGGCTTTCTGGGCCGCGGTAGTCACCTTGTCAGGTGAAGAGTCGACATTCGTCGAGTAGACGCCGAGGGTTTCCGTGGCGCCGGGTGATTCCGTCGAGCAGGCGGTCAGATTCGGAAGAAGAATACCTGCGCCCAGTGCGCTCAACGCAATAATTGCCAATTTCATAGAGGTCCTTTCAAAAGGCGCCGTCGCCGTGAAGATATTTGGGCGTCGGCACAATGCTCCGCAACGATTCGTGTTGCATCCGCTGTTGCGAACGACGATCGCAATGCCGGAGGGTTACCGAACATTCTGGCGATAATTTCGAGTAACATAAGAATAGGTCCTTCAACTGGAGAACTGTCATGCCGCCAAAATCATCCTCATCTCTCGGCAAGTCGCATTTAGGCCCAGAAGATTTCAATGAGGGGCCGCAAGCCGCCGCCCGCTTCCGTGCCGCCGTTACTCACATAGCCTCGCTGCCCAAGTCGGCGGCCCCGCGCCCACAACCGCATCGACGATCTAACGGACGAAAGAAATAATTGACCGATTCCGGCCCGGCCAACAATGGAGGCGCGGCCGCTTCCGGAGTCAAGTATATAGATACCCAAATTAGGACACTACCAGCTCACCGCGTTTGAGCCGACGCGGTTTCGGGAGTTCTTCCTCGGCCCTCAACTGTCGCTGCGTCGGATCGTCTTCGCCCTCAGGCCAAAGATGAAAACCCGCCCCGAACGGTGCGGATGTTCCAGACCCCCCAAAGCCACATCCCGTCGCCGTAATTGGCCCCAATCATGATATTTTGCCCATTGTCAGCCAGACGCTCGCAATTGCATTCTGGCACTTGGAGGTTCCCATATGCTGCGAGCGACTCTGTTTTTCGTGATTTTGGCGATTCTTTTGAACTTACTTGGCGGTTGCATTTATGGCGGCGGCGGTTATGGTTGGGGCCACGACGACCACGGGCACGGTGACATTGGACACAACGATCATCACTAACGGTCGATTCACCAATCGTGACCGCACCAATTGTTTCGTCATCGCTCGCGCATCGGCGCAGGAATGTATTCCCCTCTATTGGAATTGGCACGTCGAAAGGAATTTCTCGAGGAAGCCGCCCACACCGATTTGCGGGAACGGATCGAAATCATCGCCAAAATGATGAGCGGATTGATTTCCGGGATGGATAAGCGGCGGACATAAGCGAAATTTGGTTTACGGTTTGGGTCAGCTTCAATCTTCGCCCGTGTATTTTCCCCCTCCCGCCCCAAATCCGATCGCCAGATATCCCAGCAATCCACCCATGATCAGCGGCGGCCGCAAAATGGGCACGGACGCCTCCGCCGGCAGAAGGCTGTGCGATAGGGCCAGGCCCAATAGTACAACGGCAAAGCAGACGTAGCCGGCGGAGTTTCGAAACATCCGCGGCATCAGCAGCCCGATGGGCGCCAAGAACATCACGTCGCAATAGGACAGTCGCACGGGAAGAAAAAACTCCGTCAACAGCACGCACAAAAGCGCGGCGGCCAATTTCTCGCCGGGTTCCAATGCTGGGCGGAATCGCAGAATGACCGGAAAAAGCAGGCAGATCAGAACGGCGCACGCCTGGCTGACGGTCTGCCATCGTTTCCCGGCGGACGCCCAGTGAAAGCCATCGGCCAGCGGCTGCAAAACTTCCGCCGCGAACGTGACGTTCGCATCCGGCAAGTCGAGAACGCGCTTGAAAGTCATCCCTTCCACCCGCGCCGGCAGCGGGGGCAACCTGGCTCTCTCGCTTTCCAAATAGCCCTGATTCGAAACCAGTTGTGATTGAATGGAAGCGGCGCGGAAATAGCTTTGCCACAATCTAAATCCAGAGAAGTAAATTGAGCCGGCGATACAGATCACGGCGACAATCGCCGCTCCCACGGCGGTTCGGCGACGCCCCATGACCCAAAGCGGCAGCAGCGCCGCCAGGGGGGTCAATCGCATGGCGGCCGCCAGTCCCAGGGGAATGCCGTGCCACCATCGGTCCGCGGGCGCCGGTTCGGCTTGCGCGGCGGATTTGCCAAGGCACAACCGGGCGGTCAGTGAAAACAGGAAAAGGATGAACACGTAATACTGTCCGCGTTCCAGATGGAGCCGCCAGAATGGGCCGTCGGCGAAGAAGAAAACGGCCACCGCGGTGAAGACGTTCTTGAGCAATCCGTCGCGTATCGTTCCGCGCAAAAGGAGGATCGACCCGGCCAGCGCGCACCACTCCGCGGCAAACCAAATGTATCGCTGGTCGCCGTAGGGCAAATTCGCCAGCGGCGCATACAGACAAAGCAGCGTCGGAGAATAGGTGCATCGGCTGCAAACCGCGGCGTACCGGTCGGGGTCCTGAAGGGTTTCGGTTTGATCCGTTTTGGCGGCGATGAAATACGGATCCAATCCGCGCAACATTTCCCTGGCCCCAACCACCCGCGCGCGCAGATCGGTCCCCGGATATCTCCGCACGTCGCCAAGCGTGTTGAGAAAACCGGCGAGCGAAATCCCCGCCAGCGCCAGCCAAAAGGCGGCGCGAACTCGCCAAGCGGAGGAACGCACGGATTGGTCTTGTGCACGGGTGAGCATGGGGGCGGCCAATTCGTCCCGATCTCTTTCGTCATTTACGCGCGGCGAATTTGGCCTTTGTCAGAGTTGAACGGGATGTCCGATAAACAACGCACGCCGCTAAGAGCGTGTGTGAGAAGCCAATGACCCCGCGATGGGCCGGAAAAGGCCCGAATGCGAGGCGGAGGCCCGAAGCGTATCTCCAAAAACGATACGTTGAGGGCCGACAACGAAGCAGGCGGGGCCCCCGCCAAAATATCGGCGGGGCCCCGGCCTTTTCCGGCCCACCCGAAGGGCGACACGCTTTTCGGCCGCCCTCGGCGTCGCTCCTCCTCAACGACCATTCTAACGAGGTCGCC
>Ga0209415_10009604_pt1 | contig 16602 bp, 13 predicted proteins | sample PeaSoiSIISIP2007_FD_187696 | JGI IMG/M metagenome (GOLD analysis project Ga0209415, IMG submission 187696) | Peat soil microbial communities from Weissenstadt, Germany - SII-SIP-2007 (SPAdes) (version 2) | ecosystem: Environmental > Terrestrial > Soil > Wetlands > Peat | place: Germany... | reverse complement strand
CTAAGCCACCAAATCGGGGATGTTGCGGGCAACGTTGTCAGAATGGGACGACAGTGGTCAGCAGGCCAGCGGCGGAGGCGCGCCCGGAGAGTATTCGGCAGAATTCGACCGCGTCCAGAGACACACGTTCGACCGAGGGGAGGTCCGGGTGGTGCGCGTACGAGCCACCGGCCGGGCCGGAGAGATCGAGGACGAAGGGCTTTTCGTGGCGTCGCGCCCATTAGGCGACAACGTCGGCGACGATGCGGCCGTCGTGATCAGCCCGCAGCTCGAGCGGTCGGCCGAGGGCTACGGCCACATCGACGCGGTGCATCCACAGGTCGCGCAAGTAGATGGTGTCAATGAGATACCCCAGCGTCCAGGACTCGGACACCGGCCCGTCGACCGACAGCTTGCCGTGATTGCGAACGAGCGACGGCGTGCGTGCCCGGCCGCGCACGGTTCTTGGTGCAGCGGCGGTGAGCCGATCGATGATTTGCTTGGCGCCGAGATCGCAGCGCTCCTGTACCTGCACGGCTGAGAGCGCGGCTTCGAGCGGCCCACCATGCTGCTTGCGAAAGGCTCGGGCCCGGCGTAGTTGATGGAAGTTCTCGCGCATCGACGCGCCTGCCTCGCACGCACCCAGCACATGCTGGTACATGGCTCGTATGTCCCAGGCAGGGCAGTCGGTGCCGGCGGTCCACTCGGAGATGTCGAGCGATCGCAGCGCGGCGAGTGTGCGCTCGAGCTCGTGGGCCTGAAGGCGCATCGCCTCGTCGTGGGTGAGCCGTGGGATGGTTGCCACGTCGATCGTCGTCACGGTCATGACCTGGATCCTTTGGTTCGAGAGAGGCGGGACAAAGGCTGGGCCGGTGTCTTTGCCTGACAGTGGGCGAGGAACATGGCGATCGACTCTTCGAGGAGACAGGTCCAGCGGTTCCCGCCGGGATCGTTGGCAACTTGCTGATTGACCAGGCCGGTGACCAACGCCGTCCACATGTCGATGTGGTGCGCCTCGGTGATCCCGTTGAGTGCAAGCGACCTGCGGGCCGCGTCCAGGGCGCGCACCGCCGGCTCATAGGACTGAGGGGATGGTTCGAAGCCCGGGAGCGTGCGCTGGAACAGCAGCTGGTAGCGGGCCAGATTGCCGGTGCAGAACTCGAAGAAGCGCCGAATGCTCGCCACCAGGAGGTCGCGGGGATCGTCGCAGTCGTAGGGTTCGGCCATCCGGTCGGCGAACTCGGTGGCCGCTTGGCCGAACATGGCATCGTAGATGGCCTTTTTCGAGTCGAAGTAGGAATAGACCGTGGGTGTGGTGATCCCCGCCCGGCGAGCCAAGTCGCGCAGCGACAAGCCAGCGAGACCCACCTCTGCCACGAGCGCCCAGGCGGCATCGAGGATGCCATCGCGTGCCGAGCGGCGGCGGGCCTCGCGCCAGTCGGGGATTTCGGCTGCTTTTATCATCGATCGTAATACTTATACGCTGTATAGATTCCCGTCAAGGGTCTCGCCCGGGGTCACGCGGCGCGCACCAGCCGGTTGCGCCGATCGAGTTCGGGCGGCATCAGCCGTTCCGGGTCGATCATGGTGTTCGCGGGGAAGTTCATGTTCCTGCTGAGCCGCTCGTTCCGTTTTCGTCGCTGAGCCCGAACCCCAGCCCGCCACGGCACGGTCGCTTCGTTCACCAGCCAGCGAGCGCCCGCCCGCCCCTCGCCGACACCCGAGTGTTGCGGCGTCGGCAATGTCCACCGAGGACGGCGACGAGTCCGATACGAAGCGAGCACAACGAATAGGGTCTGGTGGTGATGACCTACCGCACCGCCCGAGAACGGGGGACCGCCTCTGTCTTGACCTTCGACCTGGTCGGTATTCCGTCTGACCCACGGTTGGTCGCGCTCTTCGAGGAGCTCAGCGGTCGCCACTTCGATGCGTCGCTGCCCCTGGTGCCGGTGTGCAGAGGCATCCCGGACGACGCCGACCAACGTGAGGACCCGAATGGGCTGGTGACGCTGCAGGTGCACCCCAGACCCGGGGTTCCCTCACTGGTTACCGTCACGATCTATCTGGCGAACGAGCTCTTCGAAGCACCGTGGGGCTCTGAAGCTGACCGCTGGTCGAAGGTCGCCGACACGTTGCTGCACCAGATGGTGCACCTGGCCATCGATGTGGACGCTCTCGGAGGAGCTCATCCCTTTGAGGATCACCACGGTCAGTACTTCACAGAGGAGTGCAACCGGATCGGTGCACGGGCGGGCTGGGCGCGGGTGCGCCCCAGCGCCAAGAGCGTCTGGCCCAACGAGGACGCCGCAGGGTGGCCGGACAACGCGATCGAGAGAGACGAGTCAGGCGGGGATGAACGACACTGAGCAGGTCGTTGCCATCTTGGAGGCGATACGGGCAAGACGCGTTCCCGGCCAATGCGGAAGGTGAACCTGAGCAGGAGTAGGGGCCGCCCTCACCGGCTCCATAAACACCTCGCGACCAGGCATCTCACCTCGGCCTGACGACACCGACAGCGCCAATGAGGACGTCAAGGTGAACCGGTGAGGTGCCGATATTGCCCAGGTGGACCAGGCGCGCCCAGGGGCGGAGCTCTCCGGCGCGCAAGCGCCGTTCCTGGCGCGACTGCGAACGAACGCCCTTGATCTCAATCTGCTTGCCAACCCTCCGGTAGCGGCCCTCTTCTGCCTCCTGCGCTGGCTGCACCTGATCGCCCCCGAGCCCTATTGGTTCTACATCGCAGTGGTGGTTGGCGGCGGTGCCACAAGCGTCGTCTCGTCAGTCTTGTGGGGAGAACCTCGACACCGCTGGCACCTGAGCGCCCATATCGGGACCAACATGGGTGTGATCGCCGTGGTCGCTTATAGCACCGGGTGGGGGTCGATCTTGTCGATCGGCTTTCTCTTCGGTGCGGCCGCTGCAATCCAGGCCTTCGGCTCACAAGCAAAATGGCCTTGCGTGACATGGACGGCTATCGCCGTGGTTCTGGGCCAAGTGGCCATCTCTCTTCACCTTGCCCCAACGCTGATCCGAGGACCGGTTGTGCAAGGAGTGGCTGCACTCGGCCTGGTCGGTGCCCTTCTCGTCATCGAATTGCTCGGACGAGCCACTGCAGGACGCGAGACTGTGGAGCGCGAGCTGCGTCAGTCCGAACGGCGTTTCAAGGCACTGGTCTCCAATTCCGCTGACATCATCGTCGTGACCGACCAAGCCGGCATCCTGCAATATGTCAGCCCGGCCTTCGAACGGATCCTCGGGCGCTCAGCCGACTCCTACCGGCAGGAGTCGATGAATCTGTTCCTTCACCCCGACGATCGGCCCCGCATCGCCGACGAATTTCCGCCGCTGCTGGCCGATCCCTCTCGAGTTCTCCGGACAGTGCTACGAGGGCAAGACGCCCGGGGCGCCTGGCGGCACTTTGAGGCGACCATCACCAACCGTCTCGAGGACCCTGATGTGCGCGGCATTGTGGGCAACCTTCACGACATCACGGAATTGCGAGAGGCGCACGAGCGCTTCCGCTCCGCCTTCGAAAACGCCCCGATCGGTATGGCCATGACCGACCTGGAAGGGAACATCATCCGAGCCAATCCCGCCCTCGGTGAGATCGTGGGACGGACCCCCGAGCATCTGGTGGGCCTTGGCGTCAATGATCTCTCGCACCCTGATGACAGAGAATCAAGTGTCGCCGAGCTTCGTCACTTTGTCTCAACCGGCTCGGCCGGGTACCAGATCGAAAAGCGCTACATGCACCTCGCCGGGCACGAGGTGTGGGTGGCAGTGAGCGTCTCGTGTGTACGTGACGAAGAAGGGCAACCGCTCTATCTGATCGGCCAGGTCGCCGACATCACCGAGCGTCGGGCCTTGCGCGAGCGCCTTGCGTATGCGGCTATCCACGACACGCTCACGGGTCTGCCAAACCGTGAACTGTTCATGGATCGACTCGACGTTGCCCTGCGGCGGGCCACCAGAGATCGGCAAGAAGTGGCCGTGATCTTCCTTGACCTGGATCGCTTCAAGCTGATCAATGACAGCCTGGGTCATGAGGTCGGCGATCAAGTCCTGGGTGCGGTGGCGGATCGGTTGAGCACCGCCATGAGGGCTAGTGACACGTTGGCTCGCTTCGGTGGCGACGAGTTCACAGTGCTTTGCGAGGACATCAACGACGAGAGCGACTGCGTGGAGGTGGCGCAGCGGCTCGTGATGGCCATGGGTCAACCTCTTGCCTTGCAGAGTGGCGAGGTGTTCGTCACCCTCAGTGTGGGCATCGCACTCTCTCATGCGGGTGGAACGGGCGCCGATATGTTGCGGAACGCCGACGTTGCCATGTATCGGGCCAAAGACCGCGGACCGTCACGGATCGAGATCTACCGAGAGGACGACGAGCAGAATGTCGTCAGCCGCCTGCGGACATCCAACGACCTGCATCGAGCCCTGGAGCGCGATGAGCTGGAACTGCACTACCAGCCCTTTGTGGACCTTCACACCGAGACACTCGTCGGGATGGAAGCACTGGTGAGATGGCGCCACCCCACCCGAGGCCTGCTCCTTCCCCAGGACTTCATTCCGTTGGCAGAAGACAGCGGCCTGATCGTGCCGCTGGGGTCCTGGGTCCTCAAGGAGGCATGTGGTCAAACCGCGGCCTGGCACGCCCTCCGGACGGGAACGGAGCAAGACAACGCCCGGCTCAACATTTCTGTCAACGTCTCTGCCACCCAGCTCGCAGATCCTGGTTTCCCGCGGCAGGTTGCCGAGGCCATCGCGCAGTCGGGCATTGACCCTGACCGGCTCTGGCTGGAGATCACCGAGAGCACCCTGATGCGAGACGCCGACGAGGCCGTGACGGTCCTGCAAGCCTTTCGAGACCTCGGTCTTCACATCGAGATCGACGACTTCGGGACCGGCTATTCGTCTCTGAGCTACCTCCAGCGCTTCCCGGTGGAGTCCCTGAAGATTGATCGCAGCTTCGTCAACGATTTGGACAAGCGGTCAGACAACGCTGCGATCGTCAGGGCGATCATCGGCCTTGGAGACTCGCTGGGACTACCGATCATCGCCGAGGGTGTCGAGCGTCGGGCCCAGGTCTCGAGATTGAAGGCACTTGGATGTCACTTGGCGCAGGGGTACCTGTTCGGCCGACCGCTTCCGGCTGGCTCACTGGGGGCCTTCCCAACCGATGATCTCGGCTCTTGGAACACCGAGCTCTGCGAATTCGCAGCATCATGAGCAATCCGTAAGGTGCCCGCAACCGAGGCTCGTTCAGGCCAAGCGAACGGCAATTGCCCCGGCCGAAGGACACCGGTCGGATGGCAGCCGGGCCGGGTGCGAACGAGCGGCCCCTTGCGAATGCCGGACGTATCGTAGGATCGCCGCCCTAGGGGGTCGAACGATGCGGCGACGTCGTCTTGCATGGCGGAGCCTGGCGATAAGCACCGTCGTCGGGCTGGTGGCAGGTGGGTGCGCCATGGCCTCCACCAAGGCCACCATCACGACGGCCCTCGATCCAGGTGTCAAGGGCTGCGATGTCCTGCTCACCGCCCCGGCCGGCCACGATTGCCTGCTGCCGTGGCCGAACAACGCCTTCACGGTCGCTTCGAGCCACACCGTGACCGGTCGCCAGCTCGCCGTGTCGTCGCGGCTCGATCCGACCAACGTCGGAGGTGTCCACGCCGCTACGACCTCTGTCGACCAGGGCGACGGCTTCTCGCCCGGCTCGGTCATCATGACCTACGTCCCCAACCTCGACCTCGTGGCTTCGCGCATCGCGCCCTCGACAGATATCGGATCCTCGCTGGACTCGAGCGCCCCGATCGTGGTCATGGACACCGCCACAGGCCAGCGCATCCCCTACTTCGTCGAGCTCGACGCGCAAACGACGAACACGGCTGAGCAGTTGCTGCTGATCCATCCCGCCGTGGCGCTCACCGAGGCCCACCGCTACGCGGTCGTCCTTCGTGATCTCATCGACAATTCGGGCCACCCCATCGCACCACTGCCGTCGACCACCGCCGCGTGGAACGCCACGTCGAAGAGCTCGGGCCGGATGCAGTACATCTCCAAGGTCCTCCATCACGACCTCGCGTCTGTCATCGGCTCCACCGCGCCGTACATGGCCTGGGACTTCACGGTGGCAAGCGAGAAGAGCCTGGCGGGCCCGGCACTCACCATGCACACGTTGGCGTATGAGTGGCTTGCCACCCACCACATGGCGTTCCACGGCAAGACGGATGCCGCTGCCGACTTTGCGCCGGCCTTCACGGTCACCTCGTCGACAACGACCAACGGGGTTCGAGACGTCCACGGCACCTTCCAGGTGCCGTTGTTCCTGGCGGACACCACCCCGTTCTCCGCCATGACCGTGAACCACGCCGGAAGTCCCGTCATCAACGGCACCAAGACCTGGACCGCGAACTTCATCTGCGTCATGCCATCGACCGTCTCGCCTTCAGGCGCGGCGCTTCCGACCGTGTACGGCCATGGGCTTCTGGGAAGCGCGAGTGAGGTCGAGGGGAGCTCGTTCTCCGCCGCCATTGCCCGCAACATGGCGGGCTGTGCCACCGACTGGGTGGGCATGAGCGCCAAGGACATCCCAAACGTGGAGCGCAACCTCAACGACATGTCGACGTTCAACACCCAGGTCGACCACATGCTCCAGGGCTTCGTGAACTTCCAATTCTTGGGACGCCTCATCAACGCTCCCGCAGGCTTCGCCTCCGACCCCGCTTTCCAGGACGGCTCGGGCAGGGCCCTCTTCCAGGTCGGCAAGTGCACATTCATGGGTTACAGCCAAGGCGGGATCATGGGTGGGGCGGTCTCCGCGGTCTCCACCGAGTGGACCCGGGTCATCCTGGGCGTCCCCGGGATGGACTACGGCGGGCTGCTCCTTCCCCGCTCGGTCGACTGGAACGAGTTTGCCGCCATCTACGACAAGGCCTACACCGACCCCGTCGACCAGCAGGTCGTGCTGCAGTTGGCCCAGCTGCTGTGGGACAGGGGTGAGAACGAGGGCTACGCCGAGCACCTGACGTCGGACCCCTACCCCGGGATCCCGGCCAAGCAGGTCTTCATCATCGAGAACTACGGCGACCACCAGGTCACAAACGTGTCGGCGGAGATGCTGGCGCGCACGATCGGCGCGCACAACCACCAGCCCGCGTTCAACCCCAGTTTCTTCGGTGCGGCGCCCCGCACGAACGTGCCCGTCGCGGTGCAATGGGGCCTTTCGAAGCTCGACCAGACCAAGGCGGCGAGGGCCGGGATCGTGCTGTGGGACTACGGCACGCCGACGCCGCCGACGACTGACCTCGCGCCCAATGGCCCTGCCTACGGCGCGGATCCCCACGGCGACGGTCGGGGCAACGCGTCGCTGATCACCCAGATCACGACCTTCCTCACGACCGGCGTGGTCCCCGATGTGTGTGGCGGAAGCGCCTGTCAGTCGAGCACACCGTAGGCGGAGGGTTGGGCGGCGCCCGCACAATGCCTACGAGAACGTGACGCTCCCGTTGGCGATAGCCAGTTGTGGCAGTCCCGCCGCCGTGCCGCAGGCGGTGAGGAGCTGGACGCTCGTGAGGTCGGAGTACGTCGAGGCGGTCGACTTGGCACCGTTGTCGGCCCCCGCGAACGAGCCGGCCACACTGACCGAGCCCTTGGCGTTGGGCAGGCCGAACCCCGTGTGCTGGGCGGCGCCGGTCACGATGGCGTAGCCCCCGAACGACGCCACGCTGGCGTGGATCGAGCTGGGACTCCATGCCACGGCCACGACAACGGGCTTGGAGGTGAGCAGGCTCACGCATCCGTTGGTCGAGCTCTGGATCGTGGCCGTCGCCGTGCCGCTCGTCACCTGGGTGCCGCTCGACCCGGCCGTGGTGCAGCCGGTGGCCGTGAGCGAGAGGCGGGTCGTTTCAGGGCCTGTGGGGGTGTTGGACAGGGGCGGGGTGAATGTGATCGTTCCGGTCACATTGGTGCAGGTGACGCTGCCCGCAGCCACAGCGCCACCGGCCCCCGTGGTGGGCGTCACCGCAGCGGCGGCCGACGTGGTCGAGGTCGTGGTGGTCGACGCCTGCGTTGTGCTGGTGTCGCTCGTCGCGGCCTTCGAGGAGCAGCCTGAGAGCACTGCCACCAACGCCAGGGGGACGGCGAAGGTGAGTGATCTCCAGACATAACCACGCTTCGTGAGCATATCTCTACTGTGCGCAGGCGGACCAGGGTCCCGCCAGGGGCGAAAGTCCCTCCGAGGCCCGGAGACGGCCCTGGCGCCTTTGCCGTCCTCCGCCTTGGCGTGTCTTCAGCGGCGGGCGAGGTGGTGGCGTCCGCTTTCGGTGGTGGCGGGGGTGTAGTTCATCTCGAAGTGGGGATAGAGGGTTGACTCGTCGGGCTGCGAGAGCTCCTCGCCGTGTATCTCGATTTCTGGCGCCGACCGAACCTGTTCCTCGGTCGCGGTGACCCGGAGATCATCGGGACCGACCTGGCCTGCGGCCGGTGGGACGAACGTCAGATGACGGCCGATAAAGCCTTCCTTGACCGTGGCGAACTGAGGCTCGTCTGTCTCGACGTCGACGTAGACATCTTGCAGCTTGCCGATGTGCTCGCCGTTACGATCCACCCGCATCTTGCCGTACCACTCGGCGACATTCCATTTGGCCTGGTCTTCATCTTCGGTCATCGGTCTCTCCTTCTCCTGTCTCGGGGCTCCAAGAGCGATCGACCCTTGTCGCCAATGCGTGGGTGCTCATGTCTCGCGGACAGGAAGACGTTACCGATGGAGGTGCAATCTAGGTTCCGCGAGCCCAAGCGACGTAACGTTGGCTCGGTTGACATGCTCGCGAAACCTGATCCCATGACCCGATGCGAGGTGTGACGTGGTGACGCTCCAGACACCGTGGTCGCGAAGACTCGGCCTCAGCGCGCCCATCGTCAACGCGCCGATGGGCGGCGTGGCGGGAGGGATCATGGCGGCGGCGGTGTCTGGTGCCGGAGGATTGGGGATGATCGGGGTGGGCAGCGCCGGATCCGTGGCCCTCGTGGAGCGGGAGGTCGCGCACCCGCGCCGGGCCGGGCTCGCCTTCGGCATCGGGCTCCTCGACTGGAAGCGCACGCGGGAGCCTGCGCTGCTCGACGCGGCGATCACGGCGTCGCCCACCTTGCTGTCGATCAGCTTCGGCGACGACTGGTCGTGGGTGGGCCGGGTCAGGGATGCGGGGATCATCACCGCCACTCAGGTATTCGACGTCGACGGCGCCAGGCGGGCCGAAAAGGCCGGGGTCGAAGTCCTCGTGGCCAGGGGCGCCGAGGGTGGCGGCCACGGGGAGCCGACGGTCGGAACCCTTCCGCTGCTCGAGGCCGTCCTGGAGGCAGTCTCGGTACCGGTCCTGGCCGCGGGCGGGATCTCGTCGTCCCGAGGCCTCGCTGCGGTGCTGGCGGCGGGCGCCTCCGGAGCATGGATCGGAACCGCGTTCGCCGCCTGTCCGGAGTCCCTGGCAGGAGAGGCCTTCCGTGACGCCTTGTTGCAGGCCTCCGAGACCGACACAGTGACCACGAGTGTCTTCGACCTGGCGCACGGCTACGAGTGGCCCTCCCGTTTCCCCGAGCGGGTCCTTCGCAACGACCTGTGGGAGCGCTGGTCAGGAAGAGAGGACGCCCTCAGGTCTGATGCTGCGCTGCGTGCGCTGTTGGCCGCAGAGATGGCGAGACAGGATGGCTCGGTCATGTGCACTGATGCCGGCCAGGGAGTGGGACTCCTCAGCGAGAGCCATCCTGCTACGGAAGTGGTCGAAGCACTGGTTGCGGGGGCCGCGGAATTGTTGGGCTCGTGGGCTCACCTCGGTGGCGCCTGACGGCGTGCCAAATGGCGCACTAGTCGCGCAATGCCGAAGCAACGACCGCACCGACCTGTCCGAGCTCCAGCAAGAACCCGTCATGACCGGCCGGGGACTCGATGACGACGACTGGTCGACTGCCCGGGATCAGGTGGCCCAGTTCGTATTGCAGTTCGAGCGGGTACAAGCGGTCCGAAGCGATGCCGGCCACCGTCACGTCGGCCCGGACCTCGGCGAGCGCCCGAGCGATCCCGCCTCGGCCGCGGCCCACATCGTGATGGTTCATGGCCTCGCTCAGCACGATGTAGGAGTTCGGGTCGAAGCGCCCCGCGAGCTTGTCCCCGTGGTGCTGGAGGTACGACTCGATCGCATAGCGCCCGTCTTTGAGGGGATCCTCCGACGCCTGGGCCGTCCGGCCGAAACGGCCCTGGAGCTCGGTGGCGGTGCGGTAGCTCACCTGGCCGATCCCGCGGGCGATGGCCAGGCCGTCCACCGGACGCGCCCCGGTGTCGTAGTAGTCACCCCCGGCGAACGCCGGGTCGGACCGGATGGCACGGACCTGCAACGAACACAGGGCGATCTGGTCGGCGGTGGCGGCCGCCCCCACGGCGAGGACGACGGCCCTGCGCACCCGGCCGGGGTACCCGACGCACCACTCGAGCACCCGCATGCCGCCCATCGAACCTCCGACGACGGCGGCCCAGCGTTCGATGCCGAGCTCATCTGCGAGGGCGACCTCCACCGCGACCTGGTCGCGCACGGTTACGAGCGGGAACCGGGAGCCGTAGGCGGCGCCGTCGGGGCCCGGTGACGCCGGCCCTGTGGTCCCCTGGCAGCCGCCGAGCACGTTCGGGCAGACGACGAAGTAGCGATCGGTGTCGATCGGGGCACCGGGCCCGATCATGCCCTCCCACCATCCGGCACTGGGATGACCCGGTGATGCGACGCCGGCGGCGTGGGAGTCCCCCGTGAGGGCGTGCAGGACCAGGACGCAATTGCTCCCGTCGGGATCACGCTCGCCCCACGTCTCGTAGGCGACGGTGACCTCGGGGAGCCAACCGCCGGCCTCGAGTGTGAATCCGCCGCCGCCGTGGCCGCAGAGCACCGCGAACTGCCGACGGCCGGGGTCGTCCCCCGTCCGCCAGACGCCGGCCTGGGGCGTCCGGATCACGCTCCCTTGGCGGCGCGGAACCCTGCCTCGAGGTCGGCGAGGATGTCTTCGATCGACTCGATGCCGACGGAGAGGCGCACCAGGTCCGGGGACACGCCGGTGGTGGTCTGTTCTGCCTCGGTCAGCTGCGAGTGTGTCGTGGAGGCCGGGTGGATGGCCAGGCTCCGGACGTCACCCACGTTGGCCAGGTGGCTGAACAGCTCGAGACCCTCGATGAACCTCCGGCCTGCCTCGGACCCTCCGGCGATCCCGAACGAGATGATGGAGCCGCCACCCCTGGGCAGGTACCGCTTCTGGCGCTCGTGCCAAGGGCTGGAAGCGAGTCCCGGGTAGGTCACCCACGACACCTCGTCTCGTGCCTCGAGCCATTGCGCCACCGTGGTGGCGTTCTGGACGTGGCGTTCCATGCGGAGACTGAGTGTCTCGAGGCCCTGCAGGAACAAGAACGAGTTGAGCGGGGCGATGGAAGGGCCGGTGTCCCGCAGGTACTGCAGTCGGGCCTTCAGGACGAACCGGGCCGGGAACAGCGCCTCGGGGAGCTGGCCGAAGACGAGCCCGTGGTAGCTGGGGTCCGGTTCGGTGAACGCGGGGAACCGGCCGCTCCCCTCGTAGTCGAACGAGCCGCCGTCGACGATCACGCCCCCGATCGACGTGCCGTGGCCGCCGATGAACTTGGTGGCGGAATGGACGACGATGTCGGTGCCGTGTAGCAGGGGCTGGGCCAGGTACGGGGTGGCCAAGGTGTTGTCCACCACGAGCGGGATGCCATGGTCGTGCGCCACGGCCGACACCCCCTCGAAGTCGAGGACATCGCCTTTGGGGTTCCCCAGTGTCTCGGCGAAGAACGCCTTGGTGTTCGGACGAATAGCCGAGCGCCACGCCTCGAGGTCGTCGGGGTCCTCGACGAAATCGACCGCGATGCCGAGCTTGGGCAGCGTGTAGTGGAAGAGGTTGTACGTGCCGCCGTAGAGCGAGGCGGACGACACGATGTGCCCGCCGTTCTCCGCCAGGTTCAGCAAGGCGATGGTCTCGGCCGCCTGGCCGCTGGCAACCGCCAGAGCGGCCACCCCGCCCTCGAGCGCGGCCATGCGCTCCTCGAACACCGCCTGGGTCGGGTTCATGATGCGGGTGTAGATGTTGCCGAGCTCCTGGAGGCCGAAGAGCGCGGCGGCATGGCTCGTGTCCCGGAACGTGTAGCTGGTGGTCTGGTAGATGGGGACGGCCCGGGCTCCGGTGGTGGGGTCGGGCACGGCTCCGGCGTGGATCTGGCGGGTCTCGAATCCCCAATCGGCCATGGCGGTCGCCTCCTCGAGCGAGCCATCGGATGGAGATCACCGACAGGGTCGTCGCTCTGCCCGCCCATGGTGACAAATCCGAGTGGCTTAGTCAACATTCGCTAGCCTGGCGGTGTGACCCACGTTTGCTCGACCTGCCCCAGGTCGGTATCGCTGCCAGGGTGCCGAGTGTGGGCCCTGGGCCCAATGCCGTCGAGGCGGGACCGAAGCGGCCCTGCCACCTGTGATCGGAGTGCCCCGGTGCTAGAGAGTCCTCATGGACGTCCTGGTCGTCGTCGGCGGTAACCCCCCTCCAGCCCGACTCCACGACAGGGCTCGCCACGTCCACCGTCTCGAGGCCGGCGAGTCGGTGGAGACGCTCGTCGGTGCCCTGCGCGCCCGCATTCCCCGGATGGTCGGCGTCTACGGGCCCGTCGAACAATCCGCACCCGTGGCAGCCAGTCTGCGTCGGGCCGGACTGCCGACGGAACTGTTCACCGATGAGCCGATCTCCCCCGAGGACCGGCGGGCATTGACCGGTGTCGACGTGCGTCGGGTTTCCGATCCCGGCCCACCGATGGAGGTGGCCGAGTCGTTGGTCGAACTCATTGGCAACACGCCGATGGTGCGCTTGGACCGGACGGCCAAGGACCTGGAGTGCACGCTGGTGGCCAAGCTCGAGTCGTTCAACCCCGGTGGGTCCTCCAAGGACCGCATCGCTTTGGCCATGGTGGACGCGGCCGAGAAAGACGGGCAGCTCACACCGGGCGGGACGATCGTGGAGCCCACCAGCGGGAACACCGGTGTCGGGCTGGCCATCGTGGCCGCCCGCAGGGGTTACAAGTGCATCTTCGTGTGCCCGGACAAGGTGGCGACCGACAAGATCGCCCTGCTGCGCGCCTATGGGGCCGAAGTCGTCGTCTGTCCGACCTCTGTGCCGCCGGAGCACCCCGACTCGTATTACTCCGTCGCGGACCGCATGGCCGGCGAGGTGCCCCTGGCCTGGAAGCCGGACCAGTACCACAACCCGAACAACCCGCTCGCGCAGTACGAGACCACAGGAGCCGAGATCTGGGAACAGACACGTGGGCGGGTGACGCACTTCGTGGCCGGCATCGGCACCGGTGGCACGGTAACCGGGATCGGCCGATACCTGAAGGAGCACAACCCCTCGATCCAGATCATCGGGGCCGACCCCGACGGATCGGTCTACTCCGGTGGTTCGGGGCGTCCGTACCTGGTCGAGGGGATCGGCGAGGACTTCTGGCCCACGACCTACGACCCCTCTGTGGTCGACCGGGTGGTGGCGGTCTCAGACGCCGACAGCTTTGCCACCGCCCGGCGCGTCACCAAAGAGGAGGGCCTCCTTCTCGGCGGGTCAGGGGGAACGGCCGTCGCCGCCGCCCTGGTCATCGGACGCGACCTCGCCTCTGACGCGGTGATTGTCGTCCACATCCCCGATTCCGGTCGCGGTTATCTCTCGAAGATCTACAACGACGCGTGGATGGCTGATTACGGTTTTCTCCACGATGCTGGTGCAACCGTCGGTGATATCCTGGCCGACCGCGACGCGTCGCTCCCGACCCTTGTTCACACGCACCCCGACGAGACCGTCCGCCAAGCCATTGCTATCTTGCGTGAATACGGCGTCAGCCAAATGCCGGTGATCAAACATGAGCCTCCGGTCGTGCTGGCCGAGGTCGTGGGTGGAGTCACCGAGCGTGGACTCATGGATTGCGTCTTCGCCGACGCGTCGATGTTCGACCGTGACGTCAGCGAAGTGATGGGGAAACCCCTGCCCACGATCGGGGCGGGGGAGCAGGTCCATGTTGCTGTGGACAGGTTGGAAGGCGCCCCGGCTCTGCTCGTTCTCGACCGTGGCCATCCCATAGGGGTGATCACTCGCTCCGACGTCCTCGCCACCCTGGCGACGAGGTCACGGTGAAGTGACGGTGCGCGGCCCATTGGATTTTGACATTCTTGGTTTCGAGACGCGTGCGGTGCACGGCGGGGGAGGTGCAGATCCGGCGACCGGGGCAGTCAACCCACCTCTTTATCTGTCCTCGACCTTTGAGCAAGATGCCGTCGGCCACCACCGCGGCTTCGAGTACGCGCGGTCGGGCAACCCGACCAGGGCCAGTCTCGAGGCGCACTTGGCTCTCCTGGAGGGAGCGTCATTCGGGTTTGGGTTCGCCAGCGGACTGGCCGCCGAAGACGCCGTGATGCGGCTCCTGGGCCCGGGGGATCACCTCGTCATGCAGACCGACAGTTACGGCGGCACCTATCGCTTGGCAACCGACGTTCATCGCCGGGCCGGGCTCGTCGTCGACATCGCCGAGTTCTCCAGCTTGGGAGACGTCGTGACGGCCGAGACGCGCATGGTGTGGATTGAAACACCGACGAACCCGTTGCTCCACGTCATCGACATCGCCGCGGTGGCGGCTGTCGCACACAGCCATGGTGCGCTCGTCGTCGTTGACAATACCTTCGCCACGCCGTGGATTCAGCAACCCCTCCGATTCGGAGCTGACATCGTCGTGCACTCGACAACCAAATACCTTGGCGGCCACTCGGACGTCGTGGGAGGATTCGCCGCCACAAACGATCACATCATTGCCGAGCGTCTGGGCTTTCTCCAGAATGCCGCCGGTGCCGTTCCCAGTCCCTTCGACTGCTTTCTCGTCCAGCGAGGCATGAAGACGTTGGCGATTCGGATGGAGCGGCACTGCACCAATGCCCTTGCCGTCGTCGAGTTGTTGCGCGGCCACAGGGCCGTCGACAGAGTGCTCCACCCGTCACTTCCGGAGCACCCCGGTCATACCGTCGCTCGGCGGCAGATGCGGGCATTCGGCGGCATGGTCAGCTTCACGCTGCATGGCGGCGAAGAGGCCGCCTTGGAGCTCTGTGCCGGCACTCGCGTCTTCACCCTGGCCGAGAGCCTCGGGGCCGTCGAGAGCTTGATCGAGCACCCCGGGCGGATGACCCATGCCAGCACTGCCGGGACGAGCAACGAGGTCCCCGCTGACCTCGTCCGACTGAGCGTTGGAATTGAGACGGTCGACGATCTGTTGAACGATTTGGAAGGCGCTCTCGAGTCGTTGCGGTGAGCGAACCCTTGCCTGCTCCCATTTGACGGGCCGCATTCCGGCGCTCGTCGATTCGGCGAAGGGTGCACCAGGAGCGCTCCTGACCGGTGGCCCGGCCGGCTCTTCAACGAGATCAGCCGCTCGTCATGTCGCAGCGAGGCTCCGTCCGGCACGGCGAAGCCCTGTGAGACCATGGTCGCAGTGGTGTTGAGCTCCAGCGGCAAAGCTGTTCCCATGGTCGTGGCGGCGCGGGCCCCGTTCGAGGAGTTGGATCTGACCGCCGCCGCCGCTCTCCCCCCCGACGAGGTGCTGTCACGTCTGGGAAGTGGACCGGATGGGCTCTCGTCCGACGATGTGGCGGAACGTATCCGCCGATGCGGGCCAAATGCGCTCGGGACCCATCGGGTGCGGGCCTCCGCCGTCCTCTTCCGTCAGATCCGGAACCCGATCCTCGTCCTCCTCCTCGGGGCCGCGCTCGTGTCGGGGCTGACCGGCGGTGGAACAAACGCGGTGATCATCGCCGTGATCGTCGCCCTCAGCGTCGGTCTGGGATTCTTCAACGAGTACCGGGCGGAGATGGCGATGGCATCGCTGCGCGCCAAGATCCGACAGGAGGCCGAGGTTCGCAGAGGTGGACGGGCGAGCCGGGTCCCAGTGACGAGCCTCGTGCCCGGCGACGTGGTGTCGCTGCGCATCGGGAATCTCGTCCCGGCCGACCTGCGCTTACTCAAGGTCGACGAACTCGAGTGTGACGAAGGGGTGCTGACCGGCGAGTCGATGCCGGTGGCCAAGTCGGCGGCGCCCGTCGCTGGCCGTCAGCCACAAGACCAACCGGGATGCGCCTTCATGGGGACGATCGTGCACGAGGGATCGGCGCTTGGCGTGGTGGTTCGGACCGGGGCCCGCACCGCCTTCGGACAGATCGCGGCGGGCCTGGCCGAGAAGCACAGCCTGACCGCCTTCGAAGTGGGTCTCTCGCGCTTCTCGCGCTTCTTGTTCGAGGTGGCGGCTGTGCTGACGGCGTTCATCTTCATCGTCAACGTGGCACTGTCGCGGCCCCTGATCGAGGCGCTGCTGTTCTCGCTGGCCATCGCCGTGGGCATCGCTCCCGAGATGATGCCGGCCATCGTCACGGTAAGCCTCTCGGCTGGCTCGAAGGCTCTCACGGCGAAGCAGGTGCTGGTCAAGCGTCTGGTCGCCATCGAGGACCTGGGCAACATCGAGATTCTCTTCACCGACAAGACGGGCACCCTCACCGAAGGGGTGATCACCTT
>Ga0209415_10009603_pt1 | contig 16603 bp, 15 predicted proteins | sample PeaSoiSIISIP2007_FD_187696 | JGI IMG/M metagenome (GOLD analysis project Ga0209415, IMG submission 187696) | Peat soil microbial communities from Weissenstadt, Germany - SII-SIP-2007 (SPAdes) (version 2) | ecosystem: Environmental > Terrestrial > Soil > Wetlands > Peat | place: Germany... | reverse complement strand
GAGCGCGTTGGCGCAGTCCAAAATCGTCTGCGTGGACCGATAATTCTGCGCCAGGACGACCACATCCGCCTTCGGCTTGAATTTCTCCGCGAATCCCAGGATGTTGTCGACCGCGGCCGCGCGAAACGAATAAATGGCCTGCGCATCGTCGCCGACCACCGTGATGCCGGCGCCATCGGGCTTCAGGGCATGAACGATTTCACCCTGCAAGGCGCTGGTGTCCTGATATTCGTCGACGAGCACGTGATCGAAATTCTTCGCGAGATTCTGCGCGAGCGCCGGGTTTTGCATCATGACGTGCCAATAGAGCAGCAGGTCGTCGTAATCCAGCGCGTTGTTCTTTTGCTTGCGCAGAACGTATTCGCGATATAGCCGCGTCAGGTCTTGCTCCCACTCCGCAACCCAGGGGAATTGCTCCTCCAAGGTCTGTTTGAGCGACAGGCGGGTATTGACGCGGTACGAATAGATGGCGAGGCAGGTGTCCTTGCGCGGAAAGCGTTTGTCCTTGTGCGAAAATCCCAATTCGTGGCGCACCATGTCCATGACATCGGCGGCGTCCGATCGATCCAGTACCGTGAACGTTGGCAGCAAGCCCAGATGCTTCGCGTAAAGACGCAGGATGCGATTGGCCACCGAATGGAACGTGCCCGACCACAGCAATCGCGACATGACGCTGCGATCGCCGAGTTTGCCGCGCTCCGACAGCACTTCGGCGACGATCTGCTGCGTGCGCCTCAGCATGTCCTGGGCGGCGCGCCGCGTGAAGGTCAACATCAGAATCCGTGCCGGGTCGGTGCCGTTCAACACCAAATGGGCGACCCGATGCGCCAAGGTATCGGTCTTGCCGGTGCCCGCGCCGGCGATGATCAGCAGCGGGCCGGCGCTCACGCCTTTGCCCGGTACCGCCGTGCCGTAGGTCGCGGCGCGACGCTGCGGCGTATTCAATTTATCGAATGAGGTGGCCTTGGCTTTGATCATACGACGACTATACTGATGGACTGTACGTATATCCAGATGCGAAAAAAAATCCTGCCGGGGAGCAAGGATTGCCGATTGGACCCCCGCTTTGCGCGGAGATGGATCACATAGGGGGGTTTAATTGCTCGGCCTGGGTCCGGATTGGCCACTTTCGAGCCAGGTTTCGAGGCTTCGCCTAATTTCCGCATAGTTGCCGGATTGATCGCTGCGGTACACCCATGCCGGTCCCGGCAGATCCAGGAAGCGCGGCGCGAGCGGCGGATTCTGCGCGAGCTCGAGGCTCAACAGCGCATCCAAATGACCGGGGTGGCGTTGTCGCGCACGCATGCGACGGTCGATCTCCGGCGGCTCGGCATAGCAGCAGACTTGGGCGAACGGCAGCTCAATTCCGCAGCTTATGGCCCTGAACGCGGGCACATCCTCGCCGCTCCAGTTTCCCTCGACCATGCTGGGAAGCCCCGCAAAGACTTGCCTCGCGGCGATCCGCAACAATGCGGCGAGGCTCGCGCGGCTCAACTGTGCCGACCAGTTGCGGTCGCCAACCCCGAACGTATCGAACAGCGCCTCTTTGACGTCGTCCTTGCAGAGGCAGGCAATGCCGAGATCGGTCGCGAGGCCTTGCGCCAAGCTCGTCTTGCCGCTTGCGGGACTGCCGAGGATGATCACGAGGGCGGTATGCATCACCATAGAGGATCAGCATGTTGAAACCAACGACGATCGCAAGCAACCTCATGCATCGCGGCCGCGTGGTCGAGATGTGGGCCGAGCGCTTACGATTTGCGAACGGCCGGGAATACGACGTGGATTTGATTCGCCATCCGGGCGCCGCGGCGGTCGTTGCCGTCGACAATGCGAACCGCGTCTGTGTCGTGCGCCAATATCGACATGCGGTCGAGGATTTCTTGTGGGAGATACCGGCCGGAAAACTCGATGCGGGCGAAGCACCGGATCTTGCTGCCCCGCGCGAACTCAAGGAAGAAACCGGCGTCGTCGCCAAACGTTGGACATCGCTGGGCGTCTACATTTCGGCGCCCGGGATCTTCAGCGAAGTCATTCATTTGTATTTGGCGCGCGAGCTCGAGATCGGCACGCCGGCGCCCGACCCTGACGAGGAATTGGAGCTCCAATGGATGCCGCTACTGCGCGCAGTCGAGCATGTGCTGCGCGGCGATTGGAACGACGGCAAGACCGTCGTTGCGCTGCTGCGCGCACAATATGAATTGCAATTGTGACGGGCCTCGAAGTTTTGAACTTAGCCTATTGACCGGCATTTCTCGAGTGCATAAAACATCATCATGAGCAAGGAAACGCCAAAATTCACGCAACGGCCCGTCGGGGAGCCCGACGACGCGGACTTGTCGGCCGATCCCCCGAAAACGCCGGTTGGAAGAACCCCCGGCCAGGTCAAATTCGACTCGCGCGGCAATGCGATCTTCGATTGGGCTCAAATGACCGGCGAATTCGCGCGCGACACCGCCACGGCGCGGCTCAAGAAGCTCGATAACCCGAGCCTGTCGCTTGCCGACGATGCTCCGACGCCGTTCAAAGCCACCGTAAAATCGAACCCCCAGGGCACGGTCAAGGGATACAACCCTTATGACAGCGGTAAATTGGGCAACAAGGAAGTGCCGCGCAAGAAGGATCTCAAAAAGCTCAGCGAATCGCTGGCCTTGAAGAAACAGGCCGCCGGCAACAAACGCGACAAAGACTGAAAGGCTTCGCTGCCGACCGCTTTAGCGGGTGATCAGGCGAGCGCGTGGCGCAATTTCGCCGCGCAACCCAAGCGATAGAACTTTCGCAGCTCGCGCACCAAGGCCTCGATTCGCGCCTCGCCGCGCTGCACAAAACGACGTTCGAGACGCCGGCAATAGTGAGCCGCGGAGCGGTGTGCGGTCCGATAACGATCGAGCTGGTGGGGCTCGAGTCCCGGGTCAAACACGACGCGATCGAATAATCTCGCGTGGACTTGGCTAGGGTAAGCTCCGCCCTGTTGGCCGGCCAGCAAAAACACCGTCGCCGCATACTTATCGACTTCGGCCTGCGTCTCCAATTCGAGCAAGGACACGGGCGCATCGCAATCGAGCCGCCAGGTCGAATACAAGAAATGACTGACTCCCTCGAGCGCGGTGCAGTAATCGGCGAGGTTGCCCTCGGTCAGCGCACCCAGTGGATTCGCCTGCTCGAGGCGCCGCAGTAGTTCGTCGTCTAGATACAGCGCAACGCCGGCGCCGTCGGCCGTTTCCGCCAGAAGAAGCTCTTCGTCGGGTGCGCGTCGGTCGTTAGGTTGAGTCAGATGCGCAAGCTCGCGCCGGTCGGTGACGAGGAAATCGTAGACATCGTAGCTGGGCTCGACGTCGTAGAGACGGCCAAGGAGAGACTGCAGGCCGCGCAACACCACGGGAGTCGGCCTAATGCTCGCGGCGCGAGCCGGCGTGTTTGACCGGCTCGACCCCGAGGCTTTTGAGCAGGCTGCGCGCGCGGGGACTTCCGGTCTTCATCCAAATTTCGTAGAGGCGCAGCACGTCGGCGTCGGTATGCCGATACGACATCTCGCTGACTTCGTTGAGCGCATCGACCAGACGCTGAAATTTCTGGGACAACTCGGCATAAATGGCGGCTACGCAGCGGCCCGAAATGGAGCGCTGCATCGTATCGGCGAGCGAGCTGTAAGCGTTGCCGCCCATGGCGATGTGATAGTCGATGTCGATCAGTTTGCGCGCAAAGCTGCGTGCGAAAAATCCTGCGATGAACAGCGATACGTCGCCGAGTCGCTGCAAGCTGCGCTGTCTCGCAAGAGCGCTCGGCGCATCGAGCGCATCGGCGAGCATGTGGGCGAGCGGCTTGATGCGCAGGCCCTCGGCGGTTTGTTCGTAGAGCGCCTCGGCGCGTGAAAACATCGTGAGCAGATTCACGACGTAGGCTTCGGCTTGTTCGTCGATGTCGAGGCGTTGATGTTCGCTCGCGGCGTGAAACGCGTCACGAAAGAATTCGCGCAGCGACGTGACGGCCACCAGAGATCCCGCAGACATTGCTTGCATGCTTGGCATCCTTTGTGAGCTACCATCATCCTATCGACTCGTCGAGTGCGAAATGAAGTGGCCAATCACAAAAAATGCCTTATTTTCCCGATCAGCAATCGCCTCCGTTGGCTGCTAGAGGAGTTCTGAGAGCGTCGTCACGATACGCGGCGGCGGCGCGTATTGCGGCGGCCATGCGCGCGCATCGCGATTGAGCCACACGCTCTGAAGGCCTGCGCGCCGCGCGCCGACGACGTCCGCGAGCGGATCGTCGCCGATGTGCAGTACCTCGTGCGCAGCGACGCCCGCCTCGGCGAGCAGCATCGCGAAAATGCGCGCATCCGGCTTGGCGGCCCCGGCGGCACGCGCCGTGATATGGCCGTCGAAGAGGTCCGCGATACCGCAGCGCTCGAGATCGGCGTTGCCGTTGCTGAGGGCGAACAAGCGATAGCGATCGCGCAATCGCCGCAACGTCGGTCGCACGTCCGGATAGAACTCGACGCGGTTGCGCGCGGCGAAAAATACTTCGAGCGCCCGGTCGGCCAAAGACTCGTCGTGACCCGCGGCGGCGAACTGTTCGGCCAAGGCCTGCCGGCGCAGGAAGGTCAGATCGTGGCCGTGCTGCGGAAAATGATCGGCCACGCGCGCGCGCATCTCGCGCATCGACTCGATGCTGTGTTCGCGCACGGCGTCGGGGTACAGGTCCTGCAGCCAAAGGAACAGTTCGCGCTCGGCCTGCGCGATGACCGGACCCACGGGCCACAGGGTATCGTCGAGATCGAAGCTCAAGATTCGCGGTGAGGCCATAATGCGTCGGCGCCTGCTAAACTACGACCCAGGAAAAAAATTACGCGCACCTAGAACAACACTCCCAGCTTGAACATCACTCGCAGCTCCAACAACACCCGTACCTCGAACAACACTCGCACCTCGAACAGCACCCGTACCTCGAACAACACTCGCACCTCGAACAGCACCCGCACCATGAACAACACACGCGCCATGCACAATACGATTCTTGCGCGCTTCAAGCACTTGCTCGTCGCCGTCGCCTGCGTGCTGGCCGCGGCCGGCGCATCCGCGTTCGACGTTCAGGATTTCTTGAGTCTGCGCCGGCTGTCGCAACCGGAAGCCTCGCCGGACGGCAAGCTGGTCACTTACACGCTGCGCACCGACGATCTCAAGGCCAACCAAGGGCGCACCTCGATCTGGCTGCTGGAGACGACCAAGCGCGGCGCGACGCCGCGGCAACTGACCGATGATACGACGCATGATGGCTCCGCGGCCTGGAGTCGCGACGGGCAATTCATCTATTTCCTGTCGTCGCGCAGCGGCTCCGCCCAGGTCTGGCGTATTGCGGCCACCGAACCTGCAAAGATCGCCGCGGTTCAAATCACCCACCTGCCGCTCGATGTCGGCAGCTTCCGCATCGCGCCGACTGCGGATCGCCTGCTCGTGAGCATGGAGGTGTTTCGCGATTGCGACGACCTCGCCTGCACCAAGCAACGTCTGGAAGTGGCCGCAAAATCGACGGCGACGGGCATCCTCTACGATCGCTTATTCGTGCGGCACTGGGACACCTGGAGCGACGGGCGGCGCTCGCAGCTGTTTTCCATTGCGTTGGATGGGCAAGGTATCGCCACGGGTACGCCCGTGAATCTGACCACCGGAATCGACGGCGATGTTCCGACCAAGCCCTTCGGCGGACGCGAAGATTACGACTTCAGCCCGGACGGCAAACAGGTCGTCTTCTCGGTGCGCATAGCCGGGGTCTCGGAACCCTGGTCGACGAACTTCGATTTGTATGCGGTCGCGGCTGCCGGCGGGCCGGCGCGCAACCTCACGGAAGATAATCGCGCCTGGGACGGACAGCCCGCATTCTCGCCCGACGGCGGCACGCTCGCCTATGTTGCGACCGACCGTCCGGGTTTCGAAGCGGATCGATTTCATCTCGTGCTGCTCAATTTGGCGTCCGGCGCCAAACGTTCGCTGACCCAAAATTGGGATCGGTCGATCGCAAGTTTTGCATGGTCGCGCGACGGCAAGACGCTGTTCGCGACGACCGAGCACCTGGGACAGCAACCGCTGTGGGCGATCGACGTCGCGACCGGCCGATCCGCGGCAATCACCGGCGCAGGCACGGTGGAGGCATTCACCGTGGGCCCGCAAAGAATCATTTATGCCGCGAGCAATCTCGCCAATCCCCCCGACTTGTATGCGGTCGGCTTCGGCGGCGGCATGACGCGGCAGTTGACCAAAGTCAATGAATCCTTGCTCGGCGCTCGCATCCTCGGTAGTTACGAACAATTCAGCTTCCCCGGATGGAATCAGGAGACCGTATACGGCTTCGTCGTCAAGCCGCCGGATTTGAAACCCGGGCAGAAAGCGCCCGTCGCGCTCGTGGTGCACGGCGGACCACAAGGCAGCCTCGCGAATCTCTGGCATTGGCGCTGGAATGCCGAGACGCTGGCCGGTGCGGGTTATGGCGTCGTGCTCATCGATTTCCACGGCTCGACCGGCTACGGTCAAGCGTTTACCGATTCGATCAGCGGCGATTGGGGCGGTAAGCCGCTCGAGGATCTCAAGGCCGGGCTCGACGCGGCACTCCAGCAGTATCCCTGGCTCGACGGCGAGCATGCGTGCGCGCTCGGAGGATCCTATGGCGGCTACATGATGAACTGGATCGCGGGTCAATGGCCCGATCGGTTCAAATGTCTGGTCACGCATGATGGAATTTTCGACAATCGCAGCATGTATTACTCGACCGAGGAGATGTGGTTTCCGGAATGGGAAATGGGCGGCCCGGAGTACGCCAACCCTTCAGGCTACGCGAAATTCAACCCGGTCGACTACGTCAAGAATTGGCGCACGCCGACGCTGGTCATTCACGGCCAGCTCGACTATCGCGTGCCCTACGCACAAGGGCTCGCGGTATTCACCGCCCTGCAGCGACGCGGCATCCCGAGCGAATTCTTGTATTTCCCCGACGAGAATCACTGGGTGCTCAAGCCCGCCGATCGAGTGCAATGGTACGAGAGCGTCATCGCATGGATGAATCGCTGGACCAAGCCCTAGCGCACGACGCTTCCAAGCGCGGCGGCGCGCAAGGCCGCGCTCCCGCGGGATAAGGGCCGGGGCCCAGGCCTGGGCCTAGGCCTCGGCCGCGCGCCAAGCGGCCGGGTAGTTCACTCCGAGCTGCATGATGCGTTGCAATAGCGTCGGGTAATCGATGCCCGCGGAGCGCGCCGATTGCGCGAAGTCCTCGGCCGCCGACAGGTTCGGGTTCGCGTTGGCCTCGAGCACGTACAGGGAGCCGTCGTCGCGTAAACGGAAATCCATGCGGGCATACCCGGTCAAATGCAGCGCGCGAAATATGCGCTTCGAGAGCTGCTCGAGTCGTGCCGCCGTACCGTCGGGGAGGTTCACGGCAGCGGCCGTCGTGATGCCGTATTTTTCCTGATAGCGGCGATCCCATTTGACCTTGCGCGTCGCGATCGCCGGCAGCTTCTCCGGCAATGAACCGAAGCTCATTTCCCAAACCGGCAACACCTTGAGTCGATCGTTGCCGAGCACGCCGACGTATAGTTCCCGGCCTTCGATGTATTCCTCGACCAGCGCATCGGAATGGATCTGCTCGTGGATGAAGACGACCCGCTCGGTGAGTTGCCGCGCATCGTCGACGACGGAGGCGTGCGCGATACCGAGCGAGGCATCCTCGGTCGAGGATTTCACGAACAACGGAAAGCGCAGCTTGCGCGGCACGCTGAGTTTTTTCCCGCGCGGAAACACCAGGAACTGCGGCGTCGGGATTCGATGATAGGAAAGCAGCTGCTTGGAGAGCACCTTATCGCGCGACAAAAGCATGCCGCGAGGATTGCAGCCCGTATACGGCTGGCGCATCAATTCCAGGAAGGCGACGACGTGCTGATCGTAAGTCACGATGCCGTCGAACTCCTCGAGCAGATTGAAAACGATTTCCGGCTTCCAATCGAGGATCTCGCGCCGCAGCTCCGAGAGGCTGTCGCTGATGCCGATCGGCCGCACCTCGTGGCCCGCGGCCTTGAGATGCGAAATCACGTCGTACTCGGTGCGCCATTCTTCGATTTCCTTCGGAGTTGCCCCCTCCAAGGTATCGGGCGGCACGAGCGTCGAGTGCACGATCACGAGCGCGCGCAGCGGCGTCACAGCGCTACTCGCGGCAATTGACGCTCCTCGTACGACTCCGCGAGACGGCCGACCAGCCACACCAGATGCCCCTTGAGGTCGCGCCGCGGCCCGCGCACATACAGATCCAAAGCCTCGCAGCGCGCGAGCACCAAGCGCAGCACCTGATGCACCAAATATTCGCTGAAGACGCCGGTTTCCACGAGATGCTGGCGCAATGGCTGGCGCCACTCGCGCACCACGGTGACCGCTTTGGCCGAGCTGCGCGTACGCGGTGCGGTCGTAAACACCTTTAGCAACAATTCGTCGGCACCGGATCGGCGCGGCAATCGATAGCGCGCGAATTTCTGTTCGTAGTGCTCGCGCAAACTGCGCGTGTCTTCGGCGATGTCCTCGACCCGGCTGCGGTCGGAGACCAGCGGCTTGACGGCGCTCAGTTCGGCGGCCAGAGAGTCGATGAATTCCAGCTTCGTATAGGCGGGCCAGCCCCAATACTCGCGCCGCCAGGCGGAATTTGGTTTGAGCCAGACGGCGAAGGTCTCGGCGAAGTCCTCGGTCGGGTGGGCTTGCGCATACCATGCGCCGAGGTGCTGCACGAAGCGGCGGCTGCCGGGGCGAGGCCGGTACGCGTCGGGATACGGCAGAGAGGCCGGCCCGAACACCTCGCGCCAGCGGCGGCGGCGGCGCAATCGATAGGCCGAATCGATCGCATGGCCCGCCTCATGCCGCAAAATTCGCATGAGCCAGTTGCGATTTCCGCCCTCCACCTCGCGCATGTAGCGTCTTTCCAAGGCCATGAGGCGAGGATGGGCGAGATAGAACGGAATCGCGATTCCCGGCACGCCATCGGGGGAAAACCACTCTTGCGCTAGCCAGCAGTGGGGTTTGAAACGAATGCCGCGAGCGCTGAGTTCGCGATGCAGCTTGACGATCGCAAGCTGCAAATCGGTGCGCTCGATGCGCAGCCGGAGGTCGCAAAAACGCAAGCTCAGCAGCTGCTCGTCCGACAGCAATTCCCAGGCGTGCGCCTTCGGCCGCGGACGGCGGGACTGCGCAGTGGAACGGCGGGACTCCACGCTGGGGCGGCTGGGGCGAGGCTGGGGCACGTCGAAAAGTATAGGGAGGATCGCGGCGCTGCGCCACGCGGAGCCTCGAGACTGCCTCACTCGCGCGGCGCCAATCCCGCCACGAGCAGCCGATCGGCGACATCTTGAAGCAATTCGCGCCGCAACAGCGCGCGATTCCATGGCTTGGGAATGCCCTGTACGCCGTAAAAGGCGCCCGCGAGCTGGCCATATAGCGCGCCATGAATATCGGAATCGCCGCCCAGGTTCACGATCTGTAAAAGGCCGTCCCTGAATCTAAGCGTCCCGACCAACGTCTCGAGGACGAGATCCAAGGCCGCGAGCGGTCCGGCGCCGCCGTGGATACGCATGAGGCCTCGGGCATCCTCGAGAATGCGCTCGCGCGACGCGCCGCGTAGCGCCGCCAATAATAGGCAGGCGTATGAGCGGCAAGCCGCCTGCAGCGCCGGCGACCGGTCGGTCACGGCGGCTGCGGCCGCTGCCCATGCGAGCGCTCGGTCGGGCGTGGACACGGCGAACATCGCAACGATCCCGGTCCGTGTCAGCGCCTGGGGGTCCGCATCGGCGGTCTCCGGGTGCACGCCTGCGCCGTGCCGCAAAGCGGACGCGACCGTCGCCGTAATGCCGATGCATTGCCCGGTACTGGATAAATGGCCGTCGTGCTGCCAGCGACGGTAGCGTTGCGACTGGTCCGCCGCATCGAAGCCGTCCATTTCCAGCAAACTCTCAGCGAGACACAGCGCCATCGCGGTATCGTCGGTCCAGGCCCCGCGCGGCAGCTGCCAATGGCCGCCGCCGAGCAGATCGGCAAGCGGCGCGAATTGCCCGGGCTTGCGAAATTGCAGTGACGCTCCCATCGCGTCGCCACAGGCGAGGCCGAGCATGCTGCCGAGATAACGATCGCGCAGCACGCGTGTTGCGTCCAGATCGAGCCCGCTCTGATCGGGTTCGGCCGGCTCGAGCCACTCGAGCACATAGCGTTGCTGCTCCGCCGTCTGCGCGTTGACTTGCGATAATTGATTGAGGCGCTCGATGGCGTCGGGCCCGGAGTAGCCCTCGCGCCGCAGCCAACAGCCGATCACGGTGTGGGTGCGGCCGATGCCGGCCCGGCAATGCACGTAGACCTGGTGCCCGACCTCGATCGCGCGGTCGACGTAGTCGAGAATCTCGGCCATGGCCTGCGGACTTCGAGGCACTTCCTGATCGCGAATCGCCTTGCGCACGTAGATGATGTAGCGGCCGTCGTCGGCGCGCATCGTCGGCAAGCAGTGATCGTAGGGCGCCTGTTCGCCTGCTTCCGTCAAATCGATGAAATAGCTGATGCCTGCGCCAATCAACTCGCCGAGTCTCGCTGCAGTTCCCGCCTGATCGGCCTCTCCGGGGTAGTTCCCGGCGAGCAGCCGACCCGGTTCGATCCAGAAACTATTGGCAAGCGGCGGCGAGCGCATCCTCATCGTCTTCGGTCATCGGCAGCGCGCCGCGCAAGTCATCGAGACCCGCAAAATCAAACAGCGCGGGATCCGCGAGCTGCGAGCCGGCGACATTGCAAAGGGCAGAAAAAATGGACTCGATGCGGCCTGGGAATTTCTGTTCCCACTCGCCGAGCATGTTCCTCACGGCGAGCCGCTGCAGGTTGGTTTGCGATCCGCACAGCGTGCAGGGAATGATCGGAAATTCGCGCGCCGCCGAATACCGCGTAATCAGATGCTCCGCGACGTAGGCCAGCGGGCGAATCACGATATGGCGGCGGTCGTCGCTGAGCAGCTTCGGCGGCATCGCCTTGAGCTTGCCGGCAAAGAACAAATTCAGGAACAAGGTTTCGACGAGGTCGTCGCGATGGTGGCCCAGCGCGATCTTGGTGATGCCGTTCTCGGCGGCGAACCGGTACAGTGCGCCGCGCCGCAAACGCGAGCACAGGCCGCACATCGTCTTGCCGGTGGGGATCACGCGCTTGACGACCGAGTACGTGTCTTGCTCGATGATTCGAAACGGCACGCCCAATCCGCTCAGGTAGCGCGGCAACACGTCCACGGGAAACCCCGGCTGCTTCTGATCGAGATTCACGGCGAGCAGCTCGAAGCGCACCGGTGCGCTGCGCTGCAGGCTCAGCAGCATGTCGAGCAAGGTGTAGGAATCCTTGCCCCCGGACAGGCACACCATCACGCGATCGCCCTCGGCGATCATCGCGTAATCGCCAATCGCCTTACCGACGGCGCCGCGCAGCTGCGCCTGCAGCTTCTTGAAATTATTCGAATGGGGGGTTGTTGCCGGATTCACAGGCGAGCGCGGTATCAAGGCGCCTCGAGGTATTTCGTTTCAAGGTAGCGCAGATAGGCGGCCGCCGTCAGCGGTTTCCCGGTAGCCTCCTGTATCAGGTCCTTGACCGGCAAGCGTGCGCCGACGCCGTGGACGTTGTCGCGCAGCCACTCCATGATGCCGCCAAACTGGCCCAACGCGATTTCCTCGTCGAGCGACGGGCGAGCCGTGCGCATCGCTTCGTTCAACTGACCGGCAATCACCGCGCCCAGTGCGTAGGACGGAAAATACCCGAAATGGCCCACGGCCCAATGAATGTCCTGCAAACAGCCTTCTACGTCGTTGCTAGGTCGTATTCCCAGGCGTTGGTCCAGATTCGCATTCCACGCTTCCGGCAAATCCTTGACCGGCAGCGCGCCCTCGAGAATCTTCCGCTCGAGCTCATAGCGCAACATGATGTGCGCGGGATAAGTCAGCTCGTCGGCATCCATGCGTATCAAACTGCGCCGTACACGCACCAAATGCCGGTACAGATTCTCCTCGCTCCATTCCGGGCCGCTGACCTGCAAATGCTTCTCCAGCAAGGGCCGCAGATATTTCACGAACGCGCGGCTGCGGCAGATGTTCATCTCAAACAGCAGCGACTGGCTCTCCTCGAGCGCGAGGCCGCGATCGCGGCCGACGGGCTGATCCCGCCATTGCTGAGGAAGCCCCAGGTCGTACATCGCGTGGCCGGTCTCATGCACCGCGCCCAGCAGTCCGCTGAACGGGTCGATCAAATCGAAGCGCGTAGTGACTCGAATGTCTCCCGGCACGCCCTCGGTAAAGGGGTGTTCGCTTTCGTCCAAACGGCCGCGGTCGAACGGAAAACCGAGCGCCTTGAGCACCTCGACCGATAGTTGGCGCTGCCGCGCCACCGTGAATTTACCCGTCAATGGCGCCGGAGCCCGATCCGCCTGCACCTCGATCGCTGCATTGATCAAACCGGGCAGCTTGCGCGACAGCGCCTTGAAGATCGTGTCGATGTCGGCCGTCGAGATCCCGGGCGTGAAGACGTCGACGAGCGCGTCGTACGGCGCGAGTCCGCGCGCCTGACCGAGCAAGGCGGCCTTGTCGCGCACCAGATGCACAACCTCCTCCAAATAGGGCGCAAACAGCTTGAAGTCGTTGGTCTTGCGCGCTTCGACCCAAAAAACTTCGGCGCGCGCGGTCGCCTTCGCGAGCCTTGCGATCAAGGACGGCGGCGTCGCTATCGCGTGATCGCGCTGGCGGCGCATTTCGCGCAAGTTCGCGATCGACCAGTCATCGAGCTGCGAAGCTCCCGCCTCGGCGCGCTCCAGCAGACGCGCGACCTTCGGCGTCGTCAGCAGCGCGTGGTGCTCGGTCTCGAGCGCGGCCAATTGTTCACCGCGCACATCCGCGCTGCCGCGCGGCATCATCACGGCCGCGTCCCAGCGCAACATCGAGAGCGCTCCCCGGAACGCATGCAGGCGCCGGAATTCTTGTTCGAGTTGCTGATAGGGAGTCAGGCTCATGAGCGCGTTGCCTCGCGCAGCTGTTCGGCGTCTTGCCAGGTGCCGAACGCATCAGACGGCGATTGATGGTTGCAGGATCTCACTCGTTTTTATTCCTAAAAGCTCAGCCATGCGTGCGGATCGTCAAGGTCCCGACCGCTTTGAGCGCTTGTTCGCAGGCAGATCCACGACGAGGATCAGAACGACGGGTTCGGATTCTACCAGACGGTCAGGTCGCCCGGGCACTGCGGGGAACCTACAACTTCTTTATTTTCAGTATGTTAGGTGTAAATCTGTCAAATGCGGCGGCGCCGCATCCTTAGTTTGTGCTAGCCGCCTTTCAAAGAAAACGTACCGGTTTGTTGAAACGGCAGCGAGCGGAAAAAAGGCAGATCGATGGCCACCGCGCCCGTCAACTCGTAGGGAACGTTATCGCTGTGATTTTCCGCATGCTGCGAGAGCTTGAGCAGCGCAAGCACCATGTTCGCCGTGATCGTCAGGTCGAATTCGGTCTCGCCGAGCGCGGCCACGGTAAACGGGCGGTCAATCGCACCACTCGCGATTGCCTCGCCGCTGACGCGCAAATCCGCGGTCAGGCCTTTGACCGGCAGAGTCCGGTCATTGGGATTGTGGATCTTCATCGTGACCCGAAAATTTTGCTGCAACAGGTTGCCGCCGACCATTTTGATGCTGACGACCGATAAATCGGGCTTTTCAAACTTCGGCGCAAACAGCGCGCACGCGGCGAGCAGCATCGAAACGGCGAAGAGCAGCGGCGCTCGTGGCAACATAGGGCGAAATGATACCGACTATCCGCATCAGTGACAGAGCCACGAGATCGATCGCGCCGTGGATCGCAGTTTTCGCCTGCGGCGGCGTCGCCGCCGGCGACGCGCCCGCGGGCGCTCCGGTGCCGGTGCCGGCCGCCGGAACCGTTCAAACCTGCCTGTCGTCGGGTGACGGCTACTTGCGCGCGCATGTCGGCGGCGCGATCGAGGCCGAGATCGATTGGCCCAATAGCGGCACGGCTTGCGCGGGCGAACCCAAGATCGACCCGCCCGGCGTGCGCCTGAGTTTTCGGCGCATCGCGGGGGCGAAACCCAATCTATTGTTCTTGTTCGGCTTGACCGGCGTTCGCGAAGGCGCGCCGCTGCATGACACCGGCGCGAATCTCACGATTATCGTGCAGGGCACCGACCGCATCTACGGTACGCGCGGTGATAGCCGCTGCACCGTGGATTCCCTGGTGCAGCGGCGGCTCGGCAGCGCGCACGAATATCGGCTGGAGGCGCGCGGCTTTTGCACGCAGCCCGCGCATGCGGTGCGCGGCGAGGGCACGGTCATCGTCAGCCGGTTCGATTTTGCGGGAGTCGTGAATTACGAGGAGACAACGCCTTGAACCCCAGACGCAATTCGACCTCGAGAGCCATCGGCGCATCGCTGCTCTGCACTGTGCTGCTGCTGGGCGGGCTCGCGGCAGAAGATTCCGCACGCGCCGACGTCACGGCGCCCGAGCCGCTCTCGGCCTTCCCGCAAAGCCTGCTCGCGATCCGTACCGCATCGGGCAAGGTCGTCAATTTCAAGATCTGGACCGCCGACCGGCCGAGCCGGCAGGAACAGGGCCTGATGTTCGTTCACGACATCGACGACCACGCCGGCATGCTGTTTCTCTTTGATCCAGTCCGGCAAATATTTATGTGGATGAAGAACACCTATCTGTCGCTGGACTTGCTGTTTATCGATTCTACGGGGCACATTGATTACATCGCGCGGCGCGCGACGCCGCTCTCGATGGACATCATCAGCGACCCGCGCCCCGTAGCCGCGGTTCTGGAGCTCAAGGGCGGCATTGCCGACAGCTTCGGGATTCAAACCGGCGATACTGTGTTGCACGAGAGCTTCAAGCTAGCTCGGTGAACCGCACTAACGCATGACGCGAACTGTAGTGACCCAAGAACATAAATCGCAGAACCCGATAACATCCGGTGTATCGGGACCACATTAGCCGGGAGTACTTGCTCGGAGTGAAGGGGATTTCTCGTTAGATCAGGGAGTTGAAGGGTTTCGCGGTGTCGCGTGTGCGGCTACACGGCGATCGCCTGCAGCAATTGCAACGCTCGATGTTGTGCCGCATTTGGTGTCGTCGTCACCTGGAAGGTCGAGCCGCGGTTCTTGCCGACGCGCTCCTCGCAAGTGTTGCGCACGATGGTGGAGAGATCCTCGAGCAGCGTGCGAAAGCCGTGTGCGGGTGAACCGTTTGCAAGTTTTCGAGTGGCGACTTTGTCGAGCGCGGCCTCAGATCGTTCAGCGGCCGCAACCGGATCCCGCTGTTTTTTGCGTTCCAAATCCTCGTCGGCAAACATCAGCTCGCGCCACGCTTCGCGCATGTGCCACTCTACGTAGTAGGCGAGCATGCACAGGAGGATGTGCGCGCGGACACGGCCCTCGAGACGATGGTGGATGGGGCGGATGTGAAGATCGATGGTTTTCATGGAACGGAACGCGCGCTCGACTTCAGCGAGCGCTCTGTAACTGCGCACTGCGTCGGCCGAGGTCATCTGGTTCTTCGGTACGCTGGTGCGGATGACGTAGAGCCCATCGAGCGCCGCTTCGGCGCCGATCTGTTTCTCGAGCCGATGGAACTCGAAGCCGGTCTGCTCGATCGTGAGCGCGAAGTGTTTACGGACCTTGTACTTGTTGACAACCTTGCCGACCCGGACCCCGATTTTGTCGCGACCGGCGAGCGATCCGTTCTCGATGAGGGCACGGACTTTCTGCAGTTCCTTCTCGGTCGCCTCGAGCAGCGCCTCGCGCTTGTACCCGCGCAGCTTGCCTAAATCACCATTGCGAAAGGCCATCAGCCGCTCGCCGGGAAAGTCCGGATGCGAGAACTCAAAGAGATCGCGCTCATCGAACAGCCCGAGCTGTAGCTCACCGCCCTGCACCAGGGCGCGGATCTGCGAACGCTTCAATGCCGTGATCCAGGCGAGCCCGTCGAGGACGCGAAGCTCATCGATCGCTTTGTGCGAGATCATGCCGCGATCCCCGACGAGGACGAGGCGCTCGAGGCCAAACTGTTCCCGAAGTTGCCTCACTTGCGGCATCAGCGTGCTCGCATCCGCCGTGTTGCCCTCGTACACCGAAATCGCCACCGGGCACCCCGCACGCGTGGTCAACAGTCCATAGTTCACTTGCGGCGTATTGCGCTTGCCGTCGCGCCTGTAGCCGATCTTCGCCAACGGACAGCAATTTCCTTCGAAGTAACTCGAACTCAAGTCGTACAGAGCGAGCGCGCCCTCGGACAGGTGTCGAGCGGCGAGCTTTTTCTCGATCTGTCCCTGGCGCTCGAGCAACCAGCCCATCGCCGCGTACCGGTCCGTCTGATCCGTCTCGAATACGCCGTACTCTTCGGCGAGCGTCGTCGTGTGCCACCAGCGCGTGGTGGCTAGCTTGGTGCGCGGCGCTAACACCCGCGCCGCCACCATCGCACAGACCACGTCGCGCTCCAGGCTCGGCCGGGAGGCGATCAAGGACTCAAAACCGAGCCTTTGCATGGCAACACGCACCGCCTGCACCGCGCCGTGAGAAC
>Ga0209415_10009602_pt1 | contig 16603 bp, 14 predicted proteins | sample PeaSoiSIISIP2007_FD_187696 | JGI IMG/M metagenome (GOLD analysis project Ga0209415, IMG submission 187696) | Peat soil microbial communities from Weissenstadt, Germany - SII-SIP-2007 (SPAdes) (version 2) | ecosystem: Environmental > Terrestrial > Soil > Wetlands > Peat | place: Germany... | reverse complement strand
GGGCTTCAAGGCCTACAAGTGGGCCGACGGCAGCGTGCACGTGTTCCGGATGGACCGGCACATCGAGCGGCTGCGCCAGAGCGCGCGCGCGCTGGTGCTGCCAGAGCCCGATGCAGGGCAGGTCGCGCAGATGGTTACCGAGGTGATCGACCGCTGCCGCTCGGCGGTGCCGGATGCGCCGGGCGCGCTGTACCTGCGGCCGCTGCTGTTCGGGACCATGGCCAACATCGGTGCGGCCTCGACCCCGACCGACGAGGCGTGTCTCGTCGTGCTCGCGAGCCCGGTGTGGGATTACTTCGCCGGCGGCGCCAGGCCCCTGCGGATCTATCTCGAGGAGCACGCGACGCGCTGCGCCTCGCGGCTCGGCGTCGTCAAGACCGGCGGCAACTACGCGGCGGCCCTCGGACCCACGCTCGCCGCCCGCGCGCAGCACAAGGCCGACCAGGTGCTGTTCTGCCCGGGCGGGGAGGTCCAGGAGACCGGCGCCGCGAACTTCCTCGCGATCCGCGACGGTGAGATCCTGACGCGCGGCCTGGACTCGACCTTTCTGCACGGCGTCACCCGCGATTCGCTGCTCAGGATGGCGCCCGACCTCGGCTTCAAGGTGGACGAGCGGATCTTCACGATCGCAGAACTCCTCGCGTGGGTGACGACCGGCGAGGCGGCGCTCTCTGGCACGGCGGCCGTGCTGTCGGGCGTCGGCACGCTGATCCGCGGTCGCGAGGAGTTCCGCGTCGGGAGCGGGGCGATCGGGCCCAACACGCAGACGCTGCGCGCGGCGCTGCTCGCGATCCAGCACGGCACCGCGCCCGACCGTCACGGCTGGCTGACGCGCGTCTGAGCGCGGCTGGCGCCGGCCGGAATTTGCCCCGCCCGGGGCGCGTCCATCGGAGTATCCTGTGCGCCCGCCCGGCTCTGCCGGGCGTCGCTTTTTGAGGCTGACATGCCCTTCGCCGATCTGAAGCTGCATCCAAATCTGCTGGCCGGCGTGCGCGAGCTCGGCTTCACGCGGCCCACGCCGATCCAGGCGGATGCGATTCCGCCGGCGCTCGCCGGCCGCGACGTGCTCGCGTGCGCGCAGACCGGCAGCGGCAAGACCGCCGCGTTCATGCTGCCGATCCTGAGCCGCCTGATGGACAAGCCGCGCGGCCGGACCCGGGCGCTGGTGATTGCCCCGACGCGGGAACTCGCGGCGCAGATCCTCGAGGACCTCGAGGACCTCGCCGTGCACACCCCGCTGAATGGCGCGGCGATCTTCGGCGGGGTCGGCATGGGCCCGCAGGAACATGCCTTCAGGAGCGGGGTCGACGTCATCGTCGCGACGCCCGGCCGGCTGCTCGATCACTTTCGCCAGCCCTACGCCAAGCTCGACGGCCTCGAGGTGCTGGTGCTCGACGAGGCCGACCGGATGCTCGACATGGGCTTCCTGCCAGACATCCGGCGCGTGCTCCGGCACGTGCCGGCGAAGCGCCAGACGCTGTTCTTCAGCGCGACGATGCCGCCACCGATCGCCGCGCTCGCCCGCGAGATACTGCGTGACCCGGCGATGATCAACCTCGAGCGCCAGTCGAACCCACCGGTCGGAATTACCCAGGCCGTCTATCCGGTCGCGCAGGAACTGAAGTCGCTGCTGTTTCTGGCGCTCTTGAGCCGCGGCGACATGAACGAGGCGCTGGTGTTCACGCGCACCAAGCACCGTGCCAACCGGCTGTGCGAGTTCCTGGTCAAGCGCGGCATCGCCGCCGAGCGCATTCACGGCAACCGCTCGCAGGCGCAGCGCACCGCGGCCCTCGAGGGCTTCAAGCACGGCCGCTTCCGCGTGCTCGTGGCCACCGACATTGCGGCGCGGGGCATCGACGTCGAGGCGCTGGGTCACGTCGTCAACTTCGACGTGCCGCAGGTGCCGGAGGACTACATCCACCGGATTGGCCGTACCGGCCGGGCGGATGCCGTGGGCGATGCGTTCACGCTGGTCGCGCGCGACGAGGAGGGCGATCTCGCGGCGATCGAGCGCGTGCTCGGCAAGCGCCTGCCGCGCGTGACGGTACCCGACTTCGACTACGGCGCACGCCCCGAGGGCAAGCTCGAGATCCCGCTCGCCGAGCGCATCGCGGCGATCCGCGCCCACAAGGCCGGGGACCGCGCACGGACGCACGCGAAGCAGCAGCGGCGCGGCGGCGGCGGCAGCGCCGGCTCCGGCCACGGCGGTGGCACGGGAGGCCGCGGCGGCGGGGGCGGTGGACACCGCTCGTCGGGCAGTCGGCGTTTCGGCGGGCCGCGCTCCCCGCGCTGAGCCGGAGCCGCTACGCCGCGGTCGGCGGGCCGGCGATGAGCATTCCGGGATGGAGCTCGGCGACCGAGCGGCAGCCGAGCTGGCCGAGCACGCGGTGCAGCTCGCTCTCTAGGATCTCGAGCGCCTTGCGGGCGCCGGCCTCGCCGCCGGCAGCGAGCCCGTAGAGCGCCGGCCGGCCGATCATCACGGCGTGGGCCCCGAGTGCCACGGCCTTGGCGAGGTCGCTGCCGCGGCGAAAGCCGCTGTCGATCAGGATCGTGATCTTGTCGCGGTAGCCGCGCGCGATCTCGGGCAGGACCTCGAGCGGGGCCACCGAGGTGTCGAGCTGGCGGCCACCGTGGTTCGTCAGGACAATTCCGTCGCAGCCAAGCTTGACCGCGCGCTCGGCGTCCTCGGATGCGAGCACACCCTTGATCAGCAGCCGCCGCGGCCACCGGTCGCGCAGCCGCGCGACGTCATCCCAGTTGATCGTCTGCTCGAACAGCTTCGGAATGATCGTCACGCCCGCGCGGGCGCTGCGCGCCTCGGGCGGCAGGAAATCCGCGACGTTCACGAAGCGCGGAATTCCATGGAGCGCCACCTCCCACAGCCAGCGCGGATGCACGAGCACGTCGAGCGCGCTGCGCAGCGTCAGCCAGCCGGGAGCTGTGAAGCTCCGCTGGTTCCACTCGCGCGCGCCGAATACGTTGGCGTCGGTCGTAAACACCAGCGCCTCGCAGCCCGCCTCGTCGGCGCGGCGCATGATGTCGGCGGTGATCGCCGGCTCGTTGAACACGTAGAGCTGCACCCACAGCCGCCCGCCCTCGACCGCGACCTCGTTCGGCCGGGCATTGCCGACGGTGCTGAGGCAAAACGGGATGCCGGCGCCGTGGGCCGCCCGCGCGAGCAGCACATCCCCGGACGGGCGCAGCATGCCGTTGCTGCCCATCGGAGCGATGACCGCCGGAAAGGCGAGCGGCAGACCGAACAGCGTCGTGCGGCAGTGGCGCGTGCTGGTGTCGATGAGCGTGCGCGGCGCGAAGCGGTAGGCATCGAAAGCCTGCCGGTTGCGCTTGAGCGCGAGTTCGTCCTCGGCGCCGCCCTCGACGTACTCGAATGCGAAGTCGGGCGTCCGCCGCCGGGCGAGGCCGCGCAGTTCCTCGATCGTGATCGCGCGCCGGAAATCCCGGCCGGAATAGTAGCGGCGGCGCGTAGCGGCGGCCTCAGCCGGTGAAGAAGCCCATCTTGACCCCGGCCAGCGTGATCACGTCGTTGTCGGCGAGGCGCCTCGCCTGGGCGCCGATCGGCGTGCCGTTGACCAGCGGGAAATCGTCCGGCTTGCCGGCGTCGACGTGCACGAGGTAGAAGCCGTCGGCGCGGCGCGTGATGGCGGCGACCTGGACGCCCGGACGTCCGAGCGTGGTCAGCGCCTTCACGAGTTCGAGCTCGCGGCCGGCAAAGGTCCCGGACAGCACCTGCAGCTTCGCCTTCGGCGGCGCGACCGGGCCGCCGCCGGCGCCGTCGCCGCGCGCGGCGGGCGCCGCGCGCACCGGCTCCGGTTCCGCCTTCGTGGCGCGGACCCGCTCCTCGATCGCGGCCGACGGGTTGATCACCATCGTCTTCTCGAACTCGTCGGGCTCGCTCTCGGCGGCCTGGTTGTCGATGAAACGCAGCTGGTGGTGGCCGCAGGTGATCACATCGCCGTGCTGCAGCGCGTGCTTCTTGATCAGCTTGCCGTTGACGTAGGTGCCGTTGGTGCTGTTCAGATCCTCGAGGAACGAGTCGTTGAGGATGTTGATGATGAGCGCGTGGTGGCCGCTGACGGCCGCATTGTCGATGCGCACGTCATTGTCTGGGAGGCGGCCGATCGTGTACCGCTCCTTGTTCATGTTGTACTCGGCGAGGACCTGACTATCCAAGCTGAGAAGCAATCTAGCCATGAAACGTCGTCCTTACGTGCGTCAACCGAACCAGCTCAAGATTCTGTTAAGTATGCCTCGCCGTGCGGGGAACGAGTCAATGACTTCGGTCACGATCACGGAGATGTTGTCCCGACCGCCATGGTCGTTCGACAGCGTGATCAGCTGTTGAGCGGCCGTGTCAAGATTATCATTGAACGTGTTGATTGTTAAGTGAATATCCTCATCTTCCACCATGTCGGACAAGCCGTCCGAGCACAGCACGTACTGGTCGCCCTTCTCGACGGGGTGCTCGTGGATCTCGATCTCGACCGACGGCTCGACCCCGAGCGCGCGCGTCACGTAGTTCTTGTTGGTCGACCGCGCAGCCTCCTCCTGTGAGTAAAAGCCCCGGTCCACGAGCTCCTGGAGCAGGGAGTGGTCCATCGTCAGGCGCTCGAACCGCTCGCCGCGCATGCGGTAGAGCCGCGAGTCGCCCACGTGGGCGGTCGTGACCTTGTCGTCGTAGAAGAGGGCCGCGACGACCGTGGTGCCCATTCCCTCGCACTGCGGCTGGGTCTTGGAGGTCTGGTGGATGATCTTGTTGGCTCGAAGGATGGCGTCCCTGAGGATGATGCTGGTTCGCATGTACCCGGTGGTCCGGTCGACGCCATCGAGGTGCTGGTCCTGGAACGCCTCACGCACGAGATTGACGATCGTCTTGACTGCGATCCCGCTCGCGACCTCGCCGGCGTTGTAGCCGCCCATGCCGTCGGCCAGCACGTACAGGCCGATCTCCGGCTCGACGCCAATCGTGTCCTCGTTGTGCTCCCGCACGCGTCCGGTATCCGTGAGCGCGACGCTCTTGACCTTGTTGCGCATGTCCAGGCTCACGCGGCGAGCGCCCGCGCGCAGGTCCTGACGGCGGCCGCCATCTCGCCCCCGGTCTGAAAGCGCGCCGCCGGGTCCTTCTGCAGGGCCCGGTCGATGATCGCTGACACGCAGGCGGGGAGGTCTGGGCGGATGGTCCGGAGCGGCGGGGGCGGTGCGTTGGCGATCCTATCCATGAGTCCGGTCATCGAGTCCGCCCGGAACGGAAGCTGCCCGGTCGTCAGCTGAAATAACGTAACACCGAGCGCGAACAAGTCGGTGCGTCCGGTCACATTCCGTCCCTCGAGCTGCTCCGGGGCCATGAACGAGGGCGTACCGAGCACGATGCCGCTGCGGGTCGCGCTCGAGTTCGTCAGGCGCGCGATGCCGAAATCGGTGATCTTGGTCTCGAGCGTCTGCGGATCGAACATGACGTTGGCCGGCTTGATGTCCCGGTGGATCACGTTCTGGGCGTGCGCGTAGTCGAGCGCATCGGCGATCCGCGCAACGACCTCGAGAGCCTGGGACGGCGGCAGCAGGCGGTCGGACGCCGCGTACTCGCTCAGGAGCCTGCCGTTCAAGTACTCCATCGCGATCCAGGCAATTCCGCCGTCCTCGCCCGCATCGTGCACCGTCACGATCCCGGGATGCTTCAGGCGCCCGGCCATCTCGGCTTCGCGGAAGAACCGTTCGCGTGCCTCGGCGAGCTCGGTCTCGGTGAACTCCTCGACGATCGGGATCGCCTTGATCGCGACGACGCGATTGATCCGCGGGTCGCGGCCGAGGTAGACGGTGCCCATCGCGCCGCGCCCGAGCTCGCGCTCGAGCTCGTAGCGGCCGAGCTTCGGCTTCGAGGGCTTCTTCGCCCGGCCCAGCAGCACGTCGGCGACGTCCGACGGCGTCGGCTCGACGCGGCGTGCCTCGAGGGTCTGGCTGATGTTGCGCAGCGAGGGGGCGGGCGCCGGACCCGGAGCCGCCGGCGGGGAGCGCCCGGCGGAGGCGGCCGAGCCCTTCGGAGCGGGCGGCGTGGCGGCATAACGCTGCCACGGCGGCTCGGTCGCCACCGCGCGTGCGCGGGGGCTTGGCGCATCCGGCACCACCCAGACGGCGAGCGTGGCGAGGACGAGTCCGAGGGACGCCTCGAGCAGCGGTATCCAGACGCGCGCCTCGGCGAGCAGCACGAGTTCGGCAGCGATGAGCACGAACGCCGTGAACAGCACCGCGGCCGCGCGCGGGGCCGGGGAGAGCGCCGGCGCCGCGAGCGCGGCGAAGGCGATCGCGGCGAGCAGCAGCACGAAGGTTGCGAGCCGTGCGAGGCGCGCCCGGACGAAGTAGCTGCCCGATTCGAGACTCGTCAGGCGCTGGGCGAGCGCCTCGCCGAGCGTGAGCCCCGGGCCGGTCGGCGTCGCGATCAGCGCGGTGCCGCGGCCGATGACTAGGATCTGCTGCGCGAGCTGGGTCACAGCAACCCGGCCGGCCGCGAGGTCGGCGAGCGTGACCGACGGTGTGCCGCCCTGCTCGCCGGCCCGCCGGCCGTACTGGGGCACCCAGCCGCTCGCGGAGTCGGTGCGCAGCAGCGTCTCGCCGACCCGGATGCCCTGCGGAGTCATCCGCGCATCGGCCAGGCTCGCGCCGTGGGCCGCGAGCCAGGCCGCGAAGGTTGCGGACGGTGCGGAGGGCCGGGGGCCGAGGCGGCCGAGGAGGCGGTCGCGCCGTGCGACCCCGTCGGCATCGGGGGCCGCCGCAGGCTCGATTCCGATGCCGCGCGCGGCGCTCGCAAAGCGCTCGAGCGGCGTCGCGGTGGGGGTGCCGAGCAGCACGACATTCCCGGCGGCCCGGATCGCCCGTTCGAGCTGCGCGTCGTGGTCGAGTTCGGCGGCCCAGGCCGTCAGACGCGCCCGCATGGATGGATCGGGCGAGGAGTCCACACCCTCCAGAAATGAGCGGACGCGGGCGAGATCGGCGCTGTCGCTCGACTGCTCGAGCGGCACGGCAAGCAAGATCGCCCGGGCACCGGCGAGGTGCGCGGCATCGATCGCATGGGCCAGGTCGCCGCGCAGGCGTCCGGTGTCAGCGGTCCCCTCGCCGGTGTCGGCCCAGAGCACCCGCCCACCCTCGGACGCGTTCTCGGCCCCCTGCAGCAGGGCGAGTGGCAGGCCCGCGAGGCGGGCCTCGAAGTCCCGTGCCGGCCAGAGCAGAAGCCCGGCCGCGAGTCCGATGACCACCGTCGCGACCGCCAGCGGACGAAAAAGGGGATGGGTTTGCATCAACCGCTGCTTTCCACGACGCCGGCGAGTCTAGCGGAGCCGGGCCGTCGCGTCGCGGGGCGCGTCACGGTCGCGGCAAAAAGGGGCTCTGTTAGCATCTCCCCGGTGAACAGCCGGTCCCGGACGGTGTACGTGTGCAGCGCCTGTGGCGATGCGGCGCCCAAGTGGCAGGGCCAGTGCCCGGCGTGCGGGGAGTGGAACACGCTGTCTGCGCTCAGCGCGCCGAGAGCGGCCGCCAGCCGGGGCGCCGCGCGCACCGCCCCGCCGCAGCCGGCCAGCGCGCGCACGCTCGGGGCGGACGGAACCGAGGACGCACAGCGCCTGCCGACCGGCTCCGCCGAGTTCGACCGGGTGCTCGGCGGCGGGCTGGTCGCGGGCTCCGTCACGCTGATCGGCGGCGATCCGGGAATCGGCAAGTCGACGCTGTTGCTGCAGGCGGCCGCCGCGGTCGCGGCCGAGGTCCCGGTCCTGTATGCCACCGGCGAGGAGAGCCTCAAGCAAGTCGGCCTCAGGGCCCGGCGCCTCGGGCTCGGCCAGGCGCCGCTCGGATTGCTGGCCGAGACCGAGGTCGAGGCGGTGATCGCCGCGGCCGAGACCGGCTTGGCGCGCCTGCTGATCATCGACTCGATCCAGACGATGGCGAGCCGGGAGGTCGAGGCGAGCCCGGGATCGGTGTCCCAATTGCGCGAGTCCGCTGCCCGCTTCATCGCCCACGCCAAGCGCAGCGGCACGGCCGTCGTGCTGATCGGCCACGTGACCAAGGAAGGGGTCATCGCCGGTCCGCGCGTGCTCGAGCACCTGGTCGACACCGTGTTGTATTTCGAGAGCGACGCCGGCACTCGCTTCAGGGTCGTGCGCACGATCAAGAACCGGTTCGGCGCCGCCAACGAGATCGGCGTGTTCGCGATGGACGAGCACGGGCTCAAGGCAGTCAAGAACCCGTCCGCGATCTTCCTGTCGCGCCACGCCACGCCGGTGCCGGGAAGCCTTGTCACCGTGACCTGCGAGGGCACGCGCCCGATGCTGATCGAGGTGCAGGCACTCGTCGATGACTCGCGCGCGCAGCTGCCGCGCCGCGTCGCCGTCGGCATCGACGCAAACCGCCTGTCGCTGCTGATCGCCGTGCTGCACCGGCACGGCCGCATCGCGCTGCACGCGCACGATGTGTACGTCAACGTCGTCGGGGGGGTGCGGGTCGAGGAGACGGCCGCGGACCTCGCCGTGCTGCTGACGGCGGTATCGAGCCTCGAGAGCCGGGCGCTGCCGCAGGACCTCGTCGTGTTCGGCGAGCTCGGGCTCGCCGGCGAGATCCGGCCGGTGCCGTTCGGCGAGGAGCGGCTGCGCGAGGCGGCCAAGCACGGCTTTCACCGCGCGATCGTGCCGTCGGGCAATGCGCCGCGAAAGCCGATCGAGGGACTCGCCGTGACTCAAGTGAGGCGGCTCGAGGAGGCCCTCGCCGCCGCGCGCTGAGCTCAATCAGCGGTCCTTGGCCGGCCAGATGCGCACCGTCTTGATCGCGTTGTCGGCGATCTGCAGCACCTCGACCGCGTGGCCCTGGAGCTTGAGCGCAGTGCCCGGCTGGGGGATGGTCTCCAGGTACTCGAGGATCAGCCCGTTCAGGGTCTTCGGGCCCGCGGTCGGCAGCGTCCAGCCGAGCGCACGGTTGAGCGAGCGCACCGTCGTGCTGCCGGACACCACGTAGCTGCCATCGCCCTCCGCCCGCACGTCGCGCCTGAGGCCGTACGGCAGCGTCGTGAACTCCCCGACGATCTCCTCGAGAATGTCCTCGATCGTCACGAGGCCCTGCACGTCGCCATACTCATCGACCACGTACGCGTGGCGCCGCTGGTTCTGCTGGAAGGCGACCAGCTGCTGGTTGAGCGTCGTGCCTTCCGGCACGTAGTAGGGCTCGCGCTGGCGCGCAATGCGCTCGAGGCTGGCGCGATCGAGCGAGCCGCGCGCGAGCTCGCGCGCGACCCGCTTCATGTGCAGCACGCCGACGATGTGGTCGAGGTCGCCCTCGTAGACCGGCACCCGGGTGTGCTGGGCCTCGCGCAGTGCCGCCCGGATCCGGTCCCAGTCATCGTTGAGGTTGATCCCGCCGACCTCGCTGCGCGGGACCATGATCTCGTCGACGCTGATCTTCTCGAGGTCGAGAATGCTGACCAGCATCTGCTGGTGCTTGAGCGGAATCAGCGCCCCGGCCTCGGCGACCACGGTCCTGAGCTCGTCGGCCGACAGCGAGTGCGTCGCAACCCGCGCGGCCGATACGCCCACGAGCCGGAACAAGGCGTTGGTGATGCCGATGATCAGCCAGATCAGCGGGTAGGTAATCCACAAGAGCGGCCGGTAGACGAACGAGGCGGGCAGCGCCAGGCGCTCGGCATTGAGCGCCCCGTAGGTCTTCGGTCCCACCTCGCAGAACAACAGCAGCACGAGCGTCAGCCCGCCGTTCGCCAGCGCGAGCCACTGCTCGCCGGCAAACTTGAGCGTCAGCAGCGTCACGATCGCGGCCGCCGCGACATTGGCGAGCGTATTGCCGAGCAGCATCACGCCGATCAGCCGGTCGGGGCGGGCGAGGAGGCGCTCGGCGAGACGGGCGCCGGCGTGGCCCTGCTGTGCGAGGTGGCGGAGCCGGTAGCGGTTGACGCTCATCAGCGCCGTCTCGGAGCTCGCGAAGAACGCCGACAGCACGACGCTGACCGCGAGGCCGGCGGCCGCAAGGCCCACGGGAAAGTCGTTCATTCAGCCCCAGTGGCGCCCGAGCAGGTTCTCGAGCACGAATTTGGTTCCGAAGTAGGCGAGCGCCAGGAAGAAGAAGCCGGCGATCGTGAACCAGAGCGCCTGCCGGCCGCGCCAGCCGAACCGGGCGCGGCCCCACAGCAGCACGCCAAACACCACCCAGGCGGTGACCGCCAGCGTGATTTTGTGGACGAGGTGCTGCGACAGCGCGTCGTGGACGAAAAACAGTCCGGTCAGCAGCGCCAGCGTCAGCACCACGAAGCCGCCGCCGAGCGCCCGGAACAGCGTCGTCTCCATCGTCTCCATCGGTGGCAGCAGCGCGAGCAGGCCGAGCGGCCGGCGGGTCCGGATGCGCGTGTCCTGCCAGGCGAGCAGCAGCACGACGACCGCGGCGATCGCGAGCCAGCCCGCGGCGAGCGCGGCGAGCGCGATGTGCGCGCTCACTTCCCACTGCGGCGTATGGATCTCGCTGAAGCCGGACAGGAGCCCGGTGCCCGTCGCCAGCACGCCGGCGAGCGCGAGCAGTGCCGACGGCAGCGCGCCGAGCGGCACGGCCGCCATCGCGGCCACCGCCGTCGCCGCGACCACCCAGCCGACCAGCGAGGCGCTGTCGGTGATCGCGAGCACGACTCCGCGGGGCGTGCGGATCGCTCCGAACAGGATGTAGGCGTGCACGACGACTCCGACCGCGGCTGCGGCGAGCCCCGCGGCGGAGCGCGCGACCGGGTCGGCGCGCGCCGCCCGGGCAACGAACACCGCCGCGAGCAGATACAGCGCGAGCGTCAGCAGGGACAACGCGATGTGGAAGGTCGCCAAGGCTGCCAGATGATTGCACAGCGGCGCAGGCTCGGGAAGCGCGCGCGCGGCCCGCAATCCCTATAATGCCGCCTTCCACGGAGCGCGCTGATGTTCGACACACTCACCGAGCGGCTGGCCGGGGCCGTCGAGGCGTTGCGCGGTCGCGGCCGCGTGACCGAGGAGAATATCGGCGAGACGCTGCGCCAGGTGCGGATGGCGCTGATCGAGGCGGACGCGGCGGTCCCCGTCGTCAAGGCGTTCGTCGATGCAGTCAAGGTCCGCGCGCTCGGCGCCGAGGTCCAGAAGAGCCTGACGCCCGGGCAGGTATTCATCAAGATCCTGCACGATGAGCTCGTCAAGGTCATGGGCGAGCCCGCCCAGGGCCTCAGCCTCAGGGCCGAGCCGCCGGTGGTCGTGCTGCTCGCGGGCCTGCAGGGCGCGGGCAAGACGACCACCGCCGCCAAGCTCGCGCGCCTGCTGATGGGCGAGCGGAAAAAGCGCGTGCTGCTCGCGAGCACGGACATCTACCGGCCGGCGGCGATCACCCAGCTCGAGCAGCTGAGCCACCAGATCGGCGCAGGCTTCGTGACGGTGGCTCCGGGCGAGACGCCGCTCGCGATCGCCGCGCGCTCGCTCGCCGAGGCACGGCGCGGCGTGTACGACGTGCTCATCGTCGATACCGCCGGGCGGCTGCACATCGACCAGGCGATGATGGATGAGGTGCAGGCGATCGATGCGCTCGTCAAACCCCACGAGCGGCTGTTCATCGTCGACAGCATGGCGGGCCAGGATGCGGTCAACGCCGCGCGCGCCTTCAACGCGGCGCTCGATCTGACGGGCATTATCCTGACCAAGGCCGACGGCGATGCACGCGGCGGCGCGGCGCTGTCCGTGCGCCAGGTCACCGGCAAGCCGATCCTTTACCTCGGTGTCGGCGAGAAGGTCGAGGCGCTGGAGCTCTTTCACCCCGAGCGGGTCGCCTCGCGCATCCTCGGCATGGGCGATGTGCTTTCGCTCGTCGAGCAGGTGCAGCGCGATGTGGACCGCGACAAGGCGGCCGGGCTCGCCGCCAAGCTCGCGAAGGGCAAAGGGTTCGACTTCAACGACCTGCGCGAGCAGATGCTGCAGCTCGAGAAGATGGGCGGCGTCGGGGCGCTGCTCGAGAAGCTGCCGGGCAAGCTGTCCCAGGCGGCCGCCCAGGCATCCGGACAGTTCGAGGGCCGGCAGGCCAAGCGGCAGATCGCGATGATCAACTCGATGACCCGCGAGGAGCGCAAAAAGCCGATGGTCATCGACGGCTCGCGCAAGCGCCGCATCGCCAACGGCGCCGGCGTGCAGGTGCAGGACGTCAACCGGCTGCTGCGCCAGTTTCTGCAGATGCAGAAGGCCATGAAACAGTTCTCGAAGGGCGGCGTCCGCGGGCTGATGCGCTCGCTCGGGGGGCGGCTGCCGCCCGGGTTCGGCCCCTAGCCCCGGTCAGTCGATTTGAGTAGAATGCGCGGCTCTTTGGCGGCGGGCCAGCGCCCTGCCGTCCGCAACCAGACAGCCCGAGGATCTGAGCCGATGGTCACCATTCGCCTGACGCGGCGCGGCGGGAAGAAGGAACCCTTCTACCACGTGGTCGTTGCCGACAGCCGCAAGCGCCAGGGGGGCAGGACCCTCGAGCTCGTCGGCATCTTCAACCCCATCGCCCGCGGCAAGGAGACCAAGCTGAGGCTCGAGGTCGCCAAGATCGACGCCTGGCTGAAGCAGGGCGCCAAGGCGTCCGCGCGCGTGTCGGCCCTGCTGCAGCGGTACCGCAAAGAGGCCGGGACACCGGCCGCGGCCTGAGGGACGCGGAGCGGCGTATGACGGACGCCGCGGGACCGCCGGGCGACCCCGGCGACCGGATGGTGATCCTCGGACGGCTCGGCGCCCCGTGGGGCGTCAAGGGCTGGATCAAGGTCAACTCGTACACGGATCCGCCGGCGGCACTGCTCGACTACCCCGTGTGGCAGGTCGCGAGCCCGAATGGCAGCTGGCAGAGCGTGACGGTGCGGACCGGCCGGGTGCACGGCCCGGGCCGCAGGCTCGTGGTGCAACTGGACGGGGTGGGAAGCCCCGAGGATGCGCGCCGCTACGTGTCGCGGGAGGTGGGCCTGCGACGCTCGCAGCTGCCGCCGCCGGGGCCGGGCGAGTACTACTGGGACGACCTGGTCGGATGCCGGGTGGTGACGGTCGACGGGGTGGAGCTGGGTGTGGTGAGCCATTTCCACGAGTTCCCCGGGAACCCGGTGATGGTCGTGGTGGGGGGCGGGCGTGAGCACTGGGTACCGCTCGTGCCGCGGCACCTCAAGCGCGTGGACCTCGCGGCGCGCCAGCTTCTCGTCGCCTGGGACCCGGAGCCGTAAGGCGGTGAACGCGGCGACTCCGCGGCTCGCGGTGGAAGTCGTGACGCTGTTTCCGGAGGCTATCCGGGCCGCGCTCGCGATGGGAGTGGTCGGACGGGCACTCGAGCGGGGCCTGGTCCGGGTCGGGATCGAGGACCCGCGCAGCCTCGCGACCGACGCCCACCGGACGGTCGACGACCGGCCCTACGGCGGCGGTCCGGGCATGGTGCTCAAGGTCGAGCCGCTCGCCGGGGCGCTCGAGCGCGCCGCCGGGCGACTGCCGCCGGGCAGTCCGCGGATCTACCTGTCGGCTCAGGGCCGGCGGTTCGATCAGGCAGCGGCGCGCAGGCTCGCGGCGCTGCCGGGGTTTTTGCTGCTCGCCGGACGCTACGAAGGCGTCGACGAGCGGGTGCTGGAGGAGGCGATCGACGAGGAGCTGTCGATCGGGGACTACGTGCTGTCGGGCGGAGAACTCGCCGCGCTCGTGGTGATCGACGCGACGGTCAGGCTCGTGCCCGGGGTGCTGGGCGCGGCCGAGTCGGCCGAGCAGGAGTCCTTCGGCGCGGGCGCTGCCGGCGGGCTCCTCGACTGGCCGCACTACACGCGGCCGGAGGAGTGGCGCGAGCGGCAGGTGCCGCAGGTACTGACGAGCGGCGACCATGCGGCGATCCGCCGCTGGCGGCTCAAGCAATCGCTCGGCCGCACGTTCGAGCGGCGGCCGGACCTGGTGGCCGGTCGGGCACTGACGACGGAGGAGCGTGAGCTCCTCGATGAGTATCGAAAGGAACGCAAGTCATGAACAAGATCATTGCCGACATCGAGAAGCGTCAGACGGGGCGCAAGATTCCTGATTTCGGGCCCGGCGATACGGTCGTCGTCGAGGTCAAGGTCAAGGAAGGCGACCGCGAGCGTGTGCAGGCCTACGAGGGCGTGGTGATCGCGCGCCGTAACCGCGGCCTCAATTCCTCGTTCACGGTCCGCAAGATCTCCCACGGCGAGGGGGTCGAGCGCGTGTTCCAGACCTACAGTCCGGCGCTCGGCGGCATCACGATCAAGCGCCGCGGCAACGTGCGCCGCGCGAAGCTGTACTTTCTGCGCGACCGCTCCGGCAAGTCGGCGCGCATCGAAGAGAAGGTCTGAGCACGCGCGGGCGGTCGCGCCTGCGAGCCGCACCGCCGCTCGCGACACCACCGGCCGCGCCGCGGCCGGCCGGTGTCGTTTCCGAGGGCCGTGCGGCCGGATACACTGCTTCGTGACGATCGCCCATGCGGGCGCCGCGCGTCGGGGTTCTTATGCCTGTGCTGGCTTCTGTGTTCAGGTCCCTGTGGCGGGTGCTCGACGGCCTGCGGAAGTTCCTGCACCTGCTGCTGTTGCTCGCGATCCTCGTCGTGCTGCTGGTCGCGCTGCGCCAGCCGCTGCCGCTCGTACCCTCGAAGGCGGCGCTGGTCGTGCATCCCGAGGGCCGCCTCGTCGAGCAGCTGTCCGGCAGCCCCTGGGAGCGCTCGGTCGGTGCGTTGACCGCCGACCACGAGCCCGAGACTCTGGTTCGCGATGTGGTCGATGCCATCCGGGCGGCCGCGGCCGACGACCGCATCACGGTGCTGGTGCTCGACACCGAGGACCTCGCGGGTGGCGGCCTGACCAAGCTGCAGGCGATCGCAGCGGCGATCCAGACGTTTCGCGCGAGCGGCAAGAAGGTGCTGGCCTTCAGCCGCTACGCGACCCAGGAGCAGTACTACCTGATGGCCCAGGCCGACGAGGCCTATATCGATCCGCAGGGCGCCGTCGGCGTCGTCGGCTACGCCGCCTACCACCTCTACTTCCACGACGCGCTCGAGAAGCTCGGCGTCGACGTGCATGTGTTCAAGGTCGGAACGCACAAGTCATACCCCGAGCCCTACACGCGGCAGGACATGTCGCCCGAGGACCGCGAGCAGACGGTCGCCTTGCTCACTCCGCTCTGGCAGTCGTATGCGCAGGGTGTCGAGACGGCGCGCCACCTGGCGGCCGGGACCGTCGAGGCCTACGTCAGGGAGGCGCTGCCGGCGCTGCGGGAGGCGGGCGGGGACGCGGCGCTCCTCGCCCAACAGCGCGGGCTCGTGACCGGCCGCAAGACCCGGCTCGAGTTCGAGCGGCAGCTGATCGGGCTCGTCGGCGAGGACAGCACCTCGCACTCGTTCAACGCGATCAGTCACTCCGAATACCTCGCCGCCGCGCACCCCGAGTCGGCGCTCAGCCGCCACCCTGACGGACAGGTCGCGGTGGTCGTGGCGTCTGGCAGCATCGTCGACGGCGAGGCCCCACCGGGGGAGATCGGAGGGGACAGCCTCGCGGAGGTGCTGCACAAGGTGCGTTTCGACAAGGACGTCAAGGCCGTGGTACTGCGGATCGACAGTGGCGGCGGCAGCATGTTCGCCTCCGAGGTGATCCGGCAGGAGGTCGAGGCGGTCAAGGCGGCCGGCAAGCCGGTCGTCGCCTCCTTCTCGAGCGTCGCGGCCTCGGGCGGTTATTACATCGCGATGGACGCCGACGAGATCTGGGCCGAGCCGACGACGATCACGGGCTCGATCGGCGTGTTCGGGATCATCCCGACCTTCCAGAAGACGCTCGGCAAGCTCGGAGTCGGGACCGACGGGGTCGCGACCTCCCCGCTCGCCGGCGCGATGCATCTGGAACGGAGCCTGGATCCCTCGGTCGGCGAGGTTCTGCAGATCGGCGTGGAGCACGCCTACCGGGAGTTCGTCGACCATGTCGCCCGCTCGCGCGGACGCCCGCCCGCCGAGATCGAGAAAATCGCCCAGGGTCGCGTATGGATCGGGGCCGAGGCGCACGAGCTCGGCCTCATTGACCGGCTCGGCGACCTCGACAAGGCCGTGGAGTCGGCCGCGAAGCGCGCCAAACTGCGGCCCGGCAAATACGGCACGAGCTTCAGGGAGAAGGAACTCAGCTGGCGCGAGGCGCTGGTCCGCCAGCTGCGGACGGAGGGTCTGGCGATCGGCAGCTTCCTCGGTCTGACCGCGCCCGCGCCGAGCACGCTCGGCCGGCTGGTCGGGACGGCGGAGCGAGAGCTGCACGCGCTCGCGGCCTTCAACGACCCGCGGCGCCTGTACTTCTATTGCGCGTGCGAACTCAGGTGAGGCGGGGCCGGTCGCGCGGCGCTCGCCGCGCTCACCGGCCCCAGTCGAGGATGACCTTGCCGCTCTGGCCGGAGGCCATCGTCTCGAAGCCGACGCGGTAGTCATCGACCGGCAGCCGATGGGTGATCACGGGCGAGATGTCGAGGCCGCTCTGCAGCATGCTCGACATCTTGTACCAGGTCTCGAACATCTCGCGGCCGTAGACGCCCTTCATCACGAGGCCCTTGAAGATCACCTCGTCCCAGTTGAT
>Ga0209415_10009601_pt1 | contig 16604 bp, 8 predicted proteins | sample PeaSoiSIISIP2007_FD_187696 | JGI IMG/M metagenome (GOLD analysis project Ga0209415, IMG submission 187696) | Peat soil microbial communities from Weissenstadt, Germany - SII-SIP-2007 (SPAdes) (version 2) | ecosystem: Environmental > Terrestrial > Soil > Wetlands > Peat | place: Germany... | reverse complement strand
TTGGCCTTCGCTGACACTTCCGCAATGGCTCCCGCGCCTCCCGAAAGCTCCAGCCAGCAAGTGGCGCAGAACCAGCAGGACTATCGGCTGCAGCAGCGGCAGCAATACGGGCAGGGATTTGATCCGCACTCCTACCAGGTAGATCGGGACTCCCAGCGTAGCTACCACTCGCAACCCTACGTGCGGCCCTTTGGCTGGCATCAACAGCGTTGGGCTTACGGGCAGACCTTGCCCGACGCCTTCTGGGCCCGGGATTATTGGCCGAGCAGCTATTGGAGTTTTGGACTGAGCGACCCGCCATATGGCTACGTATGGGTGCGCTACGGCCCGGACGCCTTGCTGGTCGACGTCGAGAGCGGCCCGGTTCTCAGCGTCATGTATGGAGTGTTCGTCTAGTGCAAAAGATCGGCCCGCGGCTGCGCCGCAGCGTGGTCGCGGGTTTCGGCCTGCGATGAGCGTTTTTCAATATTCGGCAGAAGCGTACAGGCTCCTGCTTACGTTGGTTGACCTGATCATCAAGAGCGTGTTCGAGCCGCTGCGATTGATAGGCTTGTCAGTGCTGCTGCTCTGCATCGGCGGCGGACTCTGGCTCTTCATGTTCTGGCTCCGCAGGCGTGGCCGTGCCGGCACGACCACGCGAGGTTGAAGCGCGAGCGGGTCACCCATCGGCTATCGGGGATTTGGGTTTCCCCGGCCTGACTGGGCCATTACGATAGCGCTCATGCCTGCACAGACGAACTCACCGGAAATCGGGGTCCCGCCGCCTGCCCGGCCAATTGCCGATCTTTCGCCAACTGAAAAACGTGCGTTGCTTGCCCAGCTTCTGCGGCAAAAGCTGCGGGATTCTCCGGCTCTTCATCCTCTCTCCGACAATCAGCAGGGCATCTGGTTCCTGTGCCAGTTCGCACCGGAAAGCTCGATCTACAATGTGAGCTTTGCTGGGCACATCCGCTCGGAGTTGGATATCCCGGCATTCCGCCGATCGTTTCAGGCGCTGGTAGATCGCCATCCCTCCCTGCGGACCACGATTGCCGTGCAGTCCGGCAAACCTGTTCAGCAGGTTCACGAACACGCGTCGGTCCACTTCGACGAGATCGACACCTCATCCTGGCGCGAGGACGCCGTGCAGGCCCGATTGGTCGAGGAAACGCGGAGGCCCTTCGATCTGGAGCGTGGGCCGGTCATGCGGGTGAGTCTGTTCTCTCGATCGACGCAGGAGCACATCCTGTTGCTGGTCATTCATCACATCGTGGTCGATTTCTGGTCCCTCGCGGTGATGTTGAATGAGCTCGGTGCGCTATATTCGGCCGAAATAGCCGGTCGGCCAGCGGCCCTACCTCTACTTGATCTTCAATACACGGACTTCGTTCGGTGGCAGACCGAGATGCTGGCGGGTCCGGTCGGCGAGCGGCTGTGGGACTATTGGAAGAAGCAATTCTCGGGCCCATTGCCCGTCCTCAATCTGGCCACGGATCGACCGCGACCGCCGATTCAGATGTATCGCGGCTCGAAGTACGATTTCACCCTGAGCGAGGATCTGGCCCGGCAGCTGAGAGCGCTCGCCAAAGCCGAGGGCGCGACGCTGTACATGGTGCTGCTGGCAGCGTTCGAATTGGCGCTGCATTACCACAGCGGCCAAGACGACATCCTCGTGGCTTCTCCCATGGTCGGGCGGAGCCGGGCGGAATTCGAGGGCCTGGTAGGCTTTTTCGCCAATCCGGTCGTCATGCGCGCGAATCTTTCCGGGAATCCAACGTTCCGCGCGCTGCTTGCCCGGGTGCGCGAGACAGTGGTGGCGGCTCTCGAACATCAGGACTACCCCACATTGCGCCTGGTCCAACGGCTGCGGCCGCCCCGGGATCTCAGCCGATCGCCGCTCTGTCAGACCATGTTTGTCCTGGATAAGCCGCACCGGGTTGCCGAAGAGGCTGTGCGCGCGTTGGCGCGAGGCGAAACCGGGTTGCTGATGAATCTCGGCGGGCTTGTGATGGAGTCGATCCCGCTGGAGCGCAGGGCCGCTACCCTGGATCTGGTCATGCTGATCATCGAGACGACCGGATCGCTGTCGGCGTCCATCCGCTTCAACACCGATCTGTTCGACGCAGCCACCATCGCCCGGATGGCGGGGCATTTTCACGCGCTGCTGGAGAGCATCGTTCGCGACCCCGGCACAGCGACCGGCGATTTGGAAATCCTTACCGATGCCGAACGTCGCCAGCTGCTAGTGGAATTCAACGATACCAGAGCCAGCTTCCCCGTGGACAAGTGCCTCCACCAATTGTTTGAGGAACAAGTCCGACGCACCCCGAACAATCTGGCCGTCGAGTTCGCGGGACGGCAACTGACCTACTCTCAGCTCAACGCCAGCGCCAATCAGCTGGCCTACCGTCTCCGCGCCCTGGGCGTCGGGCCGGAGGTGCCGGTCGCCCTTTGCATGCAGCGCTGCCCCGAAATGGTCGTCGCGATTCTGGGCATTCTCAAGGCCGGCGGCGCATACGTGCCGTTGGACCCGGCCCATCCCAAGGAGCGCCTGTCCTTCGTGATTGAAGATGCCCGGGCCGCGGTGGTGCTGACCCAAGGGCATATGGTGGAGAGCCTGCCCAAGCACGGGGTTCACGTCCTGTGTCTGGATTCGGACTGGGGAGCGGTCGCCGGGCGGAGCGAAGCGAACCCGGCGATGGTCACAACGGCCGAGAACCTCGCCTACATTCTTTATACTTCCGGCTCGACAGGGCAGCCCAAGGGGGTGATGGTCGAGCATCGCGGGCTCTGCAATGCCATCAACTGGATAACGCGGACGCTCGCGCTGTCGGCCGAAGACCGCTGCCTTCTGAAGACTCCGATCACTTTCGATGCCGCAGGACGGGAGCTGTTCCCGACCCTGCTGACGGGCGGAACCCTTGTCGTTGCCGAAGCCGACGGTCATCGGGACAGCCGCTACTTAGCAGCGACGGTTCGTGGCGAGCGGATCTCCATATTTCACTGCGTTCCATCCCTGCTGCAGCTCCTCGTCGAAGAGCCGGCTTTCGGCGACTCCCTCGCCTTGCGCGCCGTTATGTGCGGCGGTGAAGCCTTGCCGATCCACGTGGTCACGCGATTCCAGAGCCGCTCGAAGGCCAAGCTGTACAACGTGTACGGCCCGACCGAGACGATCATCGATTCGACGTACTGGCTGTGCGATGGGACCGATGGTCGTTCTTCCTGTCCGATCGGACGACCGATACCCAACGCGCGCATCTATATCCTTGACGATGCGCTACGTCCTCTGCCGATCGGCATTGCGGGCCAGATGCATATCGGTGGGGTGGGCCTGGCCCGCGGCTATCTTAACCGGCCCGAGTTGACCGCCGAGAAGTTCATCCCTGATCCTTTCAGCGCCGAGCCCGGGGCACGCCTGTACAAGACCGGCGATTTGGCCCGTTACCTGCCCGACGGGAACATCGAGTTCCTTGGCCGCGGCGACCACCAAGTGAAGATCCGCGGGTTCCGCATCGAGCTGGGGGAAGTCGAGGCCGCGCTTGGCCACCATCCCGCCGTCCGGAAAGCCGCCGTCCTGGCCCGGGAAGATGCGCCGGGAGAGAAGCGGCTGGTCGCCTATGTGGTCGCCGATTCCACCGCCGAGGCATTGCGCCGCTTTCTCAAAGACAAGCTGCCCGACCATATGGTCCCGGCAGTTTTCGTGCTGCTCGATACCCTGCCGATGCTGTCGAACGGCAAGATCGACCGACGCGCATTGCCGGCACCCGACCGGACACGGCCCGAACTAGGCGAAGCTTTCGTGGCACCCCGTACGTCGACGGAAGAGCTGCTGGCGGAGATCTGGGCCCAGGTCCTCGACATCGAGCGTGTAGGTATCCACGACAATTTCTTCGACCTCGGCGGCCATTCGCTCTTGGCAACCCAGCTCGTATCCCGGATGCGCGAAGTGTTCCAGTTGGAGTTTCCGCTTCGCCGGCTGTTCGAGGCGCCGACCGTGGCCGGTCTGGCCGAAGGCATCGAGGCCGCCCGCCAGGCCGGCCAGAACCTGTTGGCGCCTCCCATACTGCAGGTTCCACGGAACGGAGACCTGGCTCTCTCATTCGCCCAGCAGCGACTATGGTTCCTGGACCAGATGGAACCGGGCCTTCCGGCATACAATCTTCCGGCCGCCGTCCGTCTCAAGGGTCCACTCAATGTGGCAGCGCTGGAGCAGAGTCTCAATGAGATCGTCAGGCGCCACGAGTCGTTGCGGACCACCTTCGGGGTGATCGACGGACGGCCCATCCAGGTGATCGCCCCGACCTTGACGATCGCGCTGCCCGTCGTCGACCTGAGGCAGCTGCCGGCCAGCGAGCAGGAGACCGAGGTTCGGCGATTGGTCACCGCGGAAGCGCAGCGGCCGTTCGATTTGTCCCGGGGCCCGCTGATTCGAGGCGCCGTCCTGCGATTGGGCGAGCAGGAGCATGTGGGGCTGCTGACCATGCACCACATTGTCTCCGATGGCTGGTCAGCAGGAGTGCTGATTCGAGAAATGGCGACGCTCTATCTCGCCTCCTGCGCCGGCGGGTCGCCGTCACTGCCGGACCTGCCCATTCAATATGCGGATTTCGCCCACTGGCAGCGGGAATGGCTGCAGGGTGAAGCCCTGGAAAGCCAGATCGCCTATTGGAAGGACAAACTGGCCGGCGCCCCCCCCGTCATCGATCTGCCCGCAGACCGCCCGAGGCCGGCGGTGCAGACCTTCCGGGGAGCGCATCGGTCCCTGGTCCTGTCCAAACATTTGCAGGAAGGATTCAGGGCGCTGGGCCGCCAGGAGGGAACGACCCAGTTCATGACGTTCTTGGCGGCGTTCAATGTCTTGTTGCATCGATATACGGGCGAGGACGATCTGGTCGTGGGTACCCCAGTCGCCAACCGCAACCGGCTGGAAACCGAAGGGCTGATCGGATTCTTCGTCAACGCACTTGTCCTGCGGACGGACCTTTCCGGCGATCCCAGCTTTCGCGAGCTCTTGCGGCGAGTGCGAGAAACATGTCTGGGAGCCTATGCCCATCAGGATCTGCCCTTCGACCGGCTGGTCGAGGAATTGCACCTGAAGCGGGATTTGAGCCGCAATCCGCTCTTTCAGGTGATGTTCGTGCTGCACAATGCTTCATTGCGGACGACTGAGCTGGCGGGCTTGACGCTCAGTCCCGTCGAAGGAGAAAGCGAGACCGCTCACTTCGATTTGACCTTGCAGATCGCGGACACCGACCAGGGGCTCACTGCCGTACTCGTATACAACACCGACCTCTATGCGCCAGCCACGATTGCCCGGATGCTGGAGCACTTCAGGATCCTGTTGGAGGCCATGGTTGCCGATCCGGAGCAGCGCCTCTCGAACCTCCCGATCCTTTCCGAAGCCGAGCGTCGGCAGCTGCTCGTGGAGTGGAACGGTAGCCGGACCGAATGCCCGCGAGACCTTCGCGTACATCAGCTCATTGAAGCGCAGGTGGAGCGAACGCCGGGCGCCATCGCCGTCGCGTCGGAAGCGGCGCAGTTGACCTATGGAGAATTGAACCACCGCGCCAATCAATTGGCACATCATTTGCGGGCGCAAGGGGTCGGACCAGAAGTACTGGTGGCCGTCTGCTTGGAACGCTCGTTGGAAGTGGTCGTCGCGCTGCTCGGCATTCTCAAGGCCGGTGGCGCGTACCTGCCCTTGGATCCCGCCTATCCGAAGGAACGCCTGGCCTTTATCCTGAACGATTCTTGCGCGCCGGTGCTGTTGACTCAGGAGCGCCTGGTGGCGGGGTTGCCGGAACGGGATGCCAAGGTCATCTGTCTGGATTCCGATTGGGGCCGCATTGCCTGCGAAAGCGGAGACAACCTCGACAATTCAGTCCGCCCCGAAGACCTGGCCTATGTCATCTACACGTCCGGATCGACGGGACAGCCTAAGGGCGTTCTGGTTCCGCACGATTCGATTGCCGGTCACTGTCGGAATATTCAAGGCTGCTACGAGCTGCAATCCAGCGATGTCGTACTCCAGTTCACGTCGCCGAGTTTCGATGTGTCCTTGGAGGAAATCCTGCCAACGCTGATCGTCGGCGGCCGGCTCGTGATCATGGGGTCCGACGTCTGGCATCCGGCAGCGCTCGGTCGCAAGATTTCAGAATACGGCCTCACGGTTCTCAATCTTCCGACCGGTTACTGGCAGGAACTGGCGCGGGAATGGGCCGATGCACCCGGGCTCGTTCCGAGCAGCCAGCCCAGACTGCTCATTGTCGGCGGGGACACGGTGCTAAGCGATACTCTCGAGCTCTGGCGGAGGACGCCAGCTAGTTCGATCCGACTCCTCAATGGCTACGGTCCGACCGAGGCGACGATCACGGCAACGGTCTTCGAAATTGGCCCTAGCCCAGGCGAAAGCGCCGGGCATCGGCGGGTGCCCATCGGCCAGCCGCTTGCGAACCGAGCGGTCTACATTCTGGACCGGCAAGGCAATCCCGCCCCGATTGGCGTTCACGGTCATCTGCATATCGGGGGAGCGGGCTTGGCCCGGGGTTACTTGAATCAGCCTGACTTGAGCGCCGAGAAGTTCATTCCGGACCCATTCAGGGCCGAGCCGGGAGCACGGATGTACAAGACCGGCGACCTGGCGCGCTATCTTCCCGATGGAAATATCGAATTCCTCGGCCGTGCCGACCAGCAGGTGAAGATCCGCGGGTTCCGCATAGAACTCGGGGAAATCGAGGCCGTGCTCATTCAACACCCGGCGGTACGGGAGGTGGCTGTCCTGGCCCGGGAAGATGCGCCTGGCGAGAAGCGGCTGGTGGCGTACGCAGTCGCGGATGCCACGGGCGATGAACTGCGCCGCTTTCTTGCAGCAAAGTTGCCCGAGCCCATGGTTCCGTCGGCGGTCATGCTGCTCGCGGCCTTGCCACTGGCACCCAACGGGAAAGTGGATCGCCGGGCATTGCCGGCGCCGGATCGTTCCCGGCCGGAATTGGAGAAAGCCCTGGTCGTGCCCCGCGATGAGCTGGAACGTCAATTGGCGGAGATCTGGGAGGAGGTTCTGGGCATCCAACCGGTCGGCGTGACAGACAATTTTTTCGAACTGGGGGGGCATTCCCTGCTGGCGGTGAGGCTGTTCGCGCTTATCGAGAAGCGGCTGGGCAAGAAGCTTCCGGTGACCGCCGTGTTTCAGGGTGCGACGATCGAGCATCTCGCAGGCGTTCTGCGTCGGCAGGCGACGACCGGCCCGCAGTCCTCCCTCGTGGCCATTCAGCCCGGGGGCAGCAGAAGGCCGCTTTTCCTTGTGCATCCGGCCGGCGGGCAGGTCTTTCCCTACGTCCATCTGTCGCAGTTTCTGGGCCCCGACCAACCCTGCTACGGGCTGCAGGGCAGGGGCCTGGAAGACGGCGAAGAGCCGCACGAGCGGATCGCGGACATGGCCGCCTACTACATCCAGGCCTTGCAGACTCTGCAGCCCACGGGACCCTACCAGCTTGGAGGGTGGTCCATGGGCGGCGTGGTCGCATTCGAAATGGCGCAACAACTTCACGCTCGAGGTGAGCAAGTCGCACTGCTCGCCATGTTCGATGGCCGGATTCCTAGCCCCGAGGCGTCGTTTCCCGAGCAAGATTCGGAAGCGATCTCGCTGGTCGAGCGGTACTTCGGCATTTCGTTCGGTCCGCTGGAATCCCTGGCGGAGCTTCCCGAAGACGAGCAGCTGGCCTTCATGCTGGAACAAGCGAAGGGCGCCGGCTTGATACCCGCGGAGCTTGATGTTCCCCAGGCGCGCCGTTTTGTCAGGGTCCTCAGGAGTGACCTGCGGGCGACCCAAGACTACGGACTGCGTCTCTACCCCGGTCGGATAACCTTCTTCAAGGCGAGTGAAGTGCTGACGGGCGCCTCTTCGGATCCGACGATGGGCTGGAGCGAATGGGCCAGCGGCGGCGTGGAGGTTCACGTCGTTCCGGGCAATCACGCCAATCTCATGTACCAGCCTCATGTCGAAGTCCTGGCCCAAAAGCTGACGGCTTGCCTCCACCTGGTACAATCCGCGGAGGCGGAGGCAAAATGAGCAGCAGGAGAGATCGAAAATAGCGACCGCGACCGCATTTGACTCCTGGATTGCCTTCCGCAAGCCGAATCCACGGGCCCGTCTTCGCCTGTTCTGCTTCCCCTATGCCGGGGCCGGTGCTTCGATTTTTCGCAGCTGGTCAGATGCTCTTCCCGCGGATGTCGAAGTCTGCCCGGTTCAGCTCCCCGGTCGGGGCACTCGGCCGACGGAAACGCCCTTCACCCAGCTCTCGCCCCTTGTCCAGGCCCTTGCCGAAGGGCTGGCTCCTCTCCTGGACAAGCCCTTCGCTTTTTTCGGTCACAGCCTGGGCGCGCTCCTCGGCTTCGAACTCGCCCGTCAGTTCCGCAGACAGTCCGGTGTTCAGCCGGCGCGCCTATTTGTCTCTGCGGCTCGCGCACCCCAGGTCCCTCCGAGAGCCCGGCCAATCCATACCCTGCCCGAGGACGAATTCCTGGTCGAGCTGCGCAGGCTGAACGGTACTCCCGGGCAGGTGCTGGAAGAGGCAGAACTCATGCAGTTCATGCTGCCTATCCTGCGGGCAGATTTCGCCGTCTACGAAACCTACTCATACTCGCCCGAGCCTCCCCTTACATGCGCCATATCGGGCTTTGGCGGCTTGCAGGATCAAAGGGTGAGCCGCGCCGATCTGGAGGCCTGGCGCGATCAAACGAGCGTTTCGTTCTCGCTGCGAATGTTTCCCGGCGACCACTTCTTCCTGAACGGGGCGCAGCCGCATCTTCTGAGGTTGCTCTCACAGGACCTGCGCTGAGACGGATGAGGGCCGCCGCTTGATGGAAGAGCCCACCGTCCCTCCGATTCCTCGGCGGCGCATTCCGGCGGAGAATCGGCGCCGCGGCAAGATGAGGTTCGTGGCTGGCGAGCAAGCTTGGACCTAGCCTCGCCAGTAGCTCAGGCTTTTCTCCATAGCCTTGCCAAAGACGAGCAGGCATGGACCTCGCAGCTCGTCTTGGAGGGAGATTCGCGGGCACTTCACCGCCGCTCCAGGTGCGCTCTGGCTGTCCTCGGCCGCTACGTGAATCGGAGGCACGCATTTATGTCCTCCTGCCGAGGCTCTCCTGGAAAGCCAGCCCTTGCCGGAGAATCCGACAGGCCGTGATCCTACCGTGGAATGGCACGGCTCGCGTCGCGCCTTTCGGCAATGGCCGGACCATCGGCAGCAACCGGTTTGAGCTGCCTTGCGCTATTTTTGCCGGGCCCATCTCTCGGCGAGCCGCTTGACGATCAGATAGGTCAGCAGCGTAACCGGGGTGGCGATGATGATCGAACCAACCAGCATGGCGGCATAGACGTCCCAACTCTTTTGCAGGACGTCCCACAGCCGTGCTTGATCCAGAACCAGCGGATGTTGCACCGGGAGAATGAGCTTACCGACCCGGTATTCAGCCAGCCACATCAGGGGCACCAGCGGGGTATAGAGGATCGCCACCGTCCCCCCGGCAACAGCGGCGATCACGTTCCTCTTCAGCAGCCACGCCACCACCGTCGCCACGATTATGGGGGACGGATTCAGCGGCAGGAAACTGGCGGCGATGCCGATGGAAAAGCCGGCCGCGATCTGATCGGGTCGGGCATCGAGGTGCGACAGCTTTTGCCAAGTCGTCCGGATTCTTTGTTTTAGGGAGAGTCTGGTCAAGGCTCAGGGTGCTGAGCCGGCATGCGCCACATCACTGGCGATCTGGCCGTCGCGCACGCGAATCAGGCGCCGTGCCCGCTCCATGACCTGAGGGTCATGAGTCGCATAGACGAACGTCGTACCGTGAGCGCGATTGAGTTTCTCCATCACTTCAAGGAGAGCGGTCGCAGTCACGGAGTCGAGGTTGGCCGTGGGTTCGTCCGCCAGGATCAGCGCTGGTTCGGTCACCATGGCTCGGGCGATGGCCACCCGTTGCTGTTGCCCGCCGGATAGTTCGCCCGGCCGACGATTTTCGAGGCCGGCAAGACCGATCTCCGAGAACAGCTTCTGCACTCTTTGTTTTCGCTGCTCCGCCGGCACGCCCTGCAGGAGCAGCGTGAATTCGGCGTTCTCCAGGGCGGTCAGGACCGGCAGCAGGTTATAGGCCTGGAAGACGAAACCGAGGCGCTGCAGCCGGAGGCGAGCCAACTCCCCCGAGGATAGCGATTGAAGGTTCTTCCCCTCCACGATCACCTCGCCGGTATCCGCCCGGTCGAGCCCGCCGATGATGTTGAGCAAGGTGGTCTTGCCCGAGCCCGATGAGCCGGCAATAGCGAGAAATTCCCCGGGTGCAATCCGGAGGCTAATTCCGCGCAGTGCGGGAACCTCGATTTGCCCGGTACGATAGGACTTCTTCACGTCCCGCAGTTCCACTGACCAGTCGGTCATATTGCTCTCAGAATACCTTCAATGCATCGGGCAGCTTGGTTCTAGCGGCCTTGAGGGCCGGATAGAAGGAAATGAAGGTCGCCGTCACGAATACGATGGCGATCGACCAAGCGACCCGCGTGAAGCTCAAGCGCGAATAGATGATCGGGTCGAACACGAGCGCGGTCGGCAGGCTGCTCCGGAAGAACCAGCGCAGATCCAGGCCGCTGGTGGCGAAGAAATGCTGCACACTCAACCCCAGCACCAGGCCGAAAGCGAGGCTGAGCGCCGTCAGTGCCAGCGACTCGCCGACAATCATGACGGCGAGCTGCATGGGCCTGAGCCCTAGGGCCGAACAGAGCCCGAATTCATAGCGCCGCTCCAGAACGCGCATCAGGATGGTGTTGAGGATGCCCAATCCCACCATGGTGAGTACCACGCCGTTCATGACGTAATTGAAGGCCTCATCCAAGAGGAAGAGCCGGGCCAGCTCCGGCATGGCCTCCCGCCAAGGGAGGACTTCCACCGGGATGCCTGCCAACTGCTGCCGTAAACCCTTGGCCACCGCCAGCGCGTCGCCTTCCTGATGGAGGAGAATGGCGACCTGCGTGATCCGATCCGGCACGCCGAGCAACGTCTGGGCTTCGGGCAGCGGAATCTGGATGACGTGGGCATCGAACGCCTGGATGCCGGTGCGGAAAATCCCGCTTACCCGCAGCAGGTCGCTTTTCATTTCTCCGCCGCCCGGGTTCGTCGCCTCCGCAGCAGGCAGCTGTATCCCCTGGGTCATGAGAACAACCTTTGACCCGATCTTCACGGCCAGCTTGCGGGCCAGGTCCGCGCCGATGACGACGCCCGACTGCTGGTTATCACCGAGATAGCTTCCTTCGACGATCCGTTGCGGGATCAGGGATACGGCCGCCTCATCCCCGGGGACGACCCCCATGATGCGCACGCCATCAGAGTTGGCCGCCGAGCTCAGCAATCCAGAGGCGAGCAGCCGGCCGCTCACGCCTCGCGCGACATCTTTCATGGAGTCGGTATGCAGAAACCCCTCGGTCGTAGACACGACCTGGACCGGCAGCAATAGCGCCTGGGAACCGCTGTCCTGGTATCCCTGCGCCTGAATGACGACATGCCCGGTTCCGAATCTCACGCCATTGTCGACCATTTGCTCGTGGCTGCCGTCGAGCAAGCCCAGGGAAATAAGCAGCAAGGTCAGTCCCAAACCCAGGGCCAGTGCCGTCAACAGGGTCCCGCGGGGATTGCGCCAGAGGTTGCGCCATCCGATCTTCACCAACAGGAGAACACCCATCATCACTAGACCTTTCGCAGCGCCTCTGCTGGCCGAAAGCGAGCCGCCCGCAGCGCCGGGTAGAGGGCCGCGGCCAGGGCCGTGAGGGCCAAGCCCAGCGCGGCCTCGATATAGGCGGTGAAATCCTGCCGGCCATACCAGAGCGGACCCACGACGATTCCGGCCAGGGAGATCGAACGTCCTTCGCCGCCCAGCTTCAGGCCATGGACCTGCAGGTACCAGAGGAGGGGAAATGCAACCGCTCCTCCCAGGACCAGGCTGACTCCCGCCAGACTTCCCGCCTCCGCCACGATGAGACCCACCACATGAACCGGCCGCATTCCGACGGCCATGAGCATGCCGAGCTCGCGCGTGCGTTCGATGATCGCCATGAGCATGGTGTTGACGATGCCCATGGCAGCCGACAGGAAGAAGATGAAGAAGAGAATGAATGTGACACGACGATTGAATTGCACGTAGTCGGCCAGCTCCGGCGCCAGCTCCTGCCACGGCATTACCCGAACTGGAAAGGCGTTGTTCAGCCGCGTCTGCAGCGCCGCCGCCGCGGTCGTCGATGCTGTGATATCGCTGAGCTTGATCCCTATTTCATGAATCCTTGTCGGTGGCAGACGCAATAGCTCCTGCAGGGAAGCAAGAGGCATCACCACCAGACCCTGGTCCATGGCGTCGAGTCCCGTGTGAAACATCCCGGCTAGCGTGTATAGATCATTACCCGTCGAGCCATCGGCCGCCGGCGTCACCAGCACGATTTCCGACCCCAGTCCAACGCCAATCGTGGCGGCAAGTTTATCTCCCATCACCACGCCCTTGGGCGTTCCCCCGTTAAGATAACTCCCTTTCACCATCCGGGTTTGCAGCACGGTGACCTTTTGTTCCAGGTCGGGGACAACGCCCAGAACTTCCGCCCCGGCCGATTGGTGAGTCCCGCTGACCAAGCCATAGGCATACAGCCGGGGACTCGCGGCCTGAACCCCGGGAGTGGCGGCGATGGCGGCAACCAGCGCACCGACATCCGTCCCTTTTCTCCCTCCCAAAGTCAGCTGAATGGGACGGTCCGGATAGTATTCGGGCGCGTGCACCTCGATATCGGAGAGAAGGAGGCCGGTGCCGCTCTCGATCATCTGCTGCCTCAACCCGGTCATCAGGCAGGCGACGAACAGCAGCATGGCGTAGCCAAGTCCGATCGCCGTCATGGCGATCAGCGTCCGGCGGGGGTTGTACCAGAGATTTCGCCACGCAAGCCGCAGGAGCCTGCCGCTCATGGCTTTAGGTTGCTCAGGAAGAACGTATCCTCGCTGATCGGGGCGTCGAAGACGATATCGTCATAGGTGATGGTCGTTTCCTCATCCCCTTGACCTGCAGGTCGCATGACCAGGCGTGTAGGAATGAGTCTCCCGCCCACGGTCTTGTATTCGGAAAAGGTCAGCTCCCGGGCCAGCTTGCCATCCTCGTCATAGTAACGTTGCCATACGGGCATCTGGTCGGCCTGGCGGACCTGCAAGGTAATCTTTCCCCACACCACCGGAGCCGTTGGCTTGGGTGTCAACGTATACTCGGACACCGCGACTCCATCTCGCTCGCCTTCGAATGAGGTCGCAATCTCGTAGTCATCGGTGAGCCGGCTCTCGTTTACCAGGTCGTTTAGAGTGAAATGGCTGCCCATCCACGCGGTCGTCATCATCGAAGGCGGCATCTCAACCTTGCGGTTCGCCTTCGGCAGATACATCCAGGTCCTGCCGCCAACCTTGAGGATCGCCGTGCCTGCATCTTCCTGTGGTTGAAGAATGCGGACCAGCACGTTCGCATCCCCCACCGACCAGAACTTCATCGAGATCGTCCGCTGGAAGTCCGGCTTGTTGATCTGCATTTCCACGGTGGCGATGCTGGAATGGCTGGCAAACAGTCGAGCCACGCCGTCCACGACCTTCTGCGGCCGTTTTTCGTCCGCTGCCTGGGAGCCTTGTCCCAGGCTGAGCAATGCCGATCCCAACAAGATTGCAGAGGCGGCCTTCCGCCATCGCGTGAGGAGGCAAGTCGTCTGGCAGGCGCGAGAAAAGCGAACATCGACCAGAGGACGCGACTTCGGGGAGAAGGCGCTTGCTGCGCTGTCTGCTATGGCTCGTCGAAGAACAGCACAAGCGGTGCCCCATGTGCGCGGACCGCAGCCGCGAACCAACCCTCGGAGCATTCTCCAGACCCTGTCGCCGCATCTCTGGGTCTGGGCACTATAAAGGAGCGGAACGACCCTTCTCCTCACCCAACATGTCACTGAGCAACGCGCCCACTTGCTCGTCCGAAAGCTGGTCCAAGTTTGCGAGCAAGTGTTCGGCATTTCGCTGCTCCCTGGGCTGCGCAACTGCCGGGACCGGAGGAATCGTCGGGTTGGCGACGTCGGCTGCCAATTGATCGAGCACCTGCGTTACAGCCTCGTCGACGCTAAGGCCCTGAAGGAATCTTGCCAGCGGCACGTTCACCGCCAGGTCAACCGCGATCCGGTTCTTCAACTCGACGGCCATCAACGAGTCCAGGCCGAGATTGCTCAGGGGTTGCTGCAGATCCAACTTGGCCGGGCTGAGCCCGAGCACACGGGCCACTTGCTGGCCCAGGTATGATTGAAGCATTTGCCTGCGTTCCGCTGGCTCGGCCGCGAGCAGGGATTCCCGCATTTCGCTCTTACCGGCCGGTGCCCGGCTGGCTTCGGCTTCCACATGCGCCAGCTCAGAAAGCAGCGGCGAGGCTAGGCCGGCAGGATAGAACTCTCGGTATTGCCTCCAGTCGACCGGCACCGCCACGACTTGCGCTGCGCTTCGTCCAACGAGTCGCCCCAGCAATTCCAGCGCTCGTTTGGGTGCGATGCTGCTAATTCCCAGGAGTGCCAAGCGCGCAGCGAGACGCTTGCCTCCGACCGAATCCGCGAATCCCTCGCCGGCCCAGGCACCCCAGTTGATGCTCAGGGCGGGCTGGCCCTGGGCCTGCCGGTGATGCGCCAACGCATCCAGGAAGGCATTGGCGGCGGCGTAGTTGCCCTGACCAGGCTGGCCAAGCATGGAGCCCGCCGAAGAGAAGAGTATGAAGAAATCCAAGGGATCTTCCCGGAGCAGACGATGCAGCAGCCAGCCACCCATCACCTTTGGGCGCAACACCTTGTCCAGCGCCGCCGCATCGAGTTGCACCAGCAATCCGTCCTGCAGCACGCCCGCGGCATGCACGACACCACGGATCGGCGGCCAACCCTCGGCGTGAAACGCCTCCAGAAAGGCGCTCAGCTCTGCTTCATTCGCCACATCCACTGGAGCCAGATGAACGGCTGCACCGAGGGATTCCAGTTCCCGGATGGCGGTAATCTGACCAGCCAAGCGACTTCCTGCTTCCACCGATCCCCAGCTCGAGCGGGGCGGGAGCCTGCTGCGCCCCAAAAGGATCAAACGCCGCGCGCCCTGCTCGACCATCCAGCGCGCAACCAGGAGGCCTAGGTCTCCCAGCCCACCGCTGATCAGATAGCTGCCGTCCGATCGCCACCGGAAGGGAGGGCTTTGCACGGCCGATGGGTGATGGCGGATCAAGCGGCCCACAAATCGCCGGCCTTGACGAAACGCAAGCTGATCCTCTCCATGGTTGCTGGATATTTCTTGCCAAAGCTGAAGAGCGGCGGCGTCGTTCTGTGGTGCCCCCGGTTCCAGGTCGACCAGCCCTCCCCAGAACGTCGGATGTTCCTGAGCAATGACGCGACCCAGTCCCCAAAGGGGTGACTGCGCGACGGACAAAGGTGAGCCGCTTTCTCCGGCCGCTTGAGCGCCCCGTGTGATCAGCCATAGTCGAGGAAAGTCGGGCGATTCCCTTCGCGCCAGCTCCTGCACCAGGAGGAGGGCGCTGCCGCAGCCGAGAGCCTGGGCCGCACTCAGCGAGGCAACGGTGGTCTCCTCCGGGCCGGCAATATCAAGGCTCCAGAGGTGAACAATGCCACGACAGGCTGGACGATCATCCGCTAGGGTCGCTTCGAAGACCCGGCGCATGTCATCCGCCTGTCCGGGGCGAATCCGATAGTGCTCGTTGTCGATTTGATCGAACGAATCCCCGCGAGAGACCAGAATGCTCCGCTCACCCTTGGCTTCCAGCAACGCAGACAAGGATTCCCCAACGCCACCGCTGTCGGCAAAGATCAGCCAGCTCGCCCCGCTGGGCGTGGCGGAGGGTTTCTCAGCCGCAAGCTCGCTGGGCTTCCACTGGAACTCATAAAGCCAGTCGTCGGGACTATCGACAGGTGCGCGCCTAGTGTCTTCGCCAAGATATTCGAAGCGGAGCCCCCGAATCTCGACCGCCATGCGTCCCGCTTCATCCAAGAGCACCACGTCTCCCGTTGCGGTATCCGCATCCCGATGCTGCACCCGGGCGTGACCCCATAAGTGATGCCTTGGATGACCGTGAACCCGGAATTGGTCGATGCGGGTCGGCAGGTAGATCCCTTGGCGGCCGCCTTCGGCCGCTTGCGCAGCAACCGCAGCCCCTAGAACCTGTAATCCGGCATCGAGGATTGCCGGGTGAAGTTGAAAGCCATTGACGCCAGCCTCCTGTCCATCTGTCAGCTGCACTTCAGCCAAGATGTCCGCATCGTTCCGCCACAGCTGAGCGATGCTCTGAAGGAACGGGCCATAGTGGATGCCGCTTTCGCGGAGTCTCCCGTAGTACTCCTGGGCGGAGAGCGGCTCTGCGCCTCGGGTTCGCATCTCGGTGAGCATCTCTTTCCCGGCATCCGAGGCGATGATGTCGTTATCCGATTGAACAGCGACCTTGCCGGTCGCATGCAGCAGCCATGGTTGCCTGGTCTGCGCCGCGCCTGCGGCGCAACTGTAGATGTGGAAGGATGCCGCTTCATCTGCCTCTTGCGTGAGGATTACCTGAAT
>Ga0209415_10009597_pt1 | contig 16607 bp, 17 predicted proteins | sample PeaSoiSIISIP2007_FD_187696 | JGI IMG/M metagenome (GOLD analysis project Ga0209415, IMG submission 187696) | Peat soil microbial communities from Weissenstadt, Germany - SII-SIP-2007 (SPAdes) (version 2) | ecosystem: Environmental > Terrestrial > Soil > Wetlands > Peat | place: Germany... | reverse complement strand
GGCCAGCTATTGAGCGGCGCAAAGCGTTGCGTGCCGGAGCCGGCGCCGCCGCGACCGTCGCCGACGCGGTACGTGCCTGCGCTGTGCCACGCCATCCGGATGAACAACGGCCCATAGTGGCCAAAGTCCGCCGGCCACCAATCCTGCGAGTCCGTCATCAAGGCATGCAGGTCCTTGATCACGGCCTGGAGATCGAGGCTCTTGAACTCCGAGGCATAGTTGAACGCCTTGCCCATGGGATCGGACAGTGGGGAGTGCTGTTGCAAGACCTTCAGGTTCAGTTGATTGGGCCACCAGTCTGCGTTCGTTCGGGCTCCAGCAACGGTTTGTGTGCGAGCGCCATGCGGGACCGGGCACGTTGATTCGTTTGACGACATGTCTTTCTCCGTCAGTTCGGCAAGCTGTCGCCGCTCTTGAGGACTTCCTTCAAGAACCAGCGCTGCTTCTGGTGGATCTGCACGAGTCGGGTATAGAGGTCCGCCGTACCGATGTCGTTCGATTCGGCCGCAGCCGCGGCATCGGCGTGCATCTCGCGCGCGATCGTGTCGTCATTGCCGATCGCCTCGGCGATCATCGCGCGCATCGTCAGCGTGCCGTTGGACGCAAGGATGCTGCTCGTCGGAAGGTAGGCGGCCGGATCGACCAGCGGACTGCCATCGACCATCAAGCTGCGTTCGGCTAGCTCATCGACCATGAGCAGCACGGCCGTGGCGTGCTCGTCGAACAGCAAGTGCAGGTCGCGGAAGTGCGGGCCGTACGTCAGCCAGTGATATTTCTTGTAGTTCTGATACATCACCATGGCGTTAGCCTGGTTGCGGTGGAGGCCGCGAACGATCGTATCGTTGGCGGACGGGGTGAGGGTGGCGGTCATGGCGTTTCTTTCTATGAAGCGGTGGGAGAGGGGGCGCGGCAATCGGCGCACACGCCGTTGAAAGTGATGGCGACGCCGGTGACATCGATCCGTTCCCGTTCCGCGATCTCGCGCAGCGTCGCAGGCGGAAGGGCGAACGGCACGTCCGCGATCAGTCCGCACCGGGCGCAGCGGAAGTGGGCGTGCTCGGGGGCGACGGCTTCGTAGGCCGCGGCATCGGCGCCGGGAAGGCTGACCTCCGCGATCAGGCCCAGATCGCGCAGCCGGCCGAGCGCCCGATAGAGGGTCGCGTAGCCAAAGCTCGGCCGGCGGCGGCGCGCCAAGGCAAGCAGGTCGCTGGGCGTAAGATGCGTGCCGGATCCGTGCTCGTGGATCAACTCCTGGACAAACCGATAGTTGTCCGGCAGCTTGCGCGGGGAGGTCATACCCTTCCCAACGCAAGAAAATGAGAATGAGTTTCAATTTCGCTTAGTTTTGCTTCCGCAGTTGAATCTGGACGATCCGGATGCCTTGGACAGCGGGGCCACGAGTCTGCGTTCGTTGCGGCCCCGACCACTGGGTGTTTGCGAGCACCGCTCGAGACCGGGAACTATGATTCGGTTGACAAGACACTCTCCTATTGAGCTAGCAAATACGGGGGAGTAGTTCGCCTTCGGGCTCGGCGAGGAGACGCCGCCCGAAACCGGTCTCGACCACGATCGTCCCGGCGTGTTCGCCGACGCAGCGTCCGATGATCGCTGCGTCGGTACCTTGATGCGCCTCGCGCAGCACTTCCATAACCCGCCGCGCCGCCTCGGGCGCGACGCCGATGAGCGCTTTGCCCTCGTTCGCAACGAACAGCGGATCGATCCCGAGCAACTCCGAAACGGCGCGCGCCGCCGGGGTGACGGGCAACGAGAGCTCGTCCAGAACGATGCCGACGTGGCTCTTCTCCGCCATTTCGTGCAACGCGCTCGCGACGCCGCCCCGCGTCGGGTCCTTCATCGCGCTGACGTCGCGGTGCGCAACGGCCATGACTCTTTCGATCAGGTGGTTGATCGGCGCGACATCGGAGTGCGGTGGCACCTCGAACGCGAGCTTGTGGCGCTGCGCCATCACGGCCAAGCCGTGGTCGGCGATGAAGCCGGTGACGATGATGACGTCGCCGGGACGCAAGCCACAGTCGGTAACGACGTGCTCCGCAACGCCGAACCCAGTCGTCGTGATGACGATTCCGTCGATCTCGCCACGCCCCATGACCTTCGTGTCGCCGGCGACGACGGTCGTGTGCGCCTCACGGCAGGCTTGCAGCATCGAATTGCGGATGCGCTCGAGGTCGGCGAGGGGATAGCCTTCTTCGATAACGATCGCGGAGGTGATGCCGAGCGGCGCGGTTGCGCCCATGACGGCGAGATCGTTGACGGTTCCGCAAATCGCCAGCCGCCCGATGTCCCCGCCGGGAAAAAATGCCGGCGAGACGACGTGCGAATCCGTGGTCACGACGAGGTGAAGCTCGCCGATCCGCAGCACCGCACCGTCGTCGAGCGCAGCCAGGCCGACGGCGGCGTGCGGTGATGGATCGAACTGCGCGGCGAACAGATCGCTCACGAGCCGGCGCATCGCGCGCCCGCCGGCGCCGTGTGAGAGCGTGACGGTCATCGCGAGTTCGTAAGCACCGGCAGGCCGCCGTATTCATACCAGATGCGGCACGTCCCTTCGGTCGACACCATGCACGCACCGACCGGATCCTGCGGCGTGCACCCCGTCTTGAAGAGCGCGCAGTCGACCGGATTCGCGCGGCCGATCATGATGGTCCCGCAAATACACGCGTCGGCTTCGACGGCAGCGGCGGTACCGGGGCGCAGCGCGGCGAAGCGGTGGCGCGCGTCGTGTGCGCGCCAGGCTTCACGCAAGCGGATGTTGCCCGCCGGAACGTCGGCGATGCCGCGCCAGCCGCCGGCTTCGCACTCGAAGACCGCCCACAAGCGTTCTTGCGCCGGCCGGTTGCCCTCGCGCGTGACGCACCGCGGATACAGGTTGAACACGCGGGCGTCGCGATCGCGGATCGCCTCGACGGCTTTCACCAGCGCCGCGAGAACGTCGAGCGGCTCGAAGCCCGCGACGACGACCGGAATGCCGTAGCGCTCGGCAAACGGCTCGAAGATGCCCGAGCCCGTGATCGTGGCGGCGTGACCGGCCGCAAGAAAGGCCGCGATCCGCGAGTCCGGAAGCTGCGCGACGACCTCCATCGCGGGCAGCACGTACTTATGCGCCGAGAGCACGGAGAAGTTCGCCGGAACGCCGGCGAGCAACGCGGCTGCCGTCGTCACGGCCGTGGTCTCGAAGCCGCAGGCGAAGAAGACGACGTCGCCTTCGGTCGCGCGCGCAAGCTCGACCGCTTGCGAGACGCTGTAGACGACCTCGACCGGCGCGCCGTCGGCATGCGCGTCGGCGAGCGAACGGCCGGAACCGCGCACGCGGTACATGTCGCCGTACGTGGCGACGGTGATGCCGTGATCGGCGAGCGCCACCGCTTCGTCGATCTCGGGAGTGTCGGTGACGCACACCGGACACCCCGGACCCATGATGACGTCGAGTGCTTCCGGCACGAGCGAGCGCAAACCAAACTTCGAGATCGCCTGTTCGTGGCTGCCGCAGACGTGCATGACGGCGAGCCGCTCGCGGCCGGTTTCGGCCAGCGCCTCATCGACGGTTCGCGCGAGCGCAAGGGCAAGCCGCCGGGCCTGCTCGGGATCGCGGAAGCGCAAGCGCGCGCTTTGATCGGCGGACGCGCTCATCGGGGCCCTGCCGATGCGCTGACTTCGCCGCGCACGTCTTGCGCCATCAAGTCATCGGGAGATTCGCGCAGGATCTGCTCGTAGAGCTCGAGCGTCAAACGCGCCTCCTCGGCCGGAATGCGGCGAATCGCAAAGCCGACGTGGTTGAGCACGTAATCGCCGGGGGCGACCGGCGCGTCGACGACGTCGAGCAGCACGTTCTTGCGCACGCCCCAAAAATCGACCGTTGCTACGTTCCCTTCAACGGAGACGACCAGACCCGGGACCCCGAGACACATCAGCGAGCTCCTTTGAGTGCCTGCCGGATCACGCGGGAACCTTGCTCGTCAGCCAATCGAGCCACGCCGGTACGCCCTTCCCGGTACGCGCCGACAGCTCGATTATTTTCAGTCCCGGATTTACGCTGTGGCAATTCTTCAAGAACAGCTCGCGATCGAAACCGGCCGCGGTGGCGAGGTCGACCTTGTTGAGTAAGAGCAGCTCGCAAACCGAATACATGAGCGGATACTTCAGCGGCTTATCTTCGCCCTCGGTCACGCTCGCCACCATGACCTTACTGTCTTCGCCGACGTCGAACTCGGCCGGGCACACGAGGTTGCCGACATTCTCGATGAAGACCAAGTTCGTCCCCGGCAGATCGATATCGCCGATCCCGTTCGCGATCATGAGCGCGTCGAGGTGACATTCGCCGCCGTAGGCGACCTCGGTGTTGATCTGAACGATCGGTATCTCGGCGACCGCGTGCAACCGGTCGCGGTCGTAACTCCCACGGACGTCGCCCTCGATGACGGCGAGCCGATAGCGCTCGTGGAGATGCGCGAGCGTCTGCTCGAGGATCGTCGTCTTACCGGCCCCGGGCGCGCTCATGAGGTTCACGACATAGGCGCCCCAACGCTTGAAACGCTCGCGGTTTCCCGCCGCGATGCGATCGTTGGCTGAGAGCAGATTACGCATGTCTTGGATGATCAAGCAGCTTCCTCCGGAACCTCGACGCTGACGAGTCGCAACTCGCGTCCGGTTAGGACCTCGACGACGCCATCGCACTGAGAACACAACAGGGATGGCAGTTCGGGTTCGCTCTCGACCGCGCAGGTCCGGCACCGCGTGCGCAGCGGGATCGAATCGATGATCAGCTCCGCGCCTTCGAGGAGCGTACCCTTCGACAAGATCTCGAAATAGAAGCGCAAAGAATCCGGAACCACCGACGTAAAGCGTCCGACTTCGACCTGCAAGGACGCAGCCGGCCGGGCGACGGCGCGCTCGGCCATCGCCGCCAACGCCACGTCGATGAGGCTCCTACTTATGCCGAGCTCGTGCATCGGGTATTCCGCACCTTCTTGGGGCCATCCGTACCTGCGAGATATGAAGGTTCGATGAACCGGGCCCCGGCGTCTCCGCGCTACGGTTGCGGGACCACGAAGACGGGGACTCGCGCCCGTTCGAGGACGGTCGTCGCCACGCTGCCGAGCAAGAACCGCGCTGCGGCGGAGTGCGCGCCGGTTCCGACGACGATCGCTGAGCTGCGGCGCCGCTCGCCACCGTCGACGATCGTGTCGGGAGTCTTTCCCGTCGCGGTGACCAATTCGAAATCCACGTCGGCCGCGCGCGCGACCGCAGCAGAATCGTCGAGCAAGCTTGCGGCGTTCTGCCAATCCTCGCGCTCGGTGCCGGTCACGTTTTCGATCGCCAAACTGACTTCCCACGCCCGGGCAAGCTCGATCCCGAGCGCGAGCGCCGCGCGCGACGGCGCGGAACCGTCGAGTGCCACCGTGACGGGACCATCCGCCCGGGAGACGTCGTCGGCATGCGTCACGACGAGCGGGATGTCGCTCATCGCCAGGACGCTTTCCGCGACGCTGCCGAAGACGACCCGCGAGATCCCGCGCCGGGCGTGCGTGCCGATCACGATCGCGTCGCTGCCGGTATCCTTCGCGTATTGGCTGATGGCCGTCGCCACCGGGCCGTGCAGGACGCGCCCGTCGGCGGCGATGCCGCTTCTTTCAGCCGCCGCCACGGCCTCTAGGCAGGCTCGATGGGCATCAGCTTCCGACCCGGCGGTAAAAGCGTCGATGACGCTGCAAAAGTGGATCGCCCCACCCCCGCGCGCGAGCGCGATGGCGTAATCAATCCCGCGCTGAGAGACTTCCGAGCGATCCACCGGGACCGTGACGTTCAAAAACGGTGGGTTCATAGCCGTAGGCTAGCGCCGCTTGCGGAAGGCTCTGTGAACGTTGCCCCGGCCGGCCCTTCACCACCCCTTCGCCGGCTCTTCCACCCCGGGCGATAGCATCCGGGGTACGTTACACGCCAAAGGGACCGCGATGCCACCCGACGTTTCTATTCAAATCGAAGACCCGCCGATCGCGCGAGCGCTGTTCGGTGACACTCGCTCCGCCTGGATCTGGCTGATCGGTGCGGCGAACGTCGCGCCACGCGTGGTTTCGGCGACATGACACAGCTGGCGGAAAAAGATCTCGTCCTCGCGCCGCTGGGGTCTGCGGATCGCTTTCTGCACGGGTTCCTCGCAGCGCATCCGGCGCCGAAAGGCGCCGGATCGCGCATCGTTCTCCGCGCTGGAGAAATCACGCAACCCGTCCTCGCATTCGTCGAACCGGTGCGCGGCCCGGGCGAGCGGACGCCGCGTTACAGTATCATGTGGGCAGCTGAAAGCGGCGGCGCATATCCACAGTTCAACGGCGAACTAACCGCCGAAGTCGACGAGGAATACAACGGGTTTTGGCTCGTCCTCAGCGGTGCGTACGTGCCGCCCGGGGGTCCGGCGGGCCGCCTCTTCGACAAGGTGATCGGACGCCGCATCGCCCGGAGCACCGCGCGCAGCTTGCTGCGTGAGTTGCGCGTCGCGATCGAAGCGAACTTCCGCGCCCAGGAACGCGCCAAAGCGTCATAGGGCCGTGGCGGCCAGCGCCATCATCCAGTCCTCGCGCACGTGCAGGCGCGCAACGGCGACCGGCGCGCGCTCGGGCGAAATCAGCGCATCGGCGGTTTCCGGTGTGTTGCGCGCCGCGTCGATGCGCGCGCCGAGATGCGCTAGTCCGGCGCAAACGTCGGCGCGGACGTCCGGCAAGTGTTCGCCGATGCCGCCGAGGAACGCGATCGCGTCGACCCCGTTGAGCGCCGCCGCCATCGCGCCGATGCCCATGACGGCACGATACACGAACACGTCGTAGGCGAGCCGGGCTCGTTCGTCGCCGGCAGCGCGCCGCGCGACGATGTCGCGCATGTCGGCCGAACCGCCGAGGCCGAGCAAGCCCGAAGCATCGGAGATCAGCGCCTCCGTTTCCGCGACGGACAGGCGCTTCGCGCGCATGTACGCCAACAGCATCCCGGCGTCGAGCGTACCGCTGCGCGTCGCCATCAGCAGACCGTCCTGCGGCGTGAACCCCATCGAGGTGTCGATGCTGCGTGGTCCGTCGATCGCCGCAACCGAACAGCCGCCGCCGAGATGCACGCCGATCACCTTGCGCACCGGCCCCGGGTCGCCCAGCAGCACCGCCACGCGCGCGGCCGCGAACGCGTGGCTGAGGCCGTGAAAGCCGACCTTCCGCCAACCCGCGGCAAAGTCCGCGTACGGCAGCCCGTAGGCGGCGGCGCGATCGGGGATCGTGCGGTGGAATGCCGCGTCGAACACCGCCACGTGCCGTGCCGCCGTCAGCCGGCCCGACAACGTAGCGAAGGCCGCGATGACGCCGCGCGTGTGCAACGGCGCGAGCTCCTCCGATGCGGCGATGGCCGCGCGCATCGCATCGTCGAACGGGGCAGCGTCGGCCGCGGGCAGGTTCCGGATGCGCACGACGCGGTAGGCGACAACGTCGACGCCGGCGGCTTCGAACGGCCCCAACGTCGCCGGATCGGCGAGCGCGTCGAGCGGGCAATCCGCTTCCTCGAGCGGCCGGCCCGGCCGGCCCGCAGCGGCATCGGGCGGGACCGCGACGAGCGAGATCTTGGCCGAACTCGAGCCGAGGTTGACGCAGAGAACCCGGGTCGTCACCGCGCCGGGGGAAATCCCGCCGCCGGCCAGCGCCAATCGCGAATGTCCGGCAGGTCCTCGCCGTGCTCGTCGATGTACTCGCGGTGCTCGATCAGGCGATCGCGCAGCCGGCCGCGCAGGTGCGCGCCGCGATCGGTGAGGCGCGGCACGCGTTCCAGCACCATCATCGCCAGATGGAAGCGGGAAAGCTCGTTGCGCACGACCATGTCGAACGGGGTCGTGGTCGTACCTTCTTCTTTGTACCCGCGCACGTGCAGCTTGTCGTGATTGTCCCGCCGGTACGTGAGGCGGTGGATGAGCCACGGGTACCCGTGGAAGGCGAACACGACCGGCGCACTGCGGGTGAACAGCGCATCGAAGTCGGCATCGGGCAGTCCGTGCGGGTGCTCGGATTGCGGTTGCAAGCACAGCAGATCGACCACGTTGACGACGCGAATTTTCAGGTCGGGAAATTCGCGGCGCAACAGGTCCACGGCGGCGAGCGTCTCGAGCGTCGGTACGTCACCGCAGCAGGCCATGACGACGTCGGGTTCGGCGTCGTTGTCGCTGCTGGCCCACGCCCAGATCGAAGCGCCCTCGGTGCAGTGCTTGATCGCCGCATCCATGTCGAGCCACTGCGGCTCGGGGTTTTTTCCGGCGATGATCACGTTGACGTAGCTGCGCGAGCGCAGACAATGATCGACGGTCGAGAGCAGCGTGTTCGCGTCGGGCGGCAGGTAAACGCGCACGACATCGCCCTTCTTGTTGATGACGTTGTCGATGAAGCCCGGGTCTTGATGGCTGAAGCCGTTGTGATCCTGGCGCCAGACGTGTGAGGTCAGTAAGTAGTTGAGCGAGGCGATGGGCCGCCGCCAGGGGATCTCGTGAATCGACTTCAGCCACTTCGCGTGCTGGTTGAACATCGAATCGACGATGTGGATGAAGGCCTCGTAGCACGAGAAGAACCCGTGCCGGCCGGTGAGCAGGTAGCCTTCGAGCCAGCCTTGGCACTGATGCTCGCTGAGCACCTCCATCACGCGGCCGTCGAACGAAACGTGCTCGTCCAGCGGTGAGGGCTCGCCGGTGAAGACCCGATTCGTCGCTTCGAAGACGGCCTCGAGCCGATTCGACGCGGTCTCGTCCGGGCCGACGATCCGGAAATTCGTCATGTTGTTGCGCATCACGTCGCGCAGAAAGGTCCCTGCGACGTACGTTGCTTCGGCATCGCTCGCGCCGGGCGCGTCGACGGCGACGGCGTAGTCGGAAAACGCCGGCATCACGAGGTCGCGCAGTACGACTCCGCCGTTCGCGCGCGGGTTGCTGCCCATCCGACGCGCGCCCTGGGGGGCCAAGGCTTGCAGTTCCTCGCGCAGCGTGCCGTGCTCGTCGAAGAGTTCCGCCGGACGGTAGGAACGCATCCAGGCTTCGAGCAGTGCCACGTGTTCGGGGTGCGCGGCAAAATCGGCCAGCGGAACCTGGTGCGCGCGAAACGTTCCTTCGATCTGAACGCCGTCGACGATCCCGGGACCCGTCCAACCCTTGGGCGTTCGCAAGACGATCATCGGCCACGCCGGACGGCGGCGAAAGCCGTTGGTCCGGGCATCTCGCTGGATCTCGGCGATGCGGTCGAGGCAGCCCTCGAGCGCCGCAGCGAACGCTTGATGAACGAGCGCGGGATCGTGGCCTTCGACGAAGTGCGGCTCCCAGCCGTAGCCGTGAAGGAGCGCCGTCAGTTCTGCCTGCGGGATGCGGGCGAGAAAACTCAGCTCGGCGATCTTCCAGCCGTTGAGGTGCAGGATCGGCAGCACCGCGCCGTCGCGCTCCGGGTTGAGATATTTGTTGCTGTGCCAACTCGTGGCCAGCGGGCCCGTTTCCGCTTCGCCGTCGCCGACCGCGCAGGCAACGACGAGATCCGGATTGTCGAACACCGCACCGAACGCATGCGAGAGCGCGTAGCCGAGCTCGCCGCCTTCGTGGATCGAGCCGGGTGTTTCCGGCGCGGCGTGACTGGGGATGCCGCCCGGGAACGAAAATTGCCGGAAGAGCTTCCGCATCCCGTCCTCGTCGCGCGTGATCGCCGGGTAGAACTCGGTGTAGCTCGCTTCGAGATAGGTGTTCGCGACGACCGCCGGTCCGCCGTGTCCCGGTCCGGCAACGAAGATCGCGCTCAGGTCACGCGCGACGATGGCGCGGTTCATGTGCGCGTACATGAGGTTGAGCCCGGGCGTCGTGCCCCAGTGACCGAGTAAACGCGGCTTCAGGTGCTCGATCCGCAGCGGCTCGCGCAACAGCGGGTTCGCGAGCAGATAGATCTGCCCGACGGCCAGGTAGTTCGCCGCGCGCCAATAGGCATCGATCGAGGCGAGCTCAGCGGCGCTCAACAGCTTGCCCTGAGCTTGTTGAAGGGTCATGCGGCTATGAAAAGCCGGGCGCGATGAGTTCCGCGGCGGTAAACGGGCGATCGAGCAGATTGTACCGCGTCGCCATGTCGAGCAGCGGCTGGATGTAGGCGGGGTTCAACGACGTCGACTGCGGGTTGCGTTGCATCGTGCGTACGGTATCGAGGTCGACCGAGGTGTACTTCGCTTCGATGACCGCGGATTCGGCGCGATGGGCGTTCGCCCACCGGGCGGCTTCATAAAATGCCGCGGCTAGCGCGTGCGCCGTTTCGGCGTTGGCGGCGAGCCAGTCGCGGCGCGCGAACCAGCCGAAGATGTAGAACACCTTCGCGACCGTGTCGAAGGGCACGCCGATCGGCCGGATATCGGCCTTATTTTCGGTGAGAAACGGTTCGCCCAAGAGCGCCGCGTCGACGGTGCCGCGTACGAGCGCCGGCGCCATCTCCGGGAAGTGCAACTCGTAAAATTTCACCTTCGTGCCGTCGGCGCCGTGAACGCGCAGCCACTCCATGGTGGTGATTTGCATCGTCGAGCGCACGCTGATGATCGCGACGGTCTTGCCCTCGAGATCCTTGGCGCTGCGGATCGGGCTGTTCTTCGCAACGCTCAGCACCAGCGTCGGGTCGTCGCGCGAAGACAGCGGGCCGCCGGCGAAGTAGGCGAACGGCAGACCCTTTACGACCGCCTGGGCGAGCGCGACGGGATCCGACATCCCGATATCGATCGCGCCCGCCGCAAGCGCAGCCGCGTACGCGCCCGGGTTCGCCGCATGTACGATCTCGGTGTCGATGCTCGCTTTCTTGAAGAGGCCCAGTTCGGTCGCGTAGTACGGCTGCATGAACGCATCGTCGATGCCGGCACCGATGCGCACGTGCGGCGGGCTTTGAGCGCGCGCCGGTAAGGGTGCGAATGCCAGCGGCACCGTTGTGAGCGCGAGCGCGCGGCGGCGCGAGATCATCGCGGGATCAGCGTCTTCACGGCGTCGCGCCAGTTCGTGCGGTAATCCACCGTGTCGGGAATGACTGCCGAAATGACGGCGATATCGCTCATGTCGTTGTCGGCCGCGTCCCGAATGACGTGCGGCGGCGTCTCGCCGTTCTGCACGCCGCGAATCGCGTCGATGAGGATGCGGCGGGCGGTGATGATGCAGACGTCGCTCGTTGCCAGGTGCTCGCGCGTGCGGTCATGGACGGGACCCGGCGACTCCGTCGCCCAGGCGTCGTGCGCCGGGAAATAGGGACCCATCCCGCTGAACGTTTTGGTCTTCATCTCCTCACGATCCTGAAGATAGCGGTTCGCCGCGTTGCGTACGAGGAAGCCGTCGGGACGGACCTCGCCTTCGTGCATCCCGTCGCGCCCTTTGTCGGGCGGACGAACGCGGTTGAAGACGTAGTCGATCCGCAGGTGGTGCGTATCGTCCACCGGGACGTGCCAGTGCAGGTTGTAGCCTTCGCCGATGCGGCCCTCGTTCCCGACGATCGCGGCCATGTGCGGCAGGATGAAGTTCGTGATGCGCAAGTAGTGCCGGCCCGGACCGCTCCGGCGCACGGAAAAGCAGCGCATCCCGTAAGCGGTACGTTCGACGTCGAGCTTCGGCTGCACGTCGACTTTATAGAGTTCGTCGGCAGGTTTCGTGCCGCCGGGGACCGGCCGCGTGTCGACCTTGCCGATCGGCACGTGCAGGTAGGACAAATGCGAGGGATCGATCTCGCCTTCCATCGACTGCAGCCAGTTGCAGTTGAGGAACGTCAGCGTCAGCAGGCGATGTTCCGCGCCGTAATCGAGGACCTCGTAGTTGGGCAAGAGCGGCGGCTCGCCCGCGCCGAGATAGGCGAAGACCAAACCGCCGCGTTCGACGCACGGATAGGCGACCTGGCGGACCTTGTCTTTGTACGTGCTCTCCGGCGGTTCGGCCGGCATCTCGAGCACGCGGCCGTCCACGTCGTAGAGCCAGCCGTGGTACAAACAGCGCAAACCGCCGTTCTCGACCCGCCCGTAGCTGAGGTCGGCGCAGCGGTGCGCGCACAGCAAGCCCAACAAACCCACGCGCCCGCCGTCATCGCGAAAGAGCAACAGGTCTTCGCCGAGGATGCGGCGCGGTTTGGGCGCGCCGCCGGGCGGCAGTTCGGAACTCAGAGCAACCGGGTGCCAGTAGCAGCGCATGAACGCACCGCCCGGCGTGCCCGGCCCCGTCTGGGTGACGAGATCGTTCTCTTCTTGGCTTAGCATCTCACGCCGGCAGACCGGCCAGCGCGCGCGATTTGGCGATTAGCGGGAACATGCGCAGCGGGTTGCCGTGCACGATCTGCACTTTTTCTTCGGTGGTCAGGAAGTCGAAGCTGTCGATGAGCGCGAGCACGTCGTCGCCCGCGGCGCCGGTTTCCGGGTTGAGCACGTCCGAGCCGCTCCCCGGCACTTCGGTGCCGAAGACCATCCGGTCGACTCCGCGCTGCTTGATCACCGCGGAGAGGAAGTGCGGATCGTAGCAGCACGTATCGAAGAACAGGTTGTTCGTGACGTCGGCCTTCTTCTTCTTCGTTTCATCCTTTTTCTTGGCGATGCCGACGCTGCCGCCGGTTTCCTCGCCGCTGGCGCGGACGATCATGTCCTCGCCGTGGGCCTGCTTGACGTAGTCGATCGGCTTGCCCTTGGTGATGAATCGGCTGAGCGCGCCGCCGCAGTGGCAGATCACGATGCGCAGGTTCGGGAACCGCTCGAACACGTCGCTCTGCTCGAGCAGCAGCGTCGCGAGCCACTCTTCCTTGACGTTGTTGTACTGGTAAGAGTGCGCCAGGATCTCGATGCGCGGGTCCTTCGAGATCGACGGGTGCACGACCAGCGTCATCTGCAGCGCCTCGGCGCTCTTGTAGAGCGCGTACCAGTATTTGTCGTTCATCCCCGGCGTCTTGCCGTCCGCGCCCGGATCGGGATTGACGGTCGCGCCGACGAAGCCCATCGCCGCGCAGCGTTCGAGTTCGGGCACGCAGTTGGCCGAGTCCACGGTCGCGTTCTGCGGTAACTGCGCGATGCCGACGAAGCGGTCTTTCCAGATCTCGCACTGCGAAGCGATCACGTCGTTGGTCACTTTCGTCCACGGTCCGACGAGATATGGACTCTCCCACTGCATCATCGCAACCGGTCGCGGCGAGATCATCTGCACGTCGATGTTGTGGCTGTCGAGCATGCGCAGATGGCGCTCGATCGGCCCTTCCATCTGTTTTTCCGTCAGCAGCAACTCGTCGCCCGGCGTGCGCAGGGCGATCAGGTTGTACGCAAAGGCCCGAAATTGCGGCGGGGTCGACATGTGGCCGTGGCAGTCGATGACGGTTTTGCCGTGAAACATGACCGGTCTCCTTAACTAATTGAGAGGTGGTGGGCGCGAAGGCCGTAGAGCACGAGATGGGGTTCGACACGTTCGATGACCGGGGTTTCTCCGCCGATCACCGCCGCCAGCCCCCCTGTCGCGATGACGCGGGCCTGGGGGCCGATCTCGGCCCGGATGCGGGCGACGATCGCTTCGGCCGCACCGATCGCCCCGTACACGATGCCGGATTGGATGGCGGTCACCGTATCGCGCCCGATGACGACACCCGGCGCCTGGAGCGCGACCTGCGGCAGCTTCGCCGCCCGGCCCACCAACGCATCGAGCGAGACCTGCAGGCCGGGCGCGATGGCGACCCCGGCGAAGGCGCCGTCGGCATCGACGGCCCCGTAGGTCGTCGCGGTGCCGAAGTTGATCGCGATGGCCGGCGAACCGACCAGTTCGCGCGTCGCGATCGCCGCCGCGACCAAATCTGCGCCGACCTCGGCCGGGCGGTCGGTGCGAATCGGAATGATCGTCTGCTTGGCCGCGGTGAACGCCGTGGGCTGCACGCCGAAGTATTTCTCGCAGCCTTCGAAGAGCGGACGGTCGACGATCGGAACGACCGATCCGACGACGATCGCGCGCACGTCGCGGATCGGGAAATGCGCCGTCGAGAAAAACGACGAGAACAGGATGCCGTATTCATCCGCGGTGCGGCGCGGCGCGGTCGTGATGCGCCACGTGCCGGCGAGCGCGCCCGACGCGTCGAACGCGCCGAGTTTCGTCTCGGTGTTCCCGACGTCGATGACGAGCAGCACGGGCTAACCGCGCGTTTCGCGGCGGATGGCGACGATAGCGTCCCAGAGTTCGCCCGCGAGCACGCGCTTCGACGCGCGCGGCAGCGCGCGCCGGCCGGCGGTGCCCCACAGCACGACCAGCGCGCTGTCGCCCGGGCCGAAGCTGCGTTCGCCCGAAACGTCGTTGACCGCGATCGCGTCGAGATGTTTGCGCACCAGCTTCTCGCGCGCGTTCGCCTCGTGGTCGTCGGTTTCGGCGGCAAAGCCGACCAGGAACATCCCATTCTTGCGGGCGCCGAGCTCGGCCAGGATATCGGGATTGCGTTCCAGGCGGAGCGCTTGCGGGCCGGCCGTCTTCTTTACTTTGGAAGCGTGCTGCTCGGCCGGGTGCCAATCGGCGACGGCCGCGGTCGCAATGGCGATCGTCGCGCCGGCGGCGTGGGCCAGGGTTGCGGACTCCATTTCGCGCGCGGTCGTCACGCGTTCGACCCGCGCGCCCGCGGGCGGGGTCAGCGCCGTCGGCCCGAGCACCAGGTCGACGCTCGCGCCGCGCGCCAGCGCTTCGCGGGCCAGCTCGATCCCCATCGTTCCCGTCGCCGCGTTGGACAAATAGCGCACCGGATCGATCGGCTCGCGCGTCGGCCCGGCCGTGATCAGCACGCGTTCGCCGTTCAAGTCGCGCGTCCGCGCGAGCGCCGCTTCGATCGCGGCCACAATCGCGTCCTCGCCCGCTAAGCGACCGAGTCCCGCTTCACGTTCGGCCAAGAATCCGCTCTCCGGCGCCACGATCGTCACGCCGCGCGCTTGCAGCGTGCGGAGGTTCTCGACGGTCGCGGGATGTTCGAGCATCGCGGTGTTCATCGCCGGAGCGACGATCAGCGGAATGCGCGCCGCGAGCGCCGCATTGGTGAGCAAGTCGTCGGCGACCCCCTGCGCGAGTTTCGCGATCGCGTTGGCGGTCGCGGGTACGATCGCGAACACTTCCGCTTGGCGCACGAGCGCGATATGCGGGATCTCTTCGGTGCGCTCCCACATCGAGGTCCACACGCGCCGCCGCGCGAGCGCGGCGAACGTCGCGGCACCGATGAAGTGCTGCGCTTCGGCGGTGAGGATCACGTCGAGTTCGGCGCCGCGCTGCACGAGGCGGCTCGCGAGCGCGGCGGCTTTGTAGGCGGCGATACCGCCGCACACGCCGAGCAGCACCCGCCGTCCGTTCATCGCGTGACGCTCGCGTGCAGCACGGCATGGGCCGGAGCGGCCGGAACGGTGAGCGGGACGTTGTCGATCAAGCGCGTCGAGCCGAGCCACGCGCTGCCGATCGCAATAAAATCCCCCAATTCGCTTCTGTCATCCCGAGCTTGTCGAGGGATGGGCCGCGCCGCGATGTCGGGCACCGCTTCGAACGTCAGCGGATCGACGACGTCGAGATACGCTTCGCGCATCGGCCCCGCGATGTAGGCGCGGCCCGCGGCGACGATCCGGTCGCGATTGGTTTCGCCGCGCGTGACAGCATCGGCCATCGCCTGCAGCGCACGGTAGAGTGCGGGCGCCGCGGCCCGCTCCGCCGGTCGCAGATAGGCGTTGCGGCTCGAGAACGCGAGCCCGTCCAAATCGCGCACCGTCGAGACGACCGCGATCTCGGTCGCGAGCGAGAGGTCGCGCACGACTTGCCGCAGCACCGCGACCTGCTGCGCGTCCTTGGCGCCGAAGTACGCCCGTTCGGCGCCGGAAATCGCGAACAATTTCACGCAGACCGTCGCCACGCCGCGGAAGTGACCGGGCCGTAGCGCGCCCTCGTAACGTGTCGCGATCGCACCGGGATCGACGAACGAATCGAAGCCCGGCGGATACATCTCCTCGACGCTCGGGGCGAACAGCAGGTCCACGCCGGCGGCCTCGAGTTGGCGCGCATCTTCAGCGAAAGCCCGCGGGTAGCGCGAGAAGTCTTCGGTCGGCCCGAACTGCAGCGGGTTGACGAAGATGGTGGCCATCACCGCGGCATCCTCGCGGCAGGCCTGCTCGACCAATGCCAGGTGCCCGGCATGGAGCGCACCCATCGTCGGAACGAGCGCCAGCGGGCGGGCCAACCGGCGCGCCGCCTGCGCCGCTTCCGCGGCAGTCCGAAGGGTCTCCATGTTAGCTCTTGATCACCCGCAGGATCGTTCGCCCGACCGTGAACGCTTGGCCGACCGCCAAGGGTTGCGGGGAGGCGACGGGACGGCCGTCGACCTGCGTGCCGTTGCGGCTCGAGAGGTCGGCCAGCTGGAGATCGCCCGCTTCCTCGTAGAGTTTCGCGTGTTTTCGGGAAATATACCGATCGATAGTAATGCAGGCGCCGGCGACGGCGTCATCCCGGCCGATGGTGATCTCCTGTTCGAACGTCCAGGTTTTCCCGTCGAGCGGGCCGCTCATCACTTCCAAGACGTACATCAAGGCCTGCCTTCGTCCGGGCGCGACCGGCGGTCCTCTCC
>Ga0209415_10009596_pt1 | contig 16609 bp, 12 predicted proteins | sample PeaSoiSIISIP2007_FD_187696 | JGI IMG/M metagenome (GOLD analysis project Ga0209415, IMG submission 187696) | Peat soil microbial communities from Weissenstadt, Germany - SII-SIP-2007 (SPAdes) (version 2) | ecosystem: Environmental > Terrestrial > Soil > Wetlands > Peat | place: Germany... | reverse complement strand
TCGGAGGCACCCGCCGATGCCGCGCACACTCCCTTCTCTCCCTCCAAGGGCCGGCCGAGTGCGCGCCCGGCCGAAGCGGCCTTTCCGACGGTGCTCGGTCCGGGCGATGCCCTGCGCGTGGTCGGGCGCGCGATCGCTTCGCGCACGACCGGATCCCTCTGCGTTACGTCGACGAACGCCGAGCTGCGCGTGGTGCTTCGCGAGGGAGACGTCCTCACCTGCGCGTCGACGGCTCCCGACGAGACGCTGCTGGCGTTCCTGGGCGTCCGCGGCGACCTGCCGCGCGAGACGGTGCGTCGCCTCGCTCCGAAGTTCCCCGCATTCGGGAGGCACGCAGGCGCGGCGCTCGTTGCCCGGGGCTATTTGAGCCAGGACCAGATGTGGCCGGCCCTCCGGGCGCACGCGGAGTGGGTGCTCGCGAGGCTGCTGCAGACACCGGGCGGGCGCCTGGCGGTGGAGCGGCAACAGGGGGGCAGGCTCGCCGGCGAGCCGAGCGTCTTCGGTGGGTCGACCGGAGCCGAGGTATTCATCGACGTCGTCCGGCGTGTCGTTTCGCCGGCGGAGGCGATCGAGAGGCTCGGCGGCGTCGGGTCCCGCATCGGGGTCGGTCCGGCCACGCAGCTGCTCGCCGAGTGCGCCCTCGGCGAGGCGGACGCCGAGCGTGTCCGGGCGGCCGCAGGGCGCACGATCCGCAGCTTGGTCGACGAAGCGCCCGATGGCGATATCGCGACCGTGGTGTTCGCGCTCGCGAATCTCGGCGTTCTGGACGTGATGAGCGCGGTCGGGGATGGCGCGGAAGGAAACGCCGACGCCTCCCCTGGTGGGGCCGCCATCGACGCCGAGGCCATTCGCGAGCGCGTTCGCGCACGAATGCAGCTCGTCGAAGACGGAGACTATTTCGCCGTCCTTGGCGTCGCACGCGACGCCACGGGCTACGAGGTGCGGCGAGCGTTCCTCGATCTACGCAGGGCCTTTGACCCGTCGCGCGTTCTGACGCCCGAGGTCGCGGAGCTCGCTGAGGATGTACGCAAGATCACCGTCGTCCTCGAGGAGGCCTACGAGATCCTCAAGGAACCGGCGCGCCGGGAGCGTTACCGGAGGGCGATCGAGGCGGTGCCCAGCCTCGTCTAGGCGCTCGCGCGGGTGCCTCGCGGTCGCACGGCGTCAACGACGATCTGCCCGTCTTCCGCGTCGACGAGCGCGACGTCGCCGGCCACGAGCTCGCCCTTGAGGAGCATCTCCGCGATAGGAGCCTCGACCAGCCGCGCGATGGCGCGCCGCATGGGCCGGGCCCCCAGCTCCTCGTCGAAGCCGCCGCTGTCGAGCAGCGCCCCCACCGCCGTGTCGCTCACGTCGAGGCGAACGCCGCGTGCGCCCTCCAAGTCTTCGCCGAGCGCCCGGAGCATCCGGCGCGCCACTTCGGCGACGTCGTCTCGGCCGAGCGAAGCGAAGGTCAGGACCTCGTCGATGCGATTGTAGAGCTCGGGCGGCAGCGCCGCCCGGGCCGCAGCGCAGACGGCATCCTCGTACTCGCGCGTGGCGCGCTCCGTGCGCGCTCCGAACCCGATGCGCCCCCGCGCGCTCGGCCGCGAGACGTCGGCGCCGAGGTTCGACGTCATCACGACGACGACGTTGGTGAAATCCACGACGCGCCCGCGGCCGTCGGTCATCCGGCCCTCGTCGAAGAGCTGCAGGAACGCTTCGAGCACGTCCAGGTGCGCTTTCTCGATCTCGTCGAGCAGGAGCACCTGGTAAGGACGCTTGCGAACGGTCTCGGTGAGCTGCCCGCCGGCCTCATGGCCGACGTATCCAGGCGGGGCTCCGACCAGCCGCGCGATGGCATGCGACTCCGCGTACTCGGAGAGGTCGAGCCGCGTCATCGCGTGAGGCGAGTGGAACAAGCACTCCGCGATCGCCTTCGCCGTCTCCGTCTTGCCGACCCCCGTCGGACCCAGCAGGAGGAAAGACCCGATGGGTCGGCCCGAACGGAAGCCGCCCGCGTTGCGACGAAGCACCCGCGCGATGCGCGAGAGCGCCTCGGCGTGCCCGACGATCCGGCCCGACAGGAGCTGCTCGAGCCTGAGCATCCGGGCGGCGTCCGTCTCCAGCAGGCGCTCGACCGGAACCCCGCTCGTCTCGCTCAGCACGTCGGCGACCTGTTCGCGCGTCACGTCTCGCGTGCCGCGACGGCGTGCGCGGGCGCCGGCGAGGTCGAGCACGCTCACCGCTTTGTCGGGCAAGGGGCGCTCGGGAACGTAGCGGGCGCTCCACGCCACGGCAGCCGCGATCGCGCCGGCGGCAAACTTCACTCCGTGATGGCGTTCGAACCCCGGGGCGACCCGCTCGAGCGCGAGCAACGCTTCGTCCGGCGCCAGCTCCGAGATCTCGATCGCCGCCATGCGCCGCGCGAGCGCCGGGTCGGTCGCCACCACGCGCCTGTAGTCTTCCGGCGTGGTCGCTCCGATGCACGAGAGCTCTCCCCGGGCCAGCGCGATCCGCAGCTCCGCGGCCGCCTCTTCGTCCGCGGCCAGCACCACATGCAGCTCGTCGAAGAAGAGGACGATGCGCTCCTCGGCCCGGGCCACCTCGGCCTTGATCTGTGCCATGCGCTCGGCGAGCGCGCCGCGGGTCCCCGTCCCCGCGAGCAAGCTCGCCGCGTCGATCTCGATGACGACCCTGTCGTCGAGCGACACCACGTCGCGTCCGTCGGCGATGCGCTGGGCGAGTCCCTTGACGACGCTCGTCTTGCCCACGCCCGCGGAACCGACCAGGCAGGGGCAGTTTTCCTGCCGTTTGGCCAGCACGTCCAGCGTGCGGTCGATCTCGGCCTCTCGGCCGAACACGGGGTCGAGCTCGCCGCGCGCGGCCGCGAGGGTGAGGTTTCGACCAATGGACGAGAGCAGCGGGAGGCGCTTCGGATCGAGCTCGAAGCGTGCCCGGGGGTGGCTGCTCACGTTCGTCGAGGTCGACGGATGGCGACGCTTCGGCCGGGGTGCCGCCGACGGGGCCGGAGCTTGCTTGGGCGCGGGGTGGGGTGTCGGCTGGATCGTCATCGAGGTGGCGGGCCGGGCGATCGAGCGGGGCGTACCGGGGGAGGGAGGCAGCGCGAGCTGCGTCGCGGCGGGCGAGCGGCGCGGACCCACGATGCCCATCGCGACCTGCATCGCCGACGTCCTCAGTTTTGCGACATCCGAACCGCACTGCGCGACCGCTCGGAACGCCGCCGTGGCGCGCTCCTGGCAGAGGGCGAACAGGAGGTGGATGGCTCCCGCCTCGCGCGAGGGCGAACGTGCCGCGAGCTCGCGCGCCCGTTGCATCGCGCGTGAGACGGCATCGGCGTGGTCGTCCGTCAAGACGCGGGCGGCCTTGAGCAACACTTCGGCGTCGAGACGGCGCTCTTTCAGCAGCTCCGACGCTCCGCCTGCATGCGAGGCGATCGCCGCGAGCAGGTGTCCGGTCGTGACCCGCTCGCCTCGCGCCTTCGCCATCTCGTCGGCGCGCTTGCGTAACGCGGCCAGCTCCGATTCGTTCGGCCCGCTCATCGCACGAGCCATCTCGCATGAGCGCCCCGCGGGCCAAGAAAGCGGCGGCTTACCCTGGAACGCGGTACGACACGGCCCTGCGCTCTGCCCGCGTGAGGGGCCAGCGGTACGCCCTGTCGGCATCGATCTGGGCTCGAGGGTGACCCGGCGGGGCGCTGCCCGCGAGCATGACCCAGACGTGCCCCCCTGGCGCCACGAGCTTCGTCCCGAGCTCGAGCCACGCTGCGGGGGCCAGGGTCGCGCGCGACGTTGCGACGTCCCAGGAGCGCGCTCCGACCAGGGCGTCGCCCCGCGCCCGCTCGACGACGACATCCGCCCGTCCGACCGATCCGAGCACCGTGCGCAGGAAGCTGACGCGCTTGCCGGCAGGTTCCACGAGGGTGACGCGAAGGTCGTCCCGGAGCAGCGCGAGCGCGAGGCCGGGGGCCCCGGCTCCCGTGCCCACGTCGATCACGCGGGCGCCGGACGGAATCGCCGCCGCGATGACGAGGGCGTCCGCCAGCATCAGATCGACGAGCTCCTCGTCCGACCGGGCCGCCGTCAGATCGATGCGAGCGTTCCACTCCAGCAAGCGCTCCAGCCACGTTTCGACCGCCGCGCGGACGCCAGGCGACAGCGCGCTCCCGAGCTCCGTCGTCGCGCGGTCGACCAGGGGCATCAGCTTGGCCGCCATCGACTGCTAGTGGTACCTCTCCCGCGAGCCCTTCGCATGACCCTTGCCCAGAGCGCTCCCTTGCCCGGGCCGCCCGCGGATCTCGACCTCGGGCCGCTGGCCGCCCTCGCTGCGCGCGCCTTCCCCGCGCGCGCCGGCGTACCGTTCGAGTGCACGCCCATGCCCGGTGGCGCGTCGACCCGCCGATACTTCCGTGTGCGTCTCGGACCCGACACCGCCGTCGGCATGTTCGTGCCCGAGGGCAGCAAGGCCGAGGAGGTGGACAAGGGCGGCGCAGGGGCCGCGCGCTGGCCATTCCTCGAGGTCCGCGATCTTCTCTTCTCGCGGGGGGTCGACGTGCCCGCCGTCCATGCCGAGGACACGGCGCGGGGCTGGCTGCTCCTGGAAGATCTGGGCGACGACACGCTTGCCGCGTTCCTCGCCGCGCATCCCGCGCGCAAGCATGAGCTTTACGTTCGAGCGGTCGAAGATCTCGCGCGGGCGCAGGCCGCCCTTTCGAAGCTACCCGAGCGAAGCCTGGTAGGATCCCGAGCCTTCGACGAGGACCTCCTGCTCTGGGAGATCCACCATTTCCGCGAATGGGCGCTCGAGGCGCGCGGCGTCGTGCTCTCCGGAGAGGACCGAGCGCTCTTTGACAGGTTCGCCGCGGGCCTCGCGGGCCGGATCGCGAGCTGGCCACGGTCCTTCGTGCACCGCGACTATCAGTCCCGTAACCTGATGGTTCGCCCGGCGGGCGGCCTGTGCTGGATCGATTTCCAGGACGCCCTGCTCGGGCCGCGCGTCTATGATCTGGTGGCCCTCCTGAACGACAGCTACCAGACGTTCGACCGCCGGTTCGTCGAGGCGCGTCTCGACGACTACGCCCGCGCGCTCGGCACCGGGGGGGCTCGGGACCGCGCGACCCTCGGCCGCGAGTTCGATCTGGTCACCGTCCAACGCAAGCTCAAGGACGCTGGGCGCTTCGTCTTCATCGACCGCGTGAAAAGGAACGCCGCGTTCTTGCAGTTCGTCGAGCCCACGATCGCGAAGGTGCGCGCGAGCCTCGCGAGGCTGGCGGACGACGAAGAGATGCGCGCGGTCGCGGCGATGCTCGCGCGCGTGTTGCCGGGGTGACAGGGTGCCGCGTCCTGCCACGAAGCCGCGACCCGCGCCGCTGCAAAAGCCGCGGGTGCGCCTCTGCCCGCAGGGGCTCGACCTCGGCGACGGGGCCGTCCTCCCGTTGTGGGCGGGCGCCATGCACTACTGGCGTCATCCGCCCGGCGACTGGCGCGCGGGGCTCGAGGCCATGCGGACGATGGGGCTTCGCCTCGTGGACACCTACGTGCCATGGGGCGTCCACGAGACCGGGCCCGGCGAGTACGATTTCGGCCGGCGCGATCCACGACTGAACGTCGCTCGCTTCCTGGAGATGGCCCACGAGGTGGGCCTGAGGTGCGTGCTCCGTCCGGGGCCCCACATCAACGCGGAGCTGACGTTCTTCGGACTGCCCGAGCGCATCGTCTGGGACCCCGAGTGCCAGGCACGCACTCCGGGGGGCCAGCCGGTCATCCTGCCGATGGTCCCCGTCATGTTCCCCGTCCCGAGCTACGCGAGCGATTCATTCTTGGCGGAGACGACGCGCTGGTACCGCGCGGTGGGGGCCGAGATCGGGCGGCTGCGCTGGCCCGAGGGCCCCGTCGTCCTGGTGCAGGTCGACAACGAGGGCGCTCTTTACTTCCGGGACGGCCAGTACGATCAGGACTACCACCCGGACGCGGTCCAGGCCTTCCGCAAGTTTCTCCGGGCGAAGTACGGGCGCAAGGTGAGTGAGCTCCGCGACGCCTGGGGGGACGAGACGATCGACTTCGCGGCGGTCGACCCGCCGCGCCGGTTCGACGCGCGCGAGACGCGCCAGCTCGTCCGCCACATGGACTGGGCGGAGTTTCACGAGCGGCTGTTGTCGAGCGCGATGGAGCGGATGGCCGTCGCGCTCGCCGACGCGGGTCTCGACGGCATTCCCACGACGCACAACCTGCCTCTGGGCGAGAGCGCGACCCCCCTCAACCCCGGGCGGATGACCGCCATCGATCTCGTGGGTCTGGACTACTACCACCGGGCGACGCCCACCGAGCACCTGGCCATCGTGCGTCGCACGACCGAGCTCGCGTGCCGGTGCGAGGGGCGTGGCGGCCCGGCGTTCGGCGCCGAGGTCGGGGCGGGCTTTCCGCCATTCTTTGCTCCGCTCGACGAGCGCGATTCGATGTACGCCTTGATGTGCGCGATGGCCTATGGCCTGCGCGGATTCAACCTGTACATGGCGGTCGAGCGCGATCGCTGGATCGGCGCTCCGATCGATCCGCGAGGCCGCCCCCGCCCGCTCGCCGCGCAGTACGCACGACTGCTCGGAGCGCTGGAGCGCACCGGGTTCCACACGCTGCGGCGGCGGGCTCCCGTGCGCCTGGTGGTCCCGCGATCGCTCCGTCGCCTCGCGCGCGCGACGCACGCCTTCGGGCCGCTCACCCCCGCGCTCTTCAATGTCGCCGGCGCTGGCTGGAGCGAGAGCGTGCTCGAGCGCGACTTCGGCCTCGACGCGCCTCCGGTGATGGCCGCGGAGGCTTACCTTCGCGCCTTCGAGCGCGCGCTCCACACGCGCGGCGTCCCGTTCGCGTACGCGGGGGGCGAAACGGTGGAGCTCTCCACGGCCGGGGCCAAGTGGATCGTGTGCGCGAGTCCGGGCGGCCTGAAGCCGCACCTCGTCGACAGCCTCCACGTGATGAGGCGGGCGGGCGCCGTGGTCACGATGGGACCGCGCGCCCCGGACCTTGATGGCAACATGCGTCCGCTCAAGCGTCCGCTCGACGTGCGAGGCTTCGAGATCGAGCCCCTCGATGACCTGGCCCGGGCCGATTCCCTGGTCGCTCGCCGGATCGACGATCTCGGTCTTCCCACGTGGCCAGTGGATCCCATCGATGCCCACGCCGCTGTGCACGAGGACGCGGGCGGCGCGCCCCGGGTCGTCTTCGTCATGAACCCCACGGATGGCGATCTGGTCGTGCGAGTCTCTCTCTCCGGGGTCGACGCGCTCGTCGACGCGGTCGGAGAAGGTCGCGTCGTCAGAGCCGGAGGAGCGCTCGACGTGAACGTGCCGGCGCGCGTGGTTCGGATGATGCAAATCGAAGGTTGATCCCGAAGCGAGGCTGATGCTCTTCAACAGTCCTCTTTACGGCGCCTTCCTCGTCGGAACCTGGTTGGTCTTCTGGCTGCTCCGGCGGCTGCGGCTGGCGCGCGCGCTCTTCCTCGTCGTCGCAAGCTACCTTTTTTACTTCTATGGGACGTGGGACGCGGCCAGGGACGAGCCCGTTCCCCTGTCGCCGATCGGGTGGGCGGTGCTCTGCCTGGGCGTCATCTTCGTCGGGAGCACGATCGACTTCTTCGTCGGCCAGGCTCTCGCGCGGTCGCAGCGCCGCGCGACGCGCAACGCGCTTCTTCTCGTGTCGATCGTGTACTACCTGGGCGTCCTCGGCCTCTTCAAGTACTGGAACTTCGCCGCGGACTCGCTCGCCTCGCTCTTCGGCGCGCTCGGCGCGCACGTCCACGTGACGCGGCTGCGCCTCGTCCTTCCGTTCGGCGTCTCGTTCTTCACGTTCGAGACGATGAGCTACACGATCGACGTCTGGCGCGGCGAGCAGCAGCCGGCGCGCCGCTACCTGGACTACCTCCTCTTCGTCTGTTTCTTCCCGCACCTCGTCGCGGGCCCCATCGTGCGACCGTGGCAGATGCTCCCCCAGCTCGAGGCGGAGCCCCGGGCGGACGCGGCCATGCAGGCCCGCGGCCTCTGGCGCATCGCCACGGGCCTGGCGAAGAAGATCGTCATAGGGGACTACCTTGCGCAGGCCGTCGTCAACCGCGTCTACGAGACGCCCGAGCGGTTCACCGCGCTCGAGGTCCTGCTGGCGACCTACGCCTATGCGGCGCAGATTTACGCCGATTTCTCCGGCTACAGCGACGTCGCTATCGGCAGCGCGGCCCTCTTCGGCTACGAGCTGCCGGAGAACTTCGACGCGCCGTACATCGCGAAGAACCTTCAGGAGTTCTGGCATCGCTGGCACATCTCGCTCAGCACCTGGCTGCGCGACTACCTCTACAAGCCGCTCGGCGGCTCGCGGGACGGCGCGTCGAGGACGTACCGCAATCTCCTCATCACGATGGTGCTGGGCGGCCTCTGGCACGGCGCCTCCTGGACCTTCGTCGTCTGGGGAAGCTTGCACGGCGTCGCGCTGGCGGCGACGCGCGCGTGGCAGCGCGCGCGCCCGGATCGGCCAGCCTCGCCCGGTGCGCGCGCGTGGCTCGCGACGGCTGCGACCTTCCACTTCGTCTGCTTCGCGTGGATCTTCTTCAGGGCGCCCACCCTCTCGCATGCCGCGCTCGTTCTGAGGCAGCTCGGCCGCGGCAGCTGGACGATGGAGCACGTGGCCCCGAAGGTCGTAATCGTGCTCGCCGCCGCCGTGGCGCTTCATCTCGTCCCGCGACGAGGGGAGACGCTCGTTCGCGACCTCTTCGTCCGCACCTCGCCCGTGGTGAGGGGGCTCGTCCTCGCGGCGGCGGCCGTGCTGCTCCACCTCGCCGCGGCCGCGAAGCCCGAGCCGTTCGTGTACGGGCAGTTCTGACGTCGCTCGCCCCCCTCGTCCGTGATACTCGGACCTTCGCGCATGCGATCGCGCCGAGCCTCCCTCGCCTTCGCCATCGCGAACCTTCTGACGGCCGCCCTGGTGGCGCTCGGCACGTTCGCCGGCCTGCCGGCCCGGTGGGCGCCCGTCGACGTCGCGGCGGCGACGCTGACGGCGCTCGAGCTGGCCTCGGCCGCGGGACTCCTCGCGGGCGCCGGCTGGGCGGTCCGCGTATCGCGCGTGGCGTGCGCGATCGTGCTCGCGCTCGGGCTCTTGGCCATGACGGCGCTCGCGGTCACCGTCAGCTGGTTGAGCGGCATCTACGGTCCGGTCGGTCGCGGGGGGGCGATCGTTCTCGCTCTGGTCGCCGCGCTCGCGCTGCCGTATCTCGTCGTCCTGCCTGTCGTGCAGCTCATTTGGCTACGTCCGGCGAGAGACCCGTGAGTCCGCGCGTCCTCCTCCGGGCGCTCGCGGCCTGGGCGTTCGCCACCTTCGTCACGTGCGTCGTCGTTCGGCGCGTCTTCTCACTGGACGTGGACGAAGCCCATCCCCGAGCGATCGTGGCCAGTGTGTGGAGCGGCGGCGTGCTCGTGGGCCGTGCCGTGATCGCGCACGCCGGCGATCACGATGCGGGCCTGGACGCAGCGCTGTCGTCGCATCCAGGGGCCACTCTCGTCTACGAGAGTGCGGTCGGCGAGGGCCCGGTCCTCGCGAGGCCGGAGACCGCGCTCGCCGCGTCGCTCGTCGCCGGCCGCGACGGCCTCTCGGTAACCATGGAGGGCCATACCGAATACCTGACGCCCGACGATCTGCTCTCGCGCCAGGCCTACGACGACGGCATCCACGTCCCGAGCATCGGGCTGGTGACAGGGGTCGACGTGCCGCTGGCGCTCGCGATCCTCGCCGACCGCTTCGGCAAGACCGCGTCGGATCTCGTCGAGCATGCCCGCATCCGCCGGGTTCGATTTCTCCGCTCGGTGCCGGACGCCGCGCCGGCACGCACAGTGACGGCCGACTCGATGACGGACGACGACGTCAGGGGTGGCGCCCTCGCCGCGGCACGCTTCCTCGCGCGCGGGGTCGATCCTCAGGGCCGGTTTCGTTACATCGTCGACGCGCCGACGAACCGCACCCTCGCCGGATACGACTGGCCGCGTCACGCAGGCGCCACATACTTTCTGGCGCAGGCCGCCGCCCTTTCGCACGACCCCGACATCGCCTGGGCGACGCTGAGGGCCGCCGGTTGGCTCCGCGACAGCGCCTCCGTCGCGTGCGGCGCGTACCGCTGCATCGGGGGCGGCCCGCGCGTCGACCTCGGTTCGACGGCCCTCACCGTGATCGCCTTCGTCGAGCTCGCGCGCACCGACCTCGACCGGGGCTACGCGCTGCTCGTGCCGGCAATGACCGCATTCCTGCGCGCCCAGCAGCGGCCCGACGGCGAGTTCATGCACGAATACGATCGAAGCGCCTCCGTCCCCGTCGACGTGCAGTTCCTCTACTACTCGGGCGAGGCCACGCTCGCCCTCTCCCGCGCGCACTCGCTTCTCGGCGACCCTCGAGACCTGGACGCGGCGACGCGCGGCCTCGCCCGTCTCGCCGGCCCGGCGTGGAGCTTTCCGGGGAGCCGCTACTACTTCGGGGAGGAGCACTGGACGTGTCAGGCCATGGATGACCTCTGGGATCGAGCGCCTGACGCGCGGGCACTCGACTTCTGCCTGAGGTGGCAGGCCTACGGCCGCGCGCTGCAGTACGGCCCCGGCGACACGCCCTTCGATGGCGACGGGGCCTACGGATTCGGCCCCCTCCTGACGCCTCGTCTGACACCGGTGGGCAGCCGCTGCGAGGCGGGCGTCGCCACGCTCGACGCGGCGCTGCATGCCGGAGCGGGCCCGGGCGAGCTCTCGCTGCTCGAGGGGCAGCTGCGACGGTCGCTCGCGCTGCTCCTGCGCCGGCAGCTGCGCCCCGGCCTCCGGTATCTGTTCGCCGATCCCGCCGCCGTCGAGGGGGCGATGCCGGGAAGCGAGGTCGACTGGCACCTGCGCATCGATTTCGCACAGCACGCGGGGAGCGCGATGGTCCGCTGGCTCGCGCTGATGAAGAGTGGGCGAAAGTCACCCTCGCGAGACTGAAATTGCACCAAATCGTAAGTATCGGAGCAAAGAAAACTGGTGCGGGACTCCCCTCTTGGAGCTATCGTGAAGTTGGTTCGAGGAGAATGTCGGATTCGCCAATCCGAAGAGCGGAAACCAGCAACCGGCGCGACGGGCGCCGGAGCCTGGCGGCTTACCGGTCGCACGCGAGGGGGATAGCGGCTCTCGTGGACGGAGAGCTCGGGGTGAAGATCGCGGCGCGCCGGGGGCGCGGGCGGGGGACGGTCGAGGGTCGGGCCAGCGCCTGGAACGCGGGCGTCGCGCTTGCCCTGGTCTATCCGCTGATGAGACGCGCGCGTCGCGCCGTCAAGGGAAGTCCAACCGCAGCCGGGAACGCGTCTCCGCAAGTGAGCGGCGGCCAAGGGTCAGGGTGCATGAAGAAGAAGCCGAGCATAAAGAGCCTCGAGACCGTGTCCCTCGAGGAAGCCGACGGATACCTCGACGCCGCGGGGGGAGACGAGCTCACCGCCGCGCATGCGCTCGCCTGCGACAGGAACCGCCTGGACGGCTCTCACGCGGCGCCGGATGACGCCGAGGTCCACCACGCGCTCTTTCTCTTGTGCCGGGCTCGTGGCAAGCATCCCACGAGCTTCGACGAAATGCGCTTCGAGCTGAGGCGCCGCGCGGCGGCCTGAGCCTCCGACTTCACCGCGCGGCGGCGTCCGTAGCGGCGCGCGCCGAGCCGCCGGCGGGACCCGCGGGAGCCGTCGATCGCTCCCGCCAGGCGAAAAGGCCGAGCATGCCCACCATCATCGCGATGCCCAGGACCAGGCCCGCGAGAAGCGCGGTTCGCGGCGACATGGTGCCGCCGGTCGGCAAGTCGTCGACCGGCAGCGCGTCGGCCTGCGGGCGCAAGACGTACTGCACCTGATCCTCGTCGAGCGTGGCCATCCGGATGCGACCGACGCCGCAGACGCCCGCGAGGGCCTGCGCGAGCTCGTCGGCGCTCTGGAACCGCTTGAGCCTGTCGCGCGCGCACACGCGCGCAAACCACGCGTCGAAGCCCATCGGGACGTCGGGGTTCACCTGCGAGGGGATGGGCAGCGGCTGGGCGCACACCTTCACGACGACGTCGCCGAGCATGTCCCCTTCGAACGGGAGGCGACCGGTCATCGCCGCGAACGCGCACGTGCCCAGAGACCACAGATCCGTCAACGGCCCCGGCGCTCCGCCGACGGTTAGCTGCTCTGGTGCCATGAAGTTCGGCGTCCCGATGACCGTCCCTTCGCGCGTGGGCCCTCCCATCGGGGCGGGCGATCCCTCCTTTTGCGGCTCGTCGAGGATCTTCGCGATGCCAAAGTCGACGAGCTTGACGACGTACGGGAGCCCCTCAACCGGCTCGTCCGTCTTCGCCAGGATGATGTTGTCGGGCTTCAGGTCTCGGTGCACGATCCCCGCGGCGTGCGCCTTGGACAGTGCCCGCGCGGCCTGGCCGATGATGTGCGCGACCTCGGCCGGGGCCAGCGGCCCGCGCCCGATGATGGCGTCCGAGAGCGACTCGCCTTCCAGAAACTCCATCACGATGTACGGGAGTCCCTCCTGGTTGACACCGTGGTCGTAGACGTGGACGGCGTGCTTCGTCGTGAGCTTGGCCGCGGCGCGCGCTTCGATCTCGAACCGGGCGCGGGACTCGGGCTGCTCGGCGAAGCGGGGCCGAATGAACTTGATTGCGACGCGCGTCCCGAGCGTCGCGTGAACTCCCTCCCAGACCGTGCCCATCCCTCCGGCCCCGATCATCCGGAGCACCCGGTACTTGCCACCGATGATCGAGCCCGCCAGCGCGGGTACGTCGGACGAGGAAGCGGCGTCGCTCATGGGGCGTCGATGATCACCAGCCTAGCGGATCGCCGCGGGCGAGGGCACGGCGCGGGGCAATTGCCGTGGGGGCGGTGTTCGGGCGAGGATGCGCGCGGCATGCGACGAGTTGCGACCTGGTCCCTGTCCGCCGCCCTTTCGATCCTCGTCGAGGCGTGCGACAGCGACGCCGCCCGCCCCGACTCCCGCCCCGAGGCCGGCATCGCGACTCCGGCCGCGACGGCGACGGTCGCTCCGGCCCCGCCGGAGGTGCGCGCGCCCGACATCGTCGTGGATCCTGGCCACGTCTCCGTCGGTGCCGACCGGGTGCTCGCCGGCGAGCAGGGCCTCGCCGACAAGGTCTCGGTCTTTCTCGCGGGGCGGCCGATGATCGAGGGGCGGACCGTCGATGTCGTCGCGATGCGCAACGCGAGGGCGTCCCAGGTTGCGGCCGTCGTCGTGGCCTTGCGAGGGGCCAAGGCGAGCGGCGTGGTGGTCAAGACAGAGGCGCGCGACAGCAGCACGCAGGGACTCCCGTTGTCGTTCGACACGACGCTGCAGCCATGCACGACGATCGCGTGGATCGCCAAGAACGCGGCGATAGACGTGTGGCCCGTCGGCGGCGGAAAGGCGAAGCGCATCAACAAGGGCCTCGCCGGGCCGGACATGACGCTTGGAACGGAGGCCGTGCGCACCGCAGGCGCGCGGTGCGACGCGTCCGAGCTCGTCGTCGGAGCGGAAGACCCCATGACGTGGGGGCTGGTCTTCGACCTCGCGACGATGGCCCTGCACGCGCCCGGAGCGCGCGTGAACAGGGGGGTGCTGGTGACGACCGCGGTGCCCGGTCGCAAGCTCGTCATCGAGTGACGAGATTTCTGACCTCCGCCCGCTCCGGGCCACGGGCGGCGGCTTGGAGGGTGTCGACAACGGCCCCCGCCAGGTCGTCTGCGCGGTACGGCTTGGCGAGAAACCGCGTCCCCCCGAGCGACTTCGTCGGCTCCAGCTTGTCCGCGCTGTACCCCGACACGAAGAGGACAGGCAGCCCCGGCCACCTGGCGCGCAAGCGCGTCGCGAGCTGCGGCCCATCGATTCCGGGCATGATCACGTCGGTGACCAGCAGGTCGACCGGCTCGGTCGCCGCCAGGGCGAGCGCTTGCTCGCCGCTGGTCGCTCCGAGGACCCGGTAGCCGTGCCGCTCGAGACTGCGAACCGCGACGCGCAGGAGTACGGGCTCGTCCTCGACGACGAGCACCGTCTCGCCTCTGCCCAGGTGCGGCATCGACGGACTCTCCACACGATGGCCGTTGGGGCTGTCCTCGGTGGCCGGAAGCCACACGCTGAACGACGAGCCCCTGCCGACGGTCGACCTGACGTCGATGACGCCATGGTGTTGAGTCACGATGCCGTGCGCCGTGGCCAGGCCGAGCCCCGTGCCCTTCCCCGGCGCCTTCGTGGTGAAGAACGGCTCGAAGAGCGACGCCTGGGTCTTTTCGTCCATGCCGCTCCCGGAATCGTCGACCTCGAACACCACCCAGCGGCCGGCCGGGCGGCCGAGGCGCTCCGCGCGCTCGGCGTCGACATCCTCGTCCCGGACGGCGATCGTCAGCACACCTCCGTCGGGCATCGCGTCGCGCGCGTTGATGACCAGGTTGACGAGGACCTGCTCGATCTGACCGCGGTCGACCGTCACCGTGCTCCTGGAGTCGATCTCGCGGCGCAGCTCGATCTGCTCGCCGATGAACCGCCCGAGGACGCGCTCGAGGTCCGTGATGATCTCCGGCGCGCGCACCGGCGCGCGCTCCAGTCGCTGGCGCCGCCCGAACGCGAGCAGCTGACGGGTGAGGTCCGCCGCGCGCTCCGCCGCCTTGCGCGCGTCGTCGATCGCCTCCAGGACCGCGACGTCCTTCCCGCTGGCCTCCCGGGCGAGGTCGAGGGAGCCGAAGATGATCGTGAGGAGGTTGTTGAAATCGTGCGCGATGCCGCCGGCGAGCCGCCCGACCGCCTCCGTCTTCTGGGCCTGTCGAAGCTGTTCCTCCAGCCGGCGTCGTTCCTCGAGCTCGTCGCGGAGCGCAGCGGTGCGCTCGTCGACCGTCCGGTCGAGGTTGCGCCGCTCCTGCTCGACGAGCCGGAGCGAGTGCTCGAGTTCCTTCTGGCGCGCGGCATCTCGCACGCGCAGCTGCTCGAGCCTCAGGTGCGACCGCCCGCGCGCGTCGTTGATCAGCAAGCCAATCGCGGTCGCCGCGAGGACCGTGAAGCCGTAGTGCACGAACGGACGGGTGCTGAGCATCGGTAGCGCGACGGCCGACCAGGCCGCCCCGATGGCTCCGATGGTTGCCAGCGCCCACACTCGGGAGAGCAGCGTGGCCCCCACGGCTACGATCAGAAGGGCGATGTAGAAGGTGTAGAACGGCTCTCGCAGCAGATAGCTGGCGAGCAGGATGTTCGACGCGACCAGGAGCGCGGTGAGCATCCCGAACAGCGCGAGGCTCGAGGCCGAGCTCCACTTTCGACGCGCGATCCATATGCCGAACGCGATGACGACGAGATCGTGGGCGATGACCGGACCGCGCGCATGCTTCGGCAGGTCCACGGCGTTGAAGACCGCGAACGCGGAGAAGACGGTGGCGAGCACCGTACCCACGACGGGGGCGGCATCCACCATGCCGTGACGCAGCTCGGCGCCGGCAGCTACGTCGCTGGGTGACCCGTCTGGCAATTATATAATTGTCTCAGATCCGATCGCTCACTACAACTGAGCCCATTCGTTCGCCGTGGTGCTGCAATACGGCGCTTTCGCACTATGTGCGCGCGTGCCAATGGCCCTGGCATCGAGTGGAGCAAAGGGGGATCGAACCCCTGACCTCTGCATTGCGAACGCAGCGCTCTCCCAGCTGAGCTATTGCCCCAGGTGCAGCATTGCCGGGCAGGCCCGCATTTTGCGGGGAGAGGCCCGGCAACGAGGGCCCGGAAGATACGCCGGGTCCCCCCGAAGTCAAGCAGGCCGCCGGGCGCCAGCGTGGCATCACCTGTACCCCACGACCAGCGACCTCGCGAGCAGTCCCCATCCGTCGATCGCCACGAAAAGGAGCAGCTTGAACGGCAGGCTCACCTGCGTCGGGCTCATCATCTGCATCCCGAGCGCGAGCAGAACATTCGAGACGACCAGATCGATGACGAGAAACGGCAGGTAGATCAGGAACCCTATCGCGAACGCCGCGGTCAGCTCGCTGACGACGAACGCCGGGACGAGGACCGTCAGGTCGTCGGCACCTACCCGATCGCGATCGCCGCCGGAGCGCGAGTCACGCGCGACGCCGAGAAACCGCGCTCGTTCCTTGTCGCTCGCGTTCGTCCTCAGGAATTCTCGCATGGGCTCGCGCACCGCCTCGATGCCGTCGCGCACGAGCGTGACGGTGTCCGCTCCTTCTCTCGCCGACAAGAGCGGCATGGCACGGCCGGCGATCCTGTCGCCCACGGGCGCCATCGCGACGAGCGTCAGCGCGCCCGCGAGCGCCATGATGACGCTGCTCGACGGCACGCCCTGCGTCCCGATGGCGCCGCGGACGATCTGCAACACCGTCGCTACCTTCACGAAGGCCGTCACCGTCATGAACGCGAAAGGCAATAGCGAGAAGATCGCGAGCGCGACCACCAGGACGATCGGGCGCGAGAGCAGATCGTCCACGCTCGTCCCGGCTGCCAGGATCACCCGTCCCCCTCTCTGCGCCTCAGGATGCGCGCGAGCACGTCGCCGAAAGGCGCCCCGCCCTGAGGTCCGACCGCGGGGAGCGCGCCCGCTGGGAT